>ERZ761574.1714-NODE-1714-length-13439-cov-83.179244_pt1 | contig 13439 bp, 8 predicted proteins | sample MGYA00374950_ERZ761574 | MGnify/ENA primary metagenome ERZ761574 (study PRJEB28895, sample SAMN07631631) | mixed culture metagenome | isolation source: Freshwater growth medium | place: USA: Seattle, Washington | collected 2016-10-03 ... | reverse complement strand
CCGCTGACGCGAGAGCACCCCCGTCGCCGTTACACCCCCGTCGACTACCCTTGCTGCACCCCAACGCCCTCCTCATTCTCGTCGCGCCTATTCAGCCTATTCCCAAAGTGTTGCCTTAGCTTGAGACCGGTCTGGTTTCAAAACAACTAATAGGCGACATTCAGCCTATTCCCAAAGTGTTGCCTAAGCTTGAGACCGGTCTGGTTTCAAAACAGCTATTCTGGTTTCAAAACAACTAATAGGCGACTATTCCCAAAGTGTTGCCTAAGCTTGAGACCGGTCTGGTTTCAAAACAACTAATAGCGGTGGAAGGTCTCGATCCTTCGACCTCTGGGTAAACCCCCCGAATTCGAGTTATGGGCCCAGCACGCTATCCACTGCGCCACACCGCTGCTTTTCATCATCCCAGATAGGGGAAAGTGTGACCAATATAAGCATTAATAGTTACGGAACGTCGCGCCCGTGCGGGCACCCGTCGCGACACCCGGGCCGAATCGGGCCGACATCGCGGGAGCACCAGGGGCCCACCCGAAAATCGTAGCCGGGGTAATGCGAAACCTCCTCAGGGACGATCGAGCCCCCCCGACCGTCGTGCGAGAACTTCTTAGAAAACTGCCCATGGTGGCCCTGCTCCTCTGGAACCAGAGCGCGCGCGTTCGTCACCGGCAGATCTTCTCGCCTGGCACGCGGCCGGCTCAGTCGAGCTGGCGCTTCGATCTGTGTGCGGTGTTCACTGTCAGTCGGACGCGCAGTGGCACACCGAAAACATGACGCGCACTGCGAATATCTGCGCTCGGGCTGACTCCTATGTTCCTGCGCCCGCCGCAGGCGCTTGATGTGCTCGACGAGCGAGCTGCTCATCTGCTGGGGGCCTCTGTCCGCTGGGGGGCCGCTGTCTTCGTGTCGGGCGCGTCGTCACCATGCTGGGTCACGCGCCATTTTCCATGCTTGGCACGACCGCGCAGATGGCGGCAGGCAGCAATCAGGCGGCGGGCAAGCTGCCGGTCGCCACGGCAGCGTCGTTACTCGACACCGTCGTCGTCACGCGACGGCGGCGTCGAATGGCTTCTTTGCGTTCCCTTCGGGGGGCGCGCCAACGGGGCGCGTCTGCTGACAGTACTGACACCCCCGTCATGTGGTGCAACCCGGATGACGAGCGCTGCGCATACGCGGACAGCGCGGGCGACAGCACCCCCGCGGCCTTTCTCAACGAGCCCACTGCCATGGTGGCCTGCAGGCGCGGCGGCGGCGGCCGAAGGCCGTCGGCTACTACTTTGGGCACAAGGTTGGCGATGGGCTTCAGCTTCAGCTCGGCGAGCGTGATGTGCAAGCGCTTGAGCGGCGAGCCTTCGTTGGGCATTGCCATTGGGGGGTTCCCGATCGTCTTTATTCTCAACTGAACTGACTGAGCACACTGACTGTACAGATAGAGGCGATCGGTCTGGACTTTGGTCTCTCAAGTTCGGCTTTTTGTCAAGTCAAGTACTCGGCTTTTTGAAAAGTAGTCTACGCCCTCCACGCTGTGTCTCCACGGGACCTGTGATGATGCGTCTTGCCGAGTGGGCATTTTATCGGATAACGTGAGAACGTGAACGGCTTTTTGAATAAAGTCGTTACTTGCTAGGGGTCTTGAACCTCCCCAGAGGTGCGCGTTACTTACTGGGGTGGGCTACTTGGAATTATCAAGAAGTCCATAGTTGTTAGTTGACTTGACGTGACTTGCACACTTTCGCGCAATGTGCACGTGTGAACACCATGCCGCGAATGGCGACGGCGGCCTCGCCCGGCGTCGCTCCGCGGCGTCCCATTCCCCTCGAGGTGTGCGTCGACTCGCTCGCGTCGGCCGTGGCGGCCGAGCAGGGCGGCGCTGCGCGCCTCGAGGTGTGCGCCAACCTCGTCGACGGCGGCACGACGCCCAGCCTCGGCCTCGTGCGCGCGCTGCTCGCAAGGGTCGCGCTGCCGCTGCACGCCATGGTGCGCCCCCGGGGCGGCGACTTTTTGTACGACGAGGGCGAGCGCGAGGTGATGCGCGCCGAGATTGAGGCGCTCAAGGAAGCGGGCGTGCACGGCGTCGTCGTCGGCTGCCTGCTGCCCGACGGCGCGGTCGACGAGCCGTTCCTGATAGAGCTCGTCGCCCTCGCGGCGCCGCTGCCGGTCACCTTCCACCGTGCCATCGACGTCAGTCGCGACCCGTGCGAGGCAGTGCACGTGTGCGTGCGCTGCGGCGTCCATCGCGTGCTCAGCTCAGGTGGTCGGCCCGAGGCGCTCGAGGGCGCGCCGATGCTGCGCCTCATGGTCGCGGCAGCGGCCGGTCGCCTGACCATCGCCGCCGGCGGCGGCGTGACCGAGTTCAACGCGTCCGAACTCGCCGCCGCCTCTGGCGCCGACGAGCTCCACGGATCCCTCCGTGCGACGCTCTACTCCGCCATGGCCTACCGGCCAGCCATCCCGATCGCGATGGGCGCCCCGAAGCTCAACGGGCCGACGACCGAATTCGAGACGCGGTGCACCGATGTGGCACGCGTGGCGGCGGTCGTGCGCGCGCTGCAGCCGACGAGGACGCCGCCGACGACGAGCGACACAGCCGCCGCCGCAGCGGCCGAGACGGAGGCGCTCATCCTGATCGGTGACCTCGGGGGGACCAACATCCGATTGGCCCTCTACCCGTCGTCGGGAGCGGCGCGGGGCTCGCGACCCGACAAGACTCGCTTCATCGCCCGCTATCGCACGGCGGACTTTGGCCACCTGCGCGAGGCGCTCGCAGTCTTCCAAGCGGAGGCGGTACAGGCGGGCGCCGTCTCCGCAGGCGCGATCGAGGCCGCTGCCATTTCCGTGTGCGGACCGGTGGTGGGCGGAGTCGCCATCTGCCAAAACGAAACGTTTGGTCCAAACGGCTGGCGTCTCGAGGAGACCGATCTGGCGACGAGCCTCGGCCTGAGCCCCGACCGGCTCCGTCTCCTGAACGACTTCGTCGCCGTGGGCCTTGCCTTGCCGCACGTGCCCCCATCGCATCGACGGATCGTGCACGCCGGCTCGCCGATCCCCGGCCGGCCGATTGCATGCCTCGGCCCGGGCACCGGACTCGGCCAAGTGTTTGGAGTCTTCCCGGCACCCGGCGCGCCCATGGTCGTGTGCCCATCCGAAGGGGGCGAGTCCGACTTTGTCGCGCGCACGCCCGAGGAGTGGGCGCTGCGGGCGCACATCGGGGCGGCCCTTGCGACGAGTCACGTCAAGGTGGAGCATGTGGTCTCGGGCAGCGGCATCAAGCGAGCGTACGACTTTGTGAGAGTGCGGCGCGATGCAACGGCCGAGCTGATCCCAGAGAGCGCAGCGGATGCCGCCGTCCGCGATGCCGCCGATCCATCCGCGGTGATCGCCGCGCTCAGCGTGCCAGCCGACGCCCGCCCCGCAGACCCCCCGTGCACGGCGGCCATGCAGATGTTCGTCGACGCGCTCGGCGCCGAGGCTGCGAACCTCGCGCTGCGCGTGCAGGCGCACGGCGGAGTCTTCATCGCCGGCGGAGTCGCCGCCAAGCTCGCCCATATGCTCACGCCCGACACGGCGCTTCCCGCGGATCGGGCGATGGGCCGCGGCGCGTTCTGCGAACGGCTGCGCAGCGCGTATTTGGGCAAGGGGCGCAGCGTTGCAGCGTACAGCGGCTGCCCGCTGTACGTGGTGACGGTCGAGGGCGACGATCTCGCCATGGACGGGGCCTGGGCCTGTGCATGCAGCGAGCTCCTCTGAGGCTCTGAACGGACAACGTGCGCCTAGTGAATTCAGAAATGAGACTCTTTTGTGTGTGGCTCAGGGTCGGGCGCAGTCCGCAGATCGATCCTCAGTGCAGCCTCAGCCGAGCATGCCTGCAACAGCTTGACGTGATGCACCATCGGTCCCTCAAAATTCGACTTTACCTCGCGCGGGGAAGCGTACCCCGGGGAAACACGACACCTTACGTAAAAAAATAGTGGCGCGGCGGCAACATTCGATTCATTCCACTTTCGATTCTGATTCGATTTCTGCCGTGTACTGGTACACGCCTTGAGGTACACTCATTGCTTGTACGGTATACCCGGATCGGATGCTTTGTCGGATGTCGCTTTCCTTGCCCGCACCCGCGCTATAACAGTGTCCGCTATGGGTCTATCCTTGGTCCTAATGCCATCGCTAGGGTTCCTCTTCCATCCCGCGTGGCCGCTCCCTCACAAAGGTGGTCACAATCCACTTGGTTCCCGCCCTGACGGGCAGCCCCGCGTGAAGGCTGCGCCGGTCGACCTCAAACCTCGTGCGGCCGTCGGGCGCCGTGCGCGGCACCGCGTTACGAAACACGAGCAGCCGGCCGGCCTTGGGCGCGATCGCGCGCCGCGCGTGGAAAAAGGCGGTCTCGCCACCCTCGGGCACGTCGTTCAAGTACGCGATCGACGTGAGCAGGCGCTGGCCGCCGTGCCTCGCCGCCGTGTTCGAGGCACCGCGCACGGACGACAGGTTGAAGGCATCAAAGTGCCAGCGGTACGCGCCGCCCACCTCGTAGCACAGCACCATCGACCCCTCGAGCCGCGCCTCGGGCACGCCGAGGAGCTCGGTCAGCCGCTGGCGCAGTGGCGCGAGGGCGCGCACGAGGCCGGGCGTGCGCAGCGCCGTCGAGCTGCTACGTCCTTTGCTCTCCGAACCGGTGCCAAGATCGTTGCTCACGCCCGAGCGTCGCTGCAAGGAGGCCTTCGCGATCAACTCGCTGCACTCGAGCGGCGCGAGAAAGCCGTCGATCACCGTCACGTGCGGCTCAGTCTCCAGGATGCCGTGGAACGCCACCGTGTTTGGCACGGTCTGAAAGCACACGTCCATGTCCGAGTGGCTATCATCGTCGAAGGTTCGCTCACGCGCCGCGAGCCTGTCGCTCCGGCCACGCTGGATGCGTTGGATCATGGTCGCCGCCCGACGCTCAGATCTCTGAGATCGAACAAGCCACCACACGTGTGCGAGTCGGCGCGCCGCTGCACGCCGGCGGAGCTGGTGCACCACGTAGCGCCGGCGGCAGCACCTGCATCGTGCCGTCGATTGGATGAGCGTTGAAGCAGCCACGCTCCGGACGGTCGTAGTGATTGAAGACATTGATTTCCGTTCCTGGACGTATTCACAGTGAACCGACAACATGAGTTGCACGTGTGGTACACACACAAGACCAGGGGCTTTCGTAATTGTCCCGCCCCTTCATGCGTTTAAGGTTGATTGCGCGTCATCATTATGTAGTCGAAGACGTCCAAGCGGGAAGCCCGTGCGCGCGCGCGGACGTGCACGAGCCTAAGGCGCCACCACGAAGCCCAAGGTGGGCTCGCGCAAGGCCAAGGCGAGGGCGTCTCCCGCCATGCCGACTTCTCCCGAGTCTGCGTGCACAGCCACTGGCACTGCGGACCGCGAGTCGCAAGATCATCAGAAGCGCCGCCAGCTCCGTGAGCTGCGTCGGATCTTTGCAGTGGTGAGCGGAGTACCCACCGGCATCCCGCCGCCGCCCATCGATGTGGGTGCGAAGATCGCCCTGGCCGCCATGATCGGCGGCATCAGCGATGTAAACGCCCTGCTCCTCAAAAACACGCCCGAGCTCCCGGCCGGGCTGCAATGTACGCTCGTGGGCCTCATGATCGGCCAGCACGACGAGCCCTTGGACGACGAGCACATGCTCAACTTCGCCGGTCTCATCTCCTGGGCCGCCGTCGCGATCAACGAGCGCAAGGGGAGCCTGCCCATGCTGTCGAAGATGCGCAAGGCCATCCTCCCCGAGCCGATGCGTGTGGTGGCCACTCGTACCCTACTTCAGTGGTGCCTCGCGCCGCTGACGGTAGTCCTCGAGGGGTGCTCGCTCTCGACGCTCGTGCGGCACGCCAGCACCGCGTTCCTCCTCATCAAGAGGCTCCTCGCGCACGAGAACTTCAGCAAGCCGGACGAGTCCTTGGACCAAGTCTTGGCGGTCTTGGACCTCATCAGGGGCGTGATGACGCAACGCATGCTCGTGATCAAGCAGGCGATGCAGACCGACGCCGACGCGGGCGCGCCGTCCGACGACGTGAAGATCTCCAACGGTGACGACGGCGCGCCCGCTGCTGACGCGCGTTCCGTGGTTCAGATGTCCGCGTCGAGTGACTCGAACGTCCCCCCCTCGAGCACGGCACTTCAAGCTGGGCTCAAGTCGCTCGGAGTCAGGGTGGTGCCGCCGTTTGCGCAGAGTTTCACCCTCACACCACCCGATGCCACCTTCTCGTTCTCGATGCCCTCGCCGCCCGAGCCGAGCGCGCGCGTCGGCGACCACAGCATCGACGCAGGTGCGATCTCCGCGGTGCCCAAGGCGCCGCTCGAGGGCCATCTCCATCGCTCGTACTTCGTCAAGCTCACCGTCCTCGACGTCGAGGTCTTGCGCTTCATGCTGAACGTGCATGCGCCGATGGAACTCCTCCAAGCCGAGTACTGCCGATCGCGCCACGTCGCCCGCGTCGAACTGCACACGGAGGAGGGCGAGCTCATCCAGCCGGACTCCACGCCCGCGTCCCTGAAGCTACGCAACGGCTCCGTGGTGCTCGCGATGGAGACCGTGGTGCTTGCTGTCTGGCCGACGACCAATGCCGATGGCCGTCCTCCCATCGAATCGGACGCGCTGCTCCTCTACTGGCCGAAGAGCCGACCGCTCGACGAGGTGCTCACGGCGCTCGCGCGCAAATCGGGCCTCCCCGAGAAGCTGCTCTCCTTCTCGGACGCCTTTGGCATCGTCGCGCCCGGTGCGACGCTCGCTTCGTTTCGCCCTGAACATAGGACGACGGAAGGCCTCGCTGCGTACTCGCTGACCGTCAGTGGCATTCCCGCAGAGGTGCTGTGCAAGCTCACCACGATGGTGGCGAAGGAGGAGACGGTCGACGCTGGCGAGGACGTGGAGGCGGAGGAGCAAGCAGCGTCGCAAACGACGGAGGAGGCGGAGCTAGAGGACGCTGTGGAGGAGATGGAGGACGTCGTGCAGGAGTTGGAGGAGCCGGCGGCGAGCCCGATGACGAAACCGGCGCAGGAGACGGCCGAGCAGGCGCCGATCGAGGGCGGAGATGCGAACGCCGACGATGACAACAAGACCATCGAGCTCGAGGACCACGACGAGGCCGGCTCCGTGAACGCGGGCGAATCCACTGAAGTCGACAGTGACGTCGAGGGCGAGCAGGCGGTGACGAAGGTGGAGGGAGTGGCCGAGGGTGCCGAGCCGACGCACGTGCCGCTCTCCGCCGTGCCCATCGCGGCCATTCAAGCTGGGCTCAAGTCGCTCGGAGTTGGGGTGGTGCCGCCGCTTGCGCAGAGCTTCACCTTCACACCACCCGATGCCACCTTCTCGTTCTCGATGTCCTCGCCGCCCGAGCCGAGCGCGCGCGTCGGCGACCACAGCATCGACGCAGGTGCGATCTCCGCGATTCCCAAGGCGCCGCTCAAGCTAGTGCCAAAGCGTGTGAAGAAGCCAACACCCACGCGTTCGTCGTCGCCTTCGCTCGAGGCACTCCCAGATACGAAGAAGCTCCTGCAATGCGCGCTCGACCAGAGCGCACTCACCTCGAGCGCGCTTGCACAGTTCTCGACGCCGCCGAAGAAGTTTCGCACCTTCCCCTCGGTACGCACGCGATCGGCCGAGCCGTCGTCGCCAACTTCGAGGGCACGGACCGCGACGTCGCCCTCGCCGCCCTCGTCGCCCTCGTCGATCGATGAGGATGACATGGACGCGAGGTCCGCCGTGCTGATCAATGCCATGGCTCTCAAGGACATGATCTCGGCGCTCAAGCAAACCGTCCTCGACGTCGAGCCGCACGTGAGCCGTCTCGCCGATGAGATCGCACAGCTCTACAGGCTGCGTCCAGAAGGCTTCCACGTGTTCGTCGAAGGCCCACTCTCCGACGAGTACGGCGAGCCCGAAGACACGCTCTTTTGCGTGCTTGCACGCTACGGCCGGCTCAATGCGCTGCGACGTGTGATCGAGTGCGCGCGCAGCCTGCTCGAGCGCGATCCGCACCTCGATCAAGCTGGCAGGGACGGTGAGACGCCGCTCATGCTCGCATGCAAGCGCGGCAACATCGCTTGCGTCGAGGTGCTGCTCGAGAGCAGCGCATCACGGTGCGTTCGATCCGACGGTCTCGACGCGCTGGCGCTCGGCTGGATGCGTGCCATGCAGTCGGCGATCTTCGATGCCGACGGCAGAGGTGAGGGCGCGGTCTTCAGCTGCTACGACCTCGTCCAGAATCACGACATCGCACAGAACGATGCCAAGATCGAGGTTCACGACGATGCTTCGAAGCTCTTCAAGGCCATTTGGACGTTGATGATGTTCATCCAAGTATGCCTCGGACGGCCGGCTGACAAGGGCGGTCACTTCCCATCGCTTCGGCTGTTTGCGACCATCCTCCGCTCGGTCGTCGCAGAGCTCAATGCAATGGATATCTCCCCCGGCTTTCTCGACGCGAAGCGTAACCTCTTTGTCCGTGGCGCCATCAGCGCACTGCAGCACTTGCAGAATGTGATCGATCGCGAGGACAGCCGGCTGTGCGAGCAGCTAGAGCAGGCGGCGATCGCGGCCCATGGGGCTGAGGCCGATGCAACGTCGTCCGACGAGATTCTTGAGAGCGTTGAGCGCGAATGTGTCGACGCTCTCTATGAGCTGCAAGAGTCTGTGACCCTCCATCTGAACGAAGCAGACGAGAAGGTGCTCGACGAGGAACTCGACATCAAGGACATTGTGACGAAGGCGCTCACTCAGCACGTCGAGTTCAGCGAGGAGCAGGTTCGAGTGCAAGAGGAAGCCGTGTCGGCAGTCGAGAGCATCAAGAAAGTGCGCGAGATCCGGCGGCAAGCTCAGGCGCGCGAGGCGAAGCGACGCGAACGTGAGGAGCGACGGCGCGCTCAGCAGGCTCTCGAGGTGGAGGCTCGCGAAAAGGAGCGGCGCGTCAAGGCCGAGGCTGAGGCGGCGCGCGCCCAGTCTGAGCAGGCAGCCGAGCTTGCCGCTGCGGCTTTGCTGGCTGAGGAGGAGGCGGAGGGCGCACACAAGCAGCAGCCGCAGAAAAAGATAGCGAGCATGAAAATCGAGGCCGAGCAGGCAGGGGCGAGCGAGGCAAGAGCGCCGGTAGCGAGTGCATCAGCGGCCGCGAGTGGCCTCGCTGAGGCGGACAACGAGGTGTTGGCGGCGGCTGGCGACGAGGGCGTCATGGGTCCCGCTCCTTCTGCCGCCGCCGACGTTGCGCTGCGTGTGGCCATGGCGGCTGCGCAGTACGAGGGCTTGATTGGTGCAATCGAGGAACACCAAGCACTCGCAAGCGAGGGTGTTTTGGCGGAGGCGATGGCGATGCACGAGCGCTTGCACAAGAAGCGCAAGCAGGAGAGGTCACACAGTCGCTGCAAGAGGTCTAGGGCGAGCCAGAAGCTGCGTCGCAAGCACGCGGCGGAGATGGAGATGCAAGCCAGCCTGTCGAGGCTGTCGCTGCAAGAGGTCACACAGTCGCCTCCTGCCGCAGGCTCAGCATCCACAGAAGCGGCGCCAGCATCGGAAGTCATTGAGGCTGAGAAGGTCGTGGAGGCGACAGTGGCGGCAGCGGCGGCCGTAGCGGAGGCGGCCGCCGCGGAGATGGCCGCCGCGGAGATGGCCGCGGCGACCGCGGCCGCAGCGGCTGAGCAGGCGACAAAGGAGGCCGAGAAGGCGGCGGTACGGGTAGCGGCGCTCAAGGCCGCCAAGGCGGAGGCCACGCGGGCAGCCAGGGCTCAGGCGGAGGCTGAGGTAATTAGGCAAGGAGCGGAGGCAGAGAGGGCACAGGCAGAGAGGGCAGAGGCTGAGAGGGAGGAGGCGGAGAGGGTGGAGGCGGAGAGGGCGGAGGCGGAGAGGGCTGCGAAGCTGTTCAGTCTCGCTGTGGATCAGGGCGATGCCGCGGCGCAGTGCGGACTTGGAGCCATGTACCTTGTCGGACGCGGTGTGGCCCAAGATGATAAGCGGGCTGCGGCGCTGTTCAAGCTCGCTGCGGACAAGGGCGATGCCGTGGCGCAGTACGCACTTGGACTCATGCACCGTGACGGACGCGGTGTGGCCCAAGATGATAAGCGGGCTGTGGCGCTGTTCCAGCTCGCTGCGGACAAGGGCGATGCCGCGGCGCAGGGCTATCTTGGAATGATGCACTATGAGGGACGCGGTGTGGCCCAAGATGACAAGCGGGCTGCGGCGCTGTTCAAGCTCGCTGCGGACCAGGGCAATGTTCCGGCGCAGTTCGAACTTGCAGGCATGCACTTGGACGGACGCGGTGTGGCCCAAGATGACAAGCGGGCTGCGGCGCTGTTCAAGCTCGCTGCGGACCAGGGCAATGTTCCGGCGCAGTTCGAACTTGCAGGCATGCACTTGGACGGACGCGGTGTGGCCCAAGATGACAAGCGGGCTGCGGCGCTGTTCAAGCTCGCTGCGGACCAGGGCAATGCCTCAGCGCAGGGCGCACTTGGAGCCATGCACCGTGACGGATGCGGTGTGGCCCAAGATGATAAGCGGGCCGCAGAGCTGTTCCAGCTCGCTGCGGACCAGGGTGATGCCGCAGCGCAGCACGAACTTGGAGTCATGCACCATGAGGGACTCGGAGTGGCCCAAGATGATAAGCGTGCTGCGGCGCTGTTCAAGCTCGCTGCGGACCAGGGCGATGCCTCAGCGCAGTGCGCACTTGGAGGCATGCACCGTGAGGGTCTCGGTGTGGCCCAAGATGATAAGCGTGCTGCGGCGCTGTTCCAGCTCGCTGCGGACCAGGGCTATGCTCCGGCGCAGTGCTCACTTGGAGACATGCACCGTGAGGGACGCGGTGTGGCCCAAGATGATAAGCGGGCGGCAGAGCTGTTCAAGCTCGCTGCGGACCAGGGCGATGCCTGGGCGCTCTGCCAACTTGGATTCATAGCTGCGACTCAGCACATCGCCTCATCATGCGCGGCAGCAGCGTCCAGTGCAGGTGTCACGTCCGTCGTGGCTGGCGGCGCTCGAGGCAGCCTCTCACGCGAGGACGAACAGGCCCGCGCTGACGCGATGATGGCACGCCTGATCGCTGAAGAGGAAGCGAGAGCCAAAGCGGAGGCCGCGAAGGCGTCCAAGAAGGCGAAGAAGAAGGCGAAAAAGGGTAGAGCGGCGACCACAGCCGCAGGCGAGGCGGGCATCGGCTTGTCGGCGTCGCAGTCAGAGCCGACGGAAGCGGAGTTGGTGGCAGAAGAGAAGATCGAGGAGCCTGCGGCAGAGGAATTGGCGATGGCGGCACCAGCACCAGCATCGGAGGCCGTTGAGGCTGAGGAGGACGTGGAGGCGACCGCAGCAGCAGTGGCAGCCGCAGCGGAGGCGGCCGCGGCTACAGCGGCTGAGGCGGCTGCGGCGACGGAGGCGGAGAGGGAGGAGGCGGAGAGGGAGGAGGCGGAGAGGGCTGAGGTGGAGCGCGCGACGGCTCTGGCCGTGGCAGAGAACGCTGGCCGCGGCGGGCGAGGGGGGCGAGGGGGGCGTGGAGGGCGCGGTGGGCGCGGCCCGACTACCGTGCATCCGCCGCCTCCTGCCCCTGCGCCACCAACAGCCCCAGCACTGGCTGCAGGTTTGATGCCAGCGGAGAGGCATCTGACGCTCGCCGACGTGGGCAACATCACCGGCCGTGTGCACGACGAGGCGCCCGAATCGACCATCGGTGGCCAGACCACGTGCATCGTGTGCATGGTGGGGCCCAAGTCGCACCTTGCGGTGCCGTGTGGCCATCAGCTCGCGTGCGAGCGCTGCACGGCCAAGATGAAGATTTGCCCGTACTGTCGCGAGCCCGTCCAGTTTTGGCTGCTGCAACGGTTGGTGTAAAGCTTGAGGTGGAGTTGGGCGGTTTGAAATTGAGCGTGTCGAAAGCGGAATACCGTTTGGCCCTGGTGGTGTGCAACATCGTCGTTTGCATGCAATCTAAAACGGAACGGCATTTTACGACGTGACACAGGTGCTCTTCACACGATTTAGGAACAGCAGCAGTGCACGCATGATCACGATTTACTTACGTTTGGGGCGAGCTAGCTGTCATGCAAGCGCGAGCTCCCCCGCCTCCCCCGATCCACCGCAAAACTTGTTTCACGCGTCGCGAGTACAATGTCCTCATCGACCAAGTGCTTGCGGACTCGGAGGTGCGATCTCGCGTGGATGAGCTCTACTGGGAGCACGAGGTTCACACGTCGCCGATGATCCACCAGGGGTGGGGCGCGCACGGCTGGCCGAACGAGACGCTCGCACAGAGCTATGAACTCTTCACTCGCTTGCGAGAGCTCGGGATCCGGGCACATTCGTGGGTGTGAGACATGGTGTGAGAGCATAACGACAAGAGGAGTTGGAAATGGTGACTATCTTTTGAGTTGAAAGTCAATGCTTTGACGGCTGTCGGTCCTCGCCCCCGGCTGGTCGGCCGGTGTCGCTTCCGTTCTGAGTCCTGACGCACCGATCTCTCTCTCTCTCTCTCTCTCTCTCTCTCTCTCTCTCGTCATATCGCGTCGATCCCGTCGTACCCAATCTCGTCACGGATCTGGCACGCCTTCTGCGCCCACGTCACCAGCACCTCCGCATCCTCCTCGTCGATCTGGTACACATTCGCCAGCAGTTGCACGTTCACGCCGCCGGGCCGCGTCATCATGTCCGCAAGTTCCGCAGAGAGCTCTTTATTGCCGTGCAAGCCGTTGCGCTTGATGATCTCCTCGAAGCGCACGCGCAGCTGCTCAATGCCCTTGGCCGCCGCGTCTTCCACGCGCTCCTCGAACGTCTCCGCGGCCACCCGATCCACCTCAAGCCGTTTCTCACGCAACATCTGGCGCTCTGCCGCGAGTTGCTCCGCACCGAGGCCCGCGTCGGCCAGGATCTTGGCGCTGTCCTGCTGCAGCTCCGGCGCGATGAGTGCTTCAAGGTCTGCCTCCGCAGCCGCCCACGCCTTCAGCGCCTTGTGGCACTGGTGCCGCCGCCAGAGCGCCTTGGCGTTCCACGCGTCGATCTTGAGTGCCTCGTCGAGGTCATGGATGGCGCGCCGCCAGAACTGCATGGAGAGCAGCGCCTGGCCGCGATTGCTATGCAGCGTCACAGTCGCGCGCTGCACGATTGGCACATCGACCGCGCGCATCGGCTTGCCGTCCGCCTGCGCAAGCGCGTCAAGCCCGCGCTGCCACGCCTCGAGCGCCTCCGTGTGCCGTTTCGCCTTGTAAGCGGTGTTGCCCTCCTCACGCTGCGAGTCTACGTACGCCATCAGGTGCTCCACATTGACCACGGCCACGTCGACGTGCTCCGTCTCGGTTTCGTCCATGGCTTCCGAGCGATGCGACGGAGGAGTAGGCCACGCGCGAGTGCGAGAACTCCTCAGCGAGCCCTTCCTCCGCGTTGTGCCTTCACGTTGCGGCGCCTTTGCGGTCGTTCATGTGAACATGTGTTC
>ERZ761574.1705-NODE-1705-length-13552-cov-75.847744_pt1 | contig 13552 bp, 12 predicted proteins | sample MGYA00374950_ERZ761574 | MGnify/ENA primary metagenome ERZ761574 (study PRJEB28895, sample SAMN07631631) | mixed culture metagenome | isolation source: Freshwater growth medium | place: USA: Seattle, Washington | collected 2016-10-03 ... | reverse complement strand
GAACCGCCTGCATGACATCATAGTCTGCACTTGAGGGAGCGGACCCGAGAACCGCTAAGGGAACGGACCCGAGGACCGTGCATGGGAGCGGACCCGAGGACCGCGCAGGGAGCGGACCCGAGGACCGCGCAGGGAGCGGACCCAAGAACCGTGCATGGGAGCGGACCCAACAATCCGCGAAGGAAATGAGGACCGGCAACCGGGCGACGCCCAAGACCGGCACTGAAGAGCCTGCGGCGAAGCAGCCGCGTGGCGAGCCACCGGCGACGTCCTCACCACAAGATACGGAGTTCCGCCGAGTGCAACGGCACGCCGTCGAGCGCCGGTGTCTGAGCGCCTGACCGCGCACCGAATCCAGCACTGTCCAGGGCAACTATGCTGCCGAGCACCGCCGTGCTGCTGCGGGCACCGAGCGCCGCCGAGCACCGCTGAGTGCCGCCGAGAACTGCTGTATGCCACCGAGCGCAGCCGAGCGCTGCTGAGCCATATGCTACCGAGCGCCGCCACGTCGCCGCGGGCGCTGTGCGCCGCCGAGCGCCACTGCATACCACCGAGCGCGCCGAGCGCCGCCGAGCGCCGCTGAGCAGCACGCTTCCGAGTGTTGCCACGCCGCCGCGGGCGCTGCGCACCGCAGAGTACCACGGAGTGCCGAGGTGCGCACGGTTCTAGGACCCCGCGCTGGCCACGCCCTTATGTACCCTTCCCGGGCACCGCTGCCCCCCTAGGGCGCGCCCAGCTACTACGATGGTGTTTTCTCTTCTCGATGGGGCAACTGAGGAGGTGATCCATCCATGTGGGATTAGGATCATGAGCCCCTCCTCATGTTTACACCATCGTAGCTCTCCAGCATCAGTATTAGCTGCGAGAAGCGAAGGCTCAGTGTAAGTGTCCAAGCTGTGAACACGTGCATCGCAGTTTCTTACGAAAGCGGACTCACTGAAAGACCCTGTGGGATCCTCCACGGCCAAAACGCACCTCCCACAAATCCGCGCACTTCATCACAAGGCACGTCGTGCAGAGCACACACTTCAACAGAGCATAATGGCATCGGACAACGCGTGGCTCGACGACATCGCCGCCGCGCTCAGCGAAGGGCCGCTCGAGATGAGCAAGATCCCTACCATCGTCCCCAAGCCACCCTCGGTAACGGGCAAGCTCAAGGCGCTTTTGGAGTCGCAGCCGATGCGATTCGAAATCCGTCCCGTTCCCAAGATCAAGGACCAGCGGATGGTGCACCTCAAGCGCGAGGCAACCGCGCCGTCGTTCGATGAACTCCTTCAAGACATGAGTCGTGAGGCGGAACTTGCTCATGCGCGCCACCTCAAACGCGATGAGCAAGTGCGGAGCCGCATGGAGCAGTTGCTCCGCACCAGCTTCCCACAGGCGAGCGTGGCACCATTCGGTTCGGCTGCCTCGGGCCTCCGCGTGAGCTCCGCAGACATCGATCTGTGCGTCACATTTCCTGATGAGCAAGGTCGTCACTGGGACGATTGCGAGCGCCGAACGACGAGTGTCGAAACGATCAAAACGATTGCTAAGCTGCTGCGGAAGAGCAGCGATCACCACAAGGTCGAGCCGATCGCGAAGGCGCGCGTGCCAATCGTCAAGGCTGTGGACAAAGTGGCAAACCTCGCCTGCGACGTGGTTCCGCACGCGGCGCTTGCGTGGCACAACAGCCAGTTGCTCTCGCGTTACTGCGAGCTCGAGCCGCTCGTCCGTCGGCTCTGCTTGATTGTGAAAGTATGGGCGAGCCGTCGCGCCGTCTCAAGTGCCATGCACGCGTTCCTCTCGTCGTACGCCCACGTGGTGACCGTGCTGCACTATTGCCTGGCGGCCGTCTCTCCGCCGCTGCTTGTCGACCTCCAAGCACCAGAGCTGCTGGTGGGGCTGCCGGAGAGCTGGTGCGATGGCTTCGATGTTCGCATGTGCTCGCTCGAGGTCGCGCGGTCCGCTCTGGATGCGAAAAGGAGGGCCGCAGTGGCGCAGCCACTTGCGCACATCCCTCAGAGGGCGGCAAACCTGCCACCATCGACGTCTCCGAGCAGCCAGTGGCCTCCGAAGCAGTCGCAGCAGTGGATGATTGCGACGCTACGGTCAAGAAGGAAGTCGCTGTCTGGAGAAGCTCGCGATCTCGTCGAGGCCGCACTGCAGATCGCGCTCCATATGCCGGGAGCGCTCGCGGACGCTGCCTTGGTCGTGGCGCTCGATGAGATCTCGATCGACCTCGAGGCGATCTCGATCAAGGAGCTCACACAGGAGCAGGCAAAGCAGCCTACTCCTTCCAAATGTGGCAGGACGGATTCGGTCACCGAGACTGGCGACGTCGCCGGGGCGGCGCCGCGACCGCCCTCGCTCGCAACGCTCCTGCGGGGCTTCTTCGAGTACATGGTGAGCCTGACAGAAGGGCGCGAAGGCATGCTCGCAATCTCGTTGCACGAGAAGCCACTCAGCCGAACTCGTGAGATCTCCCATGAGCCACGTCGTGCACGAGCTCCACCCGGCTCCGAGAACGACGCCAAGGTGCCGCCGTATACCTTCCCCAAGTCTGCTTGGACGGGTGGTGGCCCGTACAGCTTCTCGATCGAGGACCCCTTCGAAACGGTCCATTCAAGGAAACCACACGACCTGTGCGCGCCTCTGAATAAGCAGACGGCTCTCATCTTGCGCGGCGAGTACCGACGGGCCGCGACGCTGCTCGCGGCTAACCTGACCGAGAGTGGAGACGTCAAGCCGGGCGGAATGAGTGCGGCCGACTTGCTCGAGGAGGTGCTGCGCTTTGGTACGAGTCCATGCAGGCGGCGCAGCGACGAAGATGGCAAGGCCTACACCGAGCAAGAGTACGTCGACTACTATGGGCGCGAGGAGGGCACCCATCGCTGGGCGTCGGGTGCATTGGTGGACGAATGAGCGCTTTTTGAACGGTCCTCGGGAGCGGAGAATGCGGAGACCGGAGAGGGTCTTGCGGTCTTGCGGATTTCGAGTCGGTGACGGTGTTCTGTGTGATGACGACGGACTGTGGCAGGGAAAGCCCGGGGCCCTCGAAATATTTGCGAATGTGTACGCCGTCCCGGTGTCCTTGGTGTTGATCGTCTGCTGGTCGTTGCATCAACACGTGATCTCTACCGTTACGGCGCTGTGAAGGGACTCTTCTTTCATGCGAAGACTCACGTTCCCTCGCTCGCGGTTCTATAGGGAGCGGCCATATGAAGGCCACCGCTGCCAAAGCCATCATGTCACGTAACGAGCGTAGAGACGCCGTCGACATCTCGCCACACTTAAGTGCAATGGTCGATCGTGAATTTCTACGCGAGATGGACGCCGAAAGACGCGAGGCTCGCCGCGCCGCACGGCTCCGTGTTAGAGCGCGCTTGCTGCTCGAGGGTGCTGAGGCAGCAATCGCTTCGCTGCCGGCGGAAGACGAGGGTTTCGATGGGGAACCGACCCTGCGGCCGATGAGCGCCCTGGAGCTTGGAATGATGTACGTTTGGATGCAGGCCGACGAGCGGCAATGCTCAGAGCAAGAGGAGCACGTCACCCGATGGTGGTCCGGTGGCGCCGTGGGCATTCAGCAGACGTGGGAGGCGGCAAGCGGGTGGTACGATGAGGAGCTGGACGAACCGCCAACGAGAGCGCGTACTGCCTCGGAAGGTCGCGGCCCGAGGCCCGCCGTAGCCTCAGTCGATGCTGTCGCAACAGCAGCTTCGAGCGGCTCGCGGTCAGTCATCAGCCGACAGCTGGGGCCAGGTGCAACGCAGAGCTATGCTCCACCGCCCCACGGTCCTCGCGTTCTGGGGGCGTTTGTGCACGGACGTCGTGCTCCTGTCGCCTTCGTAGCGACTCGCGAGCCCTCACGCAAAGATGCGCGGCTCAACTGGACAATCGATGCGATGGGCACACGGCTCGCGGCACGTGGCCGCGGCCTGGGCTCGGCCCTTGCCCTGCATTGCATTGCCGCGGCGCGCGCTGCCGATCCAGGTTTGGCGCAGTATCTTATCAACGCGGTGCCAGCGGCCATGCCATTTTGGGAGAAGCTCGGCTTTGAGGAGGTCGAGCCGTCTTCAGCTGAGCAGGAATTTTACATGAAGCGGGGAGGTGACCGGCCGATGGCCTTGGCCTTGCCGTTGCGAGTGGCTGATCCGTGAACATGTTGATCTTCAAGAAAACTATAGTTTTCGTTCAATCTGCACGTGTGGCTCACGGCGATGATGGTGTCCCCGCACGGGCCCCGCGCGCGCGGCGCCGCGGGCGCGCACCCATGCGCTCCGCACCGTACGCCTACGCGAGCGTTCCCGCTTTGCGCTTATAAAGTTATATTCCTTATACGTACGGAAAGGCCGCCACGCGACGGCCTACTTCTGCTTTTGGGGGGCGGTTGTGGGTGTGTGCCTGACCGAGAGGGCCCTGAAACGAACAAACGAAAATCTAGCATTTTCGCTCGCCGAGGTGCTAACGTCGCAGGCGACGCGTGTTGACCCGGTCGCTGCGCACGGCGGTCGACGACCAGCGAACGCACCGGCGCGTACTACAGAAAACTCGATTACAGCAGTACGCCTCAGCGTGACGGCGTGGACGGAAGCCATTCCCCCGTCCATAGGTGGCGCACAATGGCAGCCACAAGCTGCTGCGACGTGTCTGTTGTGGCCTCGCTGCCGATCGTCGCCAGGCGCTCTGCGAGCCATTGCGAACCAAATTTGGGTGCGTCCTCCTCGAGAATAGTGCGTAGCACTCGTCTGCCTGTGGGCGTACAGAACTCTGGGTGGCCCTGCACCGTGAACGCGAGCGGCCTTTCGCCATCGCCGCTTGGCAAGCTGCCTCGTGTGATGGCAAGGCGCGCGCCCGTGGCCGACGCAAAGTAAGCGGCGGCGTGTGTCGGGTTAGTCGTCGAGCAGCCGAGATTCGCCGCACATGGAGGAAGCATGCTCACGATGTCGTTGTGGTGGTAGAGTATCTCGACACGTTGTGCACCTCCAAAGGGCCCGAGCAGGTGCTTTCCAAGGGCCGTTGGCTCGAACGCGCAAGCAGCCGCGTGCAAGCCGTGGGTCTCATTCGTCTCAACACGACCGCCCATGGCAGAGGCGAGGACCTGATGGCCGAAGCAGATGCCGAGCACCGGGATGCGCTTTGCATGCAGTTGGCGAAGATGTTGCTCAAGTGGCGTTATCCACGCTGGGGCTGCGTCGGCGCTAGACGTGTAGGCACCAGCCGCTACGCTCGCTGGGCTGCCGGGAACTATGAAGCCATCGAAGGAGCCATCGAGGTGAAAGTCGGCAGCGCTCCTAAAATTGGATATGTCGATTTCCTCGAGCGCCAGTGCTGCGTCGATGCTCTGAAATAGCTCGTTGAGCATGGGGAGCACTGCATCATTGTAATGATTACCTCGTGGGTTCAGCACTGCGAGCCGTGCCTTCGGCGGTGCTCGTGCGGTAAATTGCGCATCTGAACGCAACCTGCGAACTCGCCACGAGATGAGAGCTGCGCCGATAGGCAGGGCGACTGCCGCAACCAGATACGGCCGCGATGCCATCAACGGCAGTGGCCGCGCCAGACATCGTAAAATGTGCATTAAAAATGCTCTCCGCCGCGCGGGGCCGCGCTGTTCATATGAATTCTCCGGATATTATCCTCACGTCACGTACCGGTACAGTACATGTACTGTAAGAGCATTCACAGCAGGAGCGAGATGCTGCGAAGGACCCTCGAAATGAGACACATGTACCCGGTAGACGGAGTGCTGAGAAACACCAGCCAAAATGAGAGAGAGTTTCGGCGCGTCCAAGACCGACACTGTCGACTGTGAGCAAAGCACGCACCCCTATACAGCACCGCACCCGGGCCACCCGCAGGCACGAGGTGGGTCGACGCGCGCCCCCCGCGTGAGAGAGGGGGCGAGCGATGGTGCGTGACGCGAGTTTGTGCAGAGTTTCACTGTATGCCACGTTGATATCGGTACCGGTGACAACACCGGCAGCGCCAGATAACATACGTGAGAGCGCGCCAAAAGTGTGAAAGGGCACACTTCATGAGAGAATCGACCGGATCGTGACCACTCGAAGCATGCCGAAGAACAGCCAGCCCCTTGTGAGTGAGGAATAGCGTCAGCGACGAAACCGCCCGCCAGTGTCTGTGGACAGGTCCATGCAATGTCCGCGGTTTCGCACGCGTAATGAAGAATCGCAAGGAGAGACACAGTTGTCTCCCTTGGTCTACCGTATCAGTGGACGCGGCCTGATTTGGCGGCCGCGCTTCAGTCCTTTCAGATGATATCGGTTGATCCCTCCGCGCCCGGTTCCGCCAGTCCTACGCTCGGCGTCTCTGCCGCTTGGAGCCATTCGGCGATCAACCTCAGCTCACGTGCCTCGACAACATCGCCACAAGTTTCGGCGTGCCCCGCCACCGTTGCGGCGGTGCTCACTTTTGCCGCGGCCGCCTGCAGCCTCGTCGACGAGCGCAGGACGAGCAGCAAGCTTCGTAAGGTCGTCCGAATCTCGCGCGGCTCCGCGTCCAGGACTTTGGGTAGCAAGGTGCTAAACACGTCCTCCGGCGCCTCCTCGACCACGTTGCGCACCGGCCCTGCGACGGCATCATCCCGCGCCAGGATGGCGAGGAGGAGCTCGGCCGCACCCTGGCAGATCTGCGCGTCGCGCGAGCTGCTCAGCAGTGCGAACGGTGTGGTGCAAAGTTGCTCTGACTCAAGCACGCGCAGAGCAACCTCGGGCGTAGTGCGCTGCACGAGCGTGCTGAACATCTCGAGCGCCACGCGCCGCACGGGCAAATCCGGGTCCACAGCCTTCTTGCCGCCCGCGTCCCCGTCCTCTTCGCGCTCCGCAGCTTCCTGAACGCTTCTGTCGGCCTCAGCGAGCATCCGAGCCAGCGCCTTGGGCAACATGCAGGGTTCGTCGAGTGCGACCTGCAGGAAGTGCGGCTCGTTTTGTGACACGAGGTTGTGCACGCACATTGTGGCGCCGAGCCGGAAGGACGGTTCAGGATGGAGCAAAGCGGTCTGCAGGAGCAGGCGAACTCCACCCGGTGTATCCACCAAATCCAAGGCAGAGCCTGGCTCGGCGGTGGAGCGCTCGAGAACAGCAAGAGCAATCGAGGCTTTTTTGAGCCCATCCTCCGCCAACATGTTCATGGGCTGGAGCCTGTCTAGAAGCGCAACAAGCTTGGTGCGACGACGACAGTCCTGGCCACCATCTTCTGCCATGCTGCTACAGGGCCCTGGGGTCTTTCCCACCGGTGTGAACGCCTGTGTGAACGTGTCTCTGAAAAAGTGGCCACACGTTCTCTGCATGCTGAGCATGATGAGCATGATGAGAGAGCAATATGTGGTTGCATGACAAGCTTCCTGTCAAAGGTTCTCTGTTGTTTTCAGTTTGGCCTTGGCTTTTTGCTGTGAGGAAGCGCTCTAGCCGGCGCGGCGGCGTGGCGCGCGCGCGGGTATACCCTGACGCCTGAGAGGCCTGAGCACTTCGAGGGAAGTCGAAAACTCGAAGTCGAAATCCCACCTGAAGCGGAGAAGCACGGCGGGTTTGAACGCCGACACACACCGCCCCTCGGTTGGCTCGGACGGGGACGCGCCATGAGTGGGGCGCGCCACTCTGCCTTAAACTCTGCCCCCCAGTGCCCAGTGCCCAGAGGGATGATATACGCTTAATCGCTTTCCGTGATAAATGCGTGATACGTGTTACGTCGGGACCGTGCGTCCGGTCACAGCTCACACTCTCAACTGAATCTCCATTCTAACCACTGGATCTGAAAAGTCGATTTCCATCTGGCGCATCGGGCTGCCAGGCGAACTGGTTACGACGACGAACGCATTCTGGTCGTCAGTCTGGTCAACCAAAACCGTCTCGCGTTGATACAGCCACGCGCGCAATGCGAAGACGGGGTTCGCCCTTGAAGACCTTGCATGCGGTGGTGGTGGCTGCACGCTGGATGATCGTCGATACAGTTTCTTTGAGCCGCTTTCGGCGGTGCATTCCTGCCGCAGCCCAAGCCACAGGTCTTGATGTGCCGATTCGGCCACTCCTGGCGAAGCCTCTGGCGCAACCGCTGCCGCTGTCGCCTCTGCGTTCTCCTCAAGCCCAACGGCAGCATCGTCGCTCGCCGACTGTGTCGCACCTTCACTGGGTGGCGGTGGCGGTGGTCGACCAGCTCGATCAGCATCGAAGAGCGCCCTACACGCCTCGAACATCGCCCTGCCGCTAATAATGCTCTGAACAGCGGGCGTCTCCGGCACCTTTAAGGACGTGGCCCATTCGGGCTGAGATGTGTGTAATGGCGGCACCTCGTTCGCGCCGGTCATGCCAGTCGTATCGGTGTGCTTAGGCCAGCTTTGGCGCACAGCGGCTCGTACAGTCGGTCCCACCGGCGCATTTGGAGGCGATGCAGAGATCCAGAGGGGCGAGGGGGGCCGAGGCCCGAGCGGCAGGCCGATGGGCATGGAAGACATGCAAGAATGCCCAGCGTCGGTACCCAGAGTCGAGGGCACGTGCTGCGCCTGAGAGACCGGCACGTCCGCGAGCTTGGAAGATTCGGCTGCGGCCGCCTCCTGGATAAGTTGTAGCAATTCTTTGCGCGATCGTATCGCTGACTGCATGCTGCTCCTGGGTGAGGCCCGGTGCAGCTCATCCGGCGCAACTGCAACTAAAGGTTTCTTCGGACCCGTTGCGGACCGGTGCTGCTGCTCATCCGGTACAGCTTCGGCTGCCGCGTCCGGTTTCTGGGAGGGGGCCGTCGACAGCACAACCGCAACCGCGGCGCGCAAAGCTGCTGTGATGTCACCTTGTTCATCCGATGTCGTGGGGTTGTTTGGGGTTTGCCCCAGCACTATCACCATATTCGTGGAGAATGGAGGTTCAACCGCAAGAGAATCGCAGCCACAGAAGCGCAGTAAATTTGCGAGGACGTCGCGCAGCATAACTTTGTGCTTTGTACTTCCTGTGTGCTTCCTGTGGTGTGCACCTTCGGCGTTCGAAAACACGATATGGAACACGCGTCGCGCGGTCACACCCCTTCCTGTTCATTAAACGAAACGTTTCGTCCGTGCAGTTCATTTTCTACGACATTTCGGGGCTGCTCGTTGCTTGGTCGCCTGCGACGACAGAAAAAATCATCGTCGCGGTCCACCTGTAAAAAGGAATCGTGTTTCGTCACACTGGCTTTTATGACCTAATCAATGCTGTCGCGCCTCGCTCACGGTGTGGTCTGCTCACCCGCACGTGTTGGTTTACGTCTCTCACCCGCACGATGTGGCCTGCTCACACCTGTTGGTGGGACGCCGTCCTCCGTCGCACATCGTCGACTCGTCTCGATTCGCACAGCGATGATGGCCTCTGAGGAGGTCGCGAAGGCTCATGCGGCTGCACTCAAACGGATCGCAGACGATGAATTGCGAACCATCTTTGACAAGATCCTGTCAAAGGAAATCTTATCCGACGCTGTGTACGAGGATGAGCTCGTGTATGCCTTCAGAGACATCAGTCCGCAGGCGCCGATTCACGTGCTGCTCATCCCAAAGGTCCGAGCGGGCTTGACGCAGATGAGGCGGGCCACAGAGCAGCATGCCGCGCTCCTTGGTCACATGATGGTCGTCGCCGGCCAGCTCGGAGATGAGCACTGCCCGGACGGCTTCCGCCTCGTCATCAACGATGGGAAGCAAGGAGCGCAATCGGTGTATCACCTCCATGTCCACCTCCTCGGTGGCCGCCAGCTGGGCTGGCCTCCGGGATAAGCCATGAGACAACCCATGATCCGCGGGCGGGTGACGGCTCCGCGCCGTCCGTTGCGGGAACGTCAACGTGCCCGCCGCGTCTGCCGCCTGGCGCCTGACCGTAGACCGAGGGACGCTCCCCAGTCCCCTCCGCCTCCACGAAGACGCCAGACCGGACGCGAAGACGGACTTGCATGTTTTGGGACCGAAGGCTCTCAGGACACGAGGTACCCTACCTCACGGTGCTCAGGTCAGGTAGTGGTTCTGATCGGTACCCCAGACGACCAACGCGACCCGCGCCGGAGAGACTGCGCACACGCTCCGCCTCTGGACCTCTGAGGCCTCTACTCCTCGCACTCTCCTTTCAATTCCCCCACACCGCAATCGTCACGGCGGCGTCCCGTCCATTCGTACTTCGGTAAGGGGGCCCGCAAATTTATAGGTAGCTTGTTCAAGTTACAAATCTCTCTCTCCTGCTCGCACTAACCCGTACGCCCGACGAACCCTCTGGAACACAACCCGCGGGCGAACACGACCGGATCTTCGTGGAAGAAACACGGAACCGCAACCGGGAAGGAGCGCCACCGACGCCACGTCGGACCGTTCGGTTCGGTAGCTATTATTTGTGCGAGGCCGTGCCCTGGGCCATGGACCCGCCCCCCCGTTGCGCATTCCTCTCTCTCGTTACGTGAGCTCGTCAGGGACCCCGGTCCGCCCCCGTCTCCACTGACTTAGCCACGCACCCATAACCTCAACGGGCGACCTGCTTGCCACCCTGCTGCCGAGGTGATGCGCGGTGATCCCGTTCACGATTCAGGCAATGTACTTGTGTTCGGCGCCGAGAACGGCGTCGCGGAAGGTGGCGGTGAGCCCGGTCGCCTCAAGCAGCGGCAGCCCGTAGGAGGCGAGGCGCACGTTGTGCAGCGCGTCGAAGGACGTCGCCACGCCGTTCACGATGGGCATCGTGCCGTGCGAGAGCACCGGCGAGTGCAGGCCCGGCTTGATGGCCGTGCCGATCTTCTTGACCTGGGTGGCGCGCACGGCTGCGCTCACTGAGACCGCCTCATAGACGGTCTCGCCGACGGCGACGTCTTTGGCCTGCTTGAGGTCGGCGCAGCATGCTGCGCCGACGGGCACGTGGTGCGTGGGCGTCAGCGTCAGGTTCCGGCCAGACGCCGTCGTGAGCACCACGAAGGTCGTGCCCTGCGCGTCCGCATCGGCGAGCGAGAGGAGCGAGACGGTGTCGGTGGTGAGGGTGCCGTCGGTGCGGGCGGCGACGATGGCGTCGCCCGCACGGAGCGCGCCGAGGCGGCGCGGCGTGCCGTCGGCCATCGTGACGAGCGCCTCGCTCGGGAAGCACGGGTCTTCGTAGGAGCTTGGGGAGCTCGGGGAGCGGCCCGATGGGCAGCTGCCAGCTGAGCAGGCCTTGACGGCGCGCGCCGCGACCTGGGCAGGTACGAACGGGGGCGAGGGAGAAGTGAATGAGAGGTATGTGTGTGAGATGCGTGTGAGATGAGGGGAGGTGCGGGGAGATGCGCACCTGGCCAGTCTGGAAGGCGCCGTGGACAGTCCCTCTGTACGCCGCCGAAGTGTGCTCGCCTGCAAAGAAGAGTCTCCCTTCGACATTGCCACCAAAGGCGGCCGTGATGGTGTTCTTCGACGTACCTGCCATGATAGAAAGACTCGGGGCAGCTCAGGGGAAGGTCGGAGAACGGCACAGCCAACGGCGGCAGCGATGGGTTGGTCGACGCACCGACTGCGACATACGTGTACGCGCCCTTCGCAAGAGGATTGGCGCGCCAAGTCGAGCGAATCATCTGAGGCGCAGTCGTCGGGACCGTGACAGAACCCGGGAAGATCTTGACCAGATTCGCCCGGATCTGCGAGTGAGATGCAGGGGGAGATGCGCGGGAGATCATGAGCAGGTTCGTCCGGAACTAACGCCCAGGCACCTGATGCATAAGAGGTGTGATGGAGAAGCGAGGGAGAACGCACCTGTGCCCAGACGGCGGTGTTGTTCATCCCTTCGGCCGTATCGGCAGCCGCACCCAGTGCAAACGTCATGAGCACCGGCTTGGCCGACAGCGCATGCACGTTGAGGAAGTAGGTGAAGAGGCCGCGGTTGGTGTCCCCCGCCTGGGCAAGGCCATAATAGTGCGTGCCTGTCGGCCACCAAACGGTGGGAAACAAGAGGGCGATCTTGACGACGTTGCCGAAACCAAGCTGAGCGATGCCATTTGCCGTGGCTGGCGGGAGTGCCGGGCTGAATGTGACTCTGGAGCTCGCGTCGGTGCTCTTGAGCACCCCGAGGGGGATCGTGATGATCACGTAATCAGCGTTGTACGTGCTGCTGTCCGCAGTCGTCAGCACAACTCCCGTGCTGTTGTACGTGACGGACGTGACGCGCTTGTTGTACGTGACCGAGATGGGCTGTCGGCTGGCGGACAGCACGGCGGTCACCTGCAGGGTGCTCGAGCCGTCATTTACCCGGACCGCGCCGCTCTGCAGCGCCTCGTACATCTCCTTGTAACCTTGTGCCCACACGAGCTCTCTGCCTGAATATTGGGAATCATCATTATAGTACCAGGCTGACAGCTGAGTGACCGGCCCGGCGGTGTTGAACTCAGCGCCGACGGCGAGGTGGTACTGGAACAGCTCCGAATCTCGAGTCTGCCCCGAGCTCGAAAGGCCGGAGAGCGCTTGCCAAAGCGGAATGTCTGTCGCCGAATTCTCCGCATTCTGCTGTGCTTCTGTGAGCAGGCTCTCGTACGCGGCGTACTGATCGTTGGTCGGCTCCGAGCAGGCCGAGGTCAGGCCGCCGGTGCAGAGGTGAAGTTCGGCCGAATTATCATTAGTTCTCACGAGACCAGAACCCTCAGCCAAGTTCAGGGCCGTCGCGATCTTGGTGATCGGATGCGTCGAAGTGCTCCCATGGATCCAGCTGGCACCCATGTCCGTCGGCGCTCCCAGAGCGCCGGCGGTGTCCCAGGCCGCTCCCGCCTCGGCAGCATTCAGCGTCCACGTACGGCCACCAATGCGAGTCCCGGCTTCGAACACCGTCAGCTCCAGGGGTCCTCCGTTTGCAGCAGTATCCCACGTGTCGGTCAGAGTACGCGCCGCGGCGAGACCCGATGTGCCTGCACCGACGACGACGACTTTGACAGTTGCGACCAGGTCCAAGGAGATGACGAGCAGAGCCTTCGTAAGGAAGACGAAGGGAGCCATGGTTGGAGAGAGGCGAGAGAGCAACCGAGGCCGCAGTTAGGAATTCTAATCCTGCATTCTAATCCGGAGTTTTCTCGAACGAAAATAGATGAAGAAGGCGGGAGACCGCGGAGATTGGACCCACTCACGTACAAAAGGCGCCTCGCCTAAACACAAACAACTCGGTGAGCACGAAAGTGCGGCACCGGTTTCTTTCGAGAAGTCTTCACACTCTTCACTACGGGACATCAAGAACAAGATACATGCCAGATACATGCGTGATACAAGGATACATGCACGATACATGGGATACGTATCCTGATAAGAAACCCCCCCAAATTCGATAACAACCCCCCAGTCACCCCGAAAACTAGGGGCGCCGCGCGCGCGAGGTTACGGCGAGGAGGCGGCCGCGCCGCCGCGCCTCGCCACGGGCCACGCGGCTAAGTCATCGCGTGATCCCATAGTGCACTACCATGTGTAGAGCGAGCTACTGAGTGTCAGTATACCTTGGAGCGCCGTATCGGCGGCGCAGTTGCAGTCGGTGTGAAGGGTTCTGTAACGACTCGTGACAGGCTGACTGTAAACCTGGTCGCGCGTTGAAACGTTGAATTGCGGTTCATCAAAGCTACACAA
>ERZ761574.1703-NODE-1703-length-13611-cov-82.481632_pt1 | contig 13611 bp, 10 predicted proteins | sample MGYA00374950_ERZ761574 | MGnify/ENA primary metagenome ERZ761574 (study PRJEB28895, sample SAMN07631631) | mixed culture metagenome | isolation source: Freshwater growth medium | place: USA: Seattle, Washington | collected 2016-10-03 ... | reverse complement strand
GCTTCATCCCGAGCCATGCGCCGTCGGCGGGCGTCGCAGCGCATGCAGGCGAGCCGACGCTCGCGTGCTTCGCCGAGCTCGCGCTGCACCAGGTGCGTTGATGGCCACTGAGGACCTGCCTTGCATGCAAGTGCTCACCACAGCGCCGTGCTGCACCAGGACCGCCACCTGGTGTGGAGCGTCGCGCCGCTACTCAAGCGCGAGCTCACACCGCCGAGATCGCACTGGGGGGAGCTCGGGCTGCTGCACCCGCCCCCCCCCTCGCTCGTCCTCGCGCACGGGCTCACGATCTCCGCCGAGGCGCCGGACGCGTGGCCTTACCCCGAGGACCCCGCGGAGCTCGTCGTGGGCTCGATCTGGGCCTTCCTCAACGAGCGATGGCACACGATCCCCGCCGACCTCCGCGCGCGCCTCACGACGGCACCGTTGCTCCTATGCGGCGCCGCCTTCGTCTCGCCACAGCGTGCCTTCCGAAGCTGCCCCGCTTCGTGTCAGCCCCTCTCGAGCGTACCGACACCAGCCGAGTTTGTACTCGAGTCTCTCGGGGTCGTGGCCGAGCCCACGCTGCAGCACTACACGCGGCTGCTGCGCGAGCTGCCCGCCGAGTGCTCGGGACGACGCCTCTCGCCGCCCGAACGGCGCGCGCTACTCGCAGGTGGGCTTGCCACTGATTGCGATTGATTGCCATTGATTGCCTCTGAGTGCCTCTGAGTGCCTCTGATTGCTAATGAGTGCGAATGAGTGCGAATGAGTGTCTCTGAGTGCCAATGAGTGCCTCTGAGTGCCTCTGAGTGCCTCTGATTGCTTCTGAGAGACCTCGCCGGAGCGCTGCTCGCTCCTCGCAGCCCTCAAGCTCGCCGCGAACGCGCCCGGCTTTGCGCCCGACGGCCGGTTGGCCGTGCTGACCGCCGATGGGTGCGCTGTGGCCGCGGACAAGGTCGCCGTCGACGATGCGCCGTGGCTGCTCCGTCGGCTTCGCTCGGGCGTTGTGCACGTGGCCTCGTGCGCCCTCGAGCCCGCACTGCGCGCGAAGCTCCGCCTCCGACCCCTCTCAGAGGTCATCCGAGTGGTCCTCGCCCCTGGTTCCGAGCCGACGATCGAGAACACGTGCGACGACTTCGGTGCGGCCGAGCTCAGCGCAGCGCGCGGATCCGCTCGCATGCACGTGCTCACCACGGCGCCCCTCGTCTCCCCACAGGTGCGGCCGAGCTCACCGCGCGGATCCGCTCGATGGACTTTGCGGCGGCGGCGTCGCGACTGCTCGCCGCACACGCGGGCTGGCGAGATCGCGACCTCGTCGCGACGCCACGCGGGCTGCGCGCCGAGGCGATCGGGCTCGCGCTGCGCCCGTACCGAGTCACGCTCGTGCGCACGCTGCGCACGAGGCTGCAGCTCACCAGCAGCGGCGAGGACGTGACCGCGGCTGCTCCCTCCGACGACGGCCCCGGCCCCGGCGCGGCTGGCGCGGCTGGCGCGGCTGGTGCGGCTGGCGCGGCTGGTGCGGCGTCGACGAGCGCGGCGGCCTCTGCCCACAACGACGCGACTGCCCACGACGACGCGTGGTACGTCGACCGTAGGGGTTCGGAACTCCTACTGCTCGCCACGGCGCCGGCAGGGCTGAGCCGCGAGCTACTCCTCGCACAGGCCGTGTGTGAGGTGCTCGGGATCGACGCACCCACAAGCCTCGCGCCGTTACTTGCTGTGAATGCATCGCAGGCGCTCCCCACGCTCGCGCGGTTGAGGGTAGTGCCGCCGCCGCAATGGGCCGCCGCGAGTGCCATCGGCAGCGCAGGAACGCCTTGCACCCCCGAAGACGAGGCCCTGCTTCAGCTCCGTCCCATGCGCGCCTACTTTGCGGGCGAGGTCGTGTGCATCTCCGCAAGCCAGCTCGGCGCCCACTACGGCGCTGCAGGGGTCGACGAGGCGGACGGGTACGTGTATGCCGAGGTGGACGTGGCCGTACCCGCCGCGACGGCGCCACACGCCGACGGGCGCGGCGGCGGCGGCTCCTTCGACGGTGGCGGCGGCGCACTCTTTGGCATGCATTCTGGTGCACAGGTGACACTCCGGGTAGGCAGCCAGCGCACACGCATGCAATGCCTCTCTCTCCAGGTGCACTCATTCCGCTCGCTACGGCGCGAACGCGCCGAGGCGAGCGGTGCGACTGCCGTCGGCGGCCGCGCTCAAGACGGCGCCGACGGCGCGATGCCGGGCGCGATGCCGGGCTCGTCGACGGGTGCGCCGCCCGGCCCCTCCTCCGCTGAGCTCGTGGAGGCAGTCTCGGCGGTGCTGCGGCGCGCGGGCGTGCCGTTGGGGCTCGAGACGACCGAGCTGCTCGAGGCGAACCTCGCGCTCAAGACGGCGCTGACCGCGAGCCGCTCCGAGCTCGAGGAGCAAGCGCTCGAGACGACGCGTTGTCGCGAGCAGCTCGAGGCGATGGAGCGCGTCGTCACGTGCCAGGTGTGCATGACGCGGCGGACCGACACCCTGCTCGGCGGGTGCGGCCACCTCCTCTGCGCCACGTGCGCCAGGCAGGTCGGCGAGCGATGCCCCTATTGCCGCGCCGCGGTCACGGGGCAGATGATGCGCATGCGCTGGTGAGGGCTGGTGAGGAGGCGACGGCACCAGGGCGGGGGGCTGGGAGCTCCGACGAGGGCTTGGAGCACTCCCTTCACACCGACGAGTCTATTCACACCGACGAGGGCTGGGAGCACTCCATCTTTCTCCTCCAGTCGGTTTGGGAGCCACAATGGCAGGTAGCGAGCGAAAAGAAGACATACTGGGGGGGCTTGTAACACCTCGGGTCCACTCGGGAGCACACCATCTTCCGAAGACACGGACAGCAGGGAGTTGACTGCATGAGGCATGAGGCTTGAGCGTTGAGTGCCGTCAAGAAGGACTGAGTTGCTGCACCGTCATGGCTCATGTGTCAACCGAGGCAACCGTGTACGGGTCGACGCGAGTAGGGTAAGGGTTGACACAAGCTGACACAACTACCGCGATGGTCGTGAGTACTCTCTGTTCGCGACTGCCACACATCGATTGCGCGACGTCGGTCCGCGGCCGGAGGGTTCGGTTTACGCGATCCAGCGAAGCCCGAGAGCCTAGCCCGTGCGGGCCGCGCCCTAACATGTCCACACAGTCTGATCGGAACACCGAACACATCACAGCAGCTCCTCACACACTCCAGTGCAGGTCCAGAGTCGCCACGACCCTTTCGAGATGGTGGTAAGGGACGATGCGCCCAAGCCAGCCACCGCGCACCCCGACATTGCCACGTCGTCTACAGACAAGACACTCTTTCTCACCATGACCCTCGAAGGTCGAAGAGGACGCGCCGCGACCCTCCTGGAGTAAGCAGCACAGGGGAACCCCAGGACACCACCCCAGCGCCATGAATTTCTACAGCCGCAGCCAACTACGCATGAGTGCACGCATTCGAGTGCACGCCCCTGAGTGAAGGCGGGCGTGCATGTATGTATGTGAGCATGTATGTGAGCAGCCAGACTTGCAGCCTTACGCGCAGTCAGTCTCGTCGTACCCCAGGCCACCCGAGGCCATGCGAGCTGAGCACCATCATCCAGCCAAGAGCAAAAGCAGGTGCGCAGCGCGCGCGAGCGTGTCGAATCTTCAAGTCAAATTATCAAGCTCTTCAGCGACGAGGGCCTCGACTTCGTCTCCAACAGGGGCCGAGGGAGCCTCCGCCTCGGCACCCGCTGTCGGCGCGGCCGCACTTGGAGGCGCCTCAGGTGCAGCCCACGGGTCGTTTGCTGGCGCGGCAGGGGGGGCTGGCTCAGATGCAGCCCACGGGTCGTTTGCTGGCGCGGCGGGGGGGGCTGGCTCAGATGCAGCCCACGGGTCGTTTGCTGGCGCGGCGGGGGTGGCTGGGTCAGGGGCATCCTCAGAGAGAAACGGGTTTGCTCCTGAGAGAAACGGGTCGTTTGCTGGCGCGGCGGGGGGGGCTGGGGGGATCGGGGGGGGCTTCGGGCGCGGGATAGGGGGCGGCATTGGGGGTGGCTTTGGGCCGGGGGGGGCTTGTGGTGGGGGCTGTGGGACATCGTCCGCCTCCACCATCGTCGTCGGACCGCCAAACGGGTTGGCAGGCTCATCCTCGGCCTTCGTCATGGGCACCGGCATGGGTGCGTCCTCATCGAGCACCGGCATGTCGCGCCCCCGGGTCGCGCAGAAGAGGCCATACTGGGCAATGAAGGCCTGCAGGTGATTCCCGACCAGCGTCGCGACCGAGCGCTCTCCCTCGTCACTGGCTAGCTCGGTTGCAAAGCTCTCGAGCTCCGCCGCGGCGGTCTCGAGAGCGGCAGCCTTCGTCTCGCACTCCTCCTTGAGCGCCTGCAATTCGGCACGCTTCTTTGAGAGGCTCGCTTCCAGTTTGGGGTCCTCGGCGGCCTTGGACTCGAGCTTCCCAACCTCTTTGTACGCCGCGTCGCGCTTCGCCTGCAGCGCCCACAGCGCCTTGGCCTTCTTCTCGTACTCCTCGGCCTCCCCAACCCCTGCCTTGAAGAGCTGGCGGCACAAGCCGAGCGCCTCGACCAGTGTGGCGACCGCCGTGCGGCAAGAGCCACACGCCGCCGACAGCTCCGCCTCCGGCAGCCGGATAGCCTCGATGCGCGCCTTGACGGTCTCGTCATCGACCTCGGCCGCAATCGCGTCGAGCGTGGCCACCTCCTTGATGGGCGCGAGGGCGGTGTCGATGCGCAGCTTGACGAACTCCTCGAGCAGCGCCGCCGACGACTTGCACCGGCGCTTGGCCAGCGTCCACTGCACGATGTATGCCGCGAACCTTGCCTCTTTCTCCTTGGGCGCCTTGCGCACGACCGACGGGTTGTAGTCGGCCGACGGCTGCTGCTGGCCGTGCACCACGGCGGTCGAGCCACGCACAAAGTCGTGATAGGCGTTCGCGAGCGTCGTGATCGCGTCACAAATCGGGCCCGTCTCGGCCGCGTGCCGCCCAGCAAGCGCCGCATCGAGTGCCACGGGCTGGGCCTCGCTCACAAGGCGCATCATCTCAGCCTCGCCGCGCGCGATCGCCTCTCGGCCCTCGGCGATGTCGGCCGTGGCCTTCTCCTTGGCCTTTTGCGCGGCCGCCTGCGCGGCCTCCCGCTTCTTGTCGTCCTTTTGGGCGCCCGCCTTGCGCTCGTCGTTCTCCGCGGCCTCCTCGGCCGCCTCGCCTCTTTTGAGCGCCTTGTGCGCCGCCTCGAGTGCATGGGTAGCGTCTCGCAGTTGCAGCTCGAACGCGTAGAGCCCCTCGAGGGTCTCGACGACCATGCGCGCGCCCTCACGCAGCTTGGGTACCACCTCCGTGCCGATCGCCGCGCGCTCCGCCACCATGAGGGCCTCGATGGCCGCCAGCCGCGATGCGTCGAAGAGAAGCTGCTCGCCGCACCCACTCGATCCGCAGAAGAGCTCATTCTTCGGCCACTCGGCAAGCTCCGGCAGCACGAGAGTCACTTCGAGCGAGTGCGTCACTCCCGCACTGGTCGTTCCCGTGCGAAGTGCACCGACCATCGACATAGCTGACGTCGTTGTACTTGGCTTCTTCGGAGGCTCGGCATACTTGGCGTAGAAGGTCGCTACGGTTTCAAGCGTCGTGCGCAGCCGGCGCAGCGCGTCCTTCGTCGCGCTCATCGAAGGGTCGACAGTCACTCCCTTCAGCTTATTGTCGTGTGTCTTGTCCGGGTCACTGCTTAAGAGGGAGGTGACCGACAAGATAGAATAGCGAGAGGTTGTCGAGCCGCTGTCATCCGCACCGGCTGAGGACGTCCCTCGAGCGGAGGCGGCGGCAGCGGAGGCGGCGGAGGCGGCTCTCTCGGCAGCAGCGCGTGCGTATTGCATTGAAACACGACGGGTGGAATTGCGTTCGCGGTGTGACGAACCCACGAACCCGCGGGATTCGACAACTGGACGCTAACTGGATGACGGTTTTAGCGTTTTACCTTCAGGCCACTGATTGCAGGCAGATTTTTTTAAGAAGATACGACTGTCCGGCGTCCGGGCGACCGGGCCGGCGGCCGGGCTCCGCGGCCTCCGCGCGAGCGGCGGCGTGTCGCTCGGTGTCGAGAAAATTGCAATGGAAAATTGGCGCCACGGTCGCCGATAACGTTATACGTTTGTGTAGAATTGACCGCCGCGACCGGGGCGGGCCCCGGGACCTGGTACTGCTCGGATCGTCGGATGGTGTACTGGGCGTAGCCCCCCGCCAACATCCACGCCTTACTCGCCCGTTTGTTCAGTTACAAATCTCTCTCTTTGCATAGGCGATAGTGTGGACGTTCGTATGGACGTTGGCGACCGGTACCGCCACGATGACCTTCGATGCACCTCAAGTCAAAGATCGGTAAACTTCTCCTTGGCCTCCTCCACCTCCACCTCCTCCTCCTCGTCGTCCTCGTCCTCGTCCTCGTCCTCGTCCTCGTCCTCATCTTCGTCCTCATCCTTCGCCACGGCCTGCTGTGCGGCATGCAGAGCAGCGTCTTTCGGTTCGAGTGGTTCGAGTGGTGATACCACGGCCTCCTCCGCCTCGGCCTCCTCCGCCTCGGCCTCCTCCGCCTCGGCCTCCTCCGCCTCGGCCTCCTCCACCTCGGCCTCCTCCGCCTCGGCCTCCTTCTCCTTCTCCGCCTCCTCGTCCTCGTCCTCGTCCTCGTCCTCCTCGACGTCATCCTCGGCCACGGCCTTCGGCTCCGGCTCTAGCTCCGGCTCCGGCTCCTCGGCCTCCTCCTCTGCCTCCGCCTCCTCGGCCTCCGGTTCCGGCTCAGGCACCGCTGAGGGGGAATTGAAGGGAGACTCCTCTGCATCTTTGAATGAACCCGGAGAAGCGGCACTGAGAGCGACGACCGTCTGCGCAGGTGTGCTCAGCGCGGCGCTCAGCGCGGCAGGCGCGGCCGCCGGCGCGGCCGCCGGCGCGGCCGCCGGCGCGGCCGCAGGCGCGGCCGCAGGCGCAGCCCAGCCGCAGACCCGAGTCGTGCAGAAGGCACCGTACTGGACGATGAAGGCGCTGAGCGGCTTCCCTATCAGCGTCGCGACCGATCGCTCTCCCTGGTCACTGGCTAGCTCAGCTACGAAAGCCTCAATCTCCGCCGCGGCGGTCTCGAGAGCGGCCGCCTTCGTGTCGCACTCCGTCTTCATCTTTTCCAGGTCGGCGCGCTTCGTCGCAAGGCTGGCTTCCACCTTCGGATCGGGTGCGCTCTCGAGCTTCGTTTGGAGCTTCATCACCTCAGCGCTGGTCGCATCGCGTTTAGCCTGCAGCGCTTTCAGAGCCTTCTCTTGCTTCTCATAAGCCTCGGTTGCCGCCACCTGTGTCTTCATAAGCACCTGAAAGCCGACGTCGAGCACCTCGACCAGTGTGGCGACCGCCGTGCGACAAGCGCCACACGCCGCCGACAGCTCCGCCTCCGGCAGCCGGATAGCCTCGATGCGCGCCTTGACGGTCTCGTCATCGACCTCGGCCGCAATCGCGTCGAGCGTGGCCACCTCCTTGATGGGCGCGAGGGCGGTGTCGATGCGCAGCTTGACGAACTCCTCGAGCAGCGCCGCCGCCGACTTGCACCGGCCCTTGGCCAGAGTCCACTGCACCACGCACGCCGCAAACCTTGCTGTCTTCTCCTTGACCGCCTTGTCCTTTTTGAGTGTCGGGTTGTAGTCGGCTGACGGCTGCTGCTCACCGCTGCTCACCGCGCCCGAGCCGTGCGAAAACTCGTGGTAGGCTTTAGCAAGCTTCGCGACCGCGCCGCCAATCGGGCCCGTCTCAACCGCGTGCCGCCCCTTTTGCGCAAAATCGAGTGCCACGGCCTGGTGCTCCTGAAGGCGCATCATCTCAGCCTCGCCGCGCGCGATCGCCTCTCGGCCCTCGGCGATGTCGGCCGTGGCCTTCTCCTTGGCCTTTTGCGCGGCCGCCTGCGCGGCCTCCCGCTTCTTGTCGTCCTTTTGGGCGCCCGCCTTGCGCTCGTCGTTCTCCGCGGCCTCCTCGGCCGCCTCGCCTCTTTTGAGCGCCTTGTGCGCCGCCTCGAGTGCATGGGTAGCGTCTCGCAGTTGCAGCTCGAACGCGTAGAGCCCCTCGAGGGTCTCGACGACCATGCGCGCGCCCTCACGCAGCTTGGGTACCACCTCCGTGCCGATCGCCGCGCGCTCCGCCACCATGAGGGCCTCGATGGCCGCCAGCCGCGATGCGTCGAAGAGAAGCTGCTCGCCGCACCCACTCGATCCGCAGAAGAGCTCATTCTTCGGCCACTCGGCAAGCTCCGGCAGCACGAGCGCGAGCGTCGCCGGCTTCTTCGGATTTACCTCCACGTACTTGGCGTAGAAGGTCGCGACGCTCTCAAGCGTCGTGCGCAGCCGGCGCAGCGAGGCCTTCATCTCCGTGATCTTGGGGTCGATGGTTACGCCCTTCAGCTTATTGTCGTGAGTCTTGTTCGGATCGCCGCTGAAGAGCGAGAAGCCCTTCTTCGCGGGTGGAGGTGGAGGCGCTACCACGACATCTGCAGCGGCATCTACTTCTTTGCTCTTTTTGCCGAACATGGCCGACAAGATTGACTTCCGCTTTGGTTTCCCTGGCGGCGCACTCTTGTCGTCGGCCGCTGGCTCCTCGGGCTCCTCCGTTGCCGATCCGCCCTGCCCACTCTCGTCGACAGGTTGCTCCTCCGGCTCCTCTCTTTGGCTCTCTTCGATCGATATCGTGGCAGTTACGACACTCATCGTCACGGTGCTGCGCAGGAGATACACAAGGGGCCGCTCTCAGTCTGCACGTGTTGTCAGCAGGGCCCGAAGGTGGTCTCGCAGCCTGCGACGGTGCATGGGTTGGAGTGCGGCATCGCGTTTGCATAGCTCTCAAGCCTGCTATGTGATAAAGGCCGTCAGGCACTGGGCATTGACTCACCAGCGCGCCGTCAGGGCACAATGAAGTGGGAGGGCGGCAAAAGGTGCGTAAATGAGCTCTGGAAGGAAAACACTCGCTGTCCGCAAACCTAATCGTTGCCTTCACCGCGACAATGGTGGCCGTTGATGCAACTCCGGTTCTGAAAAAGGCGATCACTTTCTCTTTTTCGTCGACTCCGACTTGTCCATGCGACCCTCACGCTGTCGAAGGAATGGCGACGGTCGAGGAGCAGGTCCAGGCGTTCCGAGCTTGGTGCAGTGCGTGCGGAATCACATGGCACCCTGCTGTGCAAATCGTCGCGGCCGACGATGAGGGATTGGGCGTGTTCGCCACCGCGGACGCCTGGGGATGCGGAGGTGGTGGCATCGAGGTGGGCGAGGCGATCATCTCAGTGCCTCGGCGAGCGGCCCTCTCACTTTCGACGCACCATGCGGTCGCAGCAACGGGTGCGGTGCTGGATCAGAAGCACGGCCTGGCACTCGCGGCGGCCTTGCAGCCCGAGCCGATGCAACCGTGGCTCGCGCTGTGGCCGCAAGAGACTATCGGATCCTGGGCCCTGGACAAGGACACCTGGCCCGCTTTTGGTTGGAACCTCGAGCTGCGCGCCTTGCACGAGCAGCAGGAGGCACTGGCGCGCCGTGCGCACGAGCGCATCTCGAGCGTCGGCGAGGCCGGGGCAGCCCCCACCTGGAGCAAATACCGATGGGCGATGGGCATCGTCTCGTCTCGCGCTGCCGATGTGGTCCTCAACGGCGAGAGGCAGCCAGCGCTGTTGCCGTTCATCGACATGCTCAACCACCGAGCGTACGGGCTCGAGAACAGCGCCATTTGTTTCGAGCCTGCGAGTGCCTCCGCGCCCGGTGCACTGGACGACGACCGGCTGGTCGTACGCTGCGTACGGCCCGTGGCGCCAAATGAGGCTGTGACCATCTGCTATGGCGACAAGCCCAACGCGGCGCTGCTGCACGGATACGGGTTCGCCGTTCGGCCCAATCCGAGTGATGCGCTGCTGCTGCGCGTGCCGCTCGGGGCGCCCACGGACATGATCGCCATGCAGCGCATCGCGATGATCCCGTCGGGACTGCTCGATACGACGCTTGCGAGCGGTTCAGAGGGCGGAGATCAGGGCGCAGATCAGGAGGGGCCTGTGGCCAAGGGTACGCTGAGCTGGGATGCGTCGGGCACGGCTGCGTGCCTCTCGCCTGAGCTCAAGATGCTCTTGCGGGCCGCCACTGCCTCCTCCATCCCCGAGCTCTTCGCGGCTCTTAGGACCATGGCTGAGGAGGACGAGGACGAGGCGGATGAGGAGGACGAGGCGAGCGAGCTCTCGCCCGCGGCGTGGAAGCTGCTGCGCGACTCTGTGCAGGCTGCGCTGCGCGCCTTGAGTGCTAAGAGGGCGAGCGTCGAAGAGGACGAGAGCCCGTGGCCGTACTGGCCACACGGCGCCGCGGCCGTCGCCTTCGAGGCTCGTCGCGATCTGCTGACGTGCGCGCTCAAGCTGGCGATGGAGAAGGTGGGCAGCGTGGGCCTCGAGTAGTACTACGGTGCAGTCGAATCATGTATCTTGCAACGTGGTGTGATAGATTGTGCGTGGAGCGGGGGGAACCCAGGTGCGCGGCGGGGCGGCGCGGCCGGGCGCGCGTGCGCCTTATTCGCGCAGTCGGGACTCGCGTCGGTCCGGCCCACGGGGGGCTTTCAGCCGCGTAACGCCATGTAAGACCGTCTAATCTCTAAAGACCGCCGGACCGCGGGACGTCGGCCGGGCGACGAGCCGAGCACGTGACGCGGGACAAGTAAGTTACTAAGGCGCTACGACTGCCCCCAATGATACATGGGCCTAAAGCGCGGATCAAGCAGAAAAGGATGTCCAGTGCGCATGCCCCAATGGCTCAGCCTAAGATTCATAGCAAAGTGCTCATTGGAGAGCAGAAATGAATTGAACTGTGTGGGTTTCAGATTGAGGCCCAATACTTGGTTCAAGATTGCTATGTGATCGTTCGCATTGGAACTGTTCCACCAGGTGTAGCTGGGTTTCGGTGAAGCCTCGCGTAGGGCATCTGCAAAGTAGATCGCGAAGCCGCTGAACGCGCTGTAAATCGTACCAAAGCAATTTTTCCAGATCGCATTCCTCACACTTGCCGAGGAGGGGACGAGGGCCGAAATGTCATATGCTTGGCATCGTTTGCGCTTGTTACGGACCATGCTTTGCCCGGCGATCGCTGCGGCGCTTAGTCGACGTCCGGCATAGAACATCTGCAAGAAGCTGGGGATGTCCACAAAAACAAAGTCAATGTCGATCATGACGAAAGCATCCATCACATCCAGCAGTCTGAGCGCCCTTTCATACACAAGCTGGCGCATCTGAGAGAGCAAATGTATGCGTGCTTCGCAGTTTCTTTTGTTCTTTGGGCATAGCTTGACAGAAGGAAGCACGGCCTTGCCCTGGAGCAGGTCGCCCTGCACCTGCGGGTAGCGCCGTCCATACTCGATCAGAAGTTCCTTCGTCCCGTCTGTACTGTCATTCTCGCTGAAGAGAAGCCAAAACCGAGCAAACAAGGAGCCCAATCGTATCATGAAAGGAAGGTTGCGCATCAAAAAGTCCATGCCGTCTCTCGTGATGAAGCCAAATGCTATGCTGGAATTGCGGGCCATAAGCTCGGCCTCCTGGGCGTGCACGTTGATGCAGTCTGTTTCGTTGCAAGGCAACAGGCGTGAGTGACGCAAAGTCTTGTTGTTGCTTTGCACGTCCAACGCTAGCTTCTTCCAGTCAAGGTTGCAACGATTTACCAATTGGCTGTCATACGACTTCGGCGGTCGGCAACGACTGTCGGCGGCTGACATACTAGCGCGTGTAGTGCACTCTCGTATGTTGGCACTGTGCTGCAGCATCCCATGTACAGTACAGTACTGTACTATGTTTCTTTGTTCGGCTCGGACAACGGCTCGTACCGGGTATGTACCGGTACTCGACGTCGTCGGACTAGCCGGTGTGAATAGATTAAACGGGGGGCCTCCTTTAGGACTGCTACGGCGCGTATTGTCTGCGAAGAGAGCCCAACGCTGAAGAGAGCAGCGCCGAGTGCAATTGTCCGCCCCTTGACACAGTGAGTACCGTATCATCCGGAGCGAACAAACTCCTGAGGTCAAACATCGCTTCGAAGTCCCCGTAGGAAGTCGAGGTCCAGGTCCACCCCTAACAGGTTGTATGGTTTCACCACCTCGGCAGGCGCGCGCGCATCACGTCGATCGGGTCCCCACACGTTGCGCGCGAGACTACCCTTAATGGGCTATGGGGTGCATAGGGGTGCACCCTTGGATGACCAGCGTGTGGTTTTATGTGTTAGGTATGTGTTAGGTAATTGTCGTCCCCAAGAAAGTCAACCCTTTCTACATACGATACATCGCTTGATCCGTACGGACCAGCGTACTGGACACATCGGTCAGTAGCGTCAGAGAGATTTCATCAACGGCAACGGAATCCTAACGTATGGCGCGTAACGGCCACTTGGTTCCATAGTCCTTTCCCATGAGACTCGCATCACCCCGCATTTACGCGTTCACACGCCCGAAACCATCCACAGTGGCAGCCTGAATGGGCTGGTCTTTCTGCTTCTTGGTGAGACGCTCGATGCGCTGCTGCCCATCTTTGTCACGATCACCGGCGCGTATGTAGCCCCTCGTTGCCTCGATCGCGCCGGAAAGGTCACCACGCTTCTCTAGAAGTATGCTTAGGTTCCAGTGCGCCGTGCCTTCTTTTGGCTCGATATCGATCGCCTCCCGGAACGCTCCCTCCGCGCCGTCGTAGTCGTTGCGCATGTCCCTGAGCAGAACGCCCAGGTTGATGCGCGCATTCACGTGATTTGGGTCAAGCTCGATTGCCTTGCGGAATGCTGCCTCCGCACCATCGTAGTCTCTGCGCAAATTCTTGAGCTCGGTGCCCAGCTTGACATGCGCTTCAGGGTTCGTCGGGTTCAGCTCGACGCTCATCTCGATGCATCTCTCCTCCGCCGCTTGAGCAGCAGTCTTGATCCTGGAGGCTGCATTCCTGCCAGCCTGGCAGGCTGCAAACGGAAGCGCTGCCGCCAACAGCAGCGTTGCAGCTGCTGACCTTGGCGTGCTGCACCGGCGCGCCGCTGAAGGTCGGCGCTCATGCGTTTCTTGCGGTTTGCACATGCGACCAGAATGCGATCGGTTATTTTTTGTTTGAAAAGCTGGAAGTTTGCTTTGCATGCCAAATATGATTTGACCACAAAGCACATTCCACGCGCTCAGAATCTCGCCCTCACGGCATTTTGTCAAGGAACTCGTTGAACCAGGCATTCAGCTTCTCGGCCGTCCCATCGCTCTTCTCGCCAGCGAGCTCGCGCTCGTACGTCTGCCGCGCCCTCAACCGCCCAACGGCGCTCATACCGTTGTAGGAGGGCTCAGATGGCAAGTATGACACAGGGCTGCGGTCTTTCCACTCTCGGATGAAGGCCGCACGATTCTGCCACGCGCCTCGCGCGCGTTCGGTCACCACCACATACTCCTCGTTGCGCTTCTGCTCTCGGATCTCAAACTCGAAGGCCTTGCGCAGCACATCTGCCATGGCAAGCTCGGAGAGCGCCGTATCGAGCGCTGCACCCTGAAAGATCAGCACGTTGAGGAACGCGCGAAACGTCTTGAGACGCAGTAGTTGGAGCTCGGCCGTCCACATTCCCTTCCCGGCCACCTTGGGCGTCATG
>ERZ761574.1696-NODE-1696-length-13645-cov-94.658499_pt1 | contig 13645 bp, 10 predicted proteins | sample MGYA00374950_ERZ761574 | MGnify/ENA primary metagenome ERZ761574 (study PRJEB28895, sample SAMN07631631) | mixed culture metagenome | isolation source: Freshwater growth medium | place: USA: Seattle, Washington | collected 2016-10-03 ... | reverse complement strand
GGTGTGACTGGAGTTCAGAGGTGTGCTCTTCCGATCTGGCGGCGGCGAGGGCGGCGGGGGCGAGGGCGGCGGGGGCGGCGACGGTGGGGGAGCGACGGCGGTGCAGGCGAAGGCGGGCGAACGGGCGGTGGCGGCGGCGACGGCGACGGCGGGGGCGGGATGGTGGTGGGTGACTCGAGGGCGGTGGCAGCGACGGCGACGGTCGGGGAGCGACCACCGCTGATTCCGTTCTCCCCGTCACGCTGCGAGCGAGGCGATCAGACGTAACGTCCGATGTTTCCAGTTCGTGGAGGATCGACGGAGGCACGCCTAGCCGCCCGCTCGCCGGCAGTGTTGCCATGCGAGCAGACGGTCTTGCTGCCGCTGCTGCTGCTGATTCGACTCTCCCTGTCACGCTGCGAGCGAGGTGAGCACGAGGTTTGTGTGGTGGAACGACGGAGGCACGCCTAGCCGCCTGCTCGCCGGCAGTTTTGCCATGCGAGCAGACGTCGAGGCTGTGCGTGTGTGCATGCGTATGTGTGCGTGTGCGCGTGTGTGCGTCTTACCGAGGTATGGGTATCGTTCGTCTCGACGTGCCTGCCTCAGAGTGCAGGTTCAGCACGATCACTTGATTCATCCGTTTCGCTGCGCGCTTCCCGCCTCTTTTGCGCCGGACCGTCACTTGCTGTGCTTCTCCGTTTGTTCTTGAATGCATTCGAATCATTTGTATCGTATTGCCGAGTGCGAGCGCCTCTTTTTCCTCGTCGCGTTCGGCCCAATATTAAGTACTTGCGGCCATGCTGGGCGTTTTCCTTGGAGAGCTTTTTGCGGGAGCTTTGGGAGATGCGAGCGGAATCTCTACAGTAGAGGAATTAAATATTCCTTTGCAATAAAGAAACGCGTGAAACACTCGAGTCATTCAAGTCGACGCGTGAAAGTGACGGGGTGCCCCCGCGCTCTCTCGTCGTGAACCTGCACTCCGTCGCTTTGCGGTCCCCCCGCGCTCACCACACCCGTCGCGGTACCCCCGCGCTCGTCTTTTCGTCAGGAAGAATCATCGTCGCGGTCCACCCGCGCACAAGGTTCACAAACATCTCCCAAGTCAACGGTCCGGCGAAGGTTCACATACAACGAACATGTACAGTACGACCCCCTGCGCTGGCTGGACCGGACCTACCCCCTTTCTGGACCCACTAAATCTAAAAGGCACAAGTGGGTGACCGCGGACATGCTTGGGACACACTCGTGAGTCGATTCCCGACCCAGTGAAAACAAATTCGCCGTCACCCCGTGTCGCCGACATCAAGAGCTCAAAAATCTCACATAATTTCTTCAATTGAATTTCTCGGAATAACAAAACAAATCCACTCCCTGTAACGGACAAACGGAGATGCTGTATGCGCTATGGAAGGCCCTAGAGGCTAGACACGGTCACTTATCGTTAATGGCGCACTGTAGACTGGCGTGTGGCGAGAAGTTGCACATGCGGATGCGCTTTGGAAAACCCTAGCACCATCACTTTTTCTTTGGTGGCTCCTTTCCTCCCTTGCCCTTGGCCTTGGGATCCGGCGGTGGCTCGGGCGGCGGCGGGGGCGGGGGCTCGGGCTCGGGCGGCGGCTTGAGCTCGTCTGAGCGCTTCTGAAGGATGGTGAAGAGCGAGTGCTTGGAGGGCTTCCAAACGGTCGACGCATCGAGCTGCTTATCGAGGCCCGAGGGCTCGACCATCGGCCACAGCGTCGCCGCCGCTGATGGGGTACTCATCCAGGCGCGTTGCAGCCCTGATGAGTAGACAGGCGCGCTGCCGTACGCGGTACCCGCCGCCACGTGTATTGGGGCGCTTCCGATGCGCGTGGGCGCCGCGGGGAACTTGTTGCCAATGTGCACCTCCTGCTCCTTGTACGAGCGCACGGAGACGGCCGCATTCACGATGCTCTTACGCATGCTCTGCTGCGTGGACGCCACGTCATCCACAAACTGCTGCGGGTTGAGCGTATTGCGCTCGACGGCGAGGCGACCGGCAAGCACCGAGCTCTGGTAGTGTCCGGCGGAGAGCGGTCGTAGCTTGTCCTGCGAGGCGAACGACTCGCCCGACAGCACCGTGAACCCTTTGAGGCTCTGGTAGCCAGGGGGGCCGATCGTGAAACGTTCTACATCTGGCCTGTACGCGGTCGGAGGCACCCTGTACCCGGTCGACGAATAGGGCCGTGGCCGCGAGACGTGCAGGACGGGACCGCCGGCCGGGCGCTTCTGGTACATCCACTCGCCCGGCCGCCAGAGCATCTTGCCGGTCTCCGTCGAGCGGTGGTATGCCTCGATGTCCACATCGCCGCGCTGCGGGTACATGGGCCTCTGTGGCGCCGGCTCGGCCTCGATCGCGGCCGCACGCCTGAGCATCGAGCCGAACCAGTCCTCAAAGTCGCAGCAGGTGAGCTTAGCCTCGGTCTCGTATCGGTGCGCGGCCGACGCCGCCGTCTCACCGTACGCGTCCTCTAGTCCCGGGTTGGCGCCTGCCTCAATCAACGCCTCACAGCATGCGCGGAAGCCGCCCCGAGCGGCCCACATCAGCGCAGTGCAGCAAGAGGGGCCGCCGGTGAGGTCGACAGTCGCATTCGCACGAAGCAGGAAGGTGACGACAGCGAGATGCCCATTTTGGCATGCTGCCATGAGCGGCGAAAGTCCGGCGGCATTCTGCACATCTGCCGACACACCCTCGGCCAGCAATTTGCTCATCACCTCTATGCGGCCGTGAACTGCAGCGGTCACGAGCGGGTGCTCGCCCTTAGCATCGCACGCATTGAGCGGGTTGACGGGAGGAGGCTCCCAGCCTGGCACTTCCGGCGGTGGCTCCGGCTCCGGCGGCGGCTTGCCCTTCGGGGCCATTGCGGCAGCAGCAGCTGCGGAGGCTGCACCACAGCGATGGCCGGTATAGGTGAAGAAGGAGTCCACCAACGGTTGGTCATTCATATGAAGACACACCAAACGTAACGAAACAACGTAAATTTGGGGGGGGGGGGCACGCGGCGCTTCCGAGGGAGTCTGAGAGATCATTTTGCCTCGTTGCCGCAGAGCTGCACATAGCCGGACAGGCATCCCGCGCGAGCACACACATGAGATAGAGGAACATCTTGATCACAGGCATCAGCGAAAATCAGCGACGCCGTGAGGAGCCGTCATGCTCGTGCGGATTCAGGGAAGGAGACAATTCTCCTTGAGCGATTCATATCATTTTAGCATGCAATTAAACACAAAATGTTCTTCACATGCATTCTTCACACATGCGGCTACGAGCAACCGGTAAAATGGCGTGTCCAATGTTTCCACCCGTGGGTTTGCCGGCGCGCGAAGCGGCGGCAAACGAGCGGCAGCCGCCCACGTTGGACACATGGCCGCGTATGTTGCGCGCAGCAGCGATCGTAGCCAATCAATTTGGCACGCGCTGTGATCGGCTGCTCCTAGTGCACGACAACCTCGGCGGTGCTGGCCTTGGATGGTCCTCCAACTACTGGGCGATCGCCTTGGCCGCAGCAGTGCAGGCAGGCCGCGTGCTTCATGCGGTGCCGTCGCCTAGCTCCGCAAACTCGAGCCTTGCCACCCGCTGGTGTGACCGGCCACCCTTTACGCTGGAGTGCTACTATCTTCGATGGAACGATTGCGAAGGAACGCCCTTGTCTGACGAGGTTCCGGTCTTAAAGAGGATTGGCCATCGCGCAACGTGGGGAGTTGAGGGCCTCGCTTCCCACCACTTTACGTCTCAGAACTTCATGCATCTGCCTCTGTCGAGCTTCACCGCCCCCCGATGGCCGAGCTTACATCGGAAGCGTCCACGAGCGGCCACTACAGGAGCTGCGAACGCAAGCCAACTAGAGAACGAGACGTTTGCGATGCTGCGATCCGAATCGCTCCGGTTCCTCTTCCGTCCAAGAGCATGGGTAGCGCAAATCGGCGAGTGTGTGCGCGCGCGCGCTCCTGGCCGAGCGTACCTCGGGGTGTTTGTGCGTGATTCAGCAGAGAAGCGTGCAGAGCTCACTGCGCACGGGCATGGCTGGCCGAAGGAGGCTACGTATGCCCCTCTCGCCCTCGCGGTGGCGACACAGCTCCTGCCGCCGCCGCATATCGTTGTACTTGGGACATCCTCTCAGGCAGCGTACAACCGCTTCTTGACGTTTGATCAAGATGCAGAGGGAACAAGCACAGTCCTCAGAAGGGCGCGTGCAAGCGACGGGCAGAGCAGCAGCGGTGGTGGAGGCAGCAGCACCAGCAGCAGTCGCAGCAGTCGCAGCAGCGGTGGTGGCAGTCGGAGCAAGAACATGCGGGTGCTCGCGACAGAGAATGAGCGCTCCGATCACGACAGCTGGGTGATGCGTGGAGGTTCGCACCCAGGATCGCACCACATGGGCGCATCGACCTTATCATCGACCTCCGAGGGCGCCATCTCCCCGGGCGCAACAAGGACCTCGGAGGGCGTCATCGCATCGGTGAATTTGTATCTGGCGAGCCGGGCAGCCTACTTTCTCTCCCTCTCGTCCTCCGCGTGGACTTACCTGGTCGCAGACCTCATGGAGGGCTCCCGTGCCGAGCCTGTGCTGTACCTGTGCTGCCGCTGTGGCCCCCAAGATCACTACGTGATGACACCGGCGATCGGGGAGGACGCGATGAGGCTGGTCAACGGTACGGAGAAGCGCAAGACAAATGTGGTGCTGCTCCGTGCAAGAGCTCGTTCGGCGCGTACTACTGACCATCCCATCAGCAGGCCCGGCATGACCCACCCGAGATGTTCATCAACCTGTCCGACGTGAGGGGCTTGTGTACCCAAGGTCCGCTGTTGGAGCTGAGCAGCGGTGGCGTGATGCCGGTGGGACTCAGCTAAAGCTAAAGGAGCAAAAGCTGCATGATGTACATGTGTACATGCATTGAACAGCTCTTTGGGCTTAGGGCGTGGGCACTCATAAAGTGTTTAAAAAGACATAAACATAGATAATTAAAGGACGGCGGGCCGACCGGGCGCGAGGTGACCTATAGGTGAGAGACCTGTGACTGGAGGTGAGCAGATCTGGTATACATACACGTGCACAAAAGGTGTATTGTAACTGTTTTCATTAAGGACCATTTATATTACGTTTAGGGCCGACAAAAAAGCCGAGCAGAGAAATGCGACACATCGATCAACCGCGCGCGCGGCGCGGTAGCGCGGTAGCGCAGATGCGTAGATGCGTCTAGCACGAGTGCTGCGTCTGCTGCGTCTGCTCGGCGTATTAGATCCACCCGAGGCTCGCAAGGTCAGCTTCCTCGCAACAGTCACATGTTGAGGCTGCTCTGCCTGTGAGACCCATCTGTGCATGGTCGACGACGAATGCAAAAAGTGCAGATCGATGAGGCCGCTTCTTGCGGCTGCTGCTACACGTGTAGATGCGTCTAGCACGAGCGCTCCGTCTGTGTATAGCTGCTCAGCGACACAGATCCACCCGAGGCTCGCAAGGTCAGCTTCCTTGCAACACACCGAACGTGAGCACGTGGCCGCAGGAAGCTGCCTCGTCGATTATCGTCGATCCGCACTTGCATTGCGTCGTCGCCACATGCAGATGGGTCGTTAGTCGAAGCAACAATGCTCATGTCTTGCGAGGAAGTTGGACCTTGCGAGCCTCATGTGGATCTCATACGCTGAGCAGCTATACACAGACGCAGCGTTCATGCTAGACGCATCTACGCGTGTACATGTAGCAGCGGCCGCAGGAAGCTCCCTCTTCGATGTGCACTTGCATTGCGTCGTCTATGCGTCGTCGACGGTGCACTTGAGTCCAAGGTGGCGACAACCATGCTCATACTTGGTCTTGCGAGAAAGTCGACTTTGCTCGACGACGCCGCGCGCGATGCATGTGCACATCAAGGACGCCGCGTCCTGCGCTCACTGCCCCACGCCATGATGTGACCGCTGCGTTGAGTGGCCTTGCTGCACAGAAGCATGAGCAAGGTTTTGGTGCGACCTTCGACGCAACCCGTCTGCATGCTCGACGACGCGACGGTGCACACATCGAGGAGCACGCCGCTTCGTGCGGCTATCGCTACACTATACATGTACCTCTACACGCCTATAGATTAACTATAGATGTGTATAGCACGACGCACCACTGTGCGTTGAGTGGCCTTGTTTTACAGAAGCAAGAAGTTTGTGCCGCCGTCGCGTGACTATATACTGAAGAAGATATGAAGGGGCCGAGAAAGGTTCCGAGAAAGGAAGTTCCGACGCAAGTGCAGTTGTGCAGATCGCCCGGCCGTCAGCGCGCGTAAGCGCGCGAACATCGAGGGCAGCGCGAGCGACGGCAGCACGCAGGGCAGCACGACACACGAGGCGCCCGTGGAAACTGCGAGCTCCTGGGCACCGGTTGCGCTGACTGTGCTCGCGGCGGTCAGAGGCGGTCGTGAACATGCTTCAGGAGAGGTGAAGAGTAGGTGAAGAGGCCCCCTTCAAACGGATATTTCTTCTCGTCCGCGCCATGTGTGCCTATTTCGCATGCATGCACGAGAGAAATAGCGAGATCCCTTTGGGGGCATGCCTTTTCTTTACCTTTTCTTGGGATCGCCACGTACGCGTCGTTTCGGGCGCTCTTTTGATGGCGCGGGCGTCTTCATGGCATCTTTTCTCGAGCGATTCACACTCCTTGTGACAGACTGTAAACTGCGTGGGCAGCGTAGAGTTATAGGAGACTTAAAGTCATGCGGTCAAATCTACAGATCTATACCGCACGTGCATGAATATAGACTTTCGGTGCAGATAGACGGAAGAACATGCCTCCGTGCAAAAATCATTCACTCTTCCTACAAATTGTGTACTCCGTACTTTCGGGATGATTTGCGTCGGACGAATAGCGAACAGCGTAGTGTCTGGGACAATGGTCTGGTTATGATCACCCCTTGATGATCACTTGATCAGGCACATCCTTACAGTGTAAACTGCTGTTTATTTGCAGTAAATTTAGTGCCAAAAATTTCGCGCCGCGCAACTTGAATACCCCTTCCAGAACGCGCGCCCCGCCGTCGGTCCCGGACTAGTGGTACCTACCCATTGTCGGCTATTCGAGGTATTCCGTATTCGTCTATTCGATGATCGATGCAGGATTGCTCGAGCCCAGAGGTGTCTACACATAAACACGCCACGTACGCGCGGTCGATTCGGCTATTCGATGCAGGATTGCTCGAGCCCAGAGGTGTTTTTTGGTTGTGAAGGAAACTTTACAGAGGTGCGAGCGCCGTGTTGCACACACTATACAAAAGTGATGGGCTCCGAAACTTGCATTTCGGCTGCATCGCGCGGCACAGGCCCACTTCCCTCTCGCACGCTCGGAGTCGCCGTCAGGCCCTCACCATGAAGGCTTTTTCGATGAAGCCTAAGGCGTCGAAAGGGGCTGTGGCTGCTCCCGCACCAAGCCTCGAGGACGTCAGCAGCCCGCCGACCGATGGAGACGCCCCGACCCCACCGCCGCCGCCGCCAATCAGTGTTCCGGAGCCCAGTAGGCCGCGCTTTCCCGTCGGCAGCTGCGTGCACGTGAAGCGCAGCAACGGAGAGGAGAATCTCGCATATGTGATAAAACACGATGCGACGAATGATTCCTACACGGTAGAGCTCGGAAAGCAGGGCTCTGGGAAGCTGAAAAGGTGCCACGAAAAGGATCTTCGAGAGGCCGCACCGTCCATCTCGTCGCCGCAAGAAGAGGCGTTGGTCAAGATGATGGCGGAGTCTCCGAGGTCTCCGAGCCCTGAGCCCATCGATATGAGCCTGACGCCAATCAAGGAAGACGAAGACGCGCCGCCACCGCCGGAGATCCCCGAAGCCGTCACCGCCACGTTCACAAAAACGGCGACTGCCCAGCTAAAGGAGAATGTGAGAGAGCTGACGGGCGAGCTCGCGGAGAAGAAGGCGACGATCGCGCAGCTGCAGGCGATGATCAAGGAGCTGCAGGAGAGCGTTAAGGAGGGCGAAGGCTGGCGGCATGCCGCGGAGGCGCTCACCGCGGCCCAGGCCGAGATGGCGGACGAGAAGCCTTCGGACAAGGCGCGCGCTGCGATGCGTGCCGAGATCGAGCAGGAGGTGCGCGCGCAGCTGTCGTCGGAGGCGAAGTCAAAGCCGAGCAGCAAGGGAGGGGGCATCTGGCAAGAGAGGGCCCTGGACGCCGCGAGGCTTGCAGATGAGCTGCGGGACAAGTGGTCCTCCGCAGAGTCTGAACTCGCCAACGTTCGCAAAGACCTGAGCGACACGCGCACGAAGCTGGGCATGGCGGAGGCGCAGATGAACGAGTCGTTCGACGTGTCGGCCGAGAAGCAGAGGGCGCTCGACGAGTCCGAGACGGCGCTCGCGAAGGCCAATGACGAGATCGAGCGAGCTCAGGCGCAGGTGCGCGAGCTCACGGCCGAGCTGATGGCCGAGCGCGAGGAGAAGGCGAGCGCGCTCGCGGCGAGCGAGGGCGCGGCGGCGGCTGTGCACGAGCTGCGCGCATCGCAAGCCTCGAGCCTCCAGCAGGCGTGGGAGCTCGCCGAAGCGCTCGAGACGGCGCTCAACGAGGCGGCCGCCATTAAGGAGATTGCCGGGGTGAAGTTCAAAGGGCACAAGATGCCGCTGGGCCCCGTGCTCGATACACCGAGGGCGCTCGCGGGGCAGCTGCGGCTGCGGCTAGGCCAGCCGGGCGTGGAGTCGCCCGCCTCGATCATCTCGAGCGCGGGCACAGCCAAGCTGCCCCCTTCCCAAACCGGCAAGGACCGCGCCGTCTCGAGCGCCCAACACGGCGTGTCCGAGCTGCTCGCCGAGCTGCGGCGGAAGAGGGCGGTGACGGAGAAGGAGAGCACGGCGGCAGTCGAGCGCGACGACTTTGAACATGCCGATCGACTCCAGCTGATCCTCGACGATCTCAACATCCAGATCGCCGAGCTTGATGGCGCCGGGCCGGGCGCCGCACTCGCGCCCGCGCCCGCCGGAGCGCCCGCGTCGGCGTCGATCTCGGCGTCGATCTCGGCCCATGCAGAGGCGGCGGTGATGCGCCAGCGCATGAGCGATGCGCGCCATGCGCTCGCGACGGCGCTCGAAGGCCTCACGGGCGGCGACGACTCGTCGGCGGCCGTTGACGAAACCGCGCTCCCGCCCCACCTGAGAGAAGCGGACGCGTCGCGCTTGGAGTCGGAGCTCATTAGCCTGATGGCGTCGCTCAAGCACGCGGACCGCGAGCTGCGCGCCGCCCTCAGCCAGGGGAAAGGGGGCGCCGAGGCGCTCGCGCCTAGGCGCCTTCGCGATAACTCAGCCGAGGAGATGCAGGCGCAGCTCATCGACTACAAGATGCGGGCGGCACAGCTCCAGCTCGAGCGAGATGAGTCTTTCATGGCGTGCCGGCAGCTGCAGCTCCAGAATCGGCAGCTCTCGTCCCAGATCAGCGCTGGCGGCGCGCCCACAGCCGCGGAGCCTAACGCCAGCCCCAAGAAGATAAAGAAATCGAAATCGACCCTGGCGTAAGATGGCGTGAGGATGGCATCGACATCGCGGTGCTCGCGCTGCCTCATGGCCTGCCGGACTCTTGATGTGCGCGCGCTCTGTGGCGAGAGAGCTATTGCCAAGACCTCAGTGGGCGTGAGGGTGCTTGGGGAGATGCGCGATCAACCTCACACATGCATCAAGTTCAAGAGGTTGGGGCGACTGGGTGTGGCGGAGTAGGTCTGAGCGTCGAGCGCACTGAGAGGCGGAGACACACTGCAGAGTGCAGCGGTGTGCAGAGACGTAGAAAGGTTTGCTTGGGTGACAGGACACATTGTACATAGCACACGACGCCCCCGAGGCCAAGCGGCCAAGGGCGTGGACGGCGACCGGAGCCGCGGAGCGACGGCGGACCTCCGCTCCCGCGGCGGGGTCGGGGAGTCCTCGGTACAACACCGGACACCTTACATGTACATCGCCATTGGCTGTACTAATAGTACTGTACTGGCCCTGTGAATTGGCTTTAGCGTTTAGGACCCCACCCTATGTTGTCTCAGACACACAAGCACGAGCATGAGCACGAGTCGCATGTGCACCCCAACCATCTGCAATAATCACGAGTCGCATGCACCCCACCCATTTGATATATCTGGCCGTGCCCATTCACGCCACTGATCGCAATCAGGGTTGAACTCTAAATCTGCTCGGTCGCACCTAGGCTTACCAGGAGGCTGAACTAGGGGAGCTCCGCCTGGCATCTTCACGTACAAGTTGTCTAACCACGAGCCAGAAAGATCTTTATATGCTTTGTACAGGAACGTCTTTGCGTTGACGTAGCCGTGAGCAGAGAAAAACATGTCCACCGGCCGTAGGTCACGATACTTGTTGGTCTCGATGAGAACAGCTCGGACATCGAGTTTCCCCCATGGTAAGCACTTGAGTACGCTAGGTTCGTTGCCCTCAATGTCAATGCTGATCAGGTCGACTCGGCGCATTTCTAGCTTCAACTTGACAAGAGATTCACGCAAGCCGACGCATTGAATCTCGCTGCCTCCACCCTTCACCACAGTGCTTGGTCTCAGAGTCAAAAGACCACCAGAGCCGGTCGCAATCATTTTCGTTGGTCTGCCCATCACGCAGGAAGGCACCAAGTGACAACTGCGCTCCGAGCGGATACGCTCGTGGTAAATTGCCTGCGGCTCAAAGCACACGCCTGTCCAGCCAAGACATACGTCAAAGAAAGCAGTGTTCGATATTTTGATTGCATCATTTGTGCCGATGTCGATATATAAGCCCTTTTGTGACTCGGCCACCATCCCTGCGAAGAAATTACGATAGAGGAAGTGATCCTGCCATGCTTGCGCAAAACCAGCATCCGGCAGATTCCGCAGCACCCGTTCGCAACGCTCGCGATGCTTCAGCGGCACGTCTCTTAAAATGTGGGCTACTTTCTCCTGTGCTGCCGACCATTCCGCTTCAGTTACGCGCCAGCCAGCCAAAAGCTGGGGGCTTGGTCGGCTTGTTACGCTTCCATGCGGCAAGCTTGGTCCATGCGGCCATGCGGCAAGCTTCAAGTTGCGTCCATGCGGCAAGCTTGGCGGAGTCTCTTTCCGTAACTTCAACCAAACGGGTACAGCAGCTGGTCTTGCGAGGCGCCATACAAAGGTCACCATATCACGTACCTGGGAAGGGTGACGATTCGGTGTGCCACGGTGCCACGTGGAAGGAAAGCGCACTACTGCGTCCCCAATGCCAGAGAGGAGCCGGACGCTTGGAAAGTTCCGACCCAACACGTGATTCACCTCGCACCAGCATGCTCTGTACTGCAGAGAGCCGCCACCCGCAGAACGCAGCGCCTTGATTGTTGATCTACTGAAGAGCTGCTCGAGGGGGATGCCTTGGGTACCTGGCCACACTTCAAGCGGACCCAGTTCATCCGTGACTTCAGCTAACGGGATATCGATCGTCAGAAGCAGTTGAGGATCATCATAGGCTTGGTCGTAGTGCGGATTTTGGTACTTGCTACCAGAGAGCGCCGAGTTAAGATGGACCTCCTCCAGTACTGAGTCGGAATTAGTGTCTCCACCCCTGTGCAAGCGTCGGCGTGCCAGCTTGAGTATTGCTCCACTATCAATCACACCAGACAGAGCCGCCTCTGCCAGTGCGTAGATAGGCTCAAACACGCTTGACAGGAGCTCCGGTGGTGAGAGCGACGATGAGCCTGTCGACGAGCTCAGCACTGCTTTCAGGCGGCGAGGCTGATTTTCAACCCCGTTCCTTTTATCAAGTGGCGGCAGGCGCCACCGACCTTGCTTTTCGATCGCCGCAAAGATGCGCTGGAGCTGCGCGGCTGACAAAGCATGTTTGACTAATGCCGCACCACTTGTGTACAAAATGGCGCGCAGCTGCGCACCACCGTCGGTGGACACAGGCGTACGCACCGTGAGTGCAGTGGTGAAATTGATCCCACTCTTTGCACCCTCGTTGCCGGCAGATCCAAGTAGGCTAGCTTCGGCTTGATCACATGCAGCAGTAGTGTGCACGGGTGCTCCGCGTGCTATGCTAGCGCATGCCCTTGGTGGCGGCCGCTCAATCAGCCCGGCTCTTGGTTGCATACCCGCACTCGTGTAGACAGCGTCGATGCACCGCATCAGACGCACCGAGGCAGCGCCCGTGTTCACAAAGGATGCCGCGTCGGAAACTGCTCCACTGCGAATGCGTGTCACCGCGGCTGTAAAATGTGACACCTGGTTGCCATAAGTAGTAATAGCCTTGTCAAAGGACTGGCGATGCACCACTGTTCCGTCATGCGCGTGCAGAGTGATCGAATTGCCGAACTGAGGTGCCTGGAAGCCGAATACAACCAAAGTGCCGTTGGAGCCCACCACACGCAGCTCTTTTGTTTCAGGAGTCTTCTCACCAATCAGAGACCAGGCGAAGCGCACCGATAAGCCGCCAATGAGAATATCCCCTTCCATACCCTCGTCGATCAGGGGATCCTTTGGCCAACGAGTTGCGACAGTGCTGCGAACGTCGCAGCCTTTCTCGTAACCATCGTCATACAGAATTTCTAGGAGCGTGCTCAGCACGTAGCCAGCAAGGTCCATGGCGCTGCCTCCCGAGAGAGCTGAGTCGTAGCGCGACCCCTTCCTCTGAACATACCTCTTCGGCATGATCAGTTTTGCTTCTGCGTGGCGTAGTTCGCCTAGCCCGCGTACGAGCGCACGCACGCGCGCTATCATTGGATGGTGCAGGTTGTGCAAGCCGTGCATGAGCACAAGATTGCGCTGCCGTGCAAGTGCTACCAGTGCTTCAGCCTGTACAGCATTCGAAGTAAGTGGCTTCTCAAGAAGAACGTGCTTACCGGCCGCGAGAGCAAGCGCCGCCCACTCAAAGTGTAAGCTGGTCGGCAATGCAATGTACACACCATCAACGTCCGGGCTCGTAAGGAGCGCGCTGTAACTGGAGTACACAGTTGCATTTGAAAGGTATTCCAAGTGCTGCTGCTTGAAGGCGATTGCATCCTGCACAGACCGCGCCGCAAGCCCAACAATGGCCACCATGCCCGGGCGGCGCGCAGCGGGCGTAAGTAGTGCCAGCTTGACGATATCTGCCCGGCCAAGGAAACCAATGCGGATACATGATTGGCTTGAACGCGCAGCAGAGAAAAAAACGTCACCATAAGAATTGCCGCTGACGACCACGAGACCCCCCAGTATGCAGAGCGCCGGATACACTTTCATCGAGCGGCGGGTGGGGGCAAGCCGGGAAGTGCAGCCGTGAACTTCTTGCGACTGCTCGTCCTGCGCCTGCTGGTGGTGCTCGGTGAGGATGCCCAGCCAAAAGCGGTTGGCCGCCAAACCGACGGCAAACTGTAGTAGGAGGGCTGTGGCTGTGTGGCAGGCGCCAACGACAGCGATCACACCAACCATGGCGCCGATGATGATGCCCATCGAGCCGCCGCTCTTGACTCTTGCGTCCGCGTGTGCGGAGGCGCTGACGAATCTACCGGTAAAAAGACACCGGGGGGAGCCGGGACACACACGAATCTACCGGTACAGTACCGGATCCGGCAAAAAGACATTGGGGGAGTTGGGATACACACGGGCGCACACGGGCACACAGATCACACAGACGTTAACGTTCACAGACTTACCGGTAGCGTCCGCGTGTCCCGTGTGTCCCGTGTGTGTCCCGGCTCCCCCCGGTGTCTTT
>ERZ761574.1673-NODE-1673-length-13791-cov-68.726558_pt1 | contig 13791 bp, 13 predicted proteins | sample MGYA00374950_ERZ761574 | MGnify/ENA primary metagenome ERZ761574 (study PRJEB28895, sample SAMN07631631) | mixed culture metagenome | isolation source: Freshwater growth medium | place: USA: Seattle, Washington | collected 2016-10-03 ... | reverse complement strand
TGTGCGAGAGCGCATTTTTTCGGGGGGTTTGCAAGGGCGTGAGAACGGCCTTTAACAAAAGAGCCCAATAAATGGGTAGCGCGGCGACGCTGTTGTGGATCGTCAGCGGTGGGGCGGTGGCGGCGCTGCTGCTGACTCTCACCTTGCAGCAGTCACCATTGGCGGAAGTGCAACACCTCCCATCGACCACGGCTGCAGCTTCGCCCGCGCTGATGCACGAGCTCCGTGAGCTCCAGAGATTAGTCGAGCAGCAGCGAGAAGCATCGCAGCGCCAGAATGCGCTCATGGAGAAGCTTGCAGCCGAAGCACGGTCTGCTTCTGTTCAACAGGTACCGCAGCAACTGTTGGCTTCCGGTCCAGCCTCATCATCATCAACGTCCTCCAGGACCGTGCCTGCGGCCACAGCTGCCATCGCGGACGCGGAGAGGCACGCGCTCGACAGGTGCACGGAAGATGACGTGCCCGTCCTCTCACTCCTTCGGCGGCCGTGCGGCAATGGCCTGCACGGGTACGGTTGCAAAGAGCAATGGGGTTTGAACGATCGCTTCCTGCCAGAGCCGCGCGAGTGGCTCAAGGAGTGGAACGCATCCGTGCGCACCGTGGTCGACTGCCAGCGAGGCTTCTTTGACGCGCTCGCCGACCGGTTTACGCGTGCCCACTGGGAGGTCGAGTGGGATGCTCAGCCATTTCGCATCTCCGCAGTGCCGCCGCGCACCATCGGCAAGATGATCCACCAGCTCGTGACCGCAAACTACTTCCATCTGACACTGCCACCGCACCAGCGGCCGCCGCTGCGTCGCACGCCGCTGCCGGGCTCGACCTACCTGCGCACGTCGCAGCCAGGATTCCGCTGGAACGTGCTCGACTATGGAATGGGCAATGTCTTCTCCGACCCGCTCGCGACGGGACATCGCTGCGAGGGCGTGCGCTCGGCCTGGCATTGCGTATGGCAGCGATTCCCACATCAGCAGAGCGTGCGCACACCGCCGAGTGCGAAGTCGGCGCTTGGCCAAGCGGCGCAGGCGCTGTACAATACGTCCATGTCCGGCTCACACGCGCACTCGGTGCTGCAGTACCTCGTGATCGGTGGCGTCTCTCAAGTCTTCTCGGAGCTCGCGCCCGCTGCACGCGAGTATCTGAGCACTCACCTGACGATGCTGTGCCATGTGCCCGGCCCGCACTGCGGCGGCACGCCCGATGAGCTTCGCACGCCCGTGGCCGCCGTGCACGTGCGCCGCGGTGACTCGTGCGACCGCGAGCGCAACGAGCAGGGCCCATTCAACAGCATGTTTGCGTGGGACAAGAGCAAGGGGCGGCTCGAGCGCGTGGGATTCCGATATTGCTATACGTGGCAGGTCTACCTCGATCAGCTGCGCGAGCTGCGGCGCATGTACGGCGTGCGCACGGTGCTGCTTGCGACGGATGACGCCGATGGTCAGGTCACAGGCCGCCTGCCCATGGAGAAGGACTTCAACTGGGCCTTTCTCTCCTACCCGCGCGCGCAGTTCAAAAAGCGCGGGTGGATGGAGTTCCGCAAGGACTTGACTGATGATGTGCCCTTCTCGCTCGCCGCGGCACTCGAATTACTCTCCGCTGCCGACGTGCTCGTGGGCAACATGGGCTCGCATGTGACGCGAATGATTTACAACAAGATGGTGCCTGCCGTTCGTACTTCGATGTTGCCACCCTTCATCTCCGTCGACGGTTACGGGCTCTGCTGCGACTTCACGGAAGAGTGCTCGAAGGAGGACATCGTCAAGCGCAACCGGCCCATTCGCGACTGCATCCACAAGTATGGTCAATGTAAGTGCGCCCCCGCCGCCCACTGCTGTCTCTGCTCAACCTCGTCGCTGTGTTCATCTAGCGCTGCTCATATCGCGTCCGGCAGGCACGGGTGGCGATCAGTTTTTCAGGTGGCCAGGCTAATGGGACAAAACCCCGAGCGCAGGGCGTTGGCTTGTTAAACTTGTTGGTTCTTCGAACGCCGGAAAAGCCGTTTCACAACCGCGAACCGGAAGGCGGCCGAGGCCGCAGAGAGGAGGAGAACGCTTCGTGAATGAGCGCCGCGAGCGGCGACTCAGTTGAGCTCGAGTTGAGCGCGAATCCTTGGATGAAGGGGCGGGTATTGGTCAGGGAGAAAGATGTAGTACACTCAGCAGCTGTGGACGATAGTACGGCGCACCCAGCCAACTTTGATGACGACACCTTCTGGGATCGGCCAGACGTGAAGGCCCAGCTGGCACGCATGAAAGAGATTGGTGTCCAGGCGATGAAGAGGGCTCGTACGGTGCAGGAGAAGAAAGACTGCAAGAAATACTACAGCGACGCAAGCCTTAGGCAGCGAACCCGCCTGCTTGCGGACCCAGAGGTGCTGCGTGCTCTCAACCTCGTCTGGGAGGTGACTGACGCGGATAAGTCGGGCCGTATAGACCGTGACGAGTACATCATGATGCATCGAAAGCTCATCCTCGCTCTCGATCCAACGGTGACTCCCAAGGAGGCCTTTGAAGCGGCACGCGACGACTGGATCCGAGACTCCGAGGGGCATCATGACGGAATGGACAAGGATCGGTTCATGCGCTGCTGGTTCGAGCTTGCGGATCTGTGGGTCGATTCGATGCATCCCGAGCACTACGCCCACTTCCTCACCGGCACCATCAAATGTCTGACGAAGGTCTCGATGCTCACAGGCTTGCCCGAGTGGCAGGCCGACCGCGAGGTGATTGAGGCCCATGTGCAGCGGTTCCAGCGAGGCGAGCTCGACGGCGGAGTCTATGTGCACCGCACCGGGGGAGAGGGCCAGTGGGAAGAGGCCAAGGTGGAAGAGCGGCGGGCGCTCGTCTTGGCGCGGTGGGGTCGCCAACTCCGCGAGGACGACCTAGCGCGCGCTGCTGCAGCCCAATCCGCCGCCAACCTTTTCGCCCCTGCACCGGCATCGATGCTTCGGAGAGTGATAGCAGCAGCGGCGGCTCCCCGCCCTGCAACCGCGCCCGCTGCAGCCAGCGCCGGCATGGAGGGCGGTGTCTCGTCGCTGCTGCCGGGCGTGCTGCTGCTCGAAGTCAAGAAGTCGACGCGTCTCGCCGAGCTTGCTCGGCGGCGGAGTCTCAAGAGGATGGAGATGCAGCAACAGGATGCGGAGAACGCCGAGCAGCAGGCGATCCGGCTCGCCGCAGAGAAGGCGGCCCGTGACAAGGAGAAGGACAAAGGGCGCCGGATGCTCGAGAGCATCCAACGGCAGGAAGAGGCACGCCAAATCAAGGTGCAAGAGCGACGGCAGCAGCGGCTGGCGGAGGCGAGTGCGGGCGCACTTACTGCCGAGTTGCCAGCCTTAGGCACGCCCGCCGGCGATCTGGCGACCGATCCCGACCTCAGCAATCTCGGCGAGATCCCCATGCACACACTGAGCAGTGGAGGCACTATGGCTCCGAGTAGCTCGCTGCTGCCGGAGGATGCCGGGCGCGCGGATGCGGAGGGTTGCAAAACGCACTCTCAGCCTGACACGCCATCGCATTTGCCTGGCGTTGTCGCCGCCGCGACCGCCGCTGAGGTCGCTGTACAGCAGCCAACACGCAAAGAGAACGGGCGGTCAGCCACCTCGTCGATGGCCGCTCTCGCTGGTGGCCGAGGCGGCAGCAGTCGGAGCTCGCCACAGCCGCTGCCAACGACGGGGCCGACCAATATTGTGGCGAGCAGCAGCAGCCCACCGCGAGGCAGTAGCAGCAACCGCGGTGACAGGCAGAACACGCGCTCGCCGCTTCCCCCGTCGTCCGCCGAATCTCGCTGCGCTTTGGCGGCGACCCTGAGCTACTCGAGCCCGAGCCTGCGCACTGGCTTCAAACCAAGCCCTTCGGCCGGCGCCCTGCGAGGCTCGCCCAACTCGCTGCAGCTCCGCCGACCCGCCACGGCTGCGGCCTCGGCGATCTCCATCACTGCCATCCCATCGCCGCTCCTGACTCCGACAATCCTGGGCCAGATGGACGCGTGGACTCCTGAGGCGATGTCTCGCGCAAAGAGTGCAGGAGCACGAGGCCCGTCGTCATCGCCTGCCGTAAGAGGCCAATCGTCATCACCTGCTGTGGCCCTCCCGCTGAACGGCCCTCTATCGGCGAAGCTTACGCTCGGCCGTTCGAGCCACCCTGCCTTGCGAGAGCGGCACACTCAGAGCCAAGTTGGCGCGGTGGAGGGCGGCACACGTAGCGCCTCTGGCCTCCTCACGGGCCCGGCGACGACACAGAACTTCCAGGAGCTTCTCGATCTCGCGAGGAGGTACTGTGCCAAGCATCCGCTGCGAAAGTCCAATCCGGTTACCGGCTTTGTGCTCGAGGGAGGCGCGGTCCGGGCGAGCCCGCAATCGCTGCTGCCGCACGCGGAGCCAGGTGTACTTCCCACATTGAGCGTTGCCCACGGCTCGGGCTCGTCACTCGCAGCAGCAAACGTCTGGCAGCAGATCTATGAGCAGCAGCACGAGCGCGGAGCATGAAACTCAAGTCGGTGCACGCGCATCAGTAGAGAGTAGTCAGTGGGGGGAGGGGCCCCCGTCTTTTCCCGTGTCCGTTCGTGTGGCACCGGCACGTGTGTGCCCGTGTCGATAGACCGCGAGCCCGCTCTCCGACCTTTGCGACCTCCGGCTCCCGACTCCCGTACGCGTACCCCGGAGCCCGGACCCCCGTGGGATAAACGAAAGCCGTAAAGCGTAATTCGAAACTTCAGCGTCGACGTGTCCGGTCGGGGTGTTTGATGTTTCGCTTTCCGTCCCGCGGGCCGTCCCGCGGCCCGGGCGCGCGGCCCGCGGCGTGCCGGCGTCACGCTCAGTCGCTCGGCGCACGCCGGTCCGCGGGGGCGGTTCCCGCGGGTTGCGGTCGTCACGTCGCGAGCTCGGTGACGCGTCGCGCGCGCGTGCTGCGTGCTCATATGTGCGTGCTCCGCAGGGGCCGCCCGGCGGGTAGCGGGTGGGAGGGCAAGGAAGTAGGCAGGTAGCGCGCAATTAACCCGGTCTGCTCCTTATTTACGCCCGGTGGCGTCCCGCCGAGACCCCCCCACGAGCGCTTGTACGGCAGAGGAGGTTCTAGCCTACGGCAGCTGGTACAGACGAGCGCCTCTCCCTCTGTATAAACCTCTGGCGTGAGTCCACCGCCGGGCCTCGCGTCGCTCGGGACAGGCTCGCGGGCGTCGCGCAGCGTCTCGGTACTTTCTACTTTGCCGAAGCGTCTCGGTGGTCGGTGCCCACAGCGCACAGGCTGCGGCGCACCCACCGCGGTACCCACGCGCCGGCGACGCGGGCTCGCGCTCTCGGGTCCGCGTCCGGGCGACGCCTAGGCGACGCCTGGCGCGCGTATACCACGTGGTATGTGGCGGCCGGCTCACGGCCGGCCGCCGTGCCCGTGCGTGCGTGGGCCGTCCAGCCAAAGCCCATTTAGCCCAAACCACAACAATAACCAGGTGCGTGCACCTTGCTCCTACTTCCGTGGCGCAGCTCTTTCCAGCCGAAACTGTGAAACGATTCTCTGATGTTGCGTGTGCTGCGTTGCGTAACCCTAAACGAAAAACGCACAGGTAAAACGATCGTGCGATCTCAAGAATATGAAACGATAACGCAGGCGCGACGCGCGGCGTCCGTCGCCGAACAGAAGATCGAACGACGGCCTGACTGGCGGTCGGTCATCGTCCGAGACAGTCCAAGCAAAGGCAGCACGATGAGCTTCGCTGGTTTGATGGGTGCGCCTGGTGACATGTATGGGAGCCGAGCGCTGACGGCATCCCCGGGTCACCGCTCGAAGCTCGCCGCTATCTTTGGAGCAAGCGAGCGAACGACCACCCCTGGTCATGATGGCTTCGTGACGTCGGCAGATGGCCAAGCAAAGCTCACGCCACGTGCAGCTATTCCAGGCACCTACCTTCAGCCGCATTCACCCCGCGACTACGGCAGCGCTTTTGATCGAACTGCAGCATCGCCGCGAGCCCTCGCGGCCGCTGCTGCCAATATGCGCTATGGATCGCCACGCTCCGAACGTAGCCGCGCTGAGCACATGCAGCGTGAGGCAGAGATTCGCCAGCGTGCCGCGGAGGTGCGCCGCAATTTCCACGCACTGCAGCTGCGGCTGGAAGACTTCCGCTGACACGCTCATGCTGCCTTGCCACAATCCCCGTTGCCGACAGGCACAACAGCGCATCATGTACAGCCAGAACAAAGAGAAGATGAAGAAGTTTATGCGCACGCTTGCCGATAGTAAGGATGAGGTGTGCGAATGAAAGCAGCCATGGCCGAAGGCTGTTCCTTGTTTTGCGTTGTCAGCACCTGTATGACCGCGTCGCGTTGTGATCACTGTTGCGCAACAGTTGCCAGTGCCAGAGCTCATGGAGGCGGCGAAGCTCGCAGGTGTTCCACTGCACCAAGAGCACCAGACGCTCCTCTTTCAGACGCCGTACGCCAATCGCTACGCTTCAACGTGGGATCAGGAATCGCCTCGCTCCGCCTACGGCCTTGAGTGCTCTCCGCGCTCGGTCAAGTGGCGCGCTTTCGAAGCCGCACTTCAGCACGGCCGCATGATGCCGCAGTCCGTTGAGGCTCAGCTCCAGAAGTACGCTGCAAGCGACGCGCATCGCTCTCGGCTCGCTTTGTCACCCATCGGCCCGTGCCTCGATCGATACAACAAAGCGGCGCGACGCAGCGAGCGCGTGGACAACGAGTCCGGCTTCCGCACGAATCGGCGGTTCGGCAAGCACTGACTGATGTTTTGTGTGGACTGTCTCAGGTATGCACAAAAGGAGGCCGATACAATTGCTAAGATCAAGGCCGAACAGGAAAGGGCAAACCAGATTGCCGCAAAGGCAGCTCAGACGAGGGGCGAGAGCGTTGCACCTGTGCGCACGATCTCAGACGAGCAGCTGAAAATGATTCACAAGACCGTCAAGACCAGGCTTGCTACCAAGTTCTCCAACGTGAAAGAGATTTTCAAATCGATGGACATGGATCGATCTGGCACGATTTCCCCCGAGGTACACCCTGCGGCTGCCTAGCGGCTGCCCATGTCGTGGCCGTCGTTTGCCCGCTGCCTCCCGTGACGGTGCTCACGGCCCATGATGACCCAGGAATGCGTTGATGGGCTGATGACGCTGAACGTCGGCTTGCCGCGCAAATTCGTCGAGCACCTGATCAACGTTGCCGACTACAATCGTGATGGAGAGCTGAGTTACACTGAGTTTACTCAGCTGCTCGAGTGCGACGATATCACTAAGTTCAATCCTGGAGCGAATATGGACGGTCTCGCCGTCAAGGATGCAAGCGCTGGTATGCGCTTGCCCGTCGCCGTTGCCTGTCTATTTGAACGCCCGCGACGATGTACTCATAATGCCCACATCACTGTGTCCCCGATCTGCTTCCAGACATCTGGAAGCCAGGTATCAAGAAGTCCGAGCTCAGGAACGCGCAGGCGAAGATCAAGGACATGCTCGAAGAGCGTGGCGGAATTACAAAGATGTTCCGCATCATCGATGAGGATAAATCGGGGTGGTGCTCGCGCAAGGAGCTGCGCATGCTTATGGTCCATCTGAACCTTGAGACAGTCGTGCGCCCACCGATTCTGGAGGAGCTCATGAATTTGATGGACGTCGATGGCGACGATCAAATCCGATACAACGAATTTGCTCGCATCTGCGCTCCAGGTGCGATGGGCGACCTCTTCGATATCTCGCCCGAAGAGCGGGCGATGCTGGCTGTCAAAGAGGCAGAACCGGTAAAGGAAAAGAAGAAGGGAGCACAGAAGAAACGTCGTTGACCACTCCGGAGACCACTGTGGAAGACGAGGGGGCATGCTTGCCTGAATCTGTGTCAATGCTCGGAGGTGCAATGCACTCTTCTGTCTCGCGGAATGACTTCAGTTCTTCAAAGCCACTGCACAGCGAGAGGTTCCTGGAAGAGCCAGGGCGGTGAGGCAGTGGCCGTGACCACGTCCTGTATTCGTTAAGTGCGACGGGATTGATGACTGCCCGGTGTGCGGGTAAGCTCTCGAGTGTGGTTGTGTCTCTTTCGGCGGGGTCGGGGCCGGGGCGGCGCGGTGCATGGGGCTGTGTTGAACCATGACGTGTCGTGTGTCTTCGATCGGACCGGACGGGTCCAGACCGCGCCGGCTCGGAGCGCTTGTGAGATGTGATTGCTGACTCCTGCGCCCGACGCGATAACGGTCACGACCGGCGCGGTTACCGGGCGTTTTTCCACTCGATGCGTCCCACGACCGCCGCCCCCCGCGCCCGCCACCGCACGGCGTGCGGTCGCCCGGCCGGCCGGCGCGGAGCGGCGTGCGTGCCGGCGCGAGGGATACACGATACCGTTATATGTCCGGTCGGACGGGAACGTCCGCGCGTGCCGGCGGTGTCGTTACCGATCGTACGTCCGCCGCCCCGTGGTTTCGACGCGTACCCTCAGCGTACCCCGGGTACACGCACCGCCGCGCGCCGGTCGAAACCGCCCTACTGCCGGCGGCCCCGCGGCGCGCGTACCCGGTACCGCGGGGGGCGGGCGGCTCGTCCTTTACGTCCACACTGGCGGCTCGTCACCCGCTCCAGGGTCCAGCCCCGTCGTCGAGCCCCGTCGCGCTTTTAAACGAAAACCCGGGCGCCCACACCCGGACCCGCGCCGGACGACCGACCCGGGCCCGACCGAGGCGCCGTGCCCGCGCCCGGGGCCGCGCGCGCGACGCGGATGAAAGTTGTTGAAACGGTCGGACGATGAGTTGAAAGCAAATAACTGATCTCACGCTGAGGTGAAGAAACCATATGTCTACAATGCACACACGCGCCATGCAGTGTGATTCGGTGTGCGCGCAACGAATATGGCTCAAAGAGCCGCGTCAGCGCCAGCCGCGACCCGCGTCACCGCGGCGGCGCCGGCAGGGACTAACCAGAAACCGCTCTCGACGCCCCTCGGATACGATCGATCTCCCAGCGCGCTCCTATAGATAGTAGAACCCTCTCGAATCCCAACCCACTAGCGGCTCGTCTTCGCAATCTTGAGAGGCTTCCACTTGAACTTGCTCTCTGGCTCCTTCTTCTTGGCCTTGGTTCCCTTGTTGATGGCGGCAGGCGCGTTGCTGAATTGCATGGATTGGGAGTGGATGGAGTTATCGGAAGCAGGCAGCAGCGTCGCACTCATTCCGACCACGGTTGCTCGCAGCGACTCCACGTAGTGGCGCTGGGCAGGCTGGGGCAGCGCCACGCTACGGCCAGCGTCGTTCCACACGAAGTGGTTGAGCAGCATATCCTTGCCGACCGCGGCGCTCGCAGGAGCGAGGGTGGGCGTGAGCTTGGGAGTGAGTTTGGGCGCGGGCGCGGGTGCGGGCGTGGGCGCGGGCGGGCGGGCGGGCAGCCACTCGAACGAGTTTGCCCGCACCGCCGGCATCAGGGCTACCACCGTTGCAGCGGCTGCCGGCGAGCCCCCCTCAAGGGCGGGCGATGAGTCTTGCGGCAGCAGCTGATGCCCGTTCGGCGGCTTCCACGAGGGCTTCCATTGTGGGCGCCACACCGAACGCTTGGGCTGGTCCAACTTGGCCGCCGCCCCGCCATCGTCCGTGCGGCCGTCTGCGTTTGCGTCCATATCCAGGCTTCCCCCCTTATGTTGGCTGCTAGTCCCCCCTTCCCGCGGTTTGCGCGCAGGGGGGGGCTGAGTCGCGAAGGCGATCAGCATCGCGGCCGCACCATCGACAACCGTCCCGCCTTCGTCGGCTTCCTCCGAGCACGCGTCGTCAGGTCCGGTGTCGGCCTGCGAAGATGTTGCCCACTCATCAGATGAATTGCGTTGCGACGCGCTACCCTCGCGCTCGCCCTCTGGGGCCTCGGCCTCCGGTGCGACGAGCGAATTTTCCGACGACAGGCGGACGTCGTCGCACTCCTCCGTAGCGGGGCGCTTGCGCGTATTCTCGGGGCCCGCCTTCCAGTTCTCCTCGACAAGTGTTGTCAGCTCTCGGGCCGTTTCTTTGATGGCATCCTGCGATGACAGACGAGGCTTCCAGTCTTCGACGCTCGGCGTGCTGCGCTTGCGCGAGCCCTCGTGGAGGTACCACTTCATGTGCAGCATCAAGGACTCGAAGGACTAGGCCCCGCGCGCGCGGGGGCTGATGCAACGTGGAGCCTTTACCACCGCCCTCAATTGCTCTGGTAGGCAGCACGGAATCGAAAAGGGCAGACAAAAAAGGGAACTTCCGCTTCGCTTCGCGGCTTCGCGGGCAAACTGCATTTTTAATCATGTCCGCGTGTCGCCTGACCGGAGGAGCCCCTTATTATCCCAGAGACTTTGGACCATCGCCAGAGCGTTCTCTTGCGGCTTTCGTTTCCGTTGGTCCTCCTGGATGCTCCCAGCAGTACGCTCTACGCTGTGTCGCCGGTGCTCCTTGCGGTGCTCCAAGCGGTGCTCGGCTGCTCGCCATGTTCATCGGGTACCCATGGTATGTACTTCAGTACTTACATGGCATGCCACCTCGACATGCCGCCATGCGGACGCCTCAGCGGACTTGCACCCTCCTCGGACCTTGCGGGCTCGTCGGAAGAGGGCCCCTTGAAGAGGGCGTTCTCTGAGCCGCGCGCCCAGGCTGAACCATCCGCGCGCGACCGCGCCCAGCCGGCAGGGGCAGGGCGTCGGCGTGGCGCGGGGCGTCGAGGGCGTTTCCGTTTGTGGTTTGATATGGTTTACTCGGACGGCATGAGGGCGCTGGGCTCGCGCGGCGCGTAAGCGGCGCGGCGGTATGTCGTCTCTTCTCGGCCGCTCCGGCTCCGGTCGGCCGTTATCTACTTATTACTTTATGCGATTACTTTATTACGTTAGAGACGCATCTAATAGTATTCTATGCCACTATCGTATGCCGCACGGAATTTCCCGCAAATATTTACGCCCGTGTTTACTCGCACATTTATCACTCGTATGGAGGCCACTGTTCGTCGAGCAACACGGCGCTTTTTCCTTTGAGCTGTACATAGATTGCCAATCCGATAGCCTTGGCGTTGCCGTTAGGTCACACGGTCACAGAGACGAGAGAGGAGAGAGCGGTGAGTGATCATGTGAGTGATCTCCCACAAGACGACTCGCCACCCAGCTCGCGAAGACGGGAGCGGCCTCCACAAGGTGTTCGCGGATTTCGCCCCTGCGTTTCGCGACCTCCACGGGCCCCTCCGCTGTCTGATGTATCGGGCCAGTGATGCCAGGGCAGTGCGTCGCCACTCCATACTTAGTATCGTCGAGCATGGAGTGGCGACGATCCATGATCGCGCTGGTACGCGGCCGGCACTGCCACGCGCACGACCCTGTAGCGCACGAATGCCAAGGGGAATAACATATCTGAAATAAGCCGAGGCACCTCATCCGAAAGCGCAAAGATTCATCAGCACAGCACATAATTCGTTTGGAAGTTTGCCGCTCGCGCGCCACGACACGAAGCGTGTTGTCAGCGAGCATGGCCTCAACCGATGTGCAATGCGCTGGCATCAGCGGGAACCAGAGCAAGGATGAGAGGACGAATGGCGTTCGCGAGAGACCCCTTGAAGCAGCTCCGTCCTGATCGAGCGTGGGGCACTTGGCACCTCGTCGTTATGGCGGTGCAGCGACAAGAGCATCGGCCTGCGGCCGTAGCGCTGAGCAGCGCGGTCGTCCGGATCCTGAACTGCATTTCGACCTGATCGAGATGCTGGCAACGAGGCTCACGGGATCAACATCTCGCGCGAGCACGTGACGGCGATTTTCTGTGTCCCGTGAGCATGCCCAAGCAATTGGGGTCTTCCCGTCAAAAAACTTGTGGAGGGAGCGATGGGAGAGGGTGATGGCGTCGAGCCTGTTCACACGCGCGCCCGATGGCGCGTCCCCATAAGTGGAGCAGCGCGGGGAGGCTCGTGAACCACTTCATCGAGCTCTGGTGGCGCATGCCGCCGACAACCTTGATGCACTAGCCTGTGATGGAGCTGCGGATGCTCGTCGTCGTGGCGCCTGAGCATCATGAGGTGCTCGGCGGGCGTGGCTCTGCGCTGGTGCGGTGTTGTTGCGTCGGAGATGCGTCGGCTAGCCCCTCGGCCGGCATGACCGCGACGGCATCCAACTTTCTCTATTGCAGGCGATGGGCAGCGGCGGAAAGGGGGCGCCTTCGACCCAGTCGTCGCGGAGTGCACTGCTTGAGCGCGTCGAAGGCACGTCGTCGTCGCCCCACAGGCTTCGCGCTGCACGCGCGCGCGCGCAGGCCACGGCCACGCGCGGCTTGTCTACGGTGGACTTCTAATATTGAAGAGGCTCAAAGTTGGTCCTTTGACGTCGCAAGGGTTTTCGCAAAGGGCGGCGTCCCCTTGGTTTTCGCAGGTTGGGAACCGCCTCGTGTCGTGCCTTTCGCAGGGGGAATGATTCGCCTGCTCTGCCATGGCGATCTCTAAGCGTGCTAGGGTTAAAACTGTGTGCCAAAACCACAAGCCTATAGATACAATATTCCGCAACAATATCGATGATGAATGCTGCTATTTTATTGCCCTACTAGCTCAGCTGGACAGAGCGCCAGACTTCTAATCTGGATGTCGTGGGTTCGAATCCCACGTAGGGCCCTCAACTATTTTGATTTTAAATGCACTGGCACAGCAAGCTGACGACGTGGCAGCGGTGGCACCAGAGGAGGTGGGTACAAGAGCGCAATCTCCGCCCCCAAAGCGCCAATGGGTACTTGGGTAGGCCCCACTTGTCGCGAACCGACAGGGGGGCGCGTTCTGGAAGGGGTAATCAAGTTGCTCCTTAGCCCGCCCGCAGGCGCGAAAATTTTGGCGATATTGACTGTAAATCACTACATTTAGGCTCTGGAGACTGTGTACTGTGATTTTGGTGTGTCTACTTGTTTTTCTCACCACCCCCCCTGACTGGTTATTCACCCCTAATTACATTGTAGTCTTCAGTGAACTAGAAACAAGTGTGAAGAACGCTGCGGCCGTCGAGGCAGCGGACTCTAGTAACGCACTGTTTTGGAGCGCAGTTCCGCGCAGTTCCGCGCCAACCTTCAAGCGCAGTTCCGCGCCAACCTGGCCAGTCTGCTGGGCGTGAACATTAGCGAGCACATCACCATTCGAGTCACGGGCTCACGGCGGGCAGCACCATCCTTCAGGTCTCCATCATTGTGTCGTCACTCGCCTCATCCTAGACAGCCATGTCGGCGCTCGAAGGCAACACACGACCCAGCTCTCCGCCAGCAGTAAATAGGTCGTACCAGCTCAAACGGGGTTCACGCCCATACCACACACAATGCACTCAGCATTTTCTGTTTGACGTAGAAACAGGCAGATCTGAAAGCACTCAGCATTTGAATGCACTCAACAAGTAAAGCATTTGAGTGCATTCAGCATTTGAATGCACTCAACAAGTAAAGCATTCAGCATTGAATGCACGGACGCACACGAGCATCTAAAACACAATGCCGGCATTTGACTTTCGAGCAAAGCCTCGAGGTGGTCTGCCTCCTCACTCCTCGTCGTCATCCTCAGCCTCCCCAGCCTCCTGTTTCCCCTCCTCTCCCTTCTCCTGCTCCTCGCTATCTTCCCCAGAAGAGTCCTCAGCATTGGACTTGGGCTGTTGCTTGCCAGTCGTACGCTGTGATGATCTCATCGAGCGTCGGGCGCGGCCAGTCGTACTTGTAGTTGTAGTGGAGGAATGCATAGTCACTCAGCAGCTGCGGGTCGAGGGTGCGAGATTTCATGCTGATGCGCCCGAGATTTCATGCTGATGCGCCCTGAACCCCCTGGCGAAACTTTTCCGCAATTTCCTCAAAACCGAAATAGAAAATCAGA
>ERZ761574.1668-NODE-1668-length-13825-cov-83.157371_pt1 | contig 13825 bp, 7 predicted proteins | sample MGYA00374950_ERZ761574 | MGnify/ENA primary metagenome ERZ761574 (study PRJEB28895, sample SAMN07631631) | mixed culture metagenome | isolation source: Freshwater growth medium | place: USA: Seattle, Washington | collected 2016-10-03 ... | reverse complement strand
GTGAGCTCAAGGGCGTTAAGCGCAGCCTCAGCCGGCTCGCCGAGGGCGAGCTCGAATGCCCCCGCCTCTTCGTGCTACTGCCGATGGAGGCATCGAGCTCAAAGCTCATGCAGCTCGTCAAGAGGGAGTTTCTGAAGGACAAGTACCGCCTCGTCTTCCTCGACCCGGTGACCGGCCGCGCGGTGCGCTGCGGTCCAGACGGCGACGGCTATAAGCTCGAAGTGCCCAAGAAGTGGCTGGTCGAGAATCGCGAGAGCATCTCGTACGTCCTTCAATTCGTCAAGATGTCCGCCGCAGTAGGCCGCGCTGTTGGGCTGCCGCTGCCATCAGCTTCTGGACTGCCGTCTGAGGTGGTGTCGAAGGCGGAGGTCGAGGCGGTCAAGACCTTTGAGGGAGTGTTTTCGGACAGCGTTCTGATCGGCGAGAGCGCCCTCGGAGAAGATGCAAGCAGAGACGATGCAAGCCCTCGAAGCAGCACGTGGCCGTGCTGCTTGCCCTCGGCGTCTCCGAGGGCGCCGTCCACGGCCAAGGCAGTCAAGCATGCAGTCAAGGCGGCGACGGGCCGGGCATACAAGCAGCTGCGCGAGATGCTCAAGGACCAGTGCAAGGATGAGTACCTCGTGCACTGCGAGATGACCAAGGAGAAGGCGCGCGACGGCTCGATCGAGTTTGTGAGCGCCGACAGCAAGGAACGCTTCCTCCAAAATGGCCAGCAGTGCCTGATCTGGAACGACGAGACGCTGAAGAGAAAGGCGGCGGCCAAGGCGGCGATGCTCAAGGAGTCGCTCGAAAGCCGCGTGCATGACTGCTGACCAAGAGTGAACGTGGATGGTCACGACATTCGTAGCGGCGGTCTCCGCTGCCCAGTGGCTTCGCGTCGCGCCGCCAAGGTTGTGTTTTGGATTATTCACGACATTCGAACGACATTCATCATTATGTGACATGCGTCATGCCGGGAGGGGCGGGGAGAAGGGATTTGGTCTGCTGCAGAGATCTGCTACGTATGCACTGAGTAAGAAAGTGTAAAAAGCTCCTGAATGTGGTGAACTTCCGACGAGCCGCGTGCATGCTTACTGACCAAGTCGCAAGTGTGATGTGTGTGAACGCGAGTGCTGGTCGCGACAATATTGATTAATTCGAATGGTATAGTCACGGGTTAGTTACAAAGTTCTCTCTCACGGGTTAGTGCTGGCACGCTCCGCTCCGTATTGTCTCGTTCAAATGTTGGCACGCTCGTAAGTCGTACTGACACGCTCCTTGTTGTCTGTTTTTCTGTTCACCTCTCCAATCTGCTGACATGCTCGTGTTGGCACGCACGTAGTCGTACTGACACGCTCCGTGTTGTCTGTTCATCTGTCCTCTTCAGCCTGTTCAGTCTGCTGACATGCTTGTGTTGGCACGCACGTAGTCGTACTGACACGCTCCGTGTTGTCTGTTGCCTGTTCACATGCTCGTGTTGACACGCTCGTAAGTCGTACTGACACTCTTGTGTTGATACGCTCATCTTGACGTTGCTGACACGCACGTATTGACGCGCTTCTCTGGCTCGAAGCACCGCGTATACCGCGTCCTGTGAGGGCCTTGCCTGCTGGAGAGGCCGGTGGCTCCTGCGCCTGAGGTAGGGGAGCTTCCACAGCCTCAGGCAGGAGGCTTCTCAGGAGGCTCCTCAGGAGGCTCGAGGTCGCACTCTCCTTCCACAGCCTCAGGAGGCTCGAGGCCGCACGCTCGCAATGTCCGCGTGAGGGCTTCCATCCGCGCGAGCGACTTCGGCGTGGGCGTCGGCGACGGCGTCGTCGGCGGCGACAGCGGCGATAGCCGTAACACTGGCAACAGCTGCGGAAGCGACTGCGGCAGCAACAGCGGCGGAAGCGGCTGCGGCTGCGACTGTGCTGCAGACTGAGCTGGGCTGGTCGTCGTCATCGCAGGTGCGTACCTGGAGGGCGGACATGAAGGGAAGTTCGATTCGAGCTCGCTTTCCGTGCCATAGCTGCTGCCGCCGTTGGAGCCGCTCCGCGCAGTCCTGCTGTTGCCAGGCTTTGCTATGCGCTGATCCAGTTGGCCCATAGTTGAGAGCGCTAGCGGCCCCGCTGCTGTGACAACGGCCGGCCGGCTTCGGGTGGACGGCGACACAGAGCCCCCGGCAGCGGCCGCGAGGGCTGCACTGTCCAGAGGGTCGCCCTGGATGTTCAACGCTTCGACTCGGGAGGGAAAGATCCAACTCCAAGGGCTGACGCGGCTTGCGGTGTCGCATCGCTCATCAATCGGCCGCATCTCGACGCCCTGTGCCCGTCCGATCGACGACGAAGACGAGGAGGTCAAGAAGCGCGAGCCGTGAGTCGCCAAGGAACGTTGCAAAGAAGGAGTCTGACTTGCAAGCAGAGTGGGAGGCTCGACTAGTTCGTCAAGCTCCAGCTCGCGAGATACTTCGAGCGCGGGCTCGAGGTGACCACACGTCTCCGTCTCCATGAGAACTTGAGGTTGCGTTAGCGGCTGTGGCACCGGAGCGGGAGTGAGCGACGATGGTGTCGTCCTCAAAGGAGGCGCTGGCAGGTAGCCCTCGATCTCGCTATTGGAGCCGCAGCTGCTCGTGCCCATCGAGCCATGCCAGCCGCGAGGCCGGGCCACCCACTCAGGCCGGCCCACGACCTGATCAATTGAGGATGCTGCCGCCCCTGCCAAGGCCAATGTTCCCGCTGCCGTGGCGGCGGGCGGCAGGGTTTGGGGGGACGGCGACGCGGCGTCTTTGGAAGCAGGCACGCGGGTAGGCCTGGCACGCAAGCCACGTGGTGATGGTGATGAAGTGAGCGTCTCAAGGAGCGGGCTACAGCGCGGACTATCGACTGGGCTATTCGACGTGAACTGGGAGACGAGCTGCCGCCAGCGGCTGCGTGGCCTGTGCCACGACTGCATCTCGAAGCCAGACGCCGGCGCCGAAGCGACCTCGGCGCCATGATCGTCGTCGCTCCGGGGGGTGCCAGCGCAGTAGTTCCCGGGCAGCCTGGGAAACCCGAGCGGCACCAGGCCGACGCCTTCGGAGACGTTAGGTGGGTGCTCAATGGGAGGGAGCTGGCTCTCGGCCACGGAACAAGGGGCTGAAGGGTAGCTCTGGGTTTGGAGAGCGTGGAGGGCGAACGTGCGCTCATACGAGAGCCTCTCTTTCTCCCGCGCAAGCTGCGCGATTTTCCGGCGGTAGCTCCTGCGCGCAACGTACCTATGGAAACCAACGGAAAAGCACGATCAGTCAGCACAGCGCAGCCAAGGGAGCTGTGCCTTCCTGATTCGAGGGGGGCTCACCCGAACGAGAGTGCTAGCACGAAGAGGATCAAGACCGCGAGGCTGAGCGCGACTGATGCTTCGACGCTCCATGGCAAGGCGAAGTCGGATTTCTGAGGCTGGGACGGCGCCTCTGGCGGCTCTCGCGAACGATGGTACGGAGGAAGCGGAGGCAGCGGAGGTGTTGGAGGCGGCGGCATGAGAGAAGCGGCAAAGGAGTTGATCTGGAGTGGTTGGCTTGCAATCGTGCTCGAGCCCAACGATACGTTGCCTATGAACGCGCCTGTCACGAGGAAGCCTCCGACTTCGTCACCCTGCGCAATGCCATAGCCCCAGGCAGCAAGAGTGCCGCCCAGTTGGATGGCCCAGTCGATGGCGCCCGATGCCGACACGTGCATCAGAAACCCGTCGTATTCGCCACGGCTTTCGAACGACGTCGACCCGAATGATGCCCCGAAATTGAACCAGCCCGTCACGAGTGCTCCGCCCGCGCCATCGTGTGCGATGCTGTTGCCTGTGTCCTCAGACGAGCCGCCCGCCCGGACGGCCCAGTCGAAGGCACCCGATGCTGACACGTGCACCGCGAATACATCACGATCACCCAGGCTTTTGAGAGACGTATTGCCGAATGATGCCTCGCCAGAGAAGGACCCCGTAACGAAAGCACCTCCCGCACCATCGTACGCGATGCCAGTGCCTTGTTCATCCGTCCTCCCCCCCGCCTGGACGGCCCAGTCGATGACGCCCGATGCCGTCACGTGCATCACGAACACGTCTTGATAGCCGCGGCTTACGAGCGACGCGGAGCCAAACAATGCCTTGCCACTGAAGGCGCCTGTCACGAATGCACCGCCCGCGCCATCGCACGCAATACCCGTGCCCTCGTCGGATGACGTGCCGCCCGCCTGGACGGCCCAGTCGATGGCGCCTGATGCCGTCACGTGCATCACGAACACGTCTAGATTGCCGCGGCTGTCGAGCGACGTCGAGCCGAACGTTCCGGCCTCAAAGTAGCCTGTCACGAGTGCACCGCCCGCGCCATCGTTCGCGATGCCACGGCCGGCGATAACGGTCGTGCCGCCCGCGATGGTCGCGGGCGTGCTCGCCTGGACGACCCAGTCGATGACGCCCGATGCCGTCACGTGCATCACGTACGCTCCGTTGTCGCTTGTGTGTACGGCCGGGCCGAACGGCACCTTGCCCCGGAAGGCGCCCGTCACGAGGGCACCTCGAGCTCCATCGTGCGCGATGCTGTAGGCTGTGTTATCAGACGAGGTGTCCCCCTCTCCCTGGATGGCCCAGTCGATGGCGCCCATCGCCGTAACGTGCATCACGAACGTGTCGTAGCCATTGTCGCTTTCGAGTAGCGTCGAGCCGAACCATTGCGCGCCGCTGAAAACACCTGCCACGAAAGCACCGCTCGCACCATCGGGTGCCGTCGACGCGGGAGTTCCGCCCGCGCTGACAGTCCACTCAAAGCCGGGTGGTCGTGGGGGCCGAAGCGGTGGGTGCGGTGGCGGTGGCAGAGAGGGCGGAGAGGGCGGAGGCGGCGATGGAGGGTGTGGCGGCGGCATGAGCAAAGCGGCAAAGCAGGAGTCTTGAGCCGCATGCATTGTGATGTTCGAGCGGAACGATGCGTTGCCCGTGAAGGAGCCCGTCACGAGAGCACCTCCAGCACCATCGTGCGCGATGCTTAGCCCTCGGCTTTCTTCCATGTCGCCCACACGGATGGCCCAGTCGAAGGCTCCCGACGCTGTGACATGAAACACGACGGCGTTCGTGTCTTCGCTTGTGAGTGACGACGAGCCGAACGATGCCTCGCCTCTGAACTGACCCGTCACGAGAGCACCGCCCGCGCCATCGTGCGCGATGCCAACGCCTCGGGAATAGCCCGTGCCTCCTGCCTGGATGGCCCAGTCGATGGCGCCAGTCGCACCTTGCGACATGGTTTGGCTCGACACATTCACGTGCATCACGAAGGCGTTTTCGGTGCTGCTGCATGAGAGTGACGTCGAGCCGAATGATGCTACGGCTCTGAAAGAGCCGGTCACGAGAGCACCTCCCGCGCCATCGTGCGCGATGCCATCACTTTGATCGAAGGACGTGCCGCCTGCACGGACGGCCCAGTCGATGGCGCCCAACGCCGTCACGTGCATCACGAACACGTCGTATTGGCCGCGGCTTTCGAACGACGTTGAGCCGAACGATGCCTTGCCACTGAACAGGCCCGACACGAGAGCACCGCCCGCGCCATCATACGCGATGGCAGTGCCTCGGGCATCCCTCGTGCCGCCCGCCTGGACGGCCCAGTCGATGGCACCCGACGCCGACACGTGAATCACGAACGGGTCATGCCCACTGGAAAGGAGACTTGAGCTTGCTAGTGACGTATTGCCGAATGATGCCGTACCTGAGAAGTAGCCCGTTACGAGAGCACCGCCCGCGCCATCGCAAGCGATACCGGAGCCTTCATCATCGTCCGTGCCGCCTGCCTGGACGGCCCAGTCAATGACGCCCGACGCCGTCACGTGCATCACGAACAAGTCGGAGCTGAGCATCCCGAACACGTCGTAATCGCCACTGGCTTCGAACGAAGTCGAGCCGAATGTTGCCTTGCCATTGAAAGACCCTGTCACGAGAGCACCGCCCGCGCCATCGTGCGCGATGCCATAGCTTATATCGGAGGACGCGCCGCCCGCCCGGACGGCCCAGTCGATGGCGCCCGACGCCGTCACGTGCATCACGAAAACGTCGAACGTGTCATCACCGCTTTGGAACGACGTCGAGCCGAATGATGCCTCGCCACTGAACCCGCCCGTCACGAGTGCTCCGCCCGCGCCATCGTGAGCGATGCTGGTGGCTATGATAGCACCCGTGCCAACCGCCCCGACAGCCCACTCGGAGAGCCCGCGTCCCGCCTTGAGATCGAGGTCGTCGTGCATCCCCACGGTCGCCGGCTCGCCTGTGCTTTCTGGTGAACCTGTATTCATGCACTGTATTCAATGCAAATGAATGCATATGTAGGTTCGTTGGAAACACCTTTCTTGATAAATGGTTCGTCAGCCGCCGAGGGCTCAACTCATTTTCCCATTCGGGCCCCGTATTAATGCTTCGTCATACATAATGGATGACACAACTCCAAGTGTTTCAGCTTTCACAGTTTGAGTTTGCAGTTTCAACTTTCAAGAAGCGGCCAACGGAAGCGGCATTGCCCGAGCAAGCAACAAGCAACATCCAACAAGCAAATTACGGTCTGGGAGCGCCACGCGCAATGTGTCGGCACACCACTGGCCGGACCGACCACAGTGACAGTCATCTGAGTACTGTAGTGTTAAGTGTAACACTCTACAGTACTCTCAACTAACTCTCAACTTCTGTACTCCCTGTCCCTGTGTACACACAGTTCCATTGCACAGTTCACGGCCCACACATTCAATCACAAGATGGTGTCGCGAGCGCAGCATGCCCAGTCAATATCATCCACATATGATGGTTTACATGAATACTTCATATGAGCGCACGCTCTGCTCTCGAGGGCGCGGCATCGGGAATCGCCAGCATCTCAGCCTCACCGCCGGGGCACCGCCGCCATCCGGGGTCCATCCGGGGTCCATGCGGCGCGCGGGCCGCAGGGCTGCCCCAGTTCGCATCATTCCTTCTTGGGCTTCATTTCGCGGCTCACCGTGCAGCGCTTTGCAAACTTGAGCGCGTTCGAAGACGCTTGCGAGATGTCCAAATGATCGAGGTCGATGCCCAGATACGTCCTGACGAGGGGCTGGACCCATTGCCGGTTAAAGTGTTTGGCGGAGAAGAGGACGTCCTGTGGGCCGATCCAGTACACGACCCCCGCCACGATCGCGAGCTCGTCGTACAGTCCGGGCAGGTTGAGCAAGAGCATCGAGAGCCACGCGGGCAGCATCAGGTGGCGCCAGAAGAGCAGCGCGAGCACGCAGACGATCTTGAGGACGACGGCGATGTAGATGATGGCGGCCTTGGCCTGCGCGGCCGCCTGGTCGCGCTCCTCGATCAGCTTCTGGATCTTGACGTCCACTCCCTCGAAGGGCATCAGGCGGGACGTGTCGAGCTCGGGCGCGCTCGCCACAAACTGCCAAAGCTGCTCGACGCCGCTCGACTCGTCCTGCGAGGGCGGCGCGGGCTCGATCTCACCACCGCCGAGCACGAGGATGGGCAGGTCGACGTCGCAGTTCGGCACCTTGGCCTTGATCGCCTCGCGCAGCGCCTTACGCTTCGCCTCGAGCCCCGAGCGCCAAGAGGTCTCGTGCGCGTTGCACTTGGAGTAGCCCACGACCACGTGGCGCCACACGGAGGTGCCCGCCTTGCTGAACTTCTCGTCGACCATCTTGAGGATCTGGTACGTCGCCGGGTTGAGTCGGTTCGAGACCACGTCGTTGTGCAGCACCAAGATCGCATGCACGTGCCCGAGGGCCTTGAGCTTGTTGTGCAGGTCCGCCGCAAGCTTGGCGAGCGTGTCGCGCCCCTCCTGGTCCTCGAGGTTGCAGCCGGCCGAGTCATCGTGGCCGGGCGTGTCGACGACTATGAGCTCGCGCTCGGGGTCTCCGCACATGTGCACGTTCGCGAACGAGGTGAACTTTGTCACCGACTCACTGCTCGCCACGGACTCAAACAGGGGCGGGAGCGGCGGCTCATCGCTCCCCTCGGGCGCGGGCTTGTCCTGCCACTGGTACAAGAAGTCGTTATCCTTCGTCTGCACGAAGCGCCAGCCGGAAAGCACGTTGAGCAATGTCGACTTGCCCGCGCCCGTGCACCCAATCACGACGAGGCGCCTGCGCCCCGGATCGGTGCGAGCAAAGTCCTCGAGCGTGCTGTACAGGTGGTCGAACTTGTTGCGGCGTGCGGTATTGATGTACTTGGCGACCGCCTGCTTGGCCGTCGCCGCGAACTTGGACGCGACGAGAGAGGGCTCATTATGAGAGGGCTCATTATGCGGCGGAGACATTCGAGAGGACGGAAGAGGTACCTTCGCCGAACTCGCGCCCTTATTCGGTCAACTTTCCCGGCTCTACCATGGACGGCCTTGATGTTGGGGTACATGTATCTGGTGTGGAAAGGATCATCGCGACTTCCCTTCAACGAAAGTTGTCCGCGGTCAGTGTCTTCTCGCGGAGGCGCCGTGCGTCTATCTTTGCGTGTTCCCATCTGTCGGCGCACCAGTTACCACCTCGATTCGGGCGCGCGGCGTCGCATTCACGATGATGGACAGCACCGCCGCGCTCGACGGCGGCGCCTCCTCCTATTTCGAGTCTGATACGCTCTCCGCGGCGCCGGCCGCTGGGACTGACAACTTGTCGGCTGCACTACCTGCGCCACCGCTGCCTGCGCCGCGCGCCGCCATCGTCCCCGCCGCCGCCGCCGCTGCGAGCAAGACTGCGAGCTCGTTCCAAGACCTCGACCTCTCGTCGGGCAGCGTGGGCGGAGCGGCGCTCGGCAACGGAGGCCACCCAGCGTCGGGGGCGCGCTTCGACGCAACCGCGAGCCTGCCGCCCGCCGCGGGCGGCGCCTCCCCCGACCTGGCCGTCGTGGTGGGCAGCCCGTCCAAGGTGGGCGAGGGCATGTCGGCTTTCTTCACGTACGAGGTGCGCACGAAGACGTCGCTGCCGCAGTACGTGAATTCCGAGTTCGCCGTCACGCGCCGCTTCCGCGACTTTGACTGGCTCCACACGCAGCTCGTGGCCACGTTTCCGGGCGCCATCGTGCCGCCGCTGCCCGAGAAGCACGCCGCGCAGGTCGCGACGTACAAGGTGACCGCGCAGCAGCAGAGCGCGGCCTTCCTCGAGGAGCGGCGCTCGCAGCTGCAGCGCTTCCTGCAGCGGCTGGTGGCGCATCCGATGATCCACACCGCCCCCGACCTGCAAGCCTTCCTCGAGAAGCCGGACGATGAGCTCGAGCAGTGGCGCGAGAAGGCTAAGGGTGGGGCGCTTGGCACGAAAGCATACTCGCTTCAGGACGTGAAATCGGGGCTGCTCAAGATGGCCAACAGCTCGCTGTCGATGACCGAGATGCCGCCCGCGAGCTTTCTGCCCCTCGCCGACGTGCCGTGCCAGCAGATGGGCAACTACGCGGCGGCGGTGCAGGCGCAGGTGGCCTCGGTCCACAAGCACGCGCGCGGCTACATTGAGCGTCACAAGGCGCTCGGCACGGCGCTGACGGGCTTCGGGCTCACGCTCACCCAGCTCGCCGACTGCCAGCGAACGATCAACGAGTCGCTCGCCAACGGCATCTCGTCGATGGGGCTGTGCGTGGGCCGGCTCTCCGCCACGTATCACGAGCTCGCCGAGCGCGAGAAGCTCGCCTTCGACGAGCCGATGAAGGAGTACGTGCGCATCCTCTCCTCCGCAAAGGCGGCGATCGCGTGCCGAGACGCGGCGGTCAAAAAGTACAATGATGCACAGTTGACGATGCTTCTCAAAAAGGAGCGGCTCGAGAAGCATCGCGCCGCCGGCGGCAAGGAGGAGAAGGCGGCCGTGCTCTCAGGCGAGCTCGCCGTGGCGGAGGAGTCGACCAACCTCGCCAAGGCCGAATACGAGGCGATCGCCGCGCGTGTGGATGCGGAGATGGCGCGCTTCCAAGCTGAGAAACTGGCCGACTTGAAGCGCATCGTCATCAACTTCATCTCCCTCCAGATCGAGTACTCGGTGCGCGTGCAGCAGGCGTGGCGCGAGCTTCTGCCGCGGCTCCAGGCGATCGAGGTGGGAAGCGACGCGCTCCCCTCCGGCGCGCCGCCGCCCCGCCCGATCGTGTCCAACTTCGCACCTCTTGAATGAGGCCGCATCCCTCTCATGCACCCCTCTCTTGTGGGCCGCCGCCAAGCGCCTAGCCAAGCTCGCGAGGCCGCCCTAAGAGCGACCCTCCATGCCAACGCTCATCGCGCGGCAGGCCGCGCAGTCAGCGAAGGAGAGAAGACTAAGGGTCGGCGTGTGCGCGAGCACAGACTGATCCCACACAGGAGGATGCTGTGCGCGTGCGACGCGTCGAGCTGCCCTCAGGTTCGACGCGACGGGCGCATCCAGAGTATTCGAGAGTGTGTGCGTGCAGCGTGGTGTGCGTGGTTTCGCCCATTTTTGACGTCTTTTGCATGCCGGCTAAATGCCCTATGCCGGCCTACGGACCTTCGCGAAAACCGGGCTCGCTCAACAGCTCACAGCTCACTCCCGTCTTCAATTCACGGCGCGGCTCTCGTTGAGCGCGGTTGACTCGGGTGTGTGCCGAACGCGTCCGAATTGTGTTCGACATCGCTCTCGACGTGCTGCTGCGTCCAGCCTCAGAGCGTGTCCAAGCCACGTGTTGCGCGGCTCACATCAAGTGCTTCATGTGAGGATCCGAGATGAAGCCCAGCCCTTTGACCTGTGGTACTGCCGTGCCGCCGGACTTGATGACACTGCCAAGCATCTGCCGCATGCAGCGGTGCTGAATCTCGGCGAAGAACGAAAAGTTGACGTTCTTCTCGTTCGCTGCGTCCGCGCGCAGCGAGGGGTGATCTTCGGCTTTCATGGCAGAGAGGTGATTCTCGACAGAGTCCTTGCCAAACCGGGAGTACAGAAGAGTGATGCACTCGTCCATATCCACCGAGCCCGAGTGGTTCTTGTCGAGCATCAAGAAGTCGACAAGGTTGAAGAGCCGCCGTGGCTCGCAATTGGACTCGTCATCCCGCACTCGGAAGAATGTTGTGCGAAACTCGTCCCAGTCCACCTTGCCGTCATTGTCATCATCGACCTCCCAAACCGTCAGCGCCGCCTCCTTTTCGCTCACCTTGTGACCGAGGAACTCAAACTCCTGCACAAGATCCGAAGCGCTCAGCTTGCCATCGCCACACTTGTTGATGCGCTTGAACGTGCGCCGTAGACTCTCAAGCTCCTGCGCGGCCTTGAATTCCTGGCGCTCCTTTTCGCGCCGCTTTTTCTCCTCCGCCTCCTCGCGTTTACTGGCCATGCTTTTGCGGTCCACTTCGGGTGCTCGCCCAGGCAGGGAGGGCGAGTCCAACAGGCGTCCCCGCTCTGGGTTCAACCGACTTCTCGTGAATGTGAATGGAGAATGGTCCAAACTCACCTGTGCCATTGCCTGAAGAGCGGCGCGTCGTTTTCGGCGACACCCCGCCCGGTGTTCACAGGTGGAGGGCACGTTGGTGACGGCCATGCTGCTGCTCGCCTTGCCCTCTCTCGCTCTCTCGTCTGGTACGCGCGCACGCCTTAGGCTTAGCCCTCGTACGCTTACCGGCCTTACATTGGCCTATTAGCTATTTCGGTATTTGCGGTGGTGGACATCCTCGTCGATCCAATATGATAAAACTATAAAAACTATCTGTCTGACCCAACGCATCACTACCCTAAGCGAAACCATGACATGAAGCGCTCCAGGTGTTCGCGCTGCACGGTCCCACGGTCAGAACATCGGCAATCACACAAGATTTGCCCACCCGCGCGCACACGGTGGAAGCAGAGTGACTGGGTTGCTGGGCGGACATCGCGCATCAGGAAAGCCATGAACTCCTCCGAATGCAGCCCATTCGCGCGCCCTTGCGAAGTGCCTTTCACGTATGTATCGGCCAGACTAAACCGCCGCGTCGCCCATGTCTTTGCGTGCTGGTACGTACCATAGAAAAGACGGTCGTTCATGTAGGAGCCCAGTGTGTTTCGAAGTGGCACGTTGGCGTGTGCGCCGCTCGCGATGTCGATCTTGTCCACGTACAACACATCCAGACGAAAGAGCCCCACGCGCTGGTACACTTTACGCGTGGCGACCATGTGGCTCTTCATCAGGTGCCAAACACGTTCAATGCTGTGCCACTGCTTGATCATGTTGTCCATTGAAGTCGGGTAGACCCAGGTGCGTTCCTTGTGCGGGAAGAGCTTGCGATAGTGTGCCACGTTGCGCGCGCGCCTGAAGTCATCCTCCGTGTCCATGACGACGTTGCTGGTGAGATCAAACACCTCTGACACGTTGAGCTTCTGGTGTGCCTCACTGTTGCGCGGGTTTGACGTCTCACTCACGTTGTACGTGTGCGCGAAGACGTCACAGCCACGGTTGTGCGCGAGAATGTGCTCGCGGATCGACGGCAGCACAGTTTTACGAAATTCTTTTGCCAAGCCGAAAAAGAGCAGAGCACATGCGGCATCCGACATCGCCGCGACCTTCACACCAGCACGTTCCAAAATTCGGAGAATACTTCGTTTGTGAGACGATTTGGACTTCGACTTTTATTTGTGAGACGATGGAACTCATGGTTTCGGTTGTGAGACGATTTAGTTGCGTTTGAGAGACGATAGTTGGTCGGTTGCGTTTGTGAGACGTTTTCATTCTTTCTGTTACAAGTCGAACCGCATCGTCTCACAACATCGTCTCACAGCCGTCAGTTCGTCGAACTGCATCGTCTCACAAACGCAACTAAATCGTCTCACAAACGCAACTAAATCGTCTCACAAACGCAAGTTGTATCGTCTCACAAACGAAAGTTCATCATCGTCTCACAAATGCAAGTTCATATCGTCTCACAAACGCAAGTTGTATCGTCTCACAAACGAAAGTTCATCATCGTCTCACAAATGCAAGTTCATATCGTCTCACAAACGCAACTTCGTCGAACTGCATCGTCTCACAACCGAAAGTTCGAACTGCATCGTCTCACAAAAATCGTCTCTCAAACGGAAGTTCGTCGAACTGCATCGTCTCACAAACGCAACTTGATGCATCGTCTCACAAACGCAAGTTCATATCGTCTCACAAACGCTATAGTCGTCGAACTGTGTTGCACAATCGCTAGAACTGTGTTGCGAAGGTCGAGGGGAGGTCGACCGTGTGGTCAGATGACCGGCGGGGTGGCTCGAGTGGGGGTTAAGCGGGGGTATAGGGCGAGAGATGGGGGATGGCGTGGGCACGCGCCTTCATGTCGCCCAGGGCACTCATTTGGCGTTCCAGAGGCCGCGGTGATGTCGTCAGACTTTCTCCGAAGGTCTTCCACGGACAACGCACTGTGTTGTGGCCTCAATGTTGAACCGCTCTTCTTTCGCTCAGAGGAGCACACCACATCAAGCGAGCCGCCTTTCTGGGAGTACATAGGCCACTGCCCCCCCTGAGCACAGTCGACCCACTCTCGCACTTTCGTGCAAGGGAGCCTTGCCATCCGAAGATGACTCGCTCATGACGGATGGGATGGACCGACTCCCCGGCGGCTCTCCGATGCAGCTAAAGAGGGTGACACGAGAGGCCAGAAACACGTGCGATGCCTCACGCGGAGTAGGCGCTTCGGAGAGTCCATCTGACGACGTCCCTGAGGCCTCCTTCTGATATCCTTCTGAGCTCATCCAGACAGAGGATCAATCTGTGTCCCCATGTCCTCGTCGTTGCGCTTTCCCTGTGCCCAGGGGGGAGGAGGAACACGAATCACGCATCGAGAATCGTAGGAAAGGAGCGCAAGCGCATGCGCAATGTTGCTACAGGTGCCCCACCTGCCACTGTGCCCAACAAATATTTGGCGCCTGGTCCGTGTTGAATCGCACCTCCATGTCCATCTTCCAGA
>ERZ761574.1667-NODE-1667-length-13830-cov-131.515935_pt1 | contig 13830 bp, 7 predicted proteins | sample MGYA00374950_ERZ761574 | MGnify/ENA primary metagenome ERZ761574 (study PRJEB28895, sample SAMN07631631) | mixed culture metagenome | isolation source: Freshwater growth medium | place: USA: Seattle, Washington | collected 2016-10-03 ... | reverse complement strand
ACGGGCACGAAGGGTGCGTCCGCCTCCTCCTCGCGGCCGAGGCCATCGAGGTCAACGCCAAGGTAAGCCTCGAGCATGCCCTCCCCCAGCACATGCGATGGGTCCGCTTGCATGTAGTCATTCCGCTTGGCCTCTCGTTTGTCTTTAGGACATCTACGATTATACAGCATTGCATAACGCGGCAATCCACGGCCGCCTCGCGATCGCCAAGCGCCTTCTCGAAGGGGGCGCCGATCCGACGCTTCGAACCAAGTTCGGCAAGACGGCCATCGACTCCGCACGGGAGAATGGCGAGAGCGAGATCGTGGCGCTCCTCAGCGAGCCTCGGTACGCCGCGCGCATGCACACTGATTGCCCAGCGCTGCCGAGCGGATGTGCAGAGGCGCCGTCTTGGGCGCACGCGGACCACGGGTTTTCGGCCGCTCGGCGAACGAATGGCGGCCAATCGTCATGGGATGAGGCCGAGAGGACGCAGCGCACCCCCCATGGGGCCACACGGCGAGTCGCGATCGCACATCCTCAAGATTTTAGGACGGAGTCCGCACGGGCCACTCCCACGCGCCGTGGTGGGCACGTCGGGCGTCGGCGGCGGACTCGCGGCCTGGTTTGCGACTCGTCGCGGCTGCGATTGGCCGCGCCGGCCGCGCCACACGCTGCTGCCACTGCCACTGACTGCCTTGCCGTCTTCACGACCACCCTTCGCAAGCCCTCGCGCTTCCTGATGGCATGCGAGGGCGCGCCGTGCTGGGCGCCCCTGCACAGCGCCAACAGCGTGCAGTCGCCCCACGCCGTCGCCCCACGCCGTCGTCCTCGGCGAGGGCGCTGCTGCCGCCACTGCCACTGACTGCCTTGCCATCTTCCCAAGCTGTGCCCTCGCGCTTCCTCATGGCGACCGATTGCATGCGATGGCGCGCCGTGCTGGGCGCCACTGCTCTGCGCCGACACGTGCGTTCGCCCGTGCGCTTCGAAACAGGGATTGGAAGGCGGAGGCGGCCAAGGCGGAGGCCGACAAGGCGGCGGCCGCGAAGGCGGCGGCCGAGAAGGCGGCGGCCACGAAGGCGGCGGCCGAGAAGGCGGCGGCGGAGAAGGCGGCGGCCGAGAAGGCGGCGGCCGAGAAGGCGGCGGCCGAGAAGGCGGCGGCGGACAAGGCGGTGGCCGACAAGGCGGCGGCCGATAAGGCGGCGGCGGAGAAGGCGGCGGCCGCGAAGGCGGCGGAGGACAGGGCAGCATTCTTCCACAACCTTCTCAACAAGTGTGGACAGTGCATCCACGCGCCGGCCGCGCAGAGGGCTGAGGCAGACAAGGTGGCCCAGCAGGCACGCATCGCCGACGTCGCCGATGAGCCGCTCGAGCTCATGGGCCCGATCACGGGGGTGATGAAGTGCGTGCGCTTGTCGCTCATGGACGCGGCGGCGGCGAGCGGCGTCGAAGACATCGACGCGCACGCCTTCATGGCGAGTAAGGCGGGGGCGCAGCTTGCCGCGGCCGATCCGCACGGCCTCGACGCGGACGAGGCGGGCGCGCTGTGGCTGTACACGGCAGAGAGCGCCTTCTACCCGAAGCTCAACCGGCTGCTGCGCACACGCGACCGCTCCGCCCTCATTCCCTTCTTCCCGTACCTGCAGCTGATGCTGACGGCGCGCAGCAAGCTGCCCAAGTACAACGGCCCCGTCTGGCGCGGCGTCAAGGGCGTCGACCTGCGCGCCCAGTACCCCAAGGACAAGGAGGTCTGGTGGTGGGCCTTCTCGTCGACGACCAAGCAGCTGCATACGCTGACGAACCCGATGTTCCTCGGCACCAGCGGCGTGCGCACCGTCTTCATGATCGAGATCGTGCACGGCGTCGACCTCCAGCGCTACTCGGCGTTCCAGGGCGTAGCGAGCGAGGCGGAGGTCCTGCTCTACCCAGGCACGAAGCTCAAGGTGGTCGACGCGATGGAGATGGGTGGCGGCCTCTTCCAGGTGCATCTGAGGGAGGTGCCGCTCACCGTCGCCGTCTTCAAGTGAGCGACGCTCGAGCACCTGTCGACGCTGCGCTGACGGCGGGCCGCATGGCGCATGCCGAGGGGCAGCCGCGTGCGGGCTCCGGCGGAGGCCTGGGTCTGTCAGAGCGGTCTGCGGTGTGCCTCTCCGCAGGTGCAAGTGTGCCGGCACTGATGTGTGTATGTGGTCAGGGGTGGCTCATGTGTACCATACGTTTCGCTATACCTACTGTACCTTTAACCTGTGGCCTGCTCACAGTTCCTCACAGCTCCAACTCAACGCGGGCGCCCGTCGCCGCGCCGGCGCGACCTGAGTCACCTCATCATTTCCGCTGCGTTCTAGACGCGTAGTCGAGGCCCCGGTTACGCCTATCGCTTCCACGTCACGGGTTCACGCCATGCCAACGCCCAGCGCACTCGAGGGCCTCTCTCTCCGCTCTCCTTCCCTCTTGCTTGAGTCTCGGCCGTTCCCGGCTCCATCATCTCAGCAGCACCGAGGCCCATCTGTGCCCCTTTGGCACCCCCGCAAAGTCCATGATCTCTTGCGCATCCCTTGGAGGCGAGCCTGGCTGAAACACGGTATTGTTGATCATCGGGCAGTTGGTGCCCGAGTTCTGGTAATAGTCCGTATCCGCAAAGTTGTCGCGGACCACGACGTCGTGGATCGAGCTCGTCCACAGATGCAGCCACTTGGAGCCATGGATGTTCGTGACGACGTTGCCGGACCACGTCGAGTAGGCGGAGCCTTCGTCGGGATAGAGCGCGCCTGAGCTTGCGGTGCCCTGATCGTAGACCCAGTTCCCGTGGATCAGGCTGCCATTCTGGGGCCCAAGCATGTAAATGCCGCCGCCGTCGTTGAGCGCTTGCTTGTACCCATGCGCGCGGTTGAACCGGATGGTGTTGTTCGCCGCGTTGGTGCACGCCGCGCACACGTGGCGCCACCAACCCCAACCGACCGAGATGGCGCCATAGGTCAAGTTCCCCACGTCGTTGTGCTCGAGCAGCGTGCCGACCGTGTAGCCCACGTTGAGGCCCGCGGCACCGGAGTACTCCGCCGCGGCGCGCACGATGATCGTGTTCCGCACCACGTTGTCGCGATCGAGCGGCGCAGCCAGCGCATCCTGAAACTGGCCGATCTGGATTGCGGAGCCCGAGATGTCGTGGAAGTAGCAGCCGTCGATGACTCAGCCGACGGTGCGCGAGAGGTCGAGCCCGAAGCCACCCAGCTTGGAGAACTCGCACCCAACGAAGGACACGTTGGTCGCGTCTTGCACGAGCACATTCCCCGGCGACTTGACGGACCAGAAGTAGTCCTTGTTGCAATCCGAATTCGAGCTGTAATTGGTGCCCACGGTGCCGCAGCCCGTCTGCTGCTCGACGTAACCGTCGGCCTGGCCTGGGCGCAGCCACGTGGCGTACTCGAAGGCGAACCCGACGAAGCCGAGGTCGCGCGCGCCGCCGCTCACATTCAGCAGCACGGAGAGCGTTGGCATCATCGCCCGCACGCTCGTCACCGTCTCTCCAGCCCGCAGCGCGTAATAAGCCCTCCACCTGCGCTTGCCAGGCTCGACGATCTCGTCGAGGGCCCAGTCGCCGGGCTCCATGGTGCTCGAGGGCCCCACGTTCTCAATGTAGCCGCTGCCTTCCAGAGGGGCTCCCAAGCCGGCGACCACATACCCCTTGTAGCCCACCGGCCTCGCACCCGTCACGGCGCCCGCGAGGTCTGGTGGACCCTTGGCCCCTTGGTCGCACGCCTTGTGCAGCAGGTTGCGCCAGCACGGTTGCATCATCTCAATGTGCGTCGCGTTGCGCCGAAGCACCGCGCACCTCGGCTCCGTCCAAGGCGACGTGGACTGCGGGTAGACGAACTCGACGCCTAGGCCACCGCGCGGCCACGGCGTCGGTGGCGTGGGCGCTGGCGGCGGCGTCTGCTGGCACGTGCCCCACTGCACGTTCTCAACGTAGTCAGTGCAGAATGGAGCCGATGCCGGGCACTGGTACTGTGGGTCGACGGGGTCTCCACCCTGGCCACAGCACGGCATTGATGAGCCGTGGTCGGCGGCACATGGCAGTTCACATGGCCCTTCACACGGCCCACGAGGGGCGGCGACCATCGAGGCATGCGACAACACAAAGCCGTCATCAGTCATCCGAGCGCCCGCAAAGAGCGAACGGGCTGCCGTCTCCGGGTAGCGCGTCCGGCGCGCACGCACACCGCCCACGTAGAGATGACGATCCTGCCTGCCCTCGAGGCCAGTCACGTCAGCCATGACAATGTTGGGGCCCATGGCGGATGGAGTCCATGCGTTGAGCTCGACGCCGCCGCTCACACGCACGTCGGGACCTGCGGCCAGCCACTGCACGCCAGAGTCTTCCTTGCTCAGCGTCAGTGGGCCTTTGTACGTGCCGCTCGCAACGTGGACCACCGTGGAGCGAGTGGCCCGAGCGGCCGCCGCTGCGCGTTGCAGAGTGGCGACCGCGCTGCTGGGCGAAGTGCCCTCATTGGCGTCATTGCCGGTCGGAGATACGAAAACGTCCGCAGCCGCGAAAGTCACGGTCGCGGCGATCAAGACGGTTCGCATGTTGCGCTCGCTCGCTCGCCGGAGGAGCCGACCGAGGACGCCCTCGACACCCTCATCACAAGTCAAGTCAAGCCAAGTCAAGTCAAGTCCTCATGACAAGTCAAGTCAAATTCTGAGAGATTTCGCATGGTTAAAGGGAGAAATCTCTCATTTCTTTTGAGGTCGCGTGGCGCCCGATCGATGCCCGCCGAGGCGGCGCCGCTGCATGCCGGAGGCGGACGACGCGGGCGATGCAGGCGACTCCCCGCCTGCCCCACTCAATTTGCTATTTGGTTGTGATCACCTCGACTCCACACACTGATTCTCTAGACCTGGCCTGTTCGAAAACAAGTCCTCCGTGGCGTCCGCCTTGCACATCGGGCAGGGCAGGCCACGCGTGGCGAGCTGCCCGTTGAGGCCACGTGTCTCAAACCAGCGCTCGATGCACTCGGCGCAGAAGAAGTGGCGACAAGGAAGCACGCGGAGGAGCTGGTCGTCCTTGAAGCGGTCGAGGCATATGCCGCACTCTTGCGCCAGCGAGTCCGCATCAGGAAAGAACCAAGCATCGAGGTGAGCGCTTCCGCCCCAGCTCGAACCATCGGCACTCTCTGCCGCCGTCGCATCGGCGTGTTCGGCTCCCTCTCTGCTGGCCGCCGCGCCGCTCCTCTGGCCTGCGTCGCACTCCTCCCGCAGCTCGCGGTAAGATATCAAAGGCAGCATCGCGAGCGTCGCCACTACCACCTCTGCATCCTCCTGCAGTGTCTCGTACGGAGGCTGGATGGTCACACGATGACGTCGAAAACGATTTCGTCTGCGCCGCAGCACCAGTCGAGCCACAACACAAAAGATAGCGACGGGAGTTCCGAAGCGGAACAGCATGGCGAGCCAGAAGTTCGCCGCTGTGAAGGTCTCGTCCGGAACCGGCGTGCACTCGTATCGAACACTCATGTGCGAAGTGGATGAGGATGCCTTGCCCTCAAGCTGCAGCCGTGCGACGAGCGACTTCCCCAGTGACTCATCGTAGGTGATGGACTGAGGAATGCTCTGCGTGCGGTCAAAGATCTGTCGGTCGAAGATCGTCCAGTCAGACCGGTTGCCGAGCGTGAGACTGAGCGCATCTATGCCGTCAAGTTTTGCTGTTATGTTTAGGGTAATTCGGCTGGTGAGCTGGTGCGCACACAAGATGAGCATGTATGAGCAGCTCTGGTCCCCGAGGAGTGTCAGTTGGGTGACGCCACGGTTGGGCGTCAGCACGACGTGCTTCTCGTGGAGCAAGCAGTCGCTCGGCAGAGCTTGCATCAGCGACCTCTCTCACTCGGCTTTTCGAGCGCTTCTTCGCGGAATTTTCCTCGGCGCGGAATTCCTCAGAAATCGGAAATGAACGAAACAAGGTTGCAGTCTATGAAAATTGCGCGTGTGGGGTGCTGAGGCGCTGCCACAGATGTAGTTGGCTTGGCCCGAGGCACCGACTGCCCTGAGTATGCCCACGGGGAAGTCAACAGTCACGTTCATGGTTCACTTCATGCGATCGTGTGTATAATATGAGAAACTGTTCGCATCTCCATCTGGTCGAGGTCCGTTCGACAAATATTACACTGTTTTAGACAGACATGTGCATTGCATGCAGCCCGGAGCAGAAGTGGGCCTGGGAACAGGCCACAAGGGAACAGGCCACTTGTCACCTGCTCTACACTCGATCTGATCTCCGTGAGATCTGCACACTCAATCGACGCCTTCTCACGCCTCATGTGTGCCGTTACTAAGATGATAGTCCGGTGCCGCGCACGTGCCCGCGATATCGGAAGGATGCTTCCACTGATCGGCCACGGCGATTAATGTGAGGATGGAGACAGCGCACCCGAGGCAGAGAACGCAGGCTGGCCACACACGCTGAGTGAGCCACAAGCAGAGGCGTCGTGTCCAGCGGTCAGCCGGCGTGGATCTTCGAGCACCACCGAGGACCTCAGGCAAGCACCTGTGGGGAGGAGAGGGCGCCGTAGTGAGCACTTGCATGCTGGGGCTTCGAGCGCCACCGAGGGGCTCGGGCAAGCACCAGAAGGCGTAGATTGGGAAGATGTAGCCGATCGCGCAGACGCCCGTCGCGCCTGTCAGAGCAAAGATCTGCGCGCTCGCATTCGGAAGGACGGCGGTGACCCCGAGCGCTCCGCCGACAAGGGCCGTCGTGAGCACCATGTTCTGCAGCGGTGGTAGTACCGCCGTACTTCCGCCGGCAGTATGTACTACAGCGCTGGCCCAGCTGGGCGAGGGCTGTATCGGCGGCGGGAGCGCGGCCTCCTCTGAAGAGTCTGGAGAGTTCATTGGCGGCTGCGGCGCCAGAGCTTCGCTCGCGCTCTCGGTGATCACCAGACGCGGCGTGAACATCGACGCAATGTGCTCGAGACAAGGCGCAATCTCGAGTCGAGGAGGTGTTTCGAGATACAATCTCACGAGCGTCTCGCGCAGCGGAACGACGTTCGGAGGGAAGCAGAGGATGGAGTACGTGCAGAAGACGCCCGCAAGCGGCCCGCTCACGCTCCCGCGCAAGCCCTGCACCAGGTCCTGCGGCACGAACCCATCGCCAAAAAAGAACAGGCCTCCCAGGCCTACGCACAGGTACGCGATCCCAGTGATGACGAAGATGACGTGGATTGCGGCCACGACGGTCGACGCGCCCTGCTCGCCCGGCGGCAGCATGCGCAGCTGCGGCACGACCCACGGCTGCACATAGAACGCGTAGCTAAAGGTGGACGCCGCCTCCGACAGCGCCAGTTTGCCCTTGGGCATGCTGACGATCAGCGACATGTCATCGTCCCCCAGCAACGCGGCCGAGGCCACCATGTACACGGAAATGACGGCCATCAGCGCCACGCCAAGCACGGAGACGCACTGCATCTCGCCGAGCGACCCCATCGAGAGCGGGAGCAGCACGACGATCGTCAGGCTCACGATCAGGGCGATTCGACCGACCGGGTCCAAGGCAAGCCACTGGACTGCCTTGCCTGTTTTCACATAGCCTTCTAGCAAGACCTGCCTGGACAGCTCTCTCATGGCCCGTGTGCCCGTCTCCTGGATGGTGGCAAGGCAGCCGACAATGGTTCCAAACAGCAGCAGTATCAGCGCCACTCGGCACCATCGCAAGGCGGGCCTGCCGCCCGCAGCGAGCACGACTTCCTCGTAGCCGCTCACTCCGAGCCGCGAGGCGGCGCGCACCATGAGCACGCACGTGTAATTATTGGCGACACCGATGCACAGCAGCACGACTGTGCCGAGAGGGACGCCCGCCAGTGAGAATGCGCAAGGAAGTGGCGTGAGTGCTGAGCCCGCGATTGCCAGCATCAGAGGTGCAGCGACAGCGGCGACTGAGGTGAACTGGATGCGAGCGCGGCGCGGCTGCAGCAGTGAGGCATTCAACCCGACGCCTTGACAGTCGACCGGAGCAGTTTCAGCCATCTAGAGCGCCGGGTGGCACGCGCAGGCAGTGTTCCCCTTGCACGAAGCATCTTTTTTATGGCGAACGAAATAATGACGAATCTCTTTTTCCGCGCTTGGTGTGAATAGAGGCATGCGCGACGACACGGGCGTCTAGCGGCGCGACCGTATGCCCGAACCATCCTTGTGCATTGTTTTTGCCCATAAATTGTCAGCATGTTGACCCGCACTGGGATCCCGAACCTGCGGTTCGCGGCGGAACTCGCTGGGCGAGCCGCGCCATTGGAAGGACGAACCGTCCTCCGTATCCTCCGGTTCGTACGAGTTCTCGTCGTACGGCGGGGCCTCTGGTGGTGCCTTGGTTCCGGCACCTGTTCTGGGGTTCGCCCAGGGATCGTTGAAGATCGTTGACTTACCACTCGCTACCATGGGAACGGGAGCCCCTGGCTCCAGGACCCCTTGCATGCCGCTTAGAGGGTCCGGCGTGTAGACCTGACCTCTCTGGAGCGGGTCGAAGTCCGATAGAGGTTCTTAGATGTCACCACTGGACAAACACTCTTCGACTCGCGCGCGGGGACTCCGCGCGCCCTTTCACCGGGACGGCGCTTGACGTAACTCTACGTGCATGCGACCGGAACGTCCCGGACCCGGTTTACCGACTCGCAGGGGGGGAAGGGGGACTTTGTCCATTGTGTTTTTTTTTGTGGGGTTGTGTCGCCACTGGTCGTGTATTGACCGCGGTGTGCTGCGCGATTGAGGGACTTGGGCCGGGCGCTTTGTCAGTGAGATCAAAGAGGTTATTACTGTCTTTCTCGCATTCACTGTGATATAAAGTACGGACTACGACGTTAAATCGTTTGGAATCGTTGTAGGGTTGTACGTCGTTCCCCCCCATAATGCACATGAACCCTCAAGAATCGGGAGTCGACTTGCTCAATTTGTCCGTCTTCTCCTTCCTCTCGGTGATGACATTCACCGCCGATGGCAGCATCTTGAGCGCGTCGCCATTCAGATTGAGGAGCCTGAGGCAGTGCGTCACATCGAGCGTACGAAGGGAGGCCATGTTGGCAAAGGTCGCTGGCAGCGCCGAGAGGCCAATGCACCCGTCGAGCTTGATCGTGTGCAGCATGTGCAGCTCGATGAGCGATTCGGGCAGCGATTGCAACCATGAGCAGTCACTCAACCGAAGAATCTCGAGGGCGTGCAGCGCGCCGATGACCTTGAGCCCCTCGGCGGTTATGTCGTTGGCAGAGAGGTCGAGCTCACGCACGTGCGGGCAGTCGACCTCCTTGAGCACAAGCGCGAGCTCCTCGAGCTCCTCGTCGGCCCAGCCGCGCCGTGCGAACGCGAGCCGCTCGACGCCCCCGAACCCTATCTCAAGGGTGCGTCGATAGTCGGCAAGCACCTTGTCGCGGTCGGCCTCGCGCGTGAACACCTTCGTCGACAGCTCCTGGATGAAGCGTGAGGGCGCCATCGGCGGTCGCTGCGTTCCGAGCGCCGCCACCTCGTCTTCCACGCCCACATGGACTACCTTTGCCCAAATGTTTGTGGGTGCTGCGTGTGGGAGCCGGTAACGCGTGGGCTGCGGACTCTCTTTGAAGAGGCGACAAAGAGCTTCCTCGTAACAGGGCCAGCCGCGCGAGAGGCGCGGCGGCTCACAGTGTGCCGGGCTCACCACGTAGACCGTCGTCTGCTTGTGCGCATAGAGCAAAGCCATCTGGCTGAGCGCCCTTTCTGCCGACTCTGCCTGCGTGGGCGAGCGCTCCGGCACGTCCACCGTGTCTTGGTAGATAGAACTCCAATCGAAGAAGATGCCCATGTCATCGTACCCCCACGCCTCATACGCGCCCATGTGGCGCGCCAGCTCCCCGGCCAGCGCCTGCTGCGTGACGCCGTGCGGGTCGGCCACGCCCACGCTGGCCCAGCAGTGGCTCGCCACTACGATGGGCAGCGCGCCCACCCCATTCTTCTCGGCGCCTCGGGTGAGGCGGAGCGTCGTCAGGAATCCGCTCTGGAGCAGCTCCAACGCCTCGACGCTCACGTAAGCCTCGGGCGACTCAGCCTCGAGCAGCTGGCGGCAGGGCAGCAACAGCGCGTCGCGCTTCGGTGTCCACACCGAGAGCTTGCGCCCGGTCCGATCTGCCTTCTCATAGCGCTCGTAGCCCGAGTGCTGCAGCCACCAACGCGCGGAGAGGAGCTTGACGTCGCCGAGGCGAAGCATCTCAAAGATGGGCTCGTCGTGCACGTACGTCTGCGAGCGCGCGCGCCGCTGCTCGCCTTTCGCCTTGAGCACCCGCTTCTTGTGCTGCAGCTCCGCGCCCCACAGGCGCTTGCGCATCATCGTGTAGAAGGCGATGAACTCATCGAAGTCCACGTACCCGCTCTTATCAGCGTCGGCCTTTGCAAACTCTTCCTCGAGGCTGCGCTCCTTCTCCTCCTTTGTGTCGCCCGTCGCCATCCCCAGGTCGACGAGCACCTGGAACAGCTCGCTCTTCTCAATCTTGTGGTCCCCGATCGTGTCGAAGCGCGCAAAGGCGGCGCGCGCCGCTCTCTCGGCCTCTTGCGCGCGCACGACCTTGACGTAGAACGTGACGAACTCGTCGTAGTCGACGGAGCCACTGCCGTCCGCATCCGCCTTCGCGAACTCGACGCTCAGGTACCGCTGCTGCTCGATGAGCGAGACGCCGGGCACCTCGCCCATCGCCATCAGGCAAGCGAAGAGCTCGGCTGAGTCGATGGCGCCTGACAGGTCCTTGTCGTACTTGGCGAAGGCCTGCTTGGCTGCCTCGCGCGCCCGGATGGTGACCGGGTCGGTGCGCTCCGCCGCCTCGCGCCGCACCTCCGCCTCCTTGATCTCAGGCAGCGTCGGCGGCTCTGGCAGATTGATGAACTGCATCGTCGGATGCCGCGCCGCGCCGCCGCGCATTCCGAGTCGCCGCCCGGCGCAGCGGATCTCGCTCTTGCTGGCTGCGGCGGCGGAGGCGGAGGCGTACCGCAGATGATTGCGCAGCACTATGTGCTGCGCGAACAGGTGCTCCGCCACGTTGCGCAGCGGCAGCCCACGCATCGTGTTGCACTCGTTCACGGCAAGCCGCACCGCCGCCATGAGCGCCTCCAGTTCCACACGCTGCTGCTCGCTGAGCTTGCCAGTGCGCGCGGGCGCCTCGGGCGGCGGCCGGTTGTGATTCTGGCATGCGACGTGCCGCGCGACGAAGGCGAGCCGCTGATGCGGCTCAAGGCCGAGCGAGGCGTTGACAGCCACTGAAAGGGCATCCTCGAGCCGCCGCCGCTGAGCAGCCGAATAGGGCTTACCGCCAAGCTTGAAGCGGCCGCTACGCGAGAGGTTGCCACGATGGACTGCCTGCAAACATTGCGCCGCTATCGTGTTACGTTGGTCGGGAAGCATTGGCTGCCCAATCATTGCACAAAAGGGTCTTCGAACTGCTTCGAAGTTCTTGCCACCCGAGTCTCACACGCTGCATGCAACCCGCTGAACCCGCAATGGGAGAATTCACAGCACACCGTTTATTGCACGTACTCGCTCTACGTATGGCACTCAGGACGCTGCAAACACGGCGAAGAACGCATGCCCTGTCGGTCGGATTTCTCGGAGCCGACTTTCAGTAGTAGCCGCCCAGTGGCCCCCACTTGAAGGACCTCCCCGTCTCAAGACCCGTGCGCCTCGCATTCACCGTCTTGATGATGGGGCCGTTGCCGAGCTCGACGAGTTGGAACTTTGGCTTCGCTGGCTCCAGCATGCGCGACTCGAAGCGCGGGTCCTTTTGTAGCTCGCGGACAAAGGACGTCCTACGACGGGACTCAATGTCGCCATCCATGCGTGACAGGAAGACCTCAAAGGTGGAGCCGTTTCCGCTCGTCGCGGGGCGGGCAGCGGCGCGCGAGCGCGGCTGAGTAGCGAACAAGCTCATCTGCTGGCGTTGCGAATTGTTGGGTGGGGAAGGGTTAAGGGGGTGTCCCTTTTTGGATGGGGATGCAGAGCTGCGCAGCGCCTCCATCTGGTCGGTGTTGCCATTCATGAAGGCCATGAATTCTGGAATCGAGATGGAACCATCGCCGGTTGGGTCGAAGCGCGACACCACAGCCGTGAGCATATGCGGCGGCAAAGTGATCCCAGCCTCTTTGAGGACGACCACGAACTCATCTTGCGACAGCGCGTTGCTCCGGTCTTTGTCGATGAAGTCGAACGCTTTCTTCAAGTTGTCCGAACTGTCGCCAAGAAACTGCTTGAGCTTCGCGACGATGCGATCGATTTGCCCATCCTGCGCGAACATGCCGTTCGGTGGAGACGAGTTCAAAAGAGAGGCCTCGGGCACAGGGGCTGGGTGTGGCTGCCTCGGGCGGCGGCTTGTAACGGCGACGCCGCAAACTTAAGTATTTTTATAACTGTTCCCGCATGCAACGGTCGCACCTTTAAGCGCAAGGCAGCATCGCGCGAATCTCAGCGAGGAGGCCATCATCTCGCTCGCCGCCGTCCACCTCGGCACTGCGCATCGCCGCCAGCTTCGCCTCGGAGGCGGCGAGCTGCTCGAGGAACCAGCCGCGCTCGAGGATGGGCTTGATAGTGGGCACCTTGCGCAGCATCAGCCCGTGCAGTTTGCGCGTCGCGTCGCCTGAGAGCGGGTGGTAGGGCGAGGACGCGTCGCGGCGAGCGCGCACCGCCACGATCGAATCGTCGGGGTCGTTGTGGATGTTGTCATCGAAGAAGAGAGTGTGCGTCGTCACGTCATCGAGCGTCCAGAAGAACGGCTTGCCCGCAGAGGGTGCGTACTCTCGTTCCCGCCACCACTCGTAGTGGTCGGTCACGCCACAGATGGAGCCTCGCGGCGCGCGAGGAACGCCCGACACGGCGCTCCGATCGGACGGGGCAGGAGCGCCACGCAGCTCAGCGTCGTGTCGGGCGCCACGCAGCTCAGCGTCGTGTCGGGCGCCACTCAGCTCAGCGGCGACCTCGAGATCCGTGGCGAGCGTGCGCGGCTCGACGGGTGTGCCGTCCTCGTCTGCCGCGGCGAGCGCGGCGAGCGCGGCCGCCCTCGCGGAGCTCACGCGCTCGTCATGGCGCTCGTCTGTGTGCGGCCGACGCAGCGTGAAAGCGCCCGTCTCGGCGCCGTATCGGCCACTCCACAGGTCGCGAGCCCGCAGCCGGAGCGAGGGGAACTTTTGGCCCTTCCACAGCGGGTGCTCGCCGTCGGCAAAGGCGCTGACGGCGGCGGCCACGTGGGGCAGGTCCGTCCCGAAGGTTCTCAACACGATCGAAAAGTCGCGATCTCCCGCCGCGAGCTCGCTCAGCGTGTGGAAGAAGGCGGGAAGGAAGGTGTAGTAACCGTCGGCGCTCAGGCGTGGGTCGGGAGGCGTGCCCTCGGGCCAGCGGAGCGCGTCCCGCAAACGCTCCAGCTCGGCCGCGTAGATCTCGCCAGGCGATCCAGGCGTCGCGAAGCACTTGGCGAACTGCTTGAGCGCGTGGACCTTGTAGAATGCGGTCACGCCTTCGGGCAGATGCCAGTCAAAGAACAGTGGCGGAGGCGGCGCGCCCACCTCGCGGCACAACGGGTCTAGCGGAGAGCCATCGTGCCACACGTACTCGGTCCAGCGGCCCTCAGCGGTACCGGCCGCTGGGTTGGGGCGCACGAAAGCAACTTTGGCAATCACCTTGTGCAGAGTATCCTCGTACGAGTCACCGCCCGCCGGGTCGCCGAGCATGATGGTCTCGTTGATATCAAAGTGAAGCACCAGCCGAGGGGATGCCTTCAGGGATGCCATTAGTCCTAACATTTCGCTGCATTCACTATGAAGGGCTAATTTGGTTTTCGACCACCTTTTCGCTGTAAAATGGCGACTTCG
>ERZ761574.1657-NODE-1657-length-13905-cov-93.250397_pt1 | contig 13905 bp, 4 predicted proteins | sample MGYA00374950_ERZ761574 | MGnify/ENA primary metagenome ERZ761574 (study PRJEB28895, sample SAMN07631631) | mixed culture metagenome | isolation source: Freshwater growth medium | place: USA: Seattle, Washington | collected 2016-10-03 ... | reverse complement strand
ACATCGAAGAGGGCGTGGTGTAGTGCGTCCGCACGACATGTAGGTTGTACACGTGAAGCATGAGGTCGCGCTCGGAGCCCTTGGCATAGTGCCGAATGGACCGATGGCGAGGAGGTTCGAGAGGGCGAGGGAGGGGCACCGGATCGCCTGCGAGAAACGATTTGGCGAGCGCGTCGACGGCGGCTTCGGGCAAATGGCCGCAGTGAGAGTGCGACCACCAATAGGTGAGCGTCTCGAGGCGCTGCTCAAACACCATGGCCCAGGCGAGCCAATCGTCGCAGAGCATGCGTGAGCGAGCTGGAAGACTCAGGCGGCGAAAGTGTTCTCCTGCGAGAATGGGAGAGGTGGAGTCAAAGATATAGAAGACGCGCTGTCCCTCGAGCCGTGCAAGCGCATCGACGCGATGCGCAAGCTCGGCATCGTAGTTGTCGCGAGTGCCTCCAATCAAGTCGTCGGCAGCGAGAGCGCCGCCGAGGCATGCGCCGGTATGCATCAGCGCGGCGCGCGAGAGGCGCTTCCGCCGAGGATCCCACGACCCATCGCCGACAACCGCGGCCGTGTAGGCGAACCCTTGGCTCTGCTCGTCGGCGAGCATCTCGTCGAGGGTTGCATTGGCGAGCGCAACGCAGAAGCCCGGTCCCCCTTGCCAGGACCTCTCCTCGGGAGTAGGCTCATCGGGCGGCAGCGGGTCGAGTCCAGCAAGGTTGCGCTTCTCGTTGACTTTGAGACGACGTTGAGCCTTGGCGGCTTGCTCGCGGTCGAACGCAGCGATGGCGATGGGGAGCGCGACCGCGTAGAGTTGGACGATGACGGACGCCTGCCGGAGCTCGGTGCCGTGGGAGCAGGCAAGCGAGCGGCCGTCGCGGGCGACTCGCCACGATTGCGACTGGAACCGCGCAAGCACAGCCGCATCAGCCGCGGAACAGGTCGGGGCGGGCCGTCCTCGGACAATGGTCTCGATTTCCCCTCCGCGCGCAGGGACGAGAAATCGGGTGTGAGGACCGCAGAGTTCCGCAGCGGTGGGTGACGGCAGCGGCCGTTCGCATCGCGGGGGGGGTGGTGCCGCGGACCAGGTGCGATAAGCAGCTGTCCACTCGCTCGCGGCGGCGACGTCGCCGTTCGCCATGCGCTGTATGAGATCATCGAGCTCGGCGCGGGGCCCAGTGCCGGCGGAGCCGTCAGGCGCCCCGGCCATGTTGAACGCCGTGCCCCGCCAGATCGTCTGTGCATCGAGGACGGCCTCCCCCGGGACTGACTCGACGTCGAGATCGCGAAGGTCGGTGATCAGTTGATCCCACGCGCGTTGCGAGGCGAGGAGTGCAGAACCCGCACGTCGCGCAAACGCGGGTACGACCAGCGCCGCTTCGACAAAGGTCATGAAATCGAAGCCGTCTGCACGGCATACATGCGACCGAACGACAATGCCGGCGGAGAGGAGGAGCCACACCGGTCGACGTCGTCGCCCCAGTTGCACGCACGTGGTCTCCGAGATGAGGTCGCCCTCAAACAAACGTAGGGTATCATGCGCCAGCTTGGAAGAGTAGATGAGGGCGGTCCGATCAAAGGGATCCCCGGCGGGCGGTACGTGCTCGAAGGTGAAGTTGAACGAGGGCGCTAGATCGCCGTTGGACAATGCGGCGAGTCGGCGAAGCAAAGCCACGTTTTTCATGTAGACCTCGGTGGCGAAGACACGGCCCACCGAGGAGGAGCCGACGGATGGATCCGGGTTCGCAAGGAGATGTTCGAGGTGTACCCAAGACCAAGTGGCCGGATGGGCACCAAAGCTGCCCCAGAGAAAGCACGTAAGGGAAAGAAGCGCCCGGGCACAGAATCGGAGCTGGCTGTCGATGCCATCGGAGATGGCGTCGGTAAAAGCAGCGTGGATGCTGGCGGCGTTGAGAGAAGCGCAGTGAAACCACCCATCGCCAACACGCGAGGCCTCGGGAAGGCCTGCCGTGAGGAGACCGTACTGTGGGGCCGCGCGCAGAGCATCAGGTAGATACCGGTCGGCGCAGGCTGCAGAGACCAGCCCGCGGAAGCGTCGCTTATAAATAGCACGCTTAACCTTTTCGATCGCCTCGGCTTGCGCGAAAGTCAGCGGCGCCAACGGAGCGTACGCGTCGATGACAGAGGCAAGGCCAACGTATGTAGCATGAGCAAACTCGCGCGGGCTGCACCTACACATCTGCTCAACGCGCTTGAGCCACGCCATGCAGAGGCCGACCGCTTTGCCCCGGGTGGGGCTCTGATCGCCGTTGAGCTTGCGTCGATCGCCGACGTGTGCGTACTCGGCGTCGTACGGGAGGCGCGGGATGGCGCGGCCACCAATGCGCGCGGCGGCGAGGAATGCAGGCGGCGCCGGGGCTTCGTGCGGCACGCCGGAGCCATCGACAAAGATGGCAGAGAACGTCGTCTTGGACGCGTCGTCGGCGATGCCAAAGTGGCTAGCCGAGACGTCGGCCCACTCGTCCAGAAGGCGAATGAAGACGATGCCAGCCACCCAGCTCGTCAAGCTACCGAGCAGGTCGTCGGCGCAAAGAATGCTCGGGTACCGCCGTCCCCCGTGGAAAGTGCCGTTCCACAGACGAACCCCGCCGCCGCCGACCAGCGTGTCGATCGCCTCGCTGAGGCTGGCCATAAAAATCTTGGCCTTTTCGGTAGAGAGGAGGCACCCCTGGAAGTAGCCGCACCGCGACTGAACGGTCGTGAAGTCGAACTCGACGCCACCCGAGTCGCGAGCAGGTCGCGCAGCACCCTCGGCGAGCCCATGCTCCGTCTCGTAGAGGAAGCAGGAGTCGTGGTAGAGTGCAAGGGTCGCCTCGCGCACATCGCGCGGGAGCCCGCGCCACTGTTCAGCAATAAGGACGTAGCCACGGTCCATAGACGGGAAGAAGCGCTGGATATCCGCGTAAATGGCGAGGAGAAAGTGCGACAGGAGATGTGTGTGATCGAGCACGAGGCCGCCACACAAGGCGGCGCCACGCGCAGCCACTCCGGGCGTCCAGCCAAAGTTGCCAGGCAGCCGTCCCATGATTGCCGCGTACGCGGGCAGGTAGAGACCCGCTTGAATCTTCAGCAACTGCGAAGGGAGACCGATGTCGCGCTTCTTGGAGATGCACGGCGACGGGACCTTCTTATCGAGGAGCTTGACCGGCACGCGCGTCCAGTACGCGGGCTTGGAGCGGGCACCGCGCGCGTCGGGAGTGGCCACAGCCATGGCCGCAACGTAGAAGGGACGACGCAGCGCGTCGGGGAGGAGTTCGAGCATCTCCTTGGAGACGCGGTCAAGAGAGGTAGCCTTGTTCGAGTGCATGCGCCAAAGCAGTGCACAAAAGGCAGCAAAATCGCACTCGTGTGGAAGGCGCCACTCTGAACCGTCGTGGCCGGGAAGCTCGGGCCACGGGGGCTGACACAGGGCGTTGTGAAACCCAATCACGCGAGCGTCCACGGTACCAGCACCAAAGTTGGCATCATCGATGTGTCGGTAGATGGCGCCCGCTTCCGCCCGTACCGCCGAGGGTTCGCTAATCCATTCGCCTGGAACTTGAGCGCCGTCGCGGTGAACCATCGGCTGGTCATTGCGGTACAAGCCCATAATGCCGCCGTGAGAACCATCGCGCTGCGTCGGCCGCCTCATCGCAGCAACGATGGCGTCGCGCCCGCCACCCGCCATCGCATCGGCAATCCCCTGCCAGATCGGGCGATCGGCCCGTCGCTCAAGCTTTCGAAGTTGATGGCTGTAGTAGGTAATGTCGCGAAGAAGCCGAGAGGCGGCCGCAGACGAGCGCGCAGCAGCAGCTTGATCGGGCGGTCCAAGATACGGCCTGAGCAAGGCCCGATGGAGGCTACGGTCGTGGCGAGCAAGGTACGTAGCCGAGGTGGGTGTATAAAGCGCCCGCTCGGTGGCTAAGGCGCTCTGTAGCTGAAGCTCGGCGCGAAGACGGAGATGAGCGAGCACATCGTGTCGCAAAGTCGCGAGCGAGGCGGCAGCATGCTCAACGGCGAGACGGGCAGCTCGAACACGCCGTAGGATGCCTTGCTGGCGTTGGAGCTGCGCCTTAACCCCTTTAAGGCCGCCCCCGCCATCATGCACACGGCGGAGGCGATCGCCGCGAGGATCGCACCGCACGGAGCCCTCCGCAGCAAGGGCGGCAACATTCAAAAGAGAAACCAGTTGAGTGATAGCCGTAGCACCCGCGGCGAGAGATTGTCGAGTCTCCCCCGGGCGGGAACCGGGCGGGCGCGCCACACGCCAGCACGCAGCTGGTGTAGATTGCGCGCAAAAGAGGCGATGAAGGCAACGCACTGTCGCTCGGACCATCGGCTCACCATAAAGCGAGGCGGCCGATGCACGCCAAGGTCGTCCGTGATAACCGAGCGAGGGGCACGGTCCACAACAATGACCATGTGGTCCGATAAGAGCTTGCCATCATCGCCAAAGGCAAACCATGCTGCGCGGCGCTGCCACCGACCACGCTCCAAGCCTGCGGTGAGAACATGGTCGAGTGTCGCCGTGCCCTGAGGCGACCCATCAGCAAGAGTCGCCGTCCAGTGCGCCCGGGAAAACTGGCCACGATCATGATCGAGTCCAAGATCAACAATATGAACCGTCGATGCACCGGCGTCCAGAAGTGCGCCGCCGTCCGTAAGGGCGGCAAATTCCTCGTCGGCGACAGTCATTCGTCGAGCGCGGCATTTCCACGTAGAGCTAGGAACGACGTTGAGATCGCCCGCGGCAAGGCACCCCCGAGTCTGCGTGACGTGCCGAGTGATGGCCCGAAGCGCCTGCTCCCGCCCGTTCCGCCGATGCGCCCCATAGACGGCGAGAAGTCGCATAGGTGGAGCGTCTCGCGCACAGCTCCGATGGCGAAAGTCGAGAGCGATCGTCATGGACTTAGGATCAAAGTGGGGCGGGCCGCACGCGCTCGTCTCGCTGCGCAGCCACGCGAGGAGAACGCCACCAGTGGCCCCTGTGGACCCATCGCTACGCTGTCGTGTAGTCGACCCACCCGGGTAAAAGAAATGGCCGTACCCGGCCGCGCGAAGCCACGCACCAAGACCCCGCGGATGAGCCGAATCTCTCATGGACCCGCTGACCTCGTTGAGCACGATGTACGTGGGCGCGTCGCGTCCGCGAAGCAGAGGGTCGAGTACGTCGTACCGAGAGGCGACGATAGCCTGATGCTCGTCGGAACCCGACTCGCTGTCTCCGCACCACCATCCGGCCGCGTTCCATACAAGAAGAGACTCGCCGCGAGGAGGCAGCGCAGGCGCAGAGGGCAGCAGGGGCGCGACCAGCGCCTGAGTACGGGTGGACGTGGAAGGCGCAGGATCGACGGTGGGAGTCGACGGGTGGGAGGTAGGCAGGGTGTCGAGGCGGAAGCGTGGGCGGGACGGTGAGAGAGGAAGAGGCGACGGGCGCACGTCGGTTGGGTCGTCATCAGTGGGCGGTGCCCGGCACGCGGAAGGCGGTTCGCAGCTTTCAGCGACAATGGCGTGAAGGAGCGCGCCCTCATCGTCCCATGCCGTCCCAGAGCGCTCACGAGGTGGTGGGGTGAAGAAACCAGCAGGATCCTCGACGGTGGACGACCGAGAGGAAGCAACGGGAGCGGGTGGATCGACGGATGGGAGAGGGACAAGCACGCTCCGGTCGAGAGCGTCGCACGGCGCAGCATGGGGAGGCGTACGTGAGACAGCAGCCCCATCGGGCGGTGCGGCGGCGCCGATAGGAGCAAGGAGAGAGGCTGTAGACGCAAAGGCGGGCGAAGGAGCGAGAGAGGTCGAGCACGTCGCACGCCAGTAGAATTGCGTCCCCGGAGCATTAGGTCTCGAGGAGAGTACCACGCAGAGGCGAGCGACGAGCTCACCAACCAGTCCATGCATGAGAACGTGTCCGGGCTCGGTACGATCGTGCTGCCACGGCCCGGGGAGATCTGGTACGCCGTCGCGGAGATGCAGCTGGTTACGGTACATGCCGTGCGCACATTGCGAGGCTCGAGAGGGTGCAAGAGCCACACGAAGGCGGACGACAGCCTCGGGAACAGTGAGGCGCAGCTCGAGCGCGGATTCGAGTGCCGACAAGAGAGCCCAGCGCGCCACAGCCGAGCCATCCCGTGTAGCAGCGAGTTCATCTACCCACACTTCGCGTGAAGACACGAGAAGTTTGGCGATGGCGATCAGCGGGTCGTTCCCATGTCCTCGAACGACAGCCCACCAACGCTCTGGGTGGTAACCGCATCTGTATGTACGCCGGTCCGGTGTCTTGGGTGCCGAATTTATGGGGTGCAGTTGGAATAAAGTTAACTGTTAAGTTACCTAACACCGGACAAAGTTACATAACATTAACAAAAGCTGATCTTGCTTCCCGCTGGATGGCGTGTTCATAGTTAATGTTAATGTTCATGAAAGTCGACTTTTGCGCGCGCACTGCCCACACCCGAGTAAAAGGTGAGGGCGAACTCTCCTCAGCACAAGGCTCCTCGTGTCGACTTGCGAAAGGCTACGGCGTAGCAGGCCTAGGCTACGGTCCATACCTAAAAAAGGCGCAAGGTGCGGCAATTAAGCGCAAGGGCTTGCTGGACACGGCGTGGCAATTTATCAATGTTTAGAATCCAAAGCCGTCTCTTGCTTCCAAAGCCTTATTTAGAATCCAAAGCCGCCTTTCCGCAAGAATTTGTAGCACCTTAATAGAATTCTAAATCGAACTACAACCGCTCGGTGGTCAGTAGTACAGCCGTTGCGTCCCGTCCTAGGACGTGGAACTACCTGGAACGACAAGTGTTTCTCACAGACTAGTCCGCCTTCGCGGGGGTGGGGTAAGAGGCTTGTTTCGCTCTATGTGCTTGTGTGGCGTGCGCTTCATGGTGCACTGCCGCTCCCGAGATGCGCTCCTAAGGGGGACGGGCGCCATCTGCGCCGGATCGGCCGCGTCGCTCGCACACGAGCGCCTAAAAGGAGAAGCCGCGCATGTCGGCCTTCCAATCTTCGATCGTCCAGCGCCCATCGTCGACCTTCTCAGGCCTCTCGGCCAGAAAGGGTGGGTCGTTTGGGAGCACGAGGGGCTCCGGGGACCACGCCCGGCGCGGGCGCAGCGGCGAATGCCCTCCAGATGGGACCTCAATCTCGCCGATCTCGTAGATCTCGAGCTTCTCGCGCGCCGCATGGGCGCGCATGCGGGAGCGCTCGAGCGCCGGGTCGGCGCCCACCTGTGACGAAACCTTGGTGGGCGAGATTATGGGCGAGATGCCGAAGCTGCTGATGGCATTGAGTGGCGACGTGACGGCGCGCCCGCCGCCCGCGCCGCCGCCGCCGCCGCCGCCGCCGCCGCCGCCGCCGCCGCCGCCGCCGCCGCCGCTGCCGAGAGTCTCGGGGCGGAGAGGCGAGTAGGTGTAGCTGTCGTAAGTGTAGGTGAAGGGATGGCCATCCGTAGGCGGCAGCGGTGTCTGATCGATCAGACGGCGCACGTCGTAACGATCGGCGGCGAGCTCGGGCGACACAGGGCGTGGTGGGCGCCCGAAGGCGCCGTCTTCGCCCTCCGCCTTGGTCGGCGAGCGAATGTCCTGCATCGTCCAGCCGCGAGAAGCGGAAGCGTAGTCTGAATCGTGCACTTTGACGAATAAAGCCGGGCTGGCGACCGACTTGGGGACGTGCTTGGGTGCTTGCTTGGGCGTGGGCTGCTTGGACTTGCCCTCTTTTGAAAACTGTCGGTTACGGATCAGCTGGGGCCGCGGATCTGTCGGCGCCGTGTCGGGCGTCCCCTTTGGTGCGGATGGGCGCCGCTCGAGGGGCTTGTGCTCACCACGACGCTCGAAGGGCTTGTGCTCATGGGGCGGCGGTGCTGTCGAGGCGGGCGCTGTCTGACAGCGCCCGCGCCACCCCATGTATTCGGCGGCCCCCTCCCATGACAGGCTGTCCACCACCTCCTCGGCGTCCGCCTCGGCGTCGGCCTCGGCCTGCGCCTCGGCCTCCGCTGCCGTCTCATACGCCGCCTCTGCTACGGCAAGCTCGATCTCCGCAACCTCGACCACGAGATCTTGTAGCGTGTGCATCTCGCGCCCAGCTCCCTGTGCGGCGATCCGCGCGAGCGCCTCGGCATTCGACAAGGACTCCTCCGCATCCCTCATGCGTCGCTCGGCGACCGTCTCAGCGCCCGCACTCCGCGCCTGCGCCGCGCGTGCCCCGTGTGCCTCTGCCTCGACGAGTAAAGCCGCCGCCGCCACCGCTGCGGACGACGGCGCCACGTCAGCAAGCAGCAGCTCGGCGGCAGAGAAACGCTCGGCATGCCGCTGGGCATCCGCTTCGCGTCGAGCCTCCCTGGATCGCTTTTCGGCCGCCGCTGCCGCCGCCGCCACCCGAGCGCCAGATGCGTCCCTCGCACTCGCACTCGCACTCGCCGCCCCACTCGCGGCCGCCATGGCAGCGGCCGCGGCCCGAGCTTTCACTTCGGCTTCACGGCGCTTCGCGGCGGCATAGTTCTGCTCCGTTGAGGCCGCCTGGGCCGCCGCTTGCGCGTACTCGGACACCTACGAGGCGAGATGACGAAGATCATCAGTGGCAATCAGTGGCAATCAGTGGCAATCAATGGCAATCCCCTCACCTCGGACGCGACGCGTATCGCATTCGAGTGCACCTCGGCTGCCTTGCGGGCCTCGACGGCGGCCTCCGCTGCCGCCTCGGCGGCCTTTGCCGCCGCGCGTGCTGCTGCATGGGCCTCGGAGTGCAAGGAGGCCAGAGGGTCGGGCAGCTGTTGCTTGTGCAGCTGCTGGTGCTCGGCTGCCCACGACCACCCATTCCACCAGGCGTCATCAGCCGCGATCAAGGGCGGCACGAAGTCGGTGCGGCCGCTGCCGAAGACACGCTTCCCGTGGTCAAAGTCAAAGTCCGAGGCGCTGTCGGAGGCGGCGGCGGCGAGCAGCCGCTTCGCGTAATCTTCCTGATCCATCGGTGGCTTGGCCTTTTCCTTCTCGGGCTTCGCAGCCGCCGCCTCCGCCGCGCGCGCGCGAGCCTCCTCCTCGTACACCTGGCGCTTGTACCTCTCGAGGGCTTCCCGCCGCTCTGCCGCCTCTCTCTCCCTCTCGGCGGCGGCTGCAGCACGGCGCGCCGCTTCCATATCCTCATTCAATCGCTTCCTCGCCGCTTCCGCCGCGCTCACCATCGTGATCGCAGTCATCGATCGCTCTTGCGCCAACGCAGTCTCCTGTGCACGGGCCTTGATCTTTTGCTGGGCGGCCAGCGCCGCCGCCTGCGTGGCCGCCAGCTGCGCCTGCATCTGCTCCAAGGCCGCCGAGGACGAGGCGCTGTACGCTGCAGGAGGGGGGGACGCGGCGGCGGCGGCGGCGGTGTAGATGAACAGATTCGCCTCGGCGTTCGCGACGGCGGCGGCGGCGGCGTCGGTCGCGCTCGGCACGGGGCTGATGGATCTGCGCTCGAGCTGCGCCCTGCCGCCCCGGTACTCGGGCGACGGTGGGGCTGGCTGCTGAGCCCCTCGGATGGTCGACGTGTAGAGGGGGACCTCGGCCTGCCCAAAGATGGCAGCCACGTGCTTGGCGTGCTCCATGAGCGAGTAGTCGCGCGCGAGCCGGTTGTGCCCGTGAGCGCGGGCCAAGCGGCCGCGCACGACGGCTTGAATCTTGCTGATGGCGCCATCGATCTTGGTGCGGCTGTCGGTGAGCGCGGAGCCGGCGCGGCGCCGCTGGACGAGCTTCTTCGCACTCTTCGCGCGCGCAATCTTCTCGATGCGCACCGCCGCATTCTCCTGCATGTGCGCCAGCTGCGCCGCGTAGGCCAACTCGGCGGCCGCCCTCTCCGCGGGATCCCAAGACCACATGGCCGCCTCGGACGCCGCTCTCGCGCGCGCCTCGACAGCGGCCTTGGCTTCAAACTTCGCCCGCGCCTCGGTAGCGGCCTTGGCGTCAGCTGCCTTCTTGGCCGTCGCCTGGGCCATCTTCGCCGCCTGTGCCGCCTCAAGCTTTGCCGCCATCGCATCCGCTTCCCTCATCGCCTTTGCCGCCTCCGCGGCCCTCGTAGCGTCCACCGCCGCCTGCCTCCTCGCCTCCTCCGCCGCCTGCCTCCTCGCCGCCTCCGCCGCCTGCCTCCTCGCCGCCTCCTTTCGCTCCGCCTCGGCCATCCGCCCTTCCAATCCCGCCGCATTGGCCGTGCCGCTGATGGCGTGGTCGGCCGCGTCCGCGTGGACGCTCCACACGGCGCTCGGCTTCAGAGCAGCCGCCGCCTGCTTCCTCGCCTCCTCCCCTGCCTGCTTCCTCGCCTCCTCCGCCGCCTGCCTCCTCGCCGCATCCTTTCGCTCGAGCTCAACCAACCACGCTTCATTCTCCGCCGCTTTGGCCACCTTCGCCTCGAGTGCCCTTGCGGCCGTTACCACCACCGCCTTTGCCTCCGCCTCCTCCGCCGCCTGCTTCCTCGCCGCCTCCTTGCGCTCTAGCTCGGCCAGCCGTGCCTCGGCAGCGGCGGCCTTGGCAGCGGCGGCGTCAGCGTCGGCCTCTGCCGCCTTGGTCAGTCGTGCCTCCGCCGCGGCGGCTCTGGCGTCGGAGGCCTTCGCCTCCGCCCCCGCTGCCTTGGCTGCCTTTGCCTCCGCCTCCTCCGCCGCCTGCTTCCTCGCCGCCTCCTTGCGCTCTAGCTCGGCCAGCCGCGCCTCGGCAGCGGCGGCTCTGGCAGCGGCGGCGTCTGCGTCGGCGGCGCTCGACGCCAAAGCCGCCGCCAAAGCCGCCGCCGTTGGCTTTGGCGAGGCAGCCGCGGCGGCCGCCTGCTTCTTCGCCGCCTCCTTGCGCTCTAGCTCGGCCAGCCGTGCCTCGGCAGCGGCGGCCTTGGCAGCGGCGGCGTCAGCGTCGGCCTCTGCCGCCTTGGTCAGTCGTGCCTCCGCCGCGGCGGCTCTGGCGTCGGAGGCCTTCGCCTCCGCCCCCGCTGCCTTGGCTGCCTTTGCCTCCGCCTCCTCCGCCGCCTGCTTCCTCGCCGCCTCCTTGCGCTCTAGCTCGGCCAGCCGTGCCTCGGCAGCGGCGGCTCTGGCAGCGGCGGCGTCTGCGTCGGCGGCGCTCGACGCCAAAGCCGCCGCCAAAGCCGCCGCCGTTGGCTTTGGCGAGGCAGCCGCGGCGGCCGCCTGCTTCCTCGCCGCCTCCTTGCGCTCTAGCTCGGCCAGCCGCGCCTCGGCAGCGGCGGCTCTGGCGGCGGCAGCTTTGGCGGCGTCGGCGTCGGCGTCGGCGTCGGCAACGAGCCGTTTCTTCGCCGCGGCCCCCATTCCGCCCATCAGCGTCGGCGAAGAGCCTGCCGCCTCGGGCGCCGCCTCGGGCGCCGCCTTGGGCGCCGCTGGCGCACCGCCCTTGAGCGCCGACTTGGGCGCCGCACTCAAGGGCGCCGTCTTGGGCGCCGCACCCGCCTGCCGTGGCGTGCCGCCCAAGACGGCGCCCTTGCGAGGTGTCGGGCCCTTGCTTGCACCCTCGTGCTGCTGCGCCTTGGTGACGGCACCCGTGCGTTTGGGCGTCGTATTGGGCGTCGACAGCGTCACTGCGGGCTGCGCCGCGCGAGCCACGGCGCTCACTACGGCGCGACGTGGCGTCTCGTCCTCTGGGGGCTTGCTTTGGCCAAGCGGGTGTAATCGGAGTGCATTATCGGCTGCCAGGTCCGCGGCGGTCCTGCGAAGCTTCTTCTTGAGCTCCGCGTACTCGAGATGCCCTGAGCCGTCGACGTCGAACGTGTCGAAGAGCTCGTCTGCCGTGGCGGCGCTCAGGTTGAGCCCAAGCTGTGGAATGACGCGACGAAACTCGCGCTTCGAGATCATCCCGTTGAGATTCTCATCGAGGGTGTGGAAGAGGTCGCTCACGCGGGCGAGGTTGGTGCGCAGCGCCTCCCGGAGCCTCTCGATCGCGCTCACGGCAGCGCTCGAGGCTTCAGCGGCGGAGGCGGAGGGGGCGGCAGCGGCAGCGGCGGAGGGGGCGGCGCTCCGCGCGGGCGCGATGATCGACGGAAGCTCCTCTCGCTGATTGCCTCTGATTGCCTCTGATGACCTCTGATGACTCATCGCGTTGATCGTCGGAAGCTCCTCTCGCTCGTCGTCGTCATTAAAGTCGTCATTAAAGGTGGCGAGGGCACGGGAGGGCGGTGTGGAAGGCGGCTTGGGACGGTCAGGAGTCAGCGGAGGACGCGCCGCCATCATCTGCGCATCTCGCTGGGCCGCTGCTGTGAAGAGCAGCTGCCTCGGGATTACCGGCGACGCCTCGGGTTCCAACGGGGCCGCCGCCGCCACCGGGCTCGTGGCCCCGCCGTCGACCCTAATATGGATGGCGTCGACCACATCTTCGTCGTAGTACTCCTGCTCGACAGGCGCAGGCGGCGGCGGCTTCGGCGGCGGCTTCGGCGGCAGCGCGGCGGCTTTCGTAGCGGGTGCAGCCGCTGCTAGCTTTGGTGCAGCCGCAGCCGGCTTTGGTGCAGCCGCTGCCACAGCCGCTGCTGGCTTTGGCGCAGCCGCTGCCGGCTTTGGTGCAGCCGCAGCCGGCTTTGGCGGAGACGTTGCTGGCTTTGGTGCAGCTGCTGCCGGCTTTGGTGCAGCCGCAGCCGCTGCTGGCTTTGGTGCAGCCGGTGCAGCCGCAGCCGGCTTTGGTGCAGCCGCAGCCGGCTTTGGTGCAGATGTTGCTGGCTTTGGCGGAGACGCTGCTGGCTTTGGCGGAGCCGCCTTGGCAAGTGCCTTCGCTGGGGCCAGCGGCGCGGCAGCCGCCTTGCTGGGCAGTTGGGCTCCTTTGCCCCCTTTGGCACCGGTCAGCCGATTGCGCTTATCCGCCGCAGCCTGCTTCGCAACATTCGCCATGTCCTTACGATTTCTTTCGTTTCGGCATGCCTGGTACTTGATCCGGCCCATGTGGCCGCGCCACATGCGCTGGATTATTAGCGCATAGACGGACTGCCTTACGTGTTCATTCGCGGCTTCGAGTAGCCGGCGATACCGGCGGCCGCGCGCGAAAGCCTGAATAAGGATGACCGCACTGTTCAAGTCCCTAGCCCTCTTACGCGCAATGTATCCACGGCCATATGCTTGGATGGTGATCGCTGCTGCCTTCTTTGCGTCTTTCCCTGAGAGCTTCGACAACTTTTTGTTGGGTGCTGCGTGCACATTAGCATGAGCCGCGCCGCCGGCCTTGGTCGGCGCCGCGGCAGCCTTGGCTGGCGCCGCGGCCGCCTTGGCCGGCGCCGCGGCCGCCTTGGCTGGCGCCGCGGCCGCCTTGGCTGGCGCCGCGGCCGCCTTGGCCGGCGCCGCGGCCGCCTTGGCCGGCGCCGCGGCCGACTTGGCTGGCGCCGCGGCAGCCTTGGCTGGCGCCGCGGGCTTTGCTATCTTAGCAGGCGGCATGCGGCCGGACGACGCCCTCCCTTTTGCCTCGATTGGAGTGCCGAAACGCGTCGAGTTGAGCCTTAGGTGTGAAACAATGAAGGGCTAATTTGGTGTTCGACCATCTGCTGAAAAGAGCTTGGTGCTCTCAATGAAGCTCGCTTCAGCGCGCACGCTTCGCGCTCGTCGAAGCGGTACCGGACCCGGACGGTGGGTCGATTTAGCTTCCCTGAAAACCAAATTAGCTCTTCATATTACGAAACCAAAAACGAAAAAGGAGATGCCCGGTGTTGTGCACTCGTCAGACGTAGAGATCAGTCACGTTCCAAAAAGACACAAGAAACTTATTACTCACACGCGACGCTCGACGAGCAGAAGACGCTCGACTTCTGCTTCCGCTCGACTTCTCGAACCAGGGTCGGGACGAGTCGAAGGAACCTACACGTCTTGAAGCTCGCCATGAAGGAGGGATGCGCGCGCGCGACGTTGGCCGAGGAGCAGGAGGAGGCGCCCACGGCGAAGAAGGCCAAGCACGAGGAGCAAATACGCGTGCGAGCGCGAGACGGAGAGGAGGTCAC
>ERZ761574.1649-NODE-1649-length-13969-cov-71.703536_pt1 | contig 13969 bp, 10 predicted proteins | sample MGYA00374950_ERZ761574 | MGnify/ENA primary metagenome ERZ761574 (study PRJEB28895, sample SAMN07631631) | mixed culture metagenome | isolation source: Freshwater growth medium | place: USA: Seattle, Washington | collected 2016-10-03 ... | reverse complement strand
GGAGGCGGCGGCGACGGCGGTGGTGGCCTTGGTCGCGGCGGCGACGGCGGCGGTGGCGGCGGCGGTGGTGGCCTTGGAGGCGGCGGGGAAGGCGGGGAGAAGGGCGGACCGTTAAAGACTGAGTGGATGAGAATCTCGAGAGAGGCGTAGAGGAGGACGACCCCAAGAAAGCGACAATACATGACGTACTTGCGATGGACGGGCGTGGCCGTGATGTCCGTGTCCGCTTCGAGGGCTCGTAGAGCTTCGAGCTGGAGCGAGAGGGTGGCGAGGTTGTTCCGCGTGGACCAGAGGGCCTCGACAAGGATGACCAAGTACATGAGGATCATGGGCACCTACCAAGCGAGGGGGGCGATCCCCAGGCGAGGGGGGAAGGAGCAAGAGGGGGTGAGGAGGAGCAGGAAGGGGGGTGAGGAGGAGCAGGAAGGGGGGGGAGGAGGTGGAGGGAAAGGTGTAGCCGCGGGGTGGTGCAGCCGCGGGGTGGTGCAGCGCACCCTTGCCGCCGGCGAGTTGATGGACATCTGTACCGAGACGGACGCGTAGAGTAGGACGAAGATGGCGCCAGCGCAGCAGACCTCCCGGCGTGGCAGGGTGTGGCGAGTGACGCCCCACCCCTTGGCCACGAGCAGCAGGCAGAGCAGCAGCACGGGCTCCTTGAGGATGGTCAGGATCGACCAGAAGGTCGCCGAGACGATCGCGAGCATAGAGGTCCATGGGCAGGAGAGGTAGTTGATGAAGCTCAGGAAGCCATGGACAGTCTCGATGAGCGGAACCCACGTCATGAGCCGGTGCACGTCGAGGGCGTGGGGCGCCGCCATGTGGTGCGTCTGCCACACCCAGCGCGCCCAAAGCCCCGCCCAGATCGGCGTCACGATCATATAGACCCACGGCACGATGCGGAATCGGGAGCAGTCCGCCATCTCCTCGGGCTGCATCTCTCCCAGGGTGACGTTCAGGTACGTCGCGTTCAGCCCAGTCTTCCACGCGAGAGTGCCGTTGGCGAACGCCGCCGCGCTCCGATTCCGCAGCAACGCCGTCGACGACGCGAGTGCCGCCGCTTCGGCCGGTGACGCTATCACGGCATCGAGCTGTGCTTCTAACGCGTCGAGTGAGCCGCTGAAGACGACGGTGTGGCCGGTGGCGTTGCCGGCAGAGGCGTTCGCGAGCAGCGCGGCGAGCCCGCGCGACGCGTTCAACGTCGCGACCGCCGCCGCCTCGAGCACCGCGGGCAAGAGGCCCACGCGATCCGTCCAGTTGACCGAGCCGTACAGGAGGGCCGACGTGTCGTTCGACACGTAGGAGCCGGGCAGGCCGTCGCAGCCGAGGTCGTGCGCGCGACGCGTATACGCGAGTCGCTCCGCCTGCACCCACTCGCGCGCCGAGGACTCGCTCGGGCGCGTGCCCGCCGTGCTGACCGACGCGTTGGCCGACGCAAAGCGCTCGCTCACGATGAGCCCGGTCATGTTGTAGCGTGCCGCGGCGCACGAGGCGTACTCGACGGTGCACGACTGCGAGCACACCTCGTCGGGGATCAGCAGCAGCTGGCCGCTGAGCACCGACGTGTCCGGCTCCTCGTCCCACAGCCACAGGCAGGGGCATGAGGCGGCGGCAGCGACGAGCCCGTTGATGGCGTACTCGTCTCCGATGATGCCCAGGGGAACATCCGCGTAGCGGCCGGAGATCCACGCGGGCGAGTGCACCTCCAAGCCTGATCTCGGTGACTGCACGCCCGTAGCCTGCACTTCCCCCCCTACGCAACCAAGCAAGAAGAGGAGTTTGGGGCGCATGATCCGCGAGGACCTGGGGAGGACGCGGTGTTTTTCAGCTCAAGCGTCACTTCAGAGACTGTCTTCAGAGAACGCTTTGCAACGAAACTTGCGCGTAATGAACACGTTGCAAACAGCCATTCGCGCCAGCGTTCAGTGCTCGGACTTTACTTTTTGAAACGCAAAATGCAATCGCGGAGCCGGCCAATGAGCGCGGCGGCGGAGACCAGCTTCGTCGCACGCCAGCTTGCGGTAAGTCGCGCGCGACGCGAGATGCTCGAAGGCACCGCGCGCCGAGCGTGGGCGCCCAACGGGCCGCCGCCCTCTACTATTCCACCGCCCTCGCCTCCGGCTCGCGACCTATGGTTGCTCAACGCGGGCGGCGGTGCGGCTGCGTCAGAGCTGCACGAGGCGCAGCGCGAGCTCGATGCCGTGCTGGAAGCGAACGTGGTCGCTGAGGCCAAGTGCGGCGAGTTGAGGCACGCGCTCGCGCAGCAGACGCAGGAGCTGGAGACGCGGGCGGCGACGGCTGCAGCCCGAGAGCAGGAGTACTTGGCGACCATTGCGAGTCTCGAGGCGAGTCTGATCACGGAGCGCGCGGCGACGGCGGCCGTTGAGCAGTTAGCCGACGCCGCAGCTGAAGAGGCCGCGGCGGCGCACGCGGCGTCGGAGGCGCAGTTGCGCAAGCAAGGCGAGCGATTGGACGCGGAGCTGCGTCAGGCGCTGCGCCGCATCGCCGAGAGCGATGAGGCGACGGCGGCGGCGCGGGCGGCGCAGGAGGCGGCGGAGGAGAGGGCGCTGGCGGCGGAGGAGAGGGCGCTGGCGGCGGAGGAGAGGGCGGAGGAGAGGGCGCTGGCGGCGGAGGAGGCAGCGGAGGAGAGGGTGCGCTTGGTGCTAGCGGAGAGGGTGCGCTGGTCAGCCTCCCTCCTGGACGCGTCGAGGGAGGCTGACGCCCAGGCCAACGCCCGAGTTGCTGATGCCGTTGCGGAGGCCGCCGCCGCCAGCGGCGCGGCGCCCGTGTCGGTGCGAGCCGCCCCCCCGGGGCGCGTGGCGGCCATTCACATTCACACCAGGCCGCCACGGATGGTGGGTGCGGGCACGCCAACTGATGAAGACAAGATTGCGGACGAGACACGCGACGGCCGCGGCGGCCGCGGCGGCCGCGGCGCAGGCGGCGTGGGCGGCGTCGGCGTGGGACGGTGGCTCACAGAGCAACTCGAGTCGATGGAGGCGCATCGGCGCGATCTCGCCGATCTCGCCCAGAGCCTCGCGGCCCAGCAGGCGGCGCTCGAGACGGCGCGAGGAGCGGGGAAAAGCGGCAAAAACAACTACGTAGGAACATGACAGTCGGTCAACACATGGGCGTGTCCGAGGTGACCAACGAGGGTGCACATGCGCTATTTAAATCACGATGGTCGCCCATGCCCACCTCGTGGGTACGGTCCGGTGAAGCAACTTGCTTGCTTGGTCCGGTGTGGGGGCTCGATTTGTGGTGTTACAAAAGACTCTTCTAAAATAGATTTTCGTGCCGGAGTCGAAACCACCAAAAATGGCGCTCGCCACTTATGGTCTTCTCGATTACGGCCGCGAGCTGGACGCGTACGACCGCGCCCGACTGCAGCGTTCCATGTGGGATGATCGGCAGGTGTGCGACGAGCATCGGTACACGTCCTTCGCGCCACGAGGGCCACACTACTTCCAGGCCAAAATGTGTGGCACCGAAATGAGAGTGAAGATGCAGCACTCGCAGCTCGACCGACCGATTGAGCACACGAGGGGCGACAAGCACGGCGAGTGCTCGTCGGAGCTGCGGACCCACCGCAACTTTGAAGCGCTGTGCGCTGAGCGGCTGCCGCTCACGCCGCCCAAGGCGTGCTCCGAGGCCGAGCGCCGGCAGCTCCGAGTGCGGCTGCTCGCCAAGGACCTCGCCGCCGAGGAGAAGGCGGCGATGCGGTTGCGGCAGAAGCGCGAACGGCAGAGGATGGCGCAGGCGATCGTGACTCCCACGGCCGGCCTGACCCACCTCCAGCGCCAGCGTTCGGCCCGGGAGGCGCGATCGCGCGCGCTCGCGCCGCGCGTCTCGTCGCCCGATGGGTTGCCGCGCTCGCGCTCGCCGTTGCTGTTGCCATCGCACCACGACGCCGCACAGCCCGAGGCCGCGACTCAGGAGACCGACCCGAAGGCATGCGGCGGCGACGCGGGCAACGAGGTCGATTGCGGCAGCGAGGGCGAGGGCGGCAGCATTGGTGCCGGAGGGACCACGCTCGCTCTGGTGCCCGAGGCGGCAGTATATCGTCACGAGGCGTGGGAGCGCTGGCAGCAACGCTTCGGTCAGGGCAGCGCCGCCACCCTCTCGGAGCGACAGAGGGCCATGCAACACTACGTGCCCTCCATGGGCGATGCTGGTCTCATCGAGCGGGAGCCCGCCTACCGGAAGCTGCCGGGCAAGCTCCGGCTGAGTGACCCGCGGTGCGAGGCGACGTTCCGAGGCTCGCTACGGGAGTCGCCGCGCGGGTCCGCCGCCTCGCCACGCCACCTTGCACGCTTCCGCGGCGCGCTCTGGCCTGCGGAGCAATTAAGTGCCCGGCTGCCGTGGGGCAGCGGGCGCAGCGCGGCTGCGCACGAAGTGCGAGTCTAAGAGCGTCCACCTTCTAGCCCTGCGTTTCGCAATGAATTTTAGCAGCCAATATACAAGCATTACCTGTACCACAACGCTCCTGGCTCCAGAGGCCTCGGCACCAATGCGCCCGGCGTTGTGAAGAGCGATGCGGCGAAATCGTCAGAGCTCACAGTGCCATTGCCCTCAAAGTCGTACCGTCGAAATAGCATGGCGGCGATAGCAGGATCGACGCCGCCGAATCCAAAGCACTCGAGCACGGTACAGAACTCCTCAAGGGTGACTCGATCGCCCTTCTTCGTGCCGTATTTGGCGAATGCCTTGCGCAGGAAGCGCGATTCGCTGGTGAGGTTGTCCGTTTTGGCCGAGACCGACCGGCGTACCTGCTCCTCGAGTCGCAGCACCGCGGCCATTTCGTTCCTGCTCCGTTGTTTCTGCTGCTGCGCCGACGCTTCTGGCGGCGGACCGTCGACAGCTTGGCCTGATGGCCACCGTTTCGGAGCCATGATTGTCGGTGCTGCAAGCGGGCGCGTCAGCATCTCATGCTGCCACGGCAGTGGTCTAGGCGACACAAAGGCACACGAGAGTGAAGCTTCAAAGCTGTGTTCGATGGGCTCGCGCCGAGTTCCATACATACTTGCTCCTCGACGAGTGCGATGTGTGAGCATGAACGGTGAGCGGGCGGCCTATAATTTATGGGAAGTGTCCGAAACGAGGCTGATTGATCGAGTACGGAGATCAGAGGGCCTGACGAGACCGTACTGCTGCTGTGAAAACACAACGCGCAGCGCGCGCACGAAACCGTGTTTGAGTGGCCGATTCGGCGCTCATTGTCGGCGCTCCGGCCTCCGCGGTTCGATTTCCGCTTCCTGTACCAAATAGCAAGTTTGCCTGTGAACACGCACATATGTCGACGCGGGTGCTCGCCGGTCTCTTGTCTCTCTTGTGGTGTCGAAGGTCTCGATCTCATCGAAAATTTGGCTTTCGGTTCCTTGGCTGTGCGCCCTGTGGCGTCGTGATCGAGAGTTGTTGCATCTCGATGTTTTGGAAACCTGGCTCGTATGTAGCAATGCTAGACCATTGTCACTTGACAGTGGTCTCGCCTCTCGCGTCATGTGGGCGGGCGCACCTGGCGTGGGGGTACACTCGAGCATGCCCTCGAGATGGACACCTGATGGACACGCAGTACCGAAAAGGACAAGCTGCTCTCTCGATCACCGCCAGTTCTGGGAGAAATTTCGTGGATAAACAGGCCATGTGTTTAGTGGCCAGCTCACTGAGCACGTCTCACGCGTCGTCAAGCTTCTTCTTGGCATCTGAGGCTGCCTTTTCGAGGGCTCCAAAGAGACCCTTGGCCATAGTCTTGGTCACGTCTCCGAATTTGTACTCCTTGTTGCCAGTCGCCTCGCGCACGGCCCCCTCAAAGCCTTTGATGGCACCGCGCGTGAAGTCACCGAACTCGTAGCCAGAGTCGTCGATCACCTTCTTCGCTGCGGCTCCTGCCTCCGCTGCGGAGCCTCCGGCCTTGATCACCGCATTCGCGGCGTTCTCTGCAGCCACCTGCGTCGCCGCGCTCAGCGCCTTGGTTCCATCGCCAAACTCATAGTCACTGTTTCCTGTTACATCTCGAATCATTCGTTTGGTAATGTCACCAAATTTGTAATCTACATCGGAAGGATGCGGATATTCGCCTTCCTTCGTTTTGTCAACAGCCATCCTCACCGGCATCGAGTGCGTCGACGCAGCCGCTGGTGACCAGTGAGTGGGACTTCCAAGAATGAAACCATGCGTCGAGTAGACCAGCAGCGTCGAGTAGACCAGAAGGACTTTCATGACTTTTGTTTCCGGCCAGATCCGCGGGAGCGCGACGTAATTGCCGAAGCCGAGCGCACGCTGCGGCGCACGGACGTACAAGATGTTAGTCCAAGAGGAATATTCCTTGTGCGTTTCTCGTTTGCTAGTTTTGACGAAGCGACGATCACCAAATTCCTAACATTATTTGGACTCGAACTTCCACTGAGTGAGTGAGTGAGTTATTGAGACACAGACACACCGTGGAACAATACGGGGTACGGGTCGAGATATCCACTAAGACACATAGGATATCCCATAGCAGCACACGCAGCTCCCTCACCGGACGCTCGTGGCCATGGTTCGAATCTACGATTCGTGTTCGGGTGTCTAGGTGTCGTCCCCATGTCATGCACGCCACTGCCCGGCGAAACTGCCAACCCCCCTTTGGGAGGGACAGACGCGTGGATCGGATATGCAGCGGCGTGATGCCAACCATGGATCCCAGGGGACACACCTTCGACTGGTCAGCGACACACAGGTAAGCCGCTGGGTCGGCCCGTTAAGGCTCTCCCTATCCTGTTGCCCGTGTCGTCGACCCCCTGTCGTTCTATGCGTTTCGTTGGCTCGCCAGCCGCGAGGTTGGGGTCGCCGCCCCGGCTCCGAAGAGCTGGGCGAACGAGTAGGTGTCTTGCAGCGACCCCCTCGAGTACTTGACCGCCCGTTAAGGCCGTGTCCATCAGAAACACTGCATTTGGTGATCTCCTCGCCGATCAGAATGAGCCTCACGATCTCGTACTTCCGGGCTCGGGTGTTACCCTTTGCACCGTGAAGTTGGTCCCTCAGCAGTCACTCGCGGGGTAGGGCTGACCCACGCGAGGAGCTGTATACCTGTCGAGATGCGTCCCGCCAAAAACGCGTTTTATCGCGGGTAGACTTGTGCCTATCAGCCGAGCTCTCTCTCTCTCTCTCTTGACGTACTGCGAGATGCGAGAGACGAGGCCCGCGGATGAGTACGGATGAGAGCATCAGAGAGGCCATCAGAGAGTCCATCAGAGAGGCCATCGGAGAGGCCATCGGAGAGGACATCAGAAGCGGGATCAGAGGGGCGATCAGAGAGTCAATCAAAGAGGCCAGAGAGGTCATCAAAAGTCCATCAGTGAGCAGCAGCAAACAGCAGCGAGCAGATGTGCAGCGAGCAGCAACAAGCTCGATTCTGGTGTCAGGCCAGATGAGCACGCTCGCGGTTGACCGCGGCGCGCTCCGTGACGCGCTCATAGAGCGCCTTGTAGTTGCCAACACCGTCCTTGTACTCGAAGCAAGGACTTGAGGACGGAAGAAGAGCTGCAGCTGTTGCTGGCACGTTGTCAGCTGGTGATGGAAGTGCGGCTGGCACAGCGGGCGTTGCGAGCGCATCTTCCGGCACAGCTCCGGCCTGTGACACGCGGTCGGCATCGGCCGTAGGCGCAGGCAGCTCGTCGCGAGCGACTCCGCGCCGCCGCGCTGGTCGGCGACAGAGCGCGAGAAGGCGAACGCCATTTCGAAAACTCACTCACTCACTCACTCACTCACTCACTCACTCACTCACTCACTCACTCACTCACGAACTTCCACGGTGTACAGAGACAAGTTCAAGTTCAAGTTCAAGTTCAAGTTAACTACAGAGACGGCGCCTCATCATAGGCTCGTGCTAGTCTTTCGGAAATGAATTTCCCAAAGACGCCGCTCCACGGATAAGCGACGTCCCGTCTTTTCGTGAGAAAAAAACGGGTTCCCACGAGAAAAGCCTCCAAACGATGGAACTTTGTCTGCTCCTCCTCCAGCACCTCGCCACGGCTCAGACCGATGTGAGCATGGGCATCCTCACCGACAATACAGGATGTCCAGCCGGCTGCTCGACGGCGGGTTCCGTCCTCGGGACGCAGGTGGCCGCGGCAGCATACCCGCCATCGGTTAACTCGTACACAGGTGGTGGTGGCTGTGGTGAATACATTTGCTCGTGCAATTGGCCCGGCACGTGGGCAAATGGCGCGCCACTTTATCCGAGCGCTTCCAACCCGATGCAGCCGGGCGGCGTCCACATCACCGTCTACTTTACCGCGAATCGCTCTTGCTCCAACTCGACAAACGCCCAGGCGTGGGGCTACACCCCATGCACCTCCGCCGACGAGGCCGGTCGACTCATGAAAGACACGGCAGACGCGACACGGTGCCGCGAGGCCTGTCGCACCGCGGGCGCCTCCGGCATTGGCGGCTGCAACTTTGCGCTCTTTGGCTTCTGGTCGGGCTACTGCCACATGTTCTCGTGGGATTCGTATTACATGACAGGCAACCGCTCGTGCCCGCGTGCTAAGCATTGGGTGGGCAGTGCGACAGGCTTCGGGCAACAGGGGGGCATCACCTTTGTCAAGGGCCTGCCCATGCCGCCACCATTGCCGCCGCCGCCCTCGCCGCCGCCGCCCCTCCCCCCTCAAGCGCTCACGATGAGCGTGCTTTCTGACGCTACGGGCTGCGCTGTGGGCTGCACTCCAAGCGGCGTGGTCGCAAGCACTGTTGACGGCTTTCCGGCGTACAGCGGCGGCACGGGCTGCGGCGCAGGTGGCAACTCGATCTGCACATGCGACTGGCCAGGCTCGCACGCGGGAGCGGGCACGCACGTCACCGTCTACTTTCTTCCCGGCGGCGCGCAGACGACCAACGGATCGAGCCCGCAGGTCCTTCGCGGGCAGTCGAGCAATGCGAACCCATGGTTGTGCCGCGAGGCGTGCCGCGCTTCGACCACTTGCAGCTACGCCTTCTTCGGGTACTGGGACGGCGTGTGCCACCTGTTCTCGTACTCATACGCATACAGCCAGCCATCGAGCACGTGCCCGCGCATGTCAATGTGGGTGGGTAGGGGCAACTGGATGGGCGGTGTGACGTGGGCGAAGCAGGTGCCCGCGCCGCCACCGCCGCCGCCGCGGGCACCGCCCCCCTCGGCACCTCCACCGCCGCCGCCATTGCCGCCGCCGCCCTCGCCGCCGCCGCCCCTCCCCCCTCAAGCGCTCACGATGAGCGTGCTTTCTGACGCTACGGGCTGCGCTGTGGGCTGCACTCCAAGCGGCGTGGTCGCAAGCACTGTTGACGGCTTTCCGGCGTACAGCGGCGGCACGGGCTGCGGCGCAGGTGGCAACTCGATCTGCACATGCGACTGGCCAGGCTCGCACGCGGGAGCGGGCACGCACGTCACCGTCTACTTTCTTCCCGGCGGCGCGCAGACGACCAACGGATCGAGCCCGCAGGTCCTTCGCGGGCAGTCGAGCAATGCGAACCCATGGTTGTGCCGCGAGGCGTGCCGCGCTTCGACCACTTGCAGCTACGCCTTCTTCGGGTACTGGGACGGCGTGTGCCACCTGTTCTCGTACTCATACGCATACAGCCAGCCATCGAGCACGTGCCCGCGCATGTCAATGTGGGTGGGTAGGGGCAACTGGATGGGCGGTGTGACGTGGGCGAAGCAGGTGCCCGCGCCGCCCTCGCCGCCGCCTTCGCCTCCGGCGCCGCCGCCAATGTGGCCGCCCCAATCCCTATTGGTCGATGCGGGAGAGGATGTGTGGCCGACGGCCTGGTTTGGCAACTTCTCTTGCCTCGGCCGGAACGCCGAGGAAGCCGCCACCTTCAATGGCTGCACGCCCCTCCAATCGTCCCAAACGTATGCCAACGTGGTTCCTGATCCATGGCGCGACGCGCCCAACACGACGGTGTTTGGATACGACTGGGGGCTGCCGCCTGGCACTAAGCCGTCGCCCAGGGGCCTGCTGGGGATGCAACGCTCCTTCGGCTACGTGCCGACGCCGCCCAAGCGGTACTACAACGACTGGCCAAATATGCACTTGCCCTTTGGCGGCCCATCGGCCAGGGTGCTGCCGCGAGCGTCCGAGATGTCCTTCAGGTCGACGCCCGTCTACTCGATCTGGGCGACGTGGCTGCAGCTCGAGCCGACCGAGGGGACGTACAACTTCGCACCGCTCCATGCTAACGTCGCCGAGGCTCGCAGACGTGGCTGGAAGGTGGAGCTTCGCATCCTCACCTCGCACATAGGCTCTGCGGCGGCCTATTTGGCGGGACGAAATCTCTCGACACGCTACACCGACGCAGCCAATGCCGAGATGGGTGGCTCGTACGACCCCATTCACCCGTACTTCCACGCACGGTACCTCGCATTCCTCTCGGCGCTCGGAGCCACCGGCCTCTGCCAAAACGAGACCGTCGTCATGATGTATGCGGGCTACGCATCCGCGTCGTACGGCGACGAGTACATCGGGCCGAAACACCCGAGCGCGACGTTCACCACTCCGTACGACCCAAATTACGACCCCGCGGCCCTCTTTCCGCACGTGCGCGAGCGCCTCGATGCGTGGGCGAGGGTGTGCGAGGGCGTTCCGTCCAAGGTGCTCATGGGTGGCGAGTCGAACTACGGGCTCTCCCTCGGCTTTGGCTCGCGCAACGGCTTCGTCGAGCACTACTGGTACCAAATTCCGCACACGCCAAGCGGGCAGGGCTTCGAGAGCTTTTGGGCGCGCGAGTACGTCCTTCTCAACGAGTCGGCCCCCATCCTTGCGAGCGGTGGGCTGCTGGGCGACGAGAACGAAGAGTACGAAGGCCAATGGGCGAGCGAGTGGATGACGAACCATCCAGCGGAGCGTGGCGGCCCGTGGAACGCCTCCGCGCCCATGCTCAACGGCACCGCGCGCTGGGGCTCGATCGCCTCGTTCCCTTACCGGTACCTGATGAGCTCGATGCGCGTGCTCCAGATGCGCGTCTCGTACTTGCTCGCCTCGGGCACCATCGTCAACCCCTCTCTCTTCGCCTACGTGGCGCTCGAACTCGGACGCACCGCCGCGAACGCGCCGGACGCCTTTTGCTTCCTCGCCTCGGCGCAATTTGAGTGGGTGCATCACCTGAGGAGGCCCGCTGAGATCGCCAACTTGGAGCGTTGGCTCTACCAGCGCGACCAGCCCCGCTCTGTGGTGGGCGGCGTCGTCACCTTCCGCGATGCGCGCATCACGCAGACGCCCTCGGGCTACTCGTCGCCCTTTTGGGGCACCGACGGCGTCGGTGGCGCTCCCTACGATTGGATCGCGCGTACGGCGCCGCGAGGAGTGATTGGGTTCACACTCGATCCCGCCTTCGTCTTCTCGCCCGTGCGCCCGCTGCTGGGCGCAGTGATCAAGGTGAGCCTCTTCGACGTCTTCGCCGGCACGGTCCGTCTCACACAGGCACACACCGCCGCCGTGGGCGGCGCACCCACGCCCATAGGCGATCCGATCCTCACGGTAGGCGATGGGCAGCTCAAGACGCTCACGTTCGTCACCTCACAGCTACCGGTGCGCCCGCTCGGCTCCGCGAGTGCATTCGACTTTGAGGTGCGAGCCTTCGACGCGACGGGCCTTCCGCAGCCTCTGGTGGTCTCAATGGTACGTGTCATCAAATACGGCCCCTCGAGCACGATCGTGCGGCGCGTGGTCGTGCAAATGGCGGCTTCGGGTGACGTGCCCGACTTTGGGACCCCTCAGCTGGCCGACCTCGCCAGACGCTTCGCGACGCTCGCCGGCGTCGACGCTTCCGCTGTCGAGGTGGAGGTGAGCAGCGCCTCGGCGATCCTGACCGTACGGATCGCGGTGGCCGGTGCGAGCGCGGCGGCGGCGACCCAGGCCTCGGTGTCGACCGCGCTCGCCTCGCTCGCTCTCGCCTCAAACTTCACCGGATTGAGCATCGCCTCCGCTCCAATCGTCAGCACCGTCGCCCAAGTCGCGCCTACGAGCCCCTCGCCCCCGCCGCCAATGCCGCCACCTCCCTCTCCGCCAAGGCCGCCAGCGCCGTCGCCGCCGCCGCCCTGGCCCCCACCTAGCGGCTGCACCGACTCCCGCGCGCTCAACTATCGAGTCTTCGCCGTGGTGGATGATGGCACCTGCGTGGGCGTCGGCGGCTGCACGGACTCACGCACGGTTGCTTATGATCCCGCGGCCACGCACGACGACGGCTCGTGCCCCCCACTCATTCTTGGCTGTGCGCACTCCACCGCTGCGAACTATCGCGTGGCGGCGACCATCGACGACGGCACCTGCCTGTACACCGGCTGCCTCGACTCGACCGCGCGCAACTTCAACCCGTCGGCCACGTCCAACGCTCTGTGCACGTACCGAGTGCCCGGCTGCATGGACTCGCTGGCCAATAGCTACCACCCAGGCGCGAATGTGCACGTGGCTAGCCAGTGCACGTACCTGGGCTGCACCGACGGTCTAGCGCTCAACTTCAATAGGCGGGCCACCACCAACGACGGATCGTGCGTAGCGGTCTTTGCGGGCTGCACGAACCCGAGCGCGTCCAATTATGCGCTCGGGTACAACCGTGATTGCGGCTGCTGCCGCTTGCCGGGCTGCATGAACTCGGCGTCGCCCAACTACAATGCAAACGCCGCCTTTCACGTCGCCAGCATGTGCGCTGCCGGACGCCGACAGCTGCAGCCGTCGGGTAGCGCGAGCTGCATGGACCCGGGAGCGCTCAACTATGACAGTGCGGGCTCGGCCCATGATAATGCGGTCTGCTCGTTTCCCATCTTTGGTTGCACCGAGTCGACCAACTTATACTATTTCGCGGGCGCGAACACGCACAACCAGTCCATGTGCGCGCCGCCGACCATCTACGGCTGCCTCGCGCCAACGGCGCTCAACTACCAGATGAACGCGACCATCCAACGCGAGGGCGATTGCGTGTACGCCTTCCCCGGCTGCATGGACCCGACGGCGTACAACTACGACAGCGAGGCCAATGTGCCCAACGGGCTCTGCACGTACCCTGTGCTCGGGTGCACGATCCCGATCGCGGCCAACTACGATGCATCGGCCACCGCGAGCGATGGCTCATGCATTTTCCACGTGGTCGGCTGCACGAACACCACGGCGCGGAACTACGCGCAGGACGCGACGGTGTCCAGCGAGCAGGCAGTCTCGCTCTCGATGCCCCAGTTCACGTCGGTGCAGCTGCAGACCGCGGTCTGCGTCTACGACACGCCTGGGTGCACCGCGCCAGCGGCGGCCAACTACAACTCGCTCGCGACACTCGATGACGGTTCATGCTTCATGCACTCGCCGCCGCCCAGCCCGCCGTCGCCCAAAGCACCGCCGTCGCCGCCCCAGTACCCTCCGAAGGCGCCGCCGCCGCCGCCACCGTCTCCGCCCTCTCTGCCACCGACTCCGCCATCGCCGCCGCCATCGCCGCCGCCGCCGCCGCCGCCGCCGCAACCGCCATACCCTCCGCTGACGCCGCCACCGCCAGCGCCGTCCTTGCCGCCCATGCTGCCGCCTTCACCGCCGCTGCTGCCGCCGCCGCCGCCGCCGCCGCCCACACCTCCAGCATCACCGCCGCCGCCGCCGCTCCCACCGCCGCCGCTCCCGCCCTTGCCACCCTTGCCCTCGCCACCGCCGCCCTACCCCTCACCACCCTCTCCGCCCCCACCAAGCTCACCGCCGCCACCTTCACCACCGTCTTCTCCACCATACCCTCCAGGTGGAGCACCGCTGCCGTGCCCGCCCTCGCCGCCGTCGCCGCCGTCGCACCCGCCGCCCTCGCCCCCGTCGCCGCCCTCGCCACCGCCGCCCTCGCCATCGGCGCCACCGCCGCCCTTGCCGCCGCCGCCCTCGCCACCGCCGCCCTTGCCCTCGCTGCCGCCGCCGCCCTCGCCACCGCCGCCCCCGCCCCCGCCCCCGCCGCCCCCCTCGCCGCCGCCCCCCTCCCCCCCCCCCCCCCCCCCCCC
>ERZ761574.1635-NODE-1635-length-14057-cov-63.838452_pt1 | contig 14057 bp, 10 predicted proteins | sample MGYA00374950_ERZ761574 | MGnify/ENA primary metagenome ERZ761574 (study PRJEB28895, sample SAMN07631631) | mixed culture metagenome | isolation source: Freshwater growth medium | place: USA: Seattle, Washington | collected 2016-10-03 ... | reverse complement strand
GATAGGCTTCCGTATGGTTGTCTGTTGTTTATGTATAGACTTGACTTGACTTGACGCAAATACATGTTCATGTGGTGGGGGGGGGGGGGAAAGGGGGCCCCAGAAAGTCAGTCAGTCAATTATGTCGCGGATCCCCCGCGCTCACCACACTCCGTCTCAAAGGACGGCTCCGCCCCCATCCTCCAATCTGTCATCAGAGATCAGTCAGTCATGCTCTCGACAGGGCGCTTTCGCGTACTGCCACTGCCTGCCGCCGCAGCGCCGCAGCGAGCCGCCGCCGACGCAGCCGTACTTCAGCTTCGCTCCCTTGAAATGCTCTTCGGACACCCACGGCTCGAGGTGCGCCGCAAAATCTAGGTACTAGGTGGAACATGCCTGCCCGTGCTGCGCCCGCCGCCGCCGCGATCACCTCCGGTGTGCTCGCCGCCATTGGCATGTTCTCACACGCGACCTCGATCACGAAAGACACGCTGAGGCCCTGCGCGCCGCGCAGGCCGCCGCCGGGTCGAGCAAGCCGTCGGCCGCCATCGTGGAGTGCTCGCCATCAATTTTGATTTTGGGCTCGACCATGCCGGGCTCGTTGCGCGCGCGGGCGCGGCGTCGGGGTTCGCGAACGGCTCGAGCGGAGAGGCCGAAACCGGGTCTACGAGCTCGGCGGGCGGAGCCGGATCGATTTGAGCCATACGAGCTCGGCGGGCGGAGCCGGATCGATTTGAGCCATCGCGGAGGCCGGGCGCGTAGGGCGTAGCGGGGTCGAGGACGGAGGGGGTCGACATGGAGCTTGGATTCTGATCGTTTTCCCCCCCAAAAGTTTCCAAAATGTTTCCAAAGTTTCGAAACGGTTTTGGAAACGGTTCCGGAAACGATCTGGTGAGTGCATGCAATATGGTAACCTAGGCAATGATTGAATCCGAGGCCACGGGGCACTTTCTCTCGACGTTCTTCTGGGACACCAGCCGCGTGATGGAGTTCGCGAACGGCTCGAGCGGAGAGGCCGAAACCGGGTCTACGAGCTCGGCGGGCGGAGCCGGATCGATTTGAGCCATCGCGGAGGCCGGGCGCGTAGGGCGTAGCGGGGTCGAGGACGGAGGGGGTCGACATGGAGCTTGGATTCTGATCGTTTTCCCCCCCAAAAGTTTCCAAAATGTTTCCAAAGTTTCGAAACGGTTTTGGAAACGGTTCCGGAAACGATCTGGTGAGTGCATGCAATATGGTAACCTAGGCAATGATTGAATCCGCGCAATGAACCCCAATGTGCGCCGTTCGCGCCGTACGCGCAACGCGCTGATTTTCTGGAAGTACCGTGGTGGGGGACTCCAGCACCATCGTATCCACGCCAATAAGTTCCATGGCCGACCTGCTGAAAACGGAAGGTCAACTGTCGTGATGTAATCGCGGCCAACCGCCGATCCATTCCGCGGCAAGCACGGGTTGATCACTTTGGCGTGGAAGTTGTTCGCGGCGCCCGGCCCCACGATCACGATGTGCGGATGTGGAAACCGTGAAATATGTGCATCGCCGAGTAATGGCTCGCCATCACATGCTCAATAGGTGCACGGCGCACCGATGAGATGTCATCCACAACAACGGCACCTGGCGCCTTGGCCGCTTTCTGCCATCTTCTGGCGTGAACGTCATAGGCGCCAACGATCCTCCCTCCAAATGAGGCACGTCCGTGCAAAAATGGCACAGTATTCCGCTCTGCCAATAGACGTCCACGCAGCCCACCGTCGCCACGGCTCAGACTGATCCAGTGTCGCATACTTGTAAATCATGCTGTTGAATCGAACACTGGTGGGGGGAGCCGACGCGAGCAGACCATCCGAACTCACTGATCACTTAACACGACACAAGCGCGCTGGAGTGTGATCGACCTCTTGACGGAACTGGTGGGTGCGAGAGTCCGCAACGCAAGGATAGTCGAGAAAGGGCTCGGAGCTCGCCTGCGCGCTCGGGTAGGGCACGCAGCCTTAGCGCGCGTACGCGCAGGGTGCGAGGGATGGAGCACCCTCGCGGACCCGTGGTGGCGGTGGACGTGCCGAGTGGCTACGGTGCCCAGGGGGGGGCGCTTCCGCCAGAGGACTTGTCGCCTTCAGCCGCGGGTTCCCGGGAAGCTGCTCTGCCGGGAATGTGGCCAGCGCCGCCCGCGGGCCGGCTGCCTGGCTGGCAGCAGGAGCTTGGAGTGCTCGTGGGCCTCGGCGGCCTCGCGCCTGCGCCTGCTCCCGAGGTCCTCATCCCGGCACCGCCACCGCCTGCCTCACGGGAGGCACGCCAGCGCAAACAGGCCGAGGAGCGCATGATCTGCGGAATGTGGGCGCAGACGGGCTCATGCGCATACGGCTCGCGCTGCCAATTTGCGCACGACCTGAGCCCGGGCCGCGCGCCGAGCAACAACGGCAGCGTCTCCCCGACCGACGAGCAGCGCGCAGGCTCGCCTGAGGGCTCGCCTGCTGGCACGAGTCCTACTAACAGCTGGCCCACCATTGGCGAGGCAGCGGCGATGACCTTGGGCAAAAAGGCACCAGCCGCGCAGCAACCGCAGCCGCCGCCGCCGCCGCCGCAAGCAGCGGCTAGGGGCACGAGCCAACACCTGCGGAGCTCGCCGCTCGCCGTCGGTGCGCAAACGCCCCTGCTGCGCGCGCTTGCATGAAGGCTGTACATTGCAACAGTACATGGGCGGACAGTCGAGCACTCACCACTGCTTGTGCCGACATCGTGCCGGCCGCATGCATGACGCGCGCCATACGGCCGTCCTGGTTCCCTCGCGCTGCCTGCACGCTGCACCCTCTGTCCCCTCCCCCGCTCTGACCCATGTGCCGGCCCTTGCTTTGACACTCCTGTGACCGCAGACGAATTGCCGCCCGGTCCGCTGATCGGCAACCTATCCTCGCAGCAGCATGCACTGCCGGCGTTCAAACCGCCCTCGCCGCCGCAGATTATGCAGCAGCCGCCTCCGCCACCGCTGTTACCCGGGCAGCCGCCTCCGCTGCCCCCGCTGCCCCCGCCGCAACAGGCTACTCCTCGGGCCACGCACCCGCCGCAGTCGCTGCCGCCGCAGCAGCAGCAGCCGCAGCAGCAGCAGCAGCAGCAGCATCAGCTGCTGCCACCTCTGCCGCCGCCACCGCCTCCGCCCCCCCCGCCCCCCCCGCCGCCCTTGCCACAGCAGCCGCTGCAGCCGCCACCTCCACCAACCTCGTTGCCCAACGCGATCGCCACTAGAACGATGACGCCGCCGCCGCCGCCGCCGCCCCCGCCTCCGCCGCCACCCCCGCAGTACCATGCGGCGCAGCAGATGGCGAGCACTCAATTGACACAGCTACTGACCCCGCAGGCCATGGCGCAGGTTCAGCAGCTCCTGGCGGCGCAGGCGGCGCAGGCGGCGCACCTGCTGCAGCCGCAACAGATGGCCCAGCAGATGGCGATGCTGCAGCAGATGGCGCAGCAGATTAACGCCCAGGCGCAGCAGATGACGGCCGCGCAGCAGCTTCTCGCGCAGCAGCTTGCGCAGCAGCTCGCTCAGCAGCAGCAGCAGCAACAGCAACAGCAGCAGCAGCAGGTTGCGATGGTGCAGCAGCAGCAGCAGCAGCAGCAGCAGGCACAAGCGGCGGCGGTGCAGCAGCTGGCAGCACAGATGGTCGCTGCCGCCCAGCATCTGCAGCAGCAGTCGCAGCAATCGCAATCGCAGGCACAGACGCAGCAACAGCAGATGGCAGCGGCGGTCGCCGCTGTCCATGCCCATCAGCAGCAGCAGCAGCAGCAGCAGACGCAGACGCAGATGCAGACGCAGACGCAGACGCAGACGCAGCAGCAGACGCAGCAGCAGACGCAGCAGCAGCAGCAACTCGCAGCTCAACAACTCGCAGCTGCGGTGGCGGTAGCAGCGGTGGCACAGCAGCACCAGCAATTGCAGCCGCAGCCGTTGCCGATTCCGGCCAGCGTGAGCCATCAGGCAGCGGCGCCGCCCCTCTCTTCGGCCCAGCCTCCACAGCCGATGGCGCCGCCGCAGATTCTGCAGCCACACTCGCTTCCGCAGCAGCAACAGCAGCAGCAGCAGCAGCAGCAGCAGCAGCAGCAGCAGCAGCAGCAGCTCACGGCCGCTCTGCCCGGCATGCCGCCCTTGCCACCGGGGCCACCCCCTTTGGCGATCAAATCGGTGCCGGCGCAGTCGCAGCCGCCGCTGCCTCCTCAGTTGCCTCTGCCTCCGCAGCCGCCGTTGCCACCGTTTTCACAGCAGCATTCACAGCAGCATTCACAGCAGCAGCATTCACAGCAGCAGCCACCGCTGCCGCCGCAGCCGCCCCCGCTCTCGCAGCCGCCCCCGCTGCCGCCCACCCCGCCGCCGCCGCCCACGATGCCGTCCGCTGTCATGGCGTCAACGACGATGATGACCCCGCCGCTGCCGCCCAACCCGCCGCCGCCGCCGCCACGCAACCCCCCGCTGCCGCCCACGCCCCCTCCGGCGACTTCTCTAGTGGCGCCGCTCCCGATCTATCCTCGGCGGGCGACCACTCCAGCCGTGTCAGTGTCCCCGCCGCAGCCGCCGCTTCCGCCGCTGCCGCCGTCCAAAACGCCGGCGACAACGCCTGCGGCGACGGCGGGCGTCCTTGCGCAGCCGCTTCCGACGCTGCTCGGCATGCGAGCGACTCCAACGCAGGGGGCGCTGCCAACGTCCCTTTCGACTGGCTCGATGACGAGCCTGCGGCCGCTCTCGGCTGCAACGTATGACCCGTCCGTGTACGCGGCGCCGGTGGCCCTGATGCCGCCCTTGCCGGCTGAGCTTGGCGCAGGCTCGGCCCCGCGCGCAGGGCTGATGACTATCTCGGCGTCACTCGAGGGAGCGATGCCGCCTGCGCCGCAGGCCGCGCCGCCACCGCCGCCGCAGCCGCCGCCGCCGCCGCAGTCGCGCCCGATTTCGACGCCACCGCCCCTGCCGCCCTCGCCCCTAGGCAAGGCCGCGTCGCCGCCCCGCGCCGCCGCGGTCACCACCACCCCGCCGGGAGGCGGTGCAGGCGCTACGGCCACGGCTGGCACCGTCACACCGAGCGGCGGGCTGCAGCCGCGTCCCCCCTCTGGACCTCTCCCGACCCCGAGCGCCAAGGGCGCGCTGCCCGCCACTGCGCGTGCGCTCGCGTTCTCGCCGCTGAGCGCGCTGCTCGGCAACGGCCCTGACGGCGCCCCCGCCGTGCCCGCCGCGCCGACGCCGCCGGGCAAGATCCGGCCGCCGAGTGCTCACAAGCAGCTAGTGGACGGCGCCCACGGGGCCTGCAAGATTCCTTGGTCGACCCACTGGTCAGAACGGCCTAGCGACGGCGGATCAGCCGCGGAGGAGCTCGCAGGCCACGAGCTCGCAATGCACGACAGCTTCGGTCTGGAGGATTCGGCACTGCTGCGCGACCTGTCTGCGCTGCTCTGCGACGATCCCAGCCTCGACTTTGACTGAAACTTGGATTGGCCTGAAAGGACTTTGCCCCCGCGGCGCCGCGAGAGGCGCCGTGGCATGATGGCCTCATGCTGCATGATGAGATGATGAGAGATGATGAGAGGCGCTGTGGGGCGCGCTGAGGGGGGCGCTGCCAGTGCGGGGCCCTAGTACGAAATGGCCTGCTTGATTGCCTACGTTTTGGTGGACATGGACATGGGTGCTGTTGCGTTTGCTGTGCTGGCATGATGCAGAGTTTGCATGACGACCTGCTGTTGGACATGATGCGACGAGTGCTGCTAAAACCGCTCTGCGAGGGTGCGCGCGTGTGCGCGCGTGCGCTCTCGAAGGGTTGAGTCGTGTGTGCGATGATGGCGTGTGCCGGCATGACGAGCGTTGAGCCGAGGACGTGGCGAGCGAATGGAGATGCGAGGAGACGATGTTGCGTATGTTGAGACGTGAGCGCGAGGAAGGACTAGGATACGGATCGTGTGTGGAGACCGGAGAGTGCACGGTGCCGTGCTACGTAGTGTGGCGCGTGCGGGAGTTGGAGTACTATTGGAGGAGCTGTTCGTTTTTCCGGATCCGATCGAGGTCGGACGCGTCGTTAATACGTTCTCGCGGGGTCAGCAATTCCGTGCCATCGGGGATTCCGATCCACCTCGGCCAGGCCAGGCTCCCACCGCGCGACCGCCGGCCGCCGTGCGCCGAGACACGCGTCCTCCGCGCCCGCGGGCGTGCAGGCGGTGGGGGTTCGTTGCCGCCGAGCGTAACGATTACGATCAATGGGGGCGTCGGGCTCTCTCGGTCTCTGTCATCTGCAAAGCGTCGATCGTGTGTGTCATCAGCCAAGGCCCAAGCGTGTAGCGTCAATCAGACAGTGTACCGGTAACTGAATCGTCAAAAATTGCGGAAGGGATCCTTCCTTCGCGGCTTGCGTCGCAGCCAGCGGGCGAGGACGAGCAGAATGGCAACGATCGAGACCACAGTGAGAGCGAGCTTCGCACGACGGTTGCCGTGCTGCTCCTCCTCCATCAGCTCGTGCTCAGCTTCCGCGGCCGCCACGGCCGCATCGCTCGCCGCTCGCCCATGAGGGTGAGGCAATAACGACAGGTGGTGCCCGCCGTGAGGTCTACCGTCTTGAGGGATCGCCAACTTGCCGACATGAGCGTCATGAGGCAACGTCAGCGTGCCGTGCGGCGCCGCCGCGTGCAGCCTCAACGCGTGCGCCGCCGCGCCCGCCGCACCCACTGCGCCCGCCGCGCCCACCGCGTCCGCCGCGCCCGCCGCCTCGGAAGCCCAGGAGCGTTTCGCGCGCTCCTCTTCGAAGACTTTTCGGATGGATGCCGTGCGCCGCGCCTCGGCTGCAGCGTCCCGATCGTGAGCCACCTTGGCAGGTGCGTGCAGCCCGCGCCCAGCCTGCCGCTCCAGCCACTCCGGCACCTTGCCGGGCGCGTACTCGCCTCTGTGATGCTCTGCGACGAGCCGCAGCTCGTCCTGGAGCGACCCGGAGGGTTGGGGTGCGCGAGAAGGCGAGATGGCGTCGTGGTGTACCGCGCCCGGACCCGCCTGAGCACCCGGCGCATGCAGTGCCCTCGACGTGCGCACGTGCCCGGTGATGGGCGCCGGTGCGTGCGAGGGCGAGGTGCTTCGCGCGTGATACCTGTCGGCGAGTGGCTTCGGGGCATGCGAGGGCGAGAGGAGCCCGTGCGCGTGGCTGATGGCCGGCAAGTGGAAACCGTGAACGGGCGCCACGTCATGGCGTGTGTGCACGGGCGCCAAGTGATCGCCCGGCGCAACATCGGTATGCACGGTCGCGGGGGCGATTGAGGCGCCAGCCATTCTCTGTGAATGGACGGGAGCGATATCGGTGTGAATGGTGGCGGGGGCTGCGCCGCCTCCAGTGCCCGTCGCCCTGGCAGTCGCTCTCAAAGCCTCCTCGTCTAGTCCCGCTACCTTGGACACCGATGCCTTCGCCACCGCTGCTGCCTGCTCCGCCGCCGCCGCCGCCGCCTGTTCCACCGCCGCGCTTGGCGTCCCCAATTGCTGGTTTGTCAACTTGAGAGCCTGCAGGCCGCCCATTGCCTTGGCCAGGCGCGAATCCGCCGCGCTCGCTACCACCGCTACGCCCAGCTGCTGCCCTGCCACGCCCGTGGCGGCGCACCTGCAACATGATGAGAGAGGCAATCAGAGGCCATCAGAGGCCATCAGACAGGCACGGCTCTAGTGGCGGCGCACCTGCAACATGATGAGAGAGGCAATCAGAGGCCATCAGAGGCCATCAGACAGGCACGGCCCTAGTGGCGGCGCACCTGCAAAATGATGAGGGAGGCAATCAGAGGCCATCAGAGGCCATCAGACAGGCACGGCTCTAGTGGCGGCGCACCTGCAACATGATGAGGGAGGCAATCAGAGGCCATCAGAGGCCATCACGGCTCTAGTGGCGGCGCACCTGCCGCACGCGAGAGGGCACGCGCCGTTCATGAAGCCTTGATTGAGCTCACACTGCTCATCGAGAGCCCACTGCCAGCACATGGGCTGCGAGTCCTTGCAGCACGCTGCGGCGCTCGCTCCCTCGGGGCACGGCGCCTCGGAAGGGCGGGTCGTCGGCGGGCACGCGACCGCGGCCGCCGCAGATCCAGGCGCGCAATGGGCAGACGAGTGATAGAACTTGCAGAACCCAGCATTGAGCGTATTCACGACGTAGCGCATGGCCTCGTGGCGCGGCAAGCCGTTGCCTGCGGGTGGCGGGCCGAAGAATAGGCCCTTACAGCTGAACAGGTCGAGTTTCTGGTACGACATCTTGTTCCAGTTGTAGCTGCTGTCGATGGTGAAGTCGATGCCATAATGGAGGATGCGGGGTCCTTGACCGCTATCCTGCACTTCGCCCGGGTAGCGCACGATGCCCTGCGTGATGATGTGCTCGACGCCGGCGAGCGCGGCACCGAAGGCGTACCCGTACATCTCGGAGATCCACGGCGCCTTGCCAAACTCGACGTACACGTCACCAGTCGGGATGTTGTGGGGTATCGAGCCGTTGATCGACCAGTAGCGCTGCGGCTCCAAGCGCACGCGGCCGCAGTACTCGAGCCACAGCGGCGCGATGCGCTTGAGGTCGTCGCGGTGGAAGATGTGGTACCAGCCTACAGGCTTCGCACGCGGCACCGCCTCTGCCGGCAGGAACTCGGCCGCCATCCCGTTCGAGGTGCCGATCATGTACGGGACGTACTCTGAGACGACGACGCCCTTACGGGCGCCGAGCGCGACAGGGTCGATGGGCCGGCGTAGCACCATGTCGGCGTCGATAAAGAGCACAAACTCCTCCGAAAAGTTGGCCTCGCGCGAGAAGTGCATCACCGACGCGGGCTTGTTGTAGGAGGCAGACGTGTCATTGTTGAGCGGATTGTGCCGGTAGTTGGGGTGCACGAACGTTGGGCCGAGGTCAAGGCCCTTGTACTTCTTGAGGTCCTCCTGAGAGCATGCGAGCAGCCGCGTGATGCTGCCGCGCATGCCTGACACCCGGAACGACTCGTACACACCCGCCGTGAACCAATCAAACTGCTTATTATTGCACTCCGAAGTGAACACGGTGTGTAAGTTGCGAGAACCACGCCCATGCGCTTCGTCATCAATTTGCTGGCCATGGCTAGTTGGGCCTAGTAGGTAATCTTGTGCGGAACCGAGCAGGGCGAAGAAGACGAGGGTCACCGTCATCGGGGCCGATGACGGCGAATCGCGAAACCCGAGTGCCTGTGGGGAGAGCTCTCATGCGTGGTGAGCACGCACGCGCTCTGGATTTGAAAAGTACAAGACCTTATTAGAGAGATCTGGGTCGCTTCTCCTGGCCTTCCACACAGAATGTCGCGCATGCTGGTCGTTGTGTTCGCTCTTCCACTCGTGTCTGCATACAGCCTCAACCGCCTGCAGCCCAAACCCTCGCCGATCAGCGGCTTTGCGGTGATACCAGTGCCCATCGACCGGCTCGTCGCACCTGGCCAGCACACAACCATGCACGTGTATGACAAGTCCTCGCTGGAGGTGTTCCAGCACGCTCAGGCCTATAGTAACAGCACCTACGGGCAGGTGGTGCTCGATGATTCCGCCATGCGCGAACGGCGCTTCGCCGTGATGCCCATTGGCTCGCGCATCAAAATCCTTTCAGTACGACCGTCCACTCATGTCGACAAGTTCGGTGGCTCCTCCGCTTCGCTCATGGCCGAGGTGATCGGCATCGGGCTCCTTGAGCCCGGCGAGGTCGTGCAGAAGATGCCTTTCATGACCGTGCAATGCAAGGACGATGACGGCTTGCTGCTAACGTCAGAGGACGGCTGCTCGCTTTTGGACGTGGAGGGAGATGCGGCGCTCGCCGCGCTTGAGCAGAGCGCCCTACTTTGCCAAAGCCTGGACGGTGTAGCCAGCTTCAAAGGCCCTCTAACGCAGGCGAGCGAGCGCGAGGCCGCGGCCACGCCCTTCGCAAGCACCGGCGGCGGCGGCGGCGACGACGGCGCCGCGGCGGTCGCGGCGACGTCAGCCTGGTCACTCTCCGACTGTGTAGGCCGCGTCCTCCGCCTGCGCGGCTGCCTCGCGCCTGCGGACGATAGCCGACGAACGCTCGCCGCGCTGGCCGCCACGGCGCATCTGCCCGGCGAGAAGCGCTTCGAGGCGATGAAGCTCACGACGCTGGGCAAGGGCAGCGGGCCTGTGATCGAGTATGTTTCCGCCGAACTCGCATTCGAAGCGAAGCGACGGCTAGCGCTTAAGGCGATCGGAGGCGCTTTCGAGGGCGCAGAGGGCACCGGGAGCAGTGAATGAGGACCATAGTTCATGATAGGACGCCCATACTGAGACTTTGAAAAACCTGAGACGAACCGCGAACACACCCGCTCACACAATGACGAGCGGGCCGGTTCGCGGGCTGAGACGCGCGGCAGACGGCCGGGCTCGCCAGCGGCCGGCGGGCACGCGCCCGCCCCGGCGCACCGCGCATCCGGCGCGCGGCGCCCTCTGAGTGCGTGCGGCCACATGCGCTTGGATGCAAGAATAACCGGACACGCATTGTCGCTGCTTGCGGCGGCACCCGCGAGATCAAGCGAGATCAAGGCACGACCCCTTGTGCACACCCTCATGCCGCCTAGAGTGGCATCCGATTCAGCGAGTAGCGCTGCGTGGCGGAGGCGGCCGCGCGTCCACCTCCCTCAGCGCGCGGAGAATAGTATCCGGGCCCGGGCGTAGCGGCGGCCGCTTTGGTGACGCCACCCAGGTTGCGCACCGCACGGGACTCGAAGGAGGCCGAGCGGCGCAGCCCTCTCGGCCCCGTCCGACTTGTGATTGCATCGCGAATGGGTTGCGCGTGCTCATATTGGCCAACTCCCGGAGTCGCGGTCGCCCCTTGAAGCTGGAACGGAAGCTGCGTACGTGCCGAGGTGGAGGCGAATGAGGAGCGCGCGAGGCTCGAGCGGCGCGGCGAGCCCATGCCATCCTTGCCTTCGTACGCACCCGGCCCGGGAACGTGCAGCCCTTGCGACTTGAAGCGCGTCGAGCCAGACGAAAATGATGCGGATCGACGCAGCGGCCGCGGCGTCCCTATTTTCAAGGCGTTCGCGACTGCAAACGCGCCGCGTTGGTAGTGCGCATCCGCGTAGGCATGCGGGCCGTGGCTGAGCGTCGACTTGGGAGCCATTCGTCTCGAGCGGTCCGCGAACGACGCCGAGCGACGCACGCCGCTATCACCGATACCTGGGCGCTGCTCTTTATATCCTCCGGGACCTGGCGTGAACACACGAATGTCGGTCAACGGGAGACGTCGCTCAGCAGACGACGGTAGCATGCCACTCGTCGCGGAGGCCATCGAGAGCCGCTCCATCCCCTTTCCACCATAGGCGCCTGGGCCCGGCGTGCTGTGGCGCGGGCTGCCGTAGTGGCCAGACCCAAACCGAGGAGACGTGAAACCCATCGCGGAGGCGCCCTTGGCGGGAGCGCGGCTCACGTCGCCCCTGGTGCCGCGGAAGTCGGCCGCGCTCGAGTTCTGGTACGCTGTGGGGCCCGGCGTGCCCAGGTCCGTGCCGAATGGAAGCCGACGAGACGAGGAAGAATGGAAGGAGGCGCACTTGCCAGAAGTGATGGCACCGGCGCTGCGCGACGCGGTCGGATCCGTCGGTGTGTACGCGCCTGGGCCCGGGGTGGGCATTCCGCGCGGGCTCATGCGTGCCGACGTCGACACAAACGCCGCCGACGGCCGCCCTGCGTGCCCTCCGTGAAATCCGCCGACGGGCGTGAAATCTGCCGCCTTGCGGGGTTTTGCGAAGCGATCGACCGACGAGGCGAACGCAGCAGAGCTCTTGGAGCTCGGCGCGCGAGGGCTCGAAATGGAACGAAAGTGGAGCGGTCCGTCAGCGTAAGTGGCAGGGGAGGGCACAGGCACATCGCCGTGGACATAAAAAGCGTTCCACGGCAGCTTGCGTGACGACGAGGAAGACGCGAAAACTGCACTCCGAACAGGTGCGTCCCCCGCTTGGGACCCCGCCATTGACATATCGGAGCCGAATCGGCGGAGCGGCGGAATGCACTCGCGGAGACGTTTCAGGCCTTCGAGCAAAATCTCAAGATCCCACAGCCCCGCGGAAGTGTTTGCTCTTTTTACAGTCTGTTCGGGTTTGATTTCTTGTTGGGGCAGCTGTGGACATTCAGGTTTGGGGCCGCCCCGCACCTGCAATCGGCCCCTCGCGCAAATTCAACGATTGACGCAGAAGCAAAACGCTGGGGGGGGAAAGCACAATTTCCTGCGTCCTTCGGACTCTCGAGTCTCGACTTGACTTGACTTGACTTGACTTGACTTCGCGTTTCGGGTCTTTCATTCGAAGTGGTCTTCTTCGCTGTCCATGCCGCGATACAATTCATTTCGGGAGGACTCGAGTCGAGAGGACGAGAGCGAAAGCTCTACCAACACCGTTCCCGAGCCGACCTCCAATCCATCACCATCCAAACCATCACCACCACCCAGGTACGACTCCAGCCAGCGGATGGACAAGGCCATCAGTCTGATGAAGGCTGCCCCGCCACCGACGGCGCAGCCATCGCCACCGGCGCAGCCAGCGCCAGGATCTGCGCCACGGCCGGGTGTGCCGCCCGCAATCAGCAAGTTCGACTCTAGCCAGCAGCTCGACAAGGCGTTGGCACTTAGCAATCAGGATGTAGTAAGTAATAAGTACAAGTAAGTAATCGAAGTAAGTACACGCCAGATGGCAGCGTACCCTCAGGTGGCGAGGGTACCCAGGCGTACAGAGCGTGTACGGTGTTCTTAGCAACCAGAGTTGATGTCCGCACGCGCCTTTTATCTAGACTCGCGTCACGCCGTTCTGTGTCAACCTGAACCGTGCCACTTCCTCAGGCTCTATTGTGAAGGGCAGCCCCGCGGGTGGCTCGCCGCGCTCGCCCAGCAGCGTGACGTAGTACTGCATGCGCCGCCGCTTGGCCTTGTGGGCCCGGTGGGCGCCGCCGCGGTGCCACAAGGTCGTGTCGTACAGCAGCACCGCCCCTTTGAGCAACGGCAGCGCCACCGGTTTTAACGTTGAGGGCCGCTGCGCCCCCGCCGCGAGCGAGACAGCCATGAAGGCGGCGTTGGCGTTGGCAGAGTGGGCGAAGGTGCCCGGGAAAATTTCGAGAGGCCCCATAGGCGCTGTAACCTCCATCGCCCCCACTTGGCACTTGAGTGCACGCGCCTCCAACGGCCAGTGAGCGCCGTTTGTGTCTGAATGAATTGGTTGGGCTACAGCGCCAGGCGCCGAGACGAGCATGCCGCTCTCCACGAGGCGCAGCGCCACGTCGCCGCACTCGCCAGAGCTTGTCCCCAGCAGTGCTGCGCACACGAGAGGGTGGAGTACTTGGCCAACGGCTCGCAAGGCAGCGAGCACCGAGGGGGCTTGCAATGAGACGGCGAGGTGACGTCGCCGATGCGGCGCGAATGTGCTGTTGGTGGTCTCGTAGGCCGCGCCCGTTGCTCCCGTCGAGCCGGCGCCACCGCGGCGAGCATCCGATGATGGTTCCAAGATCACCGAATCCGTGAGCCCTTCTGTCCCTGATGCGCCGTCATGTGTGCTGTCACGGTCAACGACTCGGCCTTCCACTCTCTTGGCTTGACTTGACTTGGCTTGACTTGACTTGACTTCCAGTCTCTTGGCGCCCTGGCTGCTGAGCAGCGTGCGAAGGTGGCTCGCGAGGTCGTCGGCCAAGTGTGCCGGCAGCACATCGCGGATGATCACGGCGCCGTAGCGGCGGTAGACTGCGAGCGCACGCGCGAGCCACCTTCGCTCAGGAGCCTCAGAGGTAGCATTGACGGTCAGTGCGATCGCGGACGCGGGAACGCGCTTGATGCTCGATCCAGTGTCATCGTGAGCATCGACGTCCTTCTCGTCCTCGTCCTCCCCGTCTTCGTCCTTCGTGTCGCTGCCACTGCCGCCTCGGTCATCTACGGCCACACGCAGCGAGCTCGCGTGCGCCGTCTTGAGCACCGTCTGCCGCTCGCCCATCGGCGGCGGCGCCGTCTTGAGCACCGCCACCTCCGCCGCCGCCCCCGTTGCCGCCGTTGCCGCTGTTGCCGCCGCCGCTGTTGCCGCCGCCGCTGTTGCCGCCGCCGCTGTTG
>ERZ761574.1632-NODE-1632-length-14076-cov-64.263819_pt1 | contig 14076 bp, 8 predicted proteins | sample MGYA00374950_ERZ761574 | MGnify/ENA primary metagenome ERZ761574 (study PRJEB28895, sample SAMN07631631) | mixed culture metagenome | isolation source: Freshwater growth medium | place: USA: Seattle, Washington | collected 2016-10-03 ... | reverse complement strand
TTAATGAGGAGCGAGAGGAGGAGTACGACGAGGACGAGGACGAGGACGAGGACGAGGATGAGGACGAGGACATGGACCAGGGCGAGGAAGAGGAGGAGGAGGCGGAGGAGGAGGAGGAGGCGCCCGATGACGTCGAGGACGAACAAGCTTGAGCTGCTGCTGCCGAGATTGGATAAGGCACGCGAGGGCTTTCGAGCCCCGTGAGTGCCCTTACCGAAAGTACACCAGCTGTCAATGGTGGGGTGGGGATGATAAGACTGGAGCAAACGCGATGCAAAGACGGGAGGAAAGGACGGGAGGAAAGGACGCGAGGACCTGGAGCAAACGCGATGCGAGGACTGGAGGAGCGCGGCATGCACACGAGCATGGGCCAGGGACGAGGAGCAGCGTTTGGATGAAACTAGGGGTCGACGCGGAGATGGTCACTGATCACAGGGAGGAAAGGCTGGCGTCAACGAATAGCATGCTGCACCGATGATTAGGGCGTCGTGTTGGGCACGAGAGCGGGCCCCGGCAGGCGGGTTCGGGGATGTAGCGATGCGGGCCAGGGCATGCTACGGAAGATGCCGGCGAACGACAGGCATTGGGTTGATGTGTGGGTGAGTCGCTACAGGTGTCGTGCTCGTGCAGCACTGCCGTGACTGTGCGGGTTCGGACGGCTAGGAGCGCTTTACCTCAGGCTGAGGCTCACAGGACACAGCGGAATGTTGCGACCACAGAGTATGTTGTGGTACACAGTACAAGCAGGTGTATGTTCGAAGAATGCGTCGAGTTGTCCGCACACGTCGGCGACATCGCGCGACCATAGTTACAGTCGCACCGGCACATCGTCGCAATCGCATCTCAAGTGGGTCGTACGATTTACGAAAACGTGAGACAGGTTCTTCGCTCGATTTTTCGGACGTTACAATACCGGCGTATAGGCAACAGCTGTAGGCTGTAGCCTTGCACCCTCGCATTAACACGCTGCGGATGAGGCTGTCTTCATCCGATTCTTCATCGGACTTCGGTCTTCGTTTTAGTCTTGGGTCTCATGTACCTAATAATCTCATCTTGATGTGACTCATTGAGTACACTCAGATCTCAGTGTGCTGGTGGCGTGCCGGAAGTCTGCTTCTTCTTGCCGCCACAAAGCTGCTTCAAAGCAGCCTTGAAGTGGCTCTTCGTCTGTGCCTCGAGGAGCTCCCGCATGAACGATGCCTTGTGGTCCGCAGTGAGGCCTGGGCGAGGGACCCCCGACGGAGCAAGAGCGCCACCGAGCCATGTCGTGAACTCCTGCTCGAGCGCGTGACGTAAAGTCCAGAAGCATGCCACCACGTCGCTTAGGATCCATGAGGGCATCCATGTGCTCATGCCAATGAGAAGCGCACGGATAAGTGCGGCGCCAGGCGCGGCGCCCGGTGCGTCTCCATTGGGAGCTGGCGCGTCGACCACGAGCCCAGCCGAGGGGGAGGGCAGCTGCCCCTGCAGTGCAGCCTGAAGCGACGGGGCAACCGGCGAGGGCGGGATGATGCAGCGCTGCCAAAGGAGGAGCGCGCTCTTGAGCGCACGCATGCCCTCTGTCGTCTCGACGACGCTCGCCATCCCGTCAAGCTTGGGCGGTCCACATGGCTGCGCTGTGCGCCATATGGCTTGAAGGATGGAGGGTAGCACAGGCTGCACCAGAGCGCTGATAGCCCGATCCACGGACCCCTTGCATACGCCCGCGTGCCTGTCGAAAGCGGAATGGCTCCCAGAGCAGAGGATAGCCAAGCCATCAAACCACTCCGAGAGGGCCGCTTGCTGCAACGCGTCTTCATCCGCATGAGCTGGCGCAGGCAGCGAGGCGAGAGACTGCGCGACCCTCGAAAGGAGCGCGGCCGCCACGTGCTCGGTCGACTGTCCCGAAGGGCTCTGCTCGGGAGGGCCATCGGCACCCATGCTCGCCGAGGCGACAGCCACCTGAACGGCGCAAGCCACGAGCTGCAATATTAGCTGGATTGCACTCACTGGCTTGTGCTGAAAGAAGTTCCATGCCGCATCTGCGACCATGGGAATCATCGGTGCCGCGTGCGCGCCGCAGCCTATGAAGACACTCTCGAGGCACTCACTCGCAGCCAGCATGGCGCCCAGCATGGCGCCGTCCTCTCCCGCCGTGCTGAGCATCTGTAGCAGGATGGGCGACGACGAGTAGCCGACGATGTGGCCGACGATGCCCACGGCGGTAGGCTGCAACTCGCGTGGAAGACGCCGGAGCAGGGTGGCGAGGCGCAACGCGTGGCGGGTCGCCTCGTCGTGTGAGCCGTTGCGGGCACTCTGCTCGAGCGCCATCACCACCGGCCCGAGGAGTGCCTGGGTGAGGGCCAGCTGCTCCGCTGCACTTCTCGCGCCGCCAGCGACCGCGTGGGAGACGAGGTCCGAAGCCGCGACGAGGAGCAACGAGGCTGATTGTGAGGAGAGACCATGGAGCACGCTCGGCGGTGCGGCGCTGGCTGCGATCAGCCCTTCGAGCAGCGTGGGGAGCGGCACGGCCCGTAGGACAGCCTCAGGCGCGAGCGCACTGAGTTTCATCAGCGCGACCACCCCCGAGTGCTCCTGCTTGGAGCGCAGCGACCACACACCGAGGCTCTCCTCCTCCGGCACACGCAAGCTCGCCAGCACGAGAGGGAGCACATCCCGCACTTCGGACGCCCGCTCGGGATGCGCGAGCCATGCGGCGAACGCGCCGACCAGGACCAACTGCGTCGCCAGCAGAGCGCGTCCAAGACCCTCACCCTTGGCCATGAGGAACTCCGCCAGCCGCGATGCCGCTGGGAGCACGGAGCTGAACAAGATCGAGAGTGGTGCGCACAGTCGATGCGGCCCGAGCGGCTTGGCAGCAGCGCTGGTCGCGTGAAGGACGGCCTCCAAAAGCCGAGCACTCTCATTCAGAGCACGGCCTGCCACCGCCTGAGCCTGAACTGTAGCTGCTTGTAGAAAGGCCTCCCGAGCAGTTTCCGCGTGCGCCAGCACCTTCTCGGCGCGCAGTCGCAGCACATCGAGCGCCGCCTCGACGACCCCGTCGCCAACAAAGACGGCACCTCGGAGCAAAGCACGGCACTCCTCCCGAGTCTCGTCGACGGTGTCGCGCTCGGCGGCCGGCAGTGCGGCCATATTTGGCGGCAGCTGCCCTCCGCAGCTCAGCACGCTCTCGAGTAGACGCGGCCGGAAAGGGGCAAGGGCCGACTCAAGCGCAAGTGCCGCTTCGCTAGGTGGCCCTTTGAGGCCCGCTCCCGTCGAGCCGCCTCCACCGCCGCTGCCGCCGCTGCCGCCGCTGCCGCCGTCTTCACCCTGGAGCATCAGGTCATGTAGCTCGATCCAGCAGCCCCTTGCCGCCGCGGACTCGTCTTCCGACTCGGCGGCTGTGCACGCCAGCAGCAGGGATAGCCAGCCGGCGAGCGCCGAGGCGGCTGCATGCGCCGCCTCCCTGGCCGCTTCCGGTGCAACAGCGCCATTCCACACAGCGCCAGGCGGGGTGGGAGCAGCCGCCGGCGCTGCTGAAGTGGGGGCTCGTTCGGTGAGGCATCGGAGAAGGTGAATACCAAGGAACGAGCTCGCCTCGCAGATGATGGCGGAGCGGTGGCGAGATGGCGGCAATGAAGCCACAGGCTCGAGGAGGTGCGCACACAAAGCAGGCAGCAGGCTCGGCTCCTCCATAGGGAGGCTCGGCTCGTGTCTTCCACGAGCCGCGGCAGGCACCTCCAAGGGCAGCAGCGTGCACTCGATGGTCGCACAGAGCACATCGGTTGCATGCGCGGCCAGCCGACTCTCCCATATTAGGGAGCCGCTGCCGGCAAGGCAGCTTAGGGCGCTTGTGGTGAGAAGTGCACTTGAGGTGGCGACTCGAGCATCTATCAAGTGAGCAGCGCACCACGCGTGGCCGCAGCGCAGAGTCGCAGCGGGACCGCAGAGCACGGAGGCGACAGCGTCGTGAGCGCCAGGCACCTGCTGCGCATGCCACTCTTGCAGCGTGGCGAGGACAAACTGAGCACCCAGCCGCAGTGCCGACCGCACTGCGGCGGTGCGCAGTGGCGGCACGGAGATCTTGGCTGCCGGAGAGTGCAACTCTTCGGCTAAAACGGTCAGGATCATGAGCATCGCCGCTCGCTCTGACGCGCACGTGCTGACGTTGTGAAGCCTTTCCCCGAGGCCGTTGAGCAACTGATCCGCTGGCCAGGCTTCGGTCCGTATCAAGCACACGGCAGCACCGAGCCCGAGCTGCGTGAGTAGAGTGCTGTCGCCGACGCTAGCTGCCGTGAGCATGGCCGGCACAAGATAGTTACGCAGAGCCGGCTCGCATGAATCACTCACTGGCGCACGGCGCAGGCCCTTTTGCGCAAGGTTGGCAGCGAGCAAGGCCGTGGGCTGGAGTGGAGCTGAGCTTCGTTGAGCCGATACCAGATCCTCATGCACGACCGCAAGCAGGGCGAGCGGCGAGATCTTCTGAAGTTTCTCGGCAGCCACCTTCTCCGAACTAGGCCGGAGGGCTGCAGCGAGCGTGGCACGTAGACCTTCGGTCTCCGACGTCTCCGTCATCGCCCTCATGGAGTCCGAGTGCAGAGTCCGAGCGTCGTTTTGAACGTTCACATCCTCGTTAACAGTTGCGCAGCTGAGATTCAGAACAGCGGCCGCACCTTAATTGGTGGCCGGCTGGACCAACAAGAGCTCACGACGAAACACTATCTCGCTGGTGTGAAGAACAATCGGCTGCCCCCAGCTCCTTACATGCAACATGGGCCGTGATGCCAGGGTACCATGGTACTCGACTGTAGGCAACCCTGAGCCATCGCCGCCTTCTCACCGCGATGCATGATCCCATCGGCGGTATGCGCACTCCGCTTCAAGCTTTTGAGCCAGCAAGACGCAGAAATCGGTGGGGAACGGTGTCGCCTCTGACGTCCGTATGTCGGCGCAGATGGTCAGATGAGTGGATGACTCCCGGCCTGGCCATCCGTTTCGGCAGCAAAATCTGCCGCCGCACAGGCTGCGGTGGCCATCAGGATACAGCTTGGCTAAATGGCGCTCCGCATGGGCCATCTCATCGATCAGCTCCTGCACGTTCGTCCAAAGGAAGGTGCGCTTCTGGTACTCTTCTCCATACTTGCCTTCGCACAAGAACGAGGCAGGCATCAGTGCGGCAAGTCAGTTGTGACTGACGCCCGTGGGGCAGGTCACTCATTGGGTCGGGAGCCACTCACAGAAGTCCACCAAGAGACGTGTCGCACCGAGGCCGCCGTCGTGAAGTTTGCCCTCGACTATGAGTTTATACCACGGATGCTCTCGTGCGATGCCCTGCGGCGCCTCGAACCTGCGTCGGCAACACCGTTCAAACGCAGTGAGCCAGCCGGTGGGGGCATGCACTGATGTGCACCACACGGCGCGGTGCTTACGTGAACTTGAAGTCAGCATTGTTAGGGCGGGCCATCTGATCCTTGCAAATGAGGATAGCATGCATCAGGTCCTGGTTGTACTCGCGACTCTCGGGGCTCGTGCCCATGATATCCTCTTGCCGGCCATGCTTATTGCCCGCCGCATTGGACACGGAGGTGCAATCGAGCGAGAAGTGCATGAAGTCGACCGTCGGAAAGTCGGCCACCCGAATGTCCCGCAGGCTCTTGATGAGGAGCTTGATGCGCCCCGGAGTGCTTCCCCCCGGGTGTGCCAGCAATGGCTCGGCAGCCTCGTCGTCGTCGTACTCGGGTGCAGCGACCTCGCGCTCGATCCCTGCCATCTCCCAGCCCTTGCGTGCAAGAGCCTTGGCTAGCCGACCGCTTCCCATGCACACCTCAAAGCCCACAAGGGCCCTGGGTTTGGGAGATGACATGGATTGCGCACGAGGTCGAGGCGCCGGCTGCCTGCGGCCGCTCTTGACCTTGCCCGGATCTTGGACGATGAGGCAGGAGGCATCGGGTAGCCGCCACGGCAGGAGCAGGGCATCCGGGAGAGAGTCGACACCCATGGCATCGGCAAGGAGCTGATAGTCTACCAGCTCCTTGCACTCGCCATAGTCAGAGTGCACACCGCCCGTGCAGCGCAGGAGTGCTGTCCGGACACTCTCGCGGGGCACTCGGGTGCCAGGCGGGTGCAAGACCAGCAGATGGTCTACCGTGTACAACTCGCTTCGACAGACCTGAGACAACTCGGTCAGGAGACGGCTGTCAACACCCTGCTTCTCGAAATGGCTGTGGACCGCGGACACAAGCACTTGACACGCCAGGAAGCTGCGCTCAGGCCCTGTCCCGGGCGCAGCCGCTCGCAGCCTGCGCCCCTTGGGGACCATGTTGATGATGGCGGCAGCAATCAGTCCAAAGGAGCCCTGATGGAGGGTAGCTACCTTGACGTGCTCCATGAGCTTGCTGCCGCTCGTGCCGCCCTCCTCGATCGCCTTCTCCATGCAAGCATCGACATCTCGGTGATTGACAAGCGGAGCAGCTGAGCAAAAGCGAGAGCTCAGAAACCCACTGACGAGGCGAGGCTCTGCTGTGCACGTGCGCATGAAGTCGACAACCGCGTCCTTCTCGCTGGCCGCAAGATCCACAACGCTCTGATAGGAGAAGATGGCATGGGAGGCCACGTACGGCGTGTACGCATCCTTGGCAGGGGGGTTCTGCACCTCGTTCATCTCCTCCTCCATCACGTCCTTGTTCGCCTCCTCCTCCTCCTCCTCCGCCGCCGCCTCCTCCTCCTCCACCTCCATCTCCAACTCATCGTCGTCGTGATGTTCCATGTCGTCGCCAAGGTCTAGAGCGTCCACCTCCTCCCCAATCTCGGCCTTGCTGCAGGCATCGTCCCCAAGCTCCTCTTTGTCGTCCTCCTCTTCGTCCTCCTCCTCTCCGACCTCATTGTCGTCGCCTTCCAGCACCTCCTCCTTCTCCTCCTCCTCCTTCTCGCTGCCAAATCCGAATCCGCCACTGTCGAACCCGCTGCTGTCTGGCGCCTCGGCCACCTCCTCCTCATCTTCATCACTGTCGCCGTCGACATAGTAACCCTTTGTCCGCGGGCGCAGAATTTCGGGGCTCGCCTTGATTAGATAATCATTCAGGCGGAGCACGCGCACAAAGAGACCGTCGGGCGCCATGTTGTCCACTGTAGCCGCCTGCCATCCCTGCTCAAAAAAGACTTCGCAACGGTCGTGCACCGTGAGGGAGGCAAACCAAGCGCCATGCTCCGCAGACGCCAGTGCTTCTGGCAGGTCACGCGGCGGGTGCCTGGCACGCAGGACCTCCTTTGGTTTACGCTCCGCCCATGGCGGTATGAGCTCTCCAGGCGTCATAGAGAATGGCTCGACGCCCGGGAAAGCACGAATCCAGCCTTCGCCATCCTCTTCGATTGCCCTCTCCTCGCCCTGTGCACCGCCCCAGTTGAGCTTCTCGAGCCAGGCCAGATCTCCATCGACGACCGCCTCGTATGGCGCTGCATCACGCGGGCCAAAGCTCGCACGGCTATGTACATGCGTGAGCTTCGCAGGCCGCCACACGGGAGTTTCCATATCGGGCGATCCATTGATGGGATCGCATTTGATGTAGACGGCATCGCCGACAGCGAGCGCCACGACCTCTGGTGCGGCTGTTGCCCACTTCGGTTGTGCTGGGCGTGGCGCGCCCGGCCGCCAGCAAGGCGGCAGCACCACGAGCGTGTTGCATCGCAGCTTAGAGGTCATCTGCAGGTCTGGGTGAAGTGACACGTTGAGGTCCACAAGGGCCTTGATGTCACACCCGAAGCGCCGTGCGATCTGGGAGGGTCGCTCATCCTCCCTCGTCTTGTAGACCTCGGGGAGGACGACCTCCGTGAACGCGCGCAGTCGATCGGTAGCTCGGGAGGGTCGGGGGGCGCCGCAAGATTGCATCTGGAGCAAGGCTGGAAGCACTTGCTCCAGCACCGCAGCTGGGTAGTGCCATGCCAGGATGTTCCCCATCATCTCATCTTCGCGACTGATGAATGTCCACACTCGGGCCGGTGCCACACGGTACTCGTACTCGATGGTGACCACCGGCCGCGAGCTCTTTTGCTGCACACGGACCACGCGGGCGGCTGCCCACACACCCGTAGCCTTCTCCGCCTCAACCCAATCCCCCACTTGGAGCGCACCGACTCGCGGCAGCGGTGCCCGCGGCGGCGGCGGCGGAAGGGGGGGCGCGATGGTACATGTAGAAGCGGTGGTGGTGGCGATGAGTGGCGGGACTGCATTGTGCATCTGGCCTGCCGTCGGCAATTGCATCTGCTCTGCCGATGGCAAGTGTACGCCGCCCAATAGCCCTACTGACGGCAATCTGCACTCTGAACACATCGCGGGCGGCACGGCGGACGTGGGCGGATAGCTGACGGGCATCGCGACGGCGAATGTCGCGCCGGCGGGCAGCGGCAGCGGCAGCGGCAGAGGCGGAGGCGGAGGCGGCGGTGGCGGCAGCGGCAGAGGCGGCGGCGGCTGTGACGTGCGGGCGGCAGACAGAACAGCCGAGATTGCTGATAAGACTGTCGCCCGCACAGCGGACACGTGGAGCAAGGGGCGCCGGTCATCGCCTGCATCTGCGGCGCCGAAAGAATCTCTGCATCTCGGACCGTCCCCGAAGCGATCCCATCCCATTGCTACGGGGTAGCCTGCACCATAGTCATGGAAAATCTCTTCCCCTGCCTCGAGATGCTTGCCAGGCTTCACGCGAAGGAAGATGCAGTTGTAGCTGTCGCTCTCGGCCGACAGCCACACATCCACCTTACACCCCCTTGGGTTGTGGTTGGCAAATGCACCACCTCCGCGCCCGTCCAGTAGCTTCGGTTGCGATCGGTAGAGCCTCGTCAGAGGGTACCCGTCCCAATACACGCCTGCGGATGCAGCGACGTGCGTCTGCGTCTCCAGAGCACACGCCTCTTCGCGTCCTCCTTCTAGTCGAGTGCCATCATACATGGTAACAAGCTCGGTGGGTTTGAAGGAACGCGTGGCAAATAGGCCGAAGTTGTCCGTTGGTGGCCCGATGGACGAAGGCCGCACCTCCACGCCGTGTCCGATCGTAGCCGCCTTGAGGGCCGCTGGCAGCAAAGGCGGAATGGATCGCGTCCGCCGTTTTGCGGGCAATGCGCGCTGGGTCGATGGGGATCTCTTCAAACGAAATTTGCGTCTGATAGCGGTGGCTTTTGCAGCTGCGAATCGCCATAGATGCGTCGCGTCCTCGAGAGTGAAGTAACGTGACGTGGCATGATCAAACTCGGCGAGTGTAGGAGGCACCAAAAACTCGCCAGCATCGGTGCATTGCGCCCTACCCACGCAACGAATCGCACTCCATGTGCGAGCATCGCGCGGTGCGAGCGAAGTTTCGATGTAATTTGGCGCAAGCGATCTCGAGTGGTTGTCCCGCAGCCAAATGAAGTGGAAAAGCCTCGATCCTTGCCCACCGCCCGGGTCCAACTCAATCTTGAACAAGAAGCCCAGGTCGTGCTCCTCGGGATCCTCCGAGTCTCCGCGTTTGCTTGGCACGCGCGGAGTCCCGGCGTAGAAACAGCCCAGAGCTGGGATATTCTGGGACCAGCTCATAGCGTGGCCGACGCGCGAGCACGTGAGCGAGGGACCGAGAGGGAGGCTCACAAAAGAACAAAACTTGTACCGGTAAGACAACTTGTACCGGTACGAGTAGGCACTCATAGGCGCCCGGTGGCACCAGCGGTCGCACCAGCGGTCGCCCATGGTCGGTATACTTGTCAGTTCGCGTGGGTTGGCTCGACATTGACCCCCGCACACCCGTCCCGACATACATCTTACATGAATGTTTGAATGTGTGCCCGACGTGAGCTGTGTGTCGGGGTCCAGACTCCAGAGTCGTGAGCTGTCACGCCTCACTCATGCGTCATGAGTGGATCTTACATGTCCGTATTCCGGGTATGGTCACGCGTGAACGGGGTGTATAACGGGTGCGCGCCGGTCGGGTTTCACTTTGGCAGCGTTGGCACACGCTGCGCTCTGCGGGCGGGCGTCCGCCGCTTGCGCTTCCCGGATTTCCGGTCGTTCTGCTGGTGTTGCGCTGGCCGGGTCGTGCCCGTTACGGGGTTTTGTTTGTAGGTAAGAAACGTGTGTGTCCTGGTGTCGTCACGATAGACACGTCTGTCCAAAACCACAACCACAGCGAGACGAGCAGCGCTTACTCTGCCTTCTTTGCATCTCGGTCTCGAGCAAGATCACGTTCGGCCTTCTTTTCCTTGAATGTCGCAGCGGCGTCTCGAGCAAGCTCACCCTCAGGGTAGTTAATCATGTAAACGATGTACGCAAATAGCGCTACGCATCCACTTGCGGACGCAATATTCCACATGTTGCTGTAGTCGAGCGATGCAAGATACGAATAGCTGTTCTGCGCAATCAGCTTATTCATCCAAAAGAAGCCGATGACGCTCAGCAGCACGAATATGCCGGTCGCGATCACGAGCGCGAGATTCGCCATATACACACGAGTGCGGACACTTCAGGATCAGCGAGCGTGACGAGCGAGCGAACGATGCGCTTTGGCGGACGACGCGTTGCGGATGTGCGATCGGAGATTTGATCTCCAGGAGTCGACTTCACACAGACTGTCAGTCAGTTTCGTCGCGGTCCCCCCGCGCTCACCACCGTCTCAAAGGACGGCTCCAAGCAAGCAAGCAAGCAACGCTCCCCTCGGTCAACACAAGTTCTGAGTACTCGCTCACACGCATACGTGATACGACATAGAGATAGACGGGCGTGGTCTCTCAGACGGACAGACGGTCACGGGCCACCTTGTGGCGGTGCCTTGGCGGAGGCTGTCGTGCGGACAATCATCGTTTTCTTTCTTCAAATTTCGCCCAACGCTTTTGCTACGGACTGGTGGAGAAAGGTTGTCATAGCGTCAACACGCGACCGCTGGGCTCCTCGAGGGACGAGGCATACTACATGTATGCGGAGCTCATGTAGCATTGCAATTCAGAGCACGAGCTGGAGTACGGATCCGTACGCAGTAACAGGTGCCCACAGCAGAGCTCGAGCGGGGGTCAACGAGACCATGGATAACCAAGCGCAGCGCAGCGCCATCAGCGCGCACGCACGCGCGGGGGCCGCCGCACATTTCGCCGCCGCCATCACCAGGCGCACAAAGCGCCCAAAGCGCCCCGGGGGCTCATTTCGCAGGCTGGTACACGTTGACCATGCACGAGGCGAAGCCCTCTTCGAGTGCCTTGCGGTCGAGGTTTTTGCCAATGAACACGAGTCGGTTGATGCGCGGCGCGTCGCCCCACGGACTGAGGGTCTCGCCGGTGAAGAGCATGTGCACACCCTGGTATACGTAACGCTCGGCGCACCCCTCCATTGCGAGCACACCCTTCATACGGAAGATGTCCACGCCTTTCTCCTGTGGCCATTGGAAGCCACCAAGTCCATTCAGAGGGCAATCAGACGCACTCCGAGGGCACTCCGAAGGCATTGCGAGGGCAGCCAGGGACACTTACCTGCAGCAACTTTGCGATCCAGGTGTTCGTGCGTTCCATATTGAGCTCTCCCTCACGCTCGAAGCCAACAGAGGAGACGCTCACGTCATGCATGTGCTCAGCATCGTCCGCGAGGAACTCGGGGTCCATCTCGAGTACGCGCGCTAGCTCAAACGCCTTGATCCCGAGCACGTGCTCCATCGCGACGCTCGCCTTCTCGCATCGGACGATCGGCGCAAACTTGTTGATCGCGCGCAGCTTGCCCTCGACGCGCGCGATCCATTCGAGGCCCTCGGGGTCCTCCGGCGACTTGAGCAGGTCGATCTTGTTGAGGATCAATCGGTCGGCGAACGCCACCTGCTCGACAGCCTCGTTCTCCGTCCCCTCGGGCTTCTCCTCGTCGAGGTGCTGCTCGATGTGGAACGCGTCGACCATCGTGACGATGCCGTCGAGGCGCGCAAACTCCTTTATCGACTCGTCCATGAAGAAGGTTTGGGCGACCGGGCCCGGGTCCGCCAGGCCTGTCGTCTCGATGATGATCGCGTCGAGCTCCGCGCGCCTCCGGAAGAGCTTTGTGAGAATGCGGATGAGGTCGCCGCGCACCGTGCAGCAGATGCAGCCGTTATTCATCTCGAAGATGTCCTCGGTGGTGTTGAAGCGTTCACGCACCAGCGCATCGTCCACGCCCACCTCGCCAAACTCATTCTCGATCACCGCAATCTTCTTGCCATGGTTCGCCGTCAAGATGTGGTTGAGCAGTGTCGTCTTGCCCGCGCCTGCGTGGACGATAGACACACAGCTCGTCATATGAACGTCACGGAGCAAAAGGAATGATTAGGGGCGAGCGGTGTCCGCACCCAGGTAGCCAGTTAGCACCGTCACGGGGACGCGCGTGTCAGCCATGTGGGCGTGTCTGCGCGTGAGGGCTTGCTTTTGTCGAAGACTTCGAGACGGTCGTCACGGCGCGCGGCTGCGTAGTGGGTGCGCCGACCCGGTCCCCGCTCGGTCCCCCGCGCAGGGGCCGCTGAGCGTGACCCGCGACACGCGAAGGGAAGGGACGCGCGCGCCGCTCCTCGTCGCACGTTGTGAACTCAGTGAACATATTTCGAATCCACAAACCTTACCTTTCGCAAAAGGCTCTAGTCGAAAGAAACCTGAACGCACGTCACGTCAACTTTTCGCTGTCCAAGCGAGTCCATCTCCGAGGGCCAGAAGCGTCCATCAGTCCAACGCGACGCGGCTAACAACCGCGTGCACTACGACAGGACCGCCGATGTGCGTCGGGTAAACGGCCGCCAGCAGCCTACAGGTGAGCAATGCGTCTTCACCCGCTCCATTTCTTCATCGTCACCCTCGGCAGCTTCACCAGCTCTCAGACACAGACGGATGAGCCTCGGCCGCCGCCGCCGCCGTCGCCGACCGCACCGGAACCTTCGCCACCGCCACCACCATATCCGTCCTCACCCGAGCCTGCGCCACCACCACCACCGTCGCCTGATCCGCCGGAGCCGTCGCCGCCACCGCCGTCGCCACCGCCGTCGCCTCCGCAGTCACCACCCTTGCCTCCACCACCTTCCCCGCCACCGCCATCGCTACCGCCCCCATCGCCGCCACCGTCGCCGCCACCACCCTCGCCACCGCCGCCCGCACCGCCGCCGCCGTCGCCGCCTCCGCCAAGGCCGCCTCCGCCGTCGCCGCCGCCGCCTGCGCCTCCACCACCTTCGCCGCCACCTCCGATACCACCACCACCGTCCCCGCCGCCGCCATCACCTCCGCCGCCGTCACCGCCGCTTCCAAGACTGCCGCCGCCCTCACCGCCGCCTCCGAGCCCACCTCCGCCCTCTCCACCGCCTCCGGTCCCACCGCCTCCGTCGCCGCCACCTCCAACACCGCCGCCTCCTTCGCCGCCTCCGCCGACACCCCCACCGCCGTCGCTGCCGCCACCATCACCGCCGCCACCTTCACCTCCGCCGCCTATGCCACCGCCACCCTCGCCACCGCCACCCGTGCCACCGCCGCCCTCTCCTCCGCCTCCAAAGCCAGCACTGCCACCATCGCCGCCACCTTTACCACCACCCTCACCGCCACCACCCATGCCACCACCACCTTCTCCGCCTCCCACGCCGCCGCCGCCCTCGCCGCCTCCGCCTGCTCCTCCCCCCCCATCGCCGCCTCCCCCCATGCCACCACCGCCTTCGCCACCGCCACCAGCACCTCCACCGCCGTCGCCGCCGCCTCCTTTGCCACCGCCTCCTTCGCCACCGCCGCCAGCACCGCCACCACCAGCACCGCCGCCTCCTTCACCTCCGCCACCCATGCCACCACCACCCTCGCCACCGCCACCGTCACCGCCACCACCTTCGCCGCCGCCTCCTTTGCCACCGCCTCCTTCGCCACCGCCGCCAGCACCGCCACCACCAGCACCGCCGCCTCCTTCACCTCCGCCACCCATGCCACCACCACCTTCTCCGCCTCCCACGCCCCCACCGCCCTCGCCACCTCCGCCCGCCCCACCCCCGCCATCGCCGCCTCCCCCCATGCCGCCACCGCCATCGCCACCGCCACCAGCACCTCCACCGCCGTCGCCGCCGCCTCCTTTGCCACCGCCTCCTTCGCCACCGCCGCCAGCACCGCCAC
>ERZ761574.1626-NODE-1626-length-14133-cov-63.695411_pt1 | contig 14133 bp, 8 predicted proteins | sample MGYA00374950_ERZ761574 | MGnify/ENA primary metagenome ERZ761574 (study PRJEB28895, sample SAMN07631631) | mixed culture metagenome | isolation source: Freshwater growth medium | place: USA: Seattle, Washington | collected 2016-10-03 ... | reverse complement strand
TCGCTTCGACGATCCAACTACCTTCAGAGCCCCCCCCCTGTGAGTATGACCCCCCCAGTATCGAGGTCGGAGGTGGAAGGGTAAGCATATTCCCCCGTGTTCAGAATACGAACCTCGCGAAGAATACTGTGGTGAGTCCCTGTTCGCGTATGATCTCGTACTTCGGTGCTCAGAAAGTTGGTTTCAAATATGGATGCGCGTAACCTTGCTGCGGATTTATGTTACTCACCTGTATTCTTCCTCGTAGCTCGCGTTGGCGGTGCGCAGCGGCCTCATGTCCACGTTGCCCACGCGTCCTCGCCAGGGCCAGCAGTCTGCCGGCCAGGGCCAGCAGATGCAGCAGCCCGAGTCCCGGCAGCATTCGCACGCGTCGCCGCCATTCCAGTCGGCCCTCGGATCCATGCTGCTCCGGCTGCTGCCTCCGCAGCAACACGTGAGCGGCTGCCTGCGGAGCACGAGGAGCGCGGCGACGGTCGGCAGCAGCTCGGGTATCATCACCCCGAGCGTGACAGTAGAGATAGGGCCGAGCGGGGGCCAGTCGACCGCGAGAGCCTCGCGCAACAAGACGTACGCGCGGCTGAGCGAGCAGATCGAGAAGACGGCCGCCGCTAGCGTGACCTTGATGACCTTCTCCCGTGCATACGATCGGAGCGCGGGCTCCATGTCGGCGATGCTGCGGATCTTGCCTGAGACGGCGAGGCCGGCAGCGGTGGACGAGATAGCAAGGAGCGCCGAAAAGCCTGCGGACATGCGCCGGTGGGGGGCGGATGGGCAGCGCTGAGCTGGTGAACAGCAGAGGGGCGCACACCCGCTGATGCGCAGAGGCGACAGTGCGGGCAAGCGGCTGGTGCCGTGTGTAGCGGCAGGCACTCACCTCCACCGCTGAGCGCAAAGAGCCACTGGGCAAGGCTGACTGTCTCGGGCAGCGGTTCGTCCGATTCGAGCGCGCTGCTGCCGTCGTCGCGCTGCCACAAGAGGAGTGGCACGAGCGTGCCAAACGACAGGACGGCATTGATCGTGTTGACTGCGATGAAGGGAGGGCCGATGTGGTAGAAGAGAGCGGAGTGCGCGCGCATGGCCGTCGGCTGCACGGAGGGTTTGGCCATCATCATGTAGGTGGAGTCAACCCAGCCGCACACGAGCATCGAGAAGGCGAGGAAGTGTAGGCAGAAGGCGGCCCGAGTGAGCACGATCACTGTGAGTGAGCGCAGCACGGCGGTGGCATCCGTGCTGCGAGCCAGCTCGGGATGCTCTCGAATGCGCAGCAGCAGAAACGTACACCATGCGAGTCGCACGGCGAGGAGCAGCGTGAACAGGCCATAGGAGAAGCGTCGCAACGAGCGGCGGCGCCAGCCGTGCTTGTGCACTGAATGTCCCGTCCATATGACGACCAGGGTGAAGCCGAAAGCATACATTATTAGCATGACTGTGACGAGGGTGGAGAACGGCGGCACGAGCAGGCCGAGGTCCCATTGGTCTAGTCGGGCGACACGCACGTCCATGGTCTTGGAGAGTCGACAAAGACGGCACACTACTCTCGTTCCTGTGAACGTTAACACGACACAGCGAACCCGCGTTCCTGTGAACGTTAATACGACGCTGGTCGGTACCTTGTGTGTCGATTCAACTGACCCTTTCTCAATACGACACACGCGAGAACCCAGGAACACTCACACACCTGACTTGACCCCATTCGAGACACGGAGCATGCGCGCTCGCGGCGTTGAGGTTGGTTTGGGCGCGACGTCTGCTTGGATGGCCCATATCGGATGCTTGGCGGTCCCCATGTGCGACGTGTGGTCCGCGTGATGTGCCGGTGTGTCCCGGGATCCCGCCGGTGTTTTTGATCAAGAAAGTAAGTGGTTAAGTAAGTGGAAGTCGACTATAAGACGAGAGAGGCATCCGTATTCATGATCATGTACCGTCTGTCTCGTGTGTCCGCGCTCCCCCGGGGTGTTTTCGAACCGGCATCGGTACGTCATGTACCGCGTGTACCGGCATCGGTATTCAGTGTGCCATCATACGACGATGGCAAGGTAGGAGACGTGAGCAGTGGCGCCGTTGCCGCCCGCGTCGGGCGCATGAGCTGCAGCCGCGGCCGTCGCGGCGCCTCGACCTCCCTCGCGCGCAGGTTGAGGCAGATGACCATGGCGGAGACGTTGTCGTCTACATGGCGCTTGAGCGCCACCTCGACCAGCTTGTCACTTGCCATCGTCGCATCGCCATCGTACGCGTCGAGTTCCGCACGCGCGAGCTTCACCGCGTCCTGCGGCTCCACCACTCCCCACAGGCCATCCGAGCCGAGGATGAGGAACTCGTCTTCGTCATCCAACGGCTGCGCGATCACGTCTGGCTGCGCGGAGAGGCCGGCGGGCTTACGCCCCTGTAGCCCGTCGAAGTCTCCGAGCGCGCGCGCGACCTCGAGGAATCCCCCCAGCCTGTTGCCCTCGACGTGGCCGCCGTCCGCGAGCGCGCGCGCGCGCTCGTTCGGATCCACGAGCGAGTGGTCTACCGTGAGTTCGAGAGCACGCCCAGCGCGACAGAGGACCGCGCGGCAGTCGCCCAGCCACGCCAGGTACATCGAGTCAGCCGCAAGCAGCAGCAGCAGTGCCGTCGAGCCGCAGCAGCTCGGTCGCGACGGCGACATCGATCCCGCCCCAGCTCTGCCACCATCGCAGCCGGCTGCATCGCCACCGCCACCTGCACTGCTACCTCCTCCATCGCCACCGCCGCCGCCGCCGCCGCCGCCACCCGTAGTGTTCGCGCTCATTTGCTCATGGAGTAAGGCGGCCTCGGTCTTGCGAAAGCCCTCGCGCAGCGCGGTGACGGCATCGCCACGCCCAAAGGCGGGTGAGGCCATCACGTTGAAGTGCAAGTGCTCGCGGCAAAAGAGTGCCGCGTGCGTGCCGCCGTGGCCGTCAAACACGCCACAGAACGCAAATCCCTTTCCCGCCGGCGCGTGCACAATGGTCGCGTCCTCCATGTGCGCGCACCCGCCGCGGTCGGCGGAGCTGCCAACCTTGAGTGCACGGCTCAGGATCTTGGCCAATGAACCAGTGGGCATCGCGCGCGACGGGATGCTCTCGAGCCCACTGATGCTGCTGCCGGCGCTGCAACCGTTAGCGGTCGCATTGCGCCCGCTGCCACCGCGCAGGATGCGCAAAATCCCAATCTGTAGCTCACCATGCTGCACACGCTGCGCAATTCCCGCCGCCCACAACGTCGGCGGCCCATGCTGCACCACCCTTGCGCCCTCGAGCACCACGGTCACATCAACGGCGGCGCCCGCAGATGGCTGCGCCTGCAAAGCGCGCATGTAAGCGGCGGCGAGCGCCGGCGAGAGAAGCGGGATGGCGCTCAGAAGCTGCGGCGCGCCTGCGGGAACACGCAGCTGCCTGATGCTGCCTGGCGTAAGCTCGACCAGCTGCACGAGCGGTGACGAGGCGGAACTCGCTTTCATATGGACAGCTTGATAGCGCGGCGCGATCTCTGTGTGGTGGGGCCACAGGCACGACCTTTACAACTGTGAGTGTTGGTGCCTTCTCGGCCGTGCGCGTGTCTGTACACATCCGTGTGCCCTTGTGCGCCCGCGTGTCCCGTGTGTGTCCCGTGTGTGTCCCGGCTCCCCCCGGTGTCTTTTTACCGAATCGGGCCCCTTGAATCGGGCATGTGTGACAAGGTACTTCGCTCTGACCCTTGAACAGTTGAACTAGTACCATCAAGGCTTCAAGATGCGGAGTGCGGGTCTTGAGTTTGCGTTCACGTGTCACACTATCACACACACCACGCGGCCCACCCCACGCGCACGACAGCATGGTCCAGTTGTCCTAAAAATTGTAAAAAAATTGTCCAGGCCCTCGGTTGTCCCACTCATGTGAACACATGTAGTGGTGTGAATTAATACACGTGCGTGAGTATTCACAATGTTAATGACTTCATAACGCTTGACTGTACTGTACCGGTATTGAACAGCAGCAGCAGCAGCAGCACTGTATTCACGGTCGTGCCGTTTATTCATATCCGGATATGGACGCTTGATTCAACGGGGGGCGGCTCTCACTTCCGATGACAGCCACGACCCTGCTGGTTGCTGCAGGGCCGCGTACAAAGTTGACTGTCGGGAAAGCGGGGTTCGAGGTGTGGGTTTTTACTAAGGGGGGTCTAGTTAGTGTGCACCAAACTGCAGACCGTACCGTACCGTTCTAGTACACGTCCATCCATTGGGGATGTACGTCAGAACCTCGGGTGCGTGCGTGTATAGGTATGGCCCGGTCACCAAAAGCAAACTTTCCTAAACACTAACCTTCGGTTCACCTCCCTGGTCACTTTCCTAATGTTCACTATGGTTGCGAGCGACCTAGTGTACCCACCAAATACATCCCCCGGCACCCCCCCTGCACACTTCCGCATCCCACTGTGCTGCCTACAGCTGAGAGGTGCCCCATCGCTCAGGTTCCAAGCAAGAGAGCCATTTGCGTCGCTCCCTCCGATTACCCCCCGATCGCCGTCCCACCGCGACGCGCGTCACCCTGCAGACCCCCTCGCACAGTCTGCACGCGGTCGATCTTAACGAAATACAAGGGTACTTCCCGTCTTATCGAAGAGACCCTCGCAGTCGGTTGCAAAGGCAGACGAAAAGCCTTCATAAACCGAACCAGACCCATGCATACCACAGTTGGCATGAAATTGTTACGTCAAAAGATTGCCTTCGCATCTTTTATTTATAAATTGAAAACGTGGCACGAGTTCTGCTTCTAGGTGAGAAAAAATGCGTGTTCAGCTGCTGCGCTGCGCTGCGCGCGCAACGTCTCAAGGTAGTCTCAAGGGGCGGGGTCTCTCACCTGCCCACATCCCCGTGGGTCGTACTCCTCTGGCCGCCGCCGTGCAAGCAGGCCACGCACTGAAAGGCTAGAACGGTGCAGAGCCGACCGTTATCTACGACAGTAGTACAATTCACATGACGGCTTACATAAATCGTGCCTCGCTTGAGGCTTGCACAGCTGACCACTTCCGCCTGGGACAATGGACAATCGAGAGTTCAGAGCGAAACAAGACGCAGAGTTGTCGCACGCACACGTACAGCAACATTACTTGCCTGGAGGACGTCACATTGCTGCAGCTTTGCAAGGCGCTTGACTACCGCTCGGCATTGCTGGTGGGTGACTCGATTATGCTGGCGCTATGGGCCGCGGTCCCGCTATTTGTACAGAAACCTGCCACTCAGATTGGGCCCTGTACAACCGGAGAGGGCAAATGCTACGGAGTGTGCTGCCGCGCGTGGATAATACCATGCGCCAACGGCACACAGCCAATCAAACTCACCTTTGCAAGACACAACCACCTGATCGGCCACCATATGTATAAACCTGTGGACTCGCGTGTGGATGACTCATGGCGTGACCCAAGGACACTTGATCGGCACCCGTGGTTGATCCTCTCAACAGGTGCTCACCTTACTGAAGTACCGGACCACAACCGCAGCGGTACCTTTGAACTGCGGGCCGCCGAGCTTGCCAGCTCCCTCTATAAGACGCACCCACATCGGCTGATCTATGTCAAGCCGCAGTGGGGTGTGGACCCATTTTATAAAGATGTGCATGGGCCAACGGCACCAGTGCTACCCAACATCACCTTCAGGTGGGATTTGTTGCCTGCGATTGGTACAGCCTACTCTAAGGCGCTGGAAGCGATGGGAGCTGTGACAGTAGACCCTACGCTCGCACTCGCACAACGGTCTGACTGCCGTGCTGACTTCCTTCACAGCGCTGCGGAGGTGTATGCTCAGTCCACCTGGCGCCTTGTGCAAGCTGCGGCGGCACTGCTGACCATGCGGCTATCCGATAGAGTCTAGAGACGGGGGAAGCGCAGACGGGGGCGGAGCGGTAGCGCGGCGGACAACGGTTTCTCTCAAGGCGGGAGAGACGGGAGTTGGGATGCGAGTGTATGCTGTATCGCGCTTCGATTCGCAGCGATCGGCGTCCGGTCCCGGCAGAGCACACGGCGCGGCGCATCTGGACGGGAGACGGTGCAACTGGGAGTGGCGATGACCGGATGCGGGATCGGATCATGGCACGAGTCTGTGTCGTGTCGGTGTCCTGCACAATTTTGAATATACTTGCATGGATTAGATGGATATAAAAATTGCGTTTGTAGAAGCTATTGGGCTTTCGAGCACTCTGTCTGGCTTAAATTTTCTACGGTAATGAATTCATAATGACACACCGGCGCAGCGCTGTAGGTGGCGTAGGGGGGACCGACCGGGAGGTGGGGGTGGGGGCCGGATCCTTGAAAATCCTCGCCGGTGTGTTAGTCCACTGAGCGACGCGACCACTGCGTGGCAGTGTTTCGTGTGGAAGTGGCTGGTCGGTACCTTGTGTGTCGATTCAACTGACCCTTTCTCAATGAACACAGCATGCTGCCTGCGGCGAACGAGCTCTCTCTCTGAGACAGCCACGACCCTGCTGGTTGCTTCAGGGCCGCGTACAAAGCTGACTGCCGTGCCATCGGTTACAAGCGCAACGACGACGGCCGGGAGAGTGATAGCATGCTCAGTTTCGGCAGCGCTTGGAGAGTGGACCTTTCGGTGCACTTTCGGTGCAACGGGATGGTGTCGTGCACCTTGCTTCCCATCCGATGTTCACTTGGATCAACAATTCTGCCCAGGGGCTCGGACTACACGCCAGTGTACACGCCAGTGCAGATTGCAGCCAGAAGTGGCTTGGCGTCCACAGCGGCGTCAGCCTTGGCCGAGCTCGCCGCCGCAACCAAGCATCGCAAGGCGACGGACGTTTGCGCCACGTCGCCGAAATTGCCAGTCGCCGCCGCACCGCCCAAGGCCGCCGTCGCCGTCACTGGACCCGCGCCGCCGTCAGCCCCGCTGCCAGCAGCCCCGCCCTCAGCTATGAGCATAGAACAGCTGCTGACGGTCGTCATCACCAGCTCGCCGGTTCGTTCAAATCCGAGCACCCGCATGCTGCTCGAATGCCTGACGTCTCTGGACATCCACGGAGACCTCTCGCAGTGCCGGAAGCTGATCATGTGCGACGGCTTCAAGGTACGGGAGCAGAGCCAACGCAAGCTGGGCATCGTCACCGACGAGGAGGCTGTTCTATATCGCGAGTACATCCAGTCCATCGCGTGCATGTGCAGAGAGAAGAGCACACTCCAACGGACTCGCGTCGTGCAGCTCGCCAAGTGGCAGGGCTCGGCGTATGCCATCCGCGAGGCGATCGAGGGCCACGTGCAAACGCCCTTTGTGATCATCGTGCCTCACGATTGCATCATCGCTCGGCCAGTTCGGCTTGACGCCGTCGTTGCCATGATGCATGCCAACGCCGACCGCGTGAATTACGTCAAGATTGGGCAACCCAAGCACAAGGACTACGCTGAGGCTGTATGCGCACGCGTGCCTCGATCTCGCCTGGGACCACATGGGCCTTGCTGGCAGCGCCTGCTTGCCCGCCTGGTTCGCTCACCCGCGGCGTGGCTTCGAGTCCTGTGCGTGCAGGTTCTTAGCCGGTACGGGGTGCGGCTCGAGCCGACGCCGATGAGCACCTACGCGCCGTCTCCGTCATTGGGGGCCGTGGCGGAGGCATCGGCTGAGATGAGCCTGACCCCGATGCTGTGCTACAAGGATAACATAGCGATGGTCAGCGTGCGCTTCCTGACCGAGCACGTCTTCACGCCCAGCAGCGGCGTGAGGCGCGGCACCTTCATTGAGGATACATTCGGCAAGAACTTCCAGATGCGCTCGTGGTTGGTTTCGGCCGCGTGCGCCGCCAAGCAGCCGCCGTCGAATGGATGCTTCTTGCTCGGCGACGGGCGCGCCGAACCAATGATACGTCACCTCGATGGCAAGACCTACCTTGACCCGGAACAGCGGGTCCGAGCTGGACTCAAAGCATACGAAAATGGACGGGACGGCTACATCGACTGGACTGTTACACTGCGCCTGGCGAGCTTGGCTGCGCAACAAGAGACACTGAAGGCGGTGGAGGCGGAGGAGGCGGAGGAGGCGGCGGAGGCGGCGGAAGGGTGTGCGGTGGAGGACGACATCGAGGACGAGGGGAGTGAGGCAGACTCGGAGACGCTCGATGGCCCATGCACATGACCTTTTCGAACGAGCTTTGGGCTGGCCCGCCTATTCGCCATTCTCGTCCGTGGGCTGGGCATGAATATGTTATCACGCCGCGGGAGCTCGCCACGGCACGAGTTTCATAGGGTCGCAATTGTACGCTTCATCTGATGCCATCGGCAATACGGCTTGTCCCACTCATGACTCATCTAGCTTCATTTGCGAGTGCGTTCCGGCTTCCGCGTGAACTTCTGCGTTCTGGGGCGTGATGCGGCGCGTGCCGTTCTTCCCTCTTGGCCTCTGCTGCCTTCACCTCTTTCTGGTGTAAAAGTACCGTCTTTAAGTTTGGAAGTACATTCCCAGCTCTGTGCTTCGGCCATGGCTTCGGCTGATCTGTTCTCGAGGGCCGGGCTTCCCCCGCGCCCCGGCCCGCCTAATATTGTGCGCTGTAGCGTGTACGAGTCCTAGTGTCGTCACGCCGCGCAACTCGAGCACTATGATACCGTACAACTTTCACAGTTCACATAACGCAAGCCACTGCACCGGCCCACCGCGTCTCTTTTTGTTCAAAGAACGAACAAACTTCAACGCAAAGCAAGCCGGGCTGCTCCGCGAAGCGCTTTGTCAAAGATGAATGCCCAGCTCCCTGAAAACGCCAGCCTCTGCGATGGCCTATCTCCGGCATAACACGTGCAAAGAGACCGGCGGCGCGTGCCCGGTGCCGCGGCCCGATGGGCGTGCAAGCTACTATCTGTCACATTCTGGACCTCGCCCTCGCCCTCGCCCATCCACGCAACCGGCATGTATTCCCGCCGTGAGCTCCGGTAGCTCCGGCTCGGAGACGCCCCGGCGGCCACTTGCATGCATCGCGGTCCTCGCCTCGTCCGTCCTACTCGCCACCACCAGAAGTCGCGAGGTTGATGGAACGCCCCAAACCGACGAGATTGCCGGGAGGTGGCGAGTTGGCGATTCGCACCCCGTTGCGAGGTGAGACGAGCGGCACGCTGTGCACCGCGCGCAAGGGCGGAGGGGGGGGCAGCGGCAGCGGCAAGGCGCTCGCGCGTGTCGGGTCGCGCTGCCCACCCGCGTGCATGCCCGTGTCCTCTTGGCCGCTGCTCTCGGGCACACTGGGCTTGCTGCTCATCTGAAGCCACTGTTGGAGCGCGAGACTCTCAGGCGACGCCTCGAGGAGCGCCGCGCTCGTTGCAGGACGCATGGCGGGCGACTGAGTGAGCGACCCCTGCTGCGACCCCTGCAATGAGCCCTGCTGCGAGCCTCGCAACGATCCAGGCTGTGAGCTGCCCCGTGAGTGGCTAACACCCCACGTGGGCCTTCCAAAGAGGTCCACAGGCGCTGCCGAGGGCACGGGCGCTCCAGTACGCATCGCCGTCGTCGCCCCGTCGCGGGCGGCGCCGGAGAGCGGCGCGTCGGTGCTGCCGCTTTCTTCGGTAGGAATCATACTCACCCACGAGCTGTGCACGGCGGGCACGTACGGCAGCGCCGCGGGAAGCTGAAGGGGCGCCGACGGTACGCCGGATGGCAGCACGGCGATGGCAGCTGCTACCGCGGACACTGCAACCGCGGCCGCCTCCGGTGCAGTGCCAAGCGCTGGCATGGCGGCCGACGGCGAGATGGGCGGCGGCGTCGGCGAGGGGGCGGCCGGAGAGCTCTCTGGAGAAAAGAGACGCCGCCGCCGACTCAGCGGCTGCTGGGGCGGCTGCTGCCGTCGCTGCGGCTGCGGCGCCTGCTGCTGCGCCTGCTGCGCCTGCTGCGGCGGCTGCGACTGCCGCGACTGCGGCTGCGCCTTGGGCTGTGGCTGCGGCTGAGGCTGTGGTTGCGGCATAGGCATCATCTCCTCCATGATTTGCTCGACCGACTTGAGCCGGTGACTGCCAATGTGTGCATTCTGATTGCCACTGATTGCCTTCCTCATCAGCGTCTCCTCCATGATCTGGTCGACCGACTTCCGCGTGCGCTGCGGCTGCGGCTGCGGCTGCGGCGGTGGAGGTGCTTGCTGCGGCTGCGGTGCAGTGGTCGGCAGTCTGTTCGCTGCGCCGCCGTACGCGGCCGCAGCGAGGGCCGCAAGAGCCTCAACCTCTTGGGCAGTCGCGATGGCCTGGGCGGCCTCGGCCTCGTACTTGGCCAGGGTGGCGTGCGCCAGACTCGGCGCGGCGGCGATGTTGACTGGCAGTAGCTGGGAGAGCTCTGCATCAGATGCGGGTGCCCAGGGCCCAGCGTCCAGTGTCGAACCAAACGAGTCGAGCTTAGCCTGAACGTGGCGAAGCTCCTCCCTCCACCCAGCGGAGCCAAATGACGACGCGGCCTCGCCGGCGCTGGTCGTGCAAGGGGTCGGCACGGTGCCGAGGGAGGCAGCGGCGGCGACGGCTCCCACCTCGCCCGAGACGGCGGCGATGAACGCCCGAGCCTCTGCGCGGCCCTTCGCTGCGGCTGCCTCCATCGCCTTGGCCTTGGCCGCCTCCGTCGCCGTGCCGACCTTGGCGTCGCTCGCATTCGTGTCTGGTCCGGTGTGCGCGGCCGAGGACGCGTGGGCACCGGCCGGCATGAGGCGACGCAGCGTGCTCACGTCAACAGCGGCGTGGGCAGCAAGTGCAGCGCGAGCGCCGTGGCGAGCGCCGACCATGGCCTTGGAACGGGTGGGCACCGAGTTGGGGACCGTCGCGCGATACGAATCGAAGGCAGAGGTGGCGGAGGCGATGGTGGCGTTGGCGTTGGCGTTGGCGTTGGCGTTGGCGTTGGCGTTGGCGTTGGCGTTGGCGGCGGTGGCGGCGGCGGCGGTGGTGGTGCGCGCGGCGGATGCGCCTGTCGGCGCCTGCCCGATCGACCTCGTCGTCGGTGACGCGAGGCACGCAGAGAGCAGCGGCCCACGGCGCACGCCCTTAGCGGCAGTGGCCGAGCGCGGTGAGGGCTCCAGAGAGTTCCGTGAGGATGTCGAGCTGCGAGATGCGGATCTCACGGACGAGGCGGAGGGGGGCGTCGAGCTCGGCTCACTGCTCGCGAGGTAGGCGGCCATCTTGTGGTCACATTGGAGGCCGCCACTCGAGAAGGCACATGCGGCGGCGAGCGAGGCGGCGGCGGCCGAGGCTGCCGGCGGCGCAAGGCGCTTCGCCTTGAGGGGCGAGCCGATTGCTGGCCGATCTCGGCACAGATCTCGGGGCATATCTCGATGGGGCGAGCCTCCAGCTGGCTTGTTCAGAGCAGCTTCGGCCTCATGGAGCCTGTCGAGCGTCGCCTGCAAGTCCAGCTGCAGCCGCTCCGCGCTCATGGGACGGCGCTCGGCGCTGCCCGGCGCGTCGTGCGTCGCGTGCGTCGCGTGCGTCGCCCCGTGGGTACCCGCGGTGGGTGTCGACGGCAGCGCGCCGGGGGAGGCGGGCCGGTGGCTCGAGGGGCGCGCTGAGGCGGGCGCCGAGACGGGTGCGGCCACGAAGGTGCGCGAGGGTGGTGTGGAGGTAGGCACCGAGGCTGGGGAGCGCAGCGGCGGGGCGCGCGCCGCCGCGGCGGGAGGGTCGTCATCGATGTCTGCAAGGTCGACGGGCTCTTCTTCCGATTCCGGAAAAGTTGGCACCTCATTATCCGCGGCGAACGTCGCACTAGAGCTTAGTGTGGCGTCGGCGGCCGCCAGCTGCAAGTCCACGCGCTGTAGCAGCTGCTCCGTCAATTGGCAAACCATCTTGTCCGTCGCGGCGATCCTCTCGGGCGAATATCGAGATGCGGCGACGTGCGGCGAGGAGGGTGCGGACTCGAGGGGGACAAAGCGTGCGGAGGTTGGCGCCGGCGTCGACGTCAGTGCTGCGGCGGCCGACTCTGGCAGCGGTGGTGCGGGTGCGGCTGACATGGGCGGCGTGCCTGGGGGTGTGACGAGCTGCTGGGTGAGATGCTGGGCGGGGACGTCGAGTAGGTGGGCACGTCGGAGGGCCGCTAGGGCGGGCGACAAGTGGAGCCGGCCTCGCGAGAAGCTCAGCCTTGCCATGATGGCTTTGGTTGAGAGCCTAGGTCCGGTCGTGGCTTCGGTCACATCCTCCTGGCGCGTGGACTGGGGCCTGCGTGTGGACTGGCGAAGCTCCGAGGCCGTGGCATCCGCTGCAACGGCGTCGGCTGGCGCCGCATCGGCCGCACGAGCCGGTTTGCCGACCTCCAGCAGCGCCTCCAGCGGCGCCGAGTATGGGCCGTTCTCTGACGAGTCCCAAGGCAGCTCTTCCCGCCACGGCTGCCTCGGAGAGCCTCGGCCGAGCTTCGCGAACAAGAGGTCGAGGCCGCTCACAGGTGGGGTGGGGGCGATCGGAGTGCTCACGGCGGCGCTGACGGCGGTCGGCGTCGCGGGCGCGGCGGACGCGGGGGTGGCGGGGGCCGCTGGCTCAGAGGCGGCGGCGGCGGCGGTCGGCAGGTCGTCATCGAAGAGCTGCAGCACGCGTGGCGTCGGCAAGGCGGCAAGGTCCCTTCGGGCGCTGTCACGGGCGTCCGCGAGGTCAGCGAGCCGCTCCGTCGCGTGAGTGCGCACGTGGAGCGCCGAGTTGGGCACGATGGGCGCCGAGTTGGGCACATGGAGTGCCTCCGGAGAGGCCACCGACGGCTCCGCGCACTTGCGAGCGGGCACAGCGGCGGCGACTGGCGCCTTGACAGCCGCGGAAGCGGCCGTCTCGGACGAAAATGAATAGCTTGCTGCAGCGGCCTGCACGAAAGAGCACACTGCGGCGGTCGTGGCGGTTGCCGTGGGGGCCACTGCCACGGACGCTGAGGGCGTCCGCGCCGACTCGGCGGCGCGCCCATCGGAGCAGGCGGCCGCGGTCTCGTCATCGTCCTCGACGCGGGACTTCGGCGGCTCCTCGTCCTCGTCCTCGTCCTCGTCCTCGTCGTCGTCGTCGTCGTCGTCGTCGTCGTCCTCGTCGTCCTCGTCGTCCTCGTCGTCGTCGTCGTCGCGCTGCTCGCGCTGCTCGCGCGCTGGCGGGGTGGGCACGCTGAGCGCCTCCTCGTCGGGTATGGGAGGCATGCGCAGCAGCTGGCGCAGCGACAGATCGACTTTGAGCAGATCGCCCTCGAGCATGCGCGCCGCCCAGTCCGCTGCCTCCGCCTCGGTGGTTGCCTTGGAATGCCGATCACGTTCGGCACGCAACCGACGTGAGAGGTAACGCCGCAGCCGGAGCAGCACGCGCGACTTCCACTCGGTGTGCTCGGCCTCGCTTGCCTCGGGCGGAGGCTGCGAGAGCGCCACACGGTCGGCCGCGAGGGGCGACCCCACGCTGTTGGACATCGGAGAGGAGAGTAGGCTGCTGTCGGAGTAAAGCGAGGGCGACATATCGGCCGGATTGCGGCGGCCGCTCACGTGCGGCGGCGATGCAGGGTCCGGCTCGTAACGCGCGGGCGCGGCCGACCACGCTACTTTCATGGCCTCCGCTAGCTGCACCAGCTCCTTTGAACGGGCGGCTGACGAGGCGAGGGCGGCCTCGATCTCAAGCTTCGTCGCTGGCGGGAGCGCCGCGAGGTGGATGTTGGACAACGCGTGCGTGTGGCTCACAGCGGCGTGCATTTCGGTCGCGGTGCGAGTAAACTCATCCAAGGCGGCCGGGACAGGCATGTCGTATGGCAAAAAGACCGCGAGGCTCGTGAGGCGGGAAGCAACTTGAAGGGACGTAAATCACGCGTCATCGGTGTGATCCTGTCAGTTCACGCTCTGTACTGGACGCAAAGGCCCCTGTTGCGGCCCCTCTCATAGAGATTGGGGAAGGTATACGGACGTGTGAGTGACGGTGACCCTGGTCTGGCGGGTAACCCTAGTCTGCTCCGTGCGATTGACGAAACCCAGGGCTACCGGGTTTCGTCAATTGACGAAACTGAACCATGGGCCACGTGGCCTGAAGTGGGGAGAAGCCGTGACACCCAGGCGCGCCCACACACGGGGCCGCTACAAAGACTGCTGATGAGTATGGGATGGGGGGCGGGGAGCTGAAAGTACCATCTCGCTTCTCGTGACGTGCGCCGCGGGGCGGGCGGGGCTGCGGGGGGGTTTGTTATCGAGTTTGGGGGGGTTTGTTATCAGGATACGT
>ERZ761574.1608-NODE-1608-length-14236-cov-103.143784_pt1 | contig 14236 bp, 7 predicted proteins | sample MGYA00374950_ERZ761574 | MGnify/ENA primary metagenome ERZ761574 (study PRJEB28895, sample SAMN07631631) | mixed culture metagenome | isolation source: Freshwater growth medium | place: USA: Seattle, Washington | collected 2016-10-03 ... | reverse complement strand
GGGCCTGTGGGCGAGCTGCACATGCGCACCGCGACGGAGTGCGCGCCGCCGCCTCCCGAGCGTCACCGCGGAGCCGCGCGTGCCCCCCCGAATCCGCAGGTGTCCGAGCGGGCGAAGGCCTGATAAGCGCGGCGCACGCGATGAGCGACTCGATGGGCGAGGCCGTGTGGCAGGCCGCAAGCGACGGCAAAAAGGCGGAGCTCAGGCAGCTGATCGAGCGTGGAGGGAACGTCAACTGGCACCATCCTGAGGTGCGCCGCCACATGTGCCTCGCGTGGGGTCGTCGCCGCCTCTGTTGGTTTAGTCGCCTTCGCCGCCGAGGCAGCGCCCGCCCGACACGGCGCCGTCTCCCCACAGCCCAGGCGGCGCTGGCCTTTTGCCGCCGCCCCGCCGACCAGCCGAATGGCGCGCGCGCCGCACCCCCGCGTGCTCGCCCATTCGTCTCACCCCTTTGGCCCTTGAGGATGGCTCGTGTGTGCGTCCAGTGCTACGGTTTCACAGCTCTGATGATTGCCTCAAGGGACGGGCACGAAGGGTGCGTCCGACTCGTCATCGCGTCCGGGGCGAACGTGAACGACACGCACGTAAGTCTGGAGCGCCCTCTCCCAAGCACACGCCATGGGTCCGCTTCCATGTAGTGATTTCGTTCGTCTCCTCCCTTTTGTCTTCAGAACTACAACGGATGGTCAGCTCTGCATAAGGCGGCATCCGGGGGCCGCCTCGCGATCGTCAAGCGACTTCTCGAAGGCGGCGCCGATTTGGCGCTTCAAAACTTTGGCGGCCAGACGGCCCTCGACTTGGCACGGCAGTATGGCTACAGCGAGGTCGTGGCCCTGCTGAGCGAACCTCGGTACGCGGATGGAGACCGAACCGAATGCGAACCGAATGATGCTGAATTGAATGCGAACCGAATGCGAAATCATTGCGAACCGAATGAAAACCGAAATGCGGAGAGGCGCCGTCTTGGGCGCACGCGGACCAGGGATTATCTGCCGCTCGGCGAACGAATGGCTGCGAGCTGCCATGGGATGCGGCTGAGAGGTCGCAACGCACGCCCTCTGGGGCAACACAGCGCATTGCGATTGCACGTCCTTCACATTTGGCGACGGGCACAGAACGACCAAATCCTAGGCGCCGTGCTGGGCACCACGTGGTCTCCACTGAGTCTCCTTCTGCCTTGTGATTTTGAGGTCGACCGTTCTCAAGCGCCAAGCTGTGTGTGTGCCCTCGCGCGTCCACAGGGGCGAGGCGCAGCGGCGCGAGGCGGAGCGGCGCGAGGCGGAGCGGCGCGAGGCCGAGCAGCGCGAGGCAGAGCGGCGCGAAGCGGCGGCTCGACAGCAACGTCAGGCGGCCGACAAAGCGGCGGCCGAGAAGAGGGCGGCCGAGGAGAGAGCGGCAGAGAAGGTGGCGGCAGAGAAGGTGGCGGTCGCAAAGGCGGCAGCTGACAAGGCGGCGGCGGAGAAGGCGGCGGCGGAGCGGCGCGAGGCGGAGCGGCGCGAGGCCGAGCAGCGCGAGGCAGAGCGGCGCGAAGCGGCGGCTCGACAGCAACGTCAGGCGGCCGACAAAGCGGCGGCCGAGAAGAGGGCGGCCGAGGAGAGAGCGGCAGAGAAGGTGGCGGCAGAGAAGGTGGCGGTCGCAAAGGCGGCAGCTGACAAGGCGGCGGCGGAGAAGGCGGCGGCGGAGAAGGCGGCGGACGAGAGGGCGGCGGCCGAGAAGGTGGCGGCCGAGAAGGTGGCGGCCAAGAGGGCGGCGGCTGAGAAGAGGGCGGCGGACAAGGCTGCGGCCGTTAAGGCCGCGGCGGCGGTCGCGAAGAGGGCGGCCGAGGAGGCTGCGGCCGAAAAGGCGGCGGCCAAGTCCAAGGAAGGGCACGCCCTGAAAGACAAGGCCGACTTTGCCGGAGCGCGTGACGCCTTCGACGAGGCCTATCGGAGGTGTCCTCCCGACGGCGAGTTTGCTCAGCAATCCGCCATGTGCCTCTTCTCCGCTGGCACCATGGCATTCAAGGCGAACGACCTTTCGGGCGCCAAGGCCCGGTACGATGAGTTGCTCGGACTCAAATCGCTCGACGCTACCCTTCGTGACATGGCGCTCGAGAAGGCGGCAGCGGTTGCAGAGGCAACGGAGAAGGCGGCGGCCGAGAAGGCAGCGGCCAAAAAGGCGGCGGCCGAGAAGGCGGCGGCCGAGCTGAAGCACTGGGAGGCGGAATTTGAGAAGATAGCCAACGCCCGCGCGCTTCTCTGCAAGGAGCAGGGCCGCGTGCGCCTCGCGGCCGCGGCGGCGGTTGTTGAGGACGAGTCACTGCGCGACGCCACGAAAGCGAGGGACGCGGCGCGCGTCGCCTTGGTCCGCGCGCTCGATGATGCGCTCTGTGTACACGACGAGCGCCACGCCGAGGAGCAGCGACGGAGGCTGACCATGGAGGCGGCCACGTTGCAGCAGCAGCAGGGGGCGCGCAAGCTCACGCTCGACGAGCAACTGCGGCTCGAGTGTCTGCACAGTCAGGTGCTGCCCGTGCTTGACGAGTGGGTGGCGCAGATCGGCAGATTGCGCGAGGAGCGCGAGGACTTGGGCCGCCACGTGAGCGACGAGCCGCCCAGCCTGGAGGATCTTCACATGAAGCACGAGGCGCTCAAGCAGGCGAAGGGTGCTCTCAAGAAGGCGACGCGCGGCCTCGAGGATGCCAAGGATGAAGGCGTCAACCTCGCGCCCGCGGAGGCCGCGCTCAAGGTCACCCGCCGCGCCGTGCAGGCCGCGGAGAAGGCACTGCACCAAGCGCGCTTCGAGGCGGCGACGCTCGCGAAGGCGCACTTCCCCGAGTTGTTCGCGCGCGAGGTGCTGCTGCGCGTGGGCAAGGCCGACGGCCTCGACGAGGATGAAGTGCGCGCGGTGCTCGTCGAGCGCGAGCTGGCACACTATGAGCGCGAGGCTCGGCTGAGCGACAAGGATGCGAGACACGAAGTTTGGAGAGCGAGCTACGACGGCGAGGCGTGCGTGCTCAAGGAGTACAAGCTCGACAGTCGCGACGAGTGGAAGGCCCTCGTCAAGGAGGTCACGGTCCTGCGGCGACTCGCCAGCTGCCCGTACGTGGCCGACGTGCAGGCCGTATTTGAGACCCCAGACCACACGGCGGCCTACGTGCAGCTTCCGTACTACAATGGCGGTGACATGCTCCAGTGGCTGACCAAGACGGCGCCCGAGGTGTGGCGACGCAAGGCGCTGCTTGGGCAGCTGTGCGAGGCGCTCCGCCACGTGCACAGCCACGGCCTCGCGCACGGCGACGTCAAGCTTGAGAATACACTCGTGTCTCTCGAGGGAGAGCGCGCGACGGCGCACCTTGCCGACTTCGAGTCCGCGCGCCGCCAGCAAAGCAGCCTGAGCACGAGCACGGGCGGAAGCAACGCCTTCACCGAGCTCTACGCGGCGCCGGAGATCCTCAAGGCAAGCAGAGAGGGCCGCGAGCGAGACGCGAAGCCCACCGCGATGGGCGACATGTTCTCCTACGGCGTCTGCTGCCTCTTCGCGTGCTGCCTACCGGCCGATGCGAGCGCGCAGCAGCAGGCAGTGCGACGTTTCGCGGGGGAAGACGGCCGGCAGCTCGCGCAATGGTCGCGCGATGCAGCTACGCTTGCCGATGAGCACCTCCCGTCACTGCTCGACAGCCTCCTCGCGGTGGCAACGACCAACAAGGAGGCTCTCGAAAAGCGCCTGAGCGCTAGCCAGACGCTTCGGCACGCATTCCTCGACACGTCCGCGGCGCTCGAGGTGAGTGCTCGCGCGCAGCAGGCGGCGGCCAAGGCGAGCATGCAGGCGCAGCAGACGGTCGCAGCGGCGTCACACGAGGCGGCGCAGCAGATGGCTGCTGTAGAGCGCGAGGCGGCGCGTGTGCATCGCGAGGCTGCGTGGCGTGAGGCCGAGCTGCGCCGCAGGCAGGCGGAGCTGGAGGAGGCGCTTGAGGCTGCTGCACAGCAGAGCGAGCTCGAAGCGGCGGCGAAGCGAAACGAGATACAGCGCGAGCAGCGCCGCCTTGAACAAGAGCGGACAAAAGTGCGCGAGCTGGAGGCAGCGGCGGAGGCAAAGGCGCGGGCGGCGGCGCAGCTCACGAGCGATGCAAAGGCGGAGGCTGCGCAGCAGCAAGCACAGGCGCAGGCCAGGCGCAAGGAGCTCGAAGCTGAGGAGAAGCGAGTGGCGCTCGAGTGTGCGCGGAGAAAGGCCGAGGCGGAGAGCGCCGAGGCCAAGGCCACCAAGGAGCGTGATGAGCTTCGCATCGAGCGCAAAAAGGCCCGCGCCATGCCCGACTACTGGGAGACGCGCATTGCGACCAGTTCGCCGGATGGCTTCGCCGCGATTGCCCTCGACCCTGGCCGCGACCGTAGCACGTGGGCCGCACTCGAGCGGCTGCTGCAGACCGACCCAGTGAAGCTGAAACAGAGCGGTGCCGATCGGAGGGGCACCACGCACGACCGGCTGAAGCTCGCGTGCGCGTGGCGCCTGGAGAACCCGGCGCTGTGGGACAAGTACATGAGCGGCGTGCAGGGTGTGATGAACGACATGAAGCGCATCCGGCAGGGGCGAGTGGCATCCGCGGGCGGCGCGCCGCCTCTTACATGCCGCGTAGCGGACGCCCTACCCGGCGACCTGCGCGTGGACGTCAATGAGGCCTTCCTGATGCACGGCACGAACGCCGGCGTGCTCATCAACATCCTCTCCACGGGCATGAACGAGCGCTTCGCCGGCACAGCCGCCGGAGCCGCGTACGGCGAGGGCTCCTACCTGGCCGAGGACGCCGGCAAGAATGACCAGTACACCAAGGTGGACCCGCAGTACGATGGGAGCTCGGAGCTGCACAAGCGGCTGTACGCGCACGGCGCGCGCCACCACCCAGGCAAGGTCTTCTACATCCTCGTGTGCCGCGTGGCGCTCGGTCATCACGTGCGAACGCAGCAGAGGATTACAAAGAAGATGAGAGAGAATAATGAGTCACCCACAATCACCAATACGGGTCGGCCCGTGTTCCCCATCGTTTACCGCGAGCTCGACACGGTGGCCGGCATCTCTCCGCCCGTGCTTCACCACTCGCTGCTTGCCGACGTCTCACCACCCGCCCGCTACCGCGAGTTCATCGTCTTCCACTCGGAGTACATCTACCCCGAGTACCTGCTGGCCTACCAGCGGTACGAGGGCGGCCGTGGGCCGATGGCGTGAGTGTGCCGATGGCGTGAGTGTGCCGAGTGAGTGTGGGCGCGCTAAAGTGTGCAGTATCTGGAACTGATCATGAACGCGCGGTGGTATGTGAGAGTTCTTCGAACCCGCGGCCCGATCGCATGAGTCTTTGCGAGCGTGTGTGCGGGATCCCGGCCGGATGCGGAGTGTGCGGAGTGTGAGACTGAGGCGGTGTGATACTGAGGCGATGTGATATACTGAGGCGGGGCGCGGAGACTGAGGTGGCGGCGGCCCGGCGCCGTTCTCAGTCCGGGGCTCGGGGTGCCTTCCGAACTGGGTAGTCTGCTGAGTACATGCAACGATGACGTTGGTCGACGGTGTGGAGAAGATCTTCATGGGGGTCGGGTTGTCGTGTCGTCGCGTCGTTCAATAAAATGTCGAACGTATGTGCGCCCAGCGCCGCCCGCGGTCGGTGATGGCCGTCATGTGTCGCGTTTCGGGTCGCGTTTGCCACACAGTGACTGCACAGTGATTGGCTAACTTATCTTCGGCTCAGCTATCCAGCTGCTCGGCTGGGACCATCCGCCGCTTCCGCCCCTCACCCCTTCATTGAGGGGCACACGGGACGGAAACGGGACGGTTCCAACTTCCATGGCGATCACATGGCGACAGGCCGGTATGGTTTTAATGTCAAGTTGTCAAGACATCCAACTGAACCAACGCACCAAGTCATAAAGGAGCCTCGCGGAAGAACATGTGATTACGATGAAAATCGGATGATCGACACCGCCGTGTTTGTTTCACATCGCACAGGTCTTGAAGCCCTACAAAGGTTCAATGACGATACCGATGCAGACAACGCAGTCCGCCCCTTGCTCAAGACTTAACGTGGCTCGGCATGGAGGATTGCTTGGACTCATGTTGACATCGAGCTCAGAATGGGTAATCCGCCCATGGCTGTACCGGCACATAGCAATCTTTGACCGTCTCGCCATCTGGGATGGAAGTAAAGCGGGATCGCCTGCGGCTGCTTGGACTGCTGCGCAGTGCAAGCTGTATGCGAACTGTGTATATGCAAACGAGGCCGATGTATTCAACTGGCGAATCCAGGGCTGGAAGACAGACCAGACGATACGGGCTGCAGCAACGCAAGTACTGCTTTGTGGTGCTAAGTCCCAAGTGTTGGAGGGGCGATGGATCTACATTGCGCACCCGGACGAATTTTTGGTGCAGGATCTGAGGATACTCGTCTCCCACGTGGAACGTCTCAGCCCATTAGCAAATGCCATCGAATTCAAGATGCTCTACGCCCTTCCCAGCTCCGGCGAGCGCTCAGGAATTCGTGAGTTCCAAGCCGCATCGAACGGCTACCAGAGCTTTGAGCCGATCGTATCATTGGCATCTTGCGACGCAGGATACATCTGGCACGAGGCCCGGCTCTTCCGCTGGGAGGCCGGCGTGGAATGGGGCCAATCTCGAAGCAAGACCGGCATCATTCCCGAAAAGGGCTCAAGTAATGGATGGAAGTACTGGCCGACTGCTGCACATTTTGATCGCACAACACGACACAGTCTTGCCCCACACATCGTGCACTTCAAGGTGCATGACTTTGCTCCCGGCGCATTTAAGGTGGAGAAATCAAAAAATAAAGGCAGGCCATGGATTTCCTTTACCAGGAGCGGTCTACACACTGGCATGGGCACTCATAGGACTCAAAAGTTCATTATTGATTGGAATCAGTCGGCGGAGGACCAGATATTTGGGTACTATAATCGAACTGGACATCGAGCTACACCTGTGGCAACTGAGCTGCAAGCTCGCTGCAATGCCACGGGGCTCGAGCCACGATGCAGCGTCGAATGGCAGCCACAGGCACGGTTCTCTCCTAGTTCACCGACGAAGAAAGTTGCTGGGGACACATTTTAGACCCCGGTCACGTTCTTCAGTTTTGCTCACCGGGACGGTGTGGATGATGTTGTGCACGAAGCGCGCGCGCGCTCCCGCGTACGGCGATCGAACGTTTCGGCCCCGCCGCCAGCAGTCCACCCCCCCTCCACCCACTCACCTGTCTCCTCGTCGCCCGCCTCCCGCCCTCCGGAAACCGACGTTACAAGTGAACCGTGCACGTCACGCCATCCTTCGTGCTCGCCTTCGTGCTTCGATCCAGAAGCCCCCGGGCATATCATAACATAAGCGTATTTTTTGTACGAGTAGACAATATGTTTCGAGACTATCTCTTCGGCTTCTTCGGCGCCACCGCCGCCGGCGCCGGCGCTGGTGCGAACGCCGCATGCGCCGCTCTGAGCTCCGCGGCGGCGGCGGCGGCCGCAGCGGCCGCTGCCTCGGCAATTTCCCTCTGGCGTTCACGCTCGCGTGCGTGCTCGCGGCTGGCAGAGATGGCGCGCAGCCGCTGTACGCGCTTCGCTTCCTGCGAGCTCTCCACATCGAGATCGTGAATCACAGTCTCCGCGTGCGAGAGCTCCATATCGCATGAGTACCAGTCATGCTCGGCGGTATGCACAAGCTCCTCGAGGTCCGTGCTCATGCGCACGAAGCTGCTGCTGAGCTCGGGCGGCGAGATCTCATGGATGCTAAAGTCGGAGGGCACAAGCAGGTTGACCATCTCGTGGCTGAACGCGCGCTCCGGGGACCAGGTTTCCCCCTTGCCCTTGCGCAACGAGTTCTCGATGTTCATCGAGGCGCGCAGCATCTCCATCTTCGCCCTTTCGAGGCGCAGCAGCTCCTCCGTCTCGTGCAGCACGTCCTCGGCCTCGGCGCACGCGCGCATCTGATCCTCGAGTCGTCGACGGCACGCGTGACGTATCCGATCCGCTTGCTCGGCCTCGCGCTGCCGATGCACCTTGTCGTTGAGATCGATCTGCGCGAGGGCGTCGAGCCCGACGTCCTCGGCCTGCTGCCAGAGTTGCGTGAGCAGGCGGCGCGTTCGCAGCGGGATGACGGGCGTCGTGGCGAGCACCTTTGCCATGCACTCGCCGAGCACCTGCAGCCGTCGCCGCCTCGCCTCGAGCTGCCGCGCCAGCTTCTGCTCGGAGAGTGCGCCGCTCGGGACCTCGCGCCGTGCGCGCGCTCGCAGCTCGTGCAGCTGGCGCAGGATGCGCTTGCGCTGCGGCAGATCGACGACGCCGAGCACGCGCAGGTCGAGCTCGTCTAGCGTGGTGAGCTCTACGCCGCTGATGCCCTGCGCCCGCAGCGCCTCCACCTGCTCCGCGTCAAAGCGCACCGTCGTGCGCAGCCACTCGGACACGTCGTCCACCGACCAGCTCGCGAGATCCACGGATGCCCCGGTTTGCGGGGCCTTGGTGGCATCCTGCAGAACCTTCTCGTCGAGGGCCTGCTGTGCGAGCCGGCGGGCCACCCAATTGCCGACCGCCGCGCTGTCGTCGGAGCGTCCGCCTGCGCTTGACTCGAGAAGCGCTGGCGACGATGGCACGCCGTGCAGCGCAGACGTCGAGGCCATCGCCTCCGCTTTGTCGAGGGCTGCGCGGAGCGCGCGCATGAGAGGGGCTTTTGCAAGTGGCCGGATCACGCTTCAACCGTTACGGATTTCGCGTCGTCATGAGCGTTCACATGAATCGCTGCCCAATGGCGAGAGTGCAATCGCCATATCGCAATTAGCCGGCTTGCGCGCTGCGTACCGCCAGAACGAAAAGAGCGTTGAGACTGAGCACACAACTGTATCAAGAACAAGCCAAGGACCAACAAGATTTCCCCTGGCTGGCTCTGCGCGGGTTCTCACTCAGGCTTCACGATACCGAGCATGCATGCGGGCGCGGGCTCCTCCGCGGTCGGGTCCCACGGCACGAGGACCGAGAGCGCGGACGATTCATGGCCGGTCTCCACGTGGTGCCAGTGGTAGGGCGGCGTGTACAGCACATCGCCCGGCCGCACCTCCGCGTGCCACGCGGCCGCCTCCGCCGCCGACATGATAGTCTCCGGCATGGTAGTCTCCGCGCCCACGACGGCGCTCGCAAGTCCTCCCTCGCCCACTACGGCGCTCGCAAGTCCTCCCTCGCCCACGACGGCGCTCGCAAGTCCTCCCTCGCCCACGACGGCGCTCGCAAGTCCTCCCTCGCCCACGACGGCGCTCGCGAGTCCTCCCTCGCCCACGACGGCGCTCGCAAGTCCTCCCTCGCCCGCCTCCGCCGCGCCGAGCGCGCGCTGCCGCTTGGCGTCGCGCCACGTGTCGATCTGCTCGGAGAGCTGTGCCGCCTGCTCAATGTCTTGCAGGAGGGCCTCACCGAGCTCCATTCCGTGGGAGGCGTCGCGAGGGAAAAGGCATCGAAAGGTCTCCGGCGGGTAGTAGGTGAAGTGCTTCGTGCCAAGGACGCCGACGAGGAAGCCGTGGCACAGGTCGTAGTGAAGCGGCGTGACGCACCCAGTACTCCCGAGCCACACGCCACACTTGGCCACGTTGAAGCTGTGCGCGCCGGGCGCGCCGCCCACGAGCAACTCGAGCGCCTCGAGCGCGACCTCCTCACGCAACCCATCCTCGAGCCGCGCGCGCGCGTAGAGCCGCTCACCGGGCGGCAGGCCGCCCGGCGTGAAGAGCCGCTCGGCCACGTGGCCAAACGGGCCCCAATAGTGCTCGCATGTCCTCTTCAGAAAGTGCCTGCCGTCGGGCGATCGAAGCACAAGGATGTCCTTGTCATGCAGCGAGCTGAGATGCTCAACATTGCCCCAGCGGGCGAGCGCCGCCCAGTCGTTGGCGAGGCCGCGAAGAATCACTGGACGCTTGTGCTTGTAGCGCTCCACAAACTCGCTGTGCGTAAGGTCGGCCCTGACATCCACATGCTGCCGCTGCCGGATTGGTGGCAGCTGCGGCGGTGAAGCAGAGGCGGCTGCGGCGAAACACGCCTTGCAGCGCCCGAGTCCAGGGCCTTTCTTCCACTGAGCCGTGTTGTACCCGCTCTTCGGCTGGTCGCCGCCGCAGGCGAGGCACTGGTGGCCCATTGTCTCGGACCGCCGAACCGGCCCTTCATGGCCTCTTTCTCAGCTGGTCTGTTTATTTATAGCTCACAGTACGAAAGTTGAACAAAAGCGAGCAACGTGGTCCGTGGCCGTTCGGCGTGTTCCTTCGCGTGTTCAGGTTCCTATGGTATTATAAATGAAGCTGACGCGACGGCGGCATGGGTTGGAAGTCAAAAGATGGAATAAAAGTCGCTCCCGTCGAAGTCGAGCGGGCGTTGCACCGTGACGCACTTGGCCGCATGGTAGCGCAGGTGGGCTCCGTGCGCGGCGCGCGCGCACGTGGCGCTGCAATAGCACGCGAGACGGCAGTAGCGGCAACGACGTAGCTGGGCGCCGCCACTGGGCGTGCCACTGGGAGGGCCGGCGCGAGCGCCGCCACCGGCCGAGGGCGCGAGGGCGGCGGCCGCTCCGCAGTGATCGCACGAGAGTATCGGATGGAGCGTGGGCGCCGTCGCGAGCGGTGTCGCGCGCCGGTGCCAAACGGTCAGATCTTCCATGGTGTCTCCCCAGCACGGGAGCGGCAGACGCATGCGAAGCTCCCATCCCGTCGCCAAGCTCGCCTCGAAGGTCGCATCACCAGTGTCGCCGCGCCACTCACCCACATGGACGAGGGTACTGCCCCCGAAGTGCTCAAGGCACTCGCGTGCCATCGGCCGGCCGTTGGGCGGGTAGCACAGGAAGAGGGTGTGTTGGCGCCAGCGTGTCTCCGCAAGCAGCTTGGGGCTGCCGGGCAGCACCGTGGTGAACGCGGGGCAGCCTCCATGGAAGGTGTTCTGGGAGGGAGCCTCGCCGCCGCCGCCGCCGCCCTTGCTGCCGCTGCTGCCGCCGCCCTTGCCGCCGCTCTTGCCGCCGCTCTTGCCGCCATTTTTGCTGCCACAAGCGCCGGTGCCGTCGCCGTCGCCGCCACTGCCACTCCCGCTCCCGCTCCCTGCGAGCAGCGGCGGCCGCGCGTCGAACGCGCAAGCATCGACGCCGCGCGCTTGGAGCAAGTGCACCCAGTAGCCGGTGCCTGCCCCCATCTCGATGATGGGCGCATGCTGCGCGAGGAGCGATAGCGCACCCTCGGAGGGCACCGCGAACGCCATCGACCAGCATGGCCATTGGCGATCCATCTGGCGCCAGCGCTTGACTAGGGGCGGTGCTGGTGGCTCCTTGTCTGCGGCGGACGGTGCCAAAGGCGGGAGCGCGCTGTCGTAAGCGGCGGGCGCGGCGACGCCGCCTGCATGCATCAGGTCAATGGCTTCGAGGGTACGCTCACGCCACACGCGAAGGAGCGTGTTTGGCGGCGTGCCGGAGGCAGCGGCAGCGGCAGCGGCAGCGGTGCGGGGGGTAGCCGAGGCGGACGCGGCGGCGGCGGGCGCGGCGGCGGGCGCGGCGTCGGCAGCGGCTGGTGGACTAGGTTGCTGCAACTCTCTGGCGATGGCAGCCGCCGCGATCGCACACCATCCCTTTCGCACGCGCGCGAGCGCCGCCGCCTCGGCTGCAACCGTCGCCACCGCGCCCGCCTCTGGCGTCGCCACCGCCCCCGGCACTGTGCCATCGCCGAGGAGTTTGGTAGCTCGCTCCAATTGCTCCGCTTGCCACGTGGCCGTGTGAGAGCGAGCGAAGAAGGCGGCGGGAGATCGAGTGAGCTCCGCGGGAGATCGAGTGAGCTCGGCGGGAGATCGAGTGAGCTCCGCCATTCCTACAGAAGGGGCCGACGGCGCTCGAGACGGCGCGGCCGCTGCCGGCGGCTTCTTGGGCGGCGCCGCTGCCGGCGGCTCTGAGCCCATCGGCTGTGAAAGGAGAGCGACGGGCTGTGAAAGGAGAGGCGCCGCCTCGGGCGCCTCGGTCAGGCCAGTGTACATGATCTCAAAGTAGAGAGCGTCGAGCGCGAGCAGCACGCGGGCCACGTCATGGGCGCTCGGTACGGCGCGCCGCTCCGCCAACGGCCCGAGCTCGGCGAGGAGTGCTCGACTCGGCGCCTGCAGGTTGCGTGCGACAGCATCGAGGGTGCGTGCGTCCATGCCCTCCCGGCAAGTGCTCACGAGAGCGTCCAGTGCATGCGTGTACGCCCCGATCGCCTCCGCGCACCCGAGGGGCTCGCGCGCACACAGCAGCAGCCGACGCGCAGTCAGCAGGGGCAGGCAGAGCTTCTCGAGCCTTCTCTGCAGAGGCGACGGACGCACCGGCGCGCCGTCGCCAGGCACGCCGGCGTTCCCGCATGCCGCGATCGCGCCATCCTCTGACGCAACGGCCGCTCGATGCCCCGCCTTGCCGGTAGACGCGCCGTAATGGGCACCCGTGCCCTTGGCGGCCGTTCCGTTGCTCGCGGCGCCGTCGTGAGCGGCCGTTGGTGTTGGCGGCTGTGTGGGACGTTTGGTGGCGCTCGAGACGGCGCTCGAGACTCCGCCGCTGCGGCCTGCCTTGCCAGCTGCATCGTCGTCGTCGTCGTCGTCGTCGTCATCCTCGTCGTCGTCGTCGTCGTCGACCTCCTCCTCCTCCTCCTCCTCTTCGCCCTCCTCTTCCTCGCCCTCCTCCTCCTCCTCCTCCTCCAGCTGCTGCCGCGCCGCCTGTGCCGCCTGTGCGGGCGCCGGCGCCATCGGCAGCTGCTGCTTCCGCTGCTGCTCCTTGAGAATCAGCTCGGCGAGCTTCGAATACACGTCACTGAGCGCCGCACCCTTGGCGCCGGTCGGGCCGCCCTGTCGCATCATCTGCTCGAACGCCTCCATCGACCCCTCGTCCTCGTCCTCGTCCTCGTCCTCGTAGTCCTCGTCGTCCTCGTCCGCCTCCGCCTCCTCGAGCCGTCGTTGCTCTTGGCGTGCCACCATCTCGTCGAGGGAGACGAGCGCGCGCTCGGGCGAGATGCCCATGCTCGGCCCACCTCGCTTGGGCACGTACTCGGCGACGAGCACCTCCGGGTTGAAGCGCAGGCGCGGCGTGCGCTTGCTCGCGCCACCCGTCGACCCGCCCGACGGCGGAGACGGCTGCGGCCGCTTGCGAGCCACACGGTCGCTGCCGCGTTCAGCGCTCACCGATGCGGCGGAGGCGTTGGCCGCGCGGCCGAGCAGATGCACGGCGGCACCGGTCGCACCCTCGCATCGCAGGATTGCCGTGCCTTGCTGCAGCAAGATGCACACGGCTTGCTGCGGCCGCTCCGCGTTCAGGCTGCAAAGCAGGTGACCATCGAGCAGGAGGCGCACGCTGCCCACAATCGGATCGCGCAACGCTGCGTGCGAGAGCGCGCAGTCGGCGAGCTCGCGCTCCTCGCCGGCCAAGATCTCGATCGTCGCGAGGCAATGCGCCATTTGGCGACGTGCTTTTCTTATGAACACCACGTAAACTGTGAATAGGACACACATGGTCTCTTCACAGACTGTGCATAGGCGGTTTCACAGAGGGAGAGCCCCCCAAAAGTTGGCGGAAACTGTTCTAGTCTATTTAGAGACATACATGTACACCTCTAAATGTGCATCGAACTGCAGACGTGCATGTTCTGCTTCTTTGCTCTCACAGTCTCACTCTCGTAGGCGGTTGCACTCGTTGTATTCATTGAAAATACTCGTGGGCATAGATGGGCAATCAGAGGCACCACACTGAGGGGCACGCGGGACGGTTCGCGCGCACGTGGACGAGGGACAAGGCCCGACTCCCTTCATGGGCTCTTCACAGACTGTGCATGAGGAGGCTCGGGTTTGAGTGTTTTTGAGTGAAACGACGCCCGATTTCTTTCTCCACAGTGAATCACGCCATCCCGAGTCACTGTTGCCACTCAGATGTCACATTGTGACCCCGAGTACGGCCCGTGAGGTCGCGTTTTGGTCGCATTTCGGTACTTGGCCATGCAGAGCGACTTGTGATGGCGTGATTCTCTGTGTTTTATGAGTCCATATAGTCCCTAGACTCCATCTATGGCCCTCCAGCTATGTGCTGTCTCGCGATCTTTGGAGATGTGCATCGAAATCCGGCTTCGCCTCGAATTTCGACCCGTGAACTGTTTGGCCACAGAGCTCCACAAGTCGCGCTCCAAAACACATTCTCTCGCCTGTTCTTGATGGTGTGTCTCTTATAGAGTGGTGTGCGATCCTAAGATGAAGAGTGGTCGACG
>ERZ761574.1602-NODE-1602-length-14263-cov-65.215653_pt1 | contig 14263 bp, 21 predicted proteins | sample MGYA00374950_ERZ761574 | MGnify/ENA primary metagenome ERZ761574 (study PRJEB28895, sample SAMN07631631) | mixed culture metagenome | isolation source: Freshwater growth medium | place: USA: Seattle, Washington | collected 2016-10-03 ... | reverse complement strand
GAGCGGGTGGGTTCCACAGAGCGGGTGGGTTCCACAGAGCGGGTGGGTTCCACAGAGCGGGTGGGTTCCACAGTGGTGGGTTCCACAGTGGTGGGTTCCACAGTGGTGGGTTCCACAGAGCGGGTGGGTTCCACAGTGGTGGGTTCCACAGAGCGGGTGGGTTCCACAGAGGCAGCACTCGACGATGCAGCCCAGACGATCGCGGCCACCCGAGCTAACCTCGTAGCAGTGAGCCGCAAGCAGGTGGTTACAGAGGCTCTCAGCGAGGCCCTCCAGACGATTGAGAGCGCCAAAGCTAACCTCATGTATGGAGCGGAGGGTGGGACGAAAGCGCTCCAGCAGAATCTGGAGCAAGCCATCACCGAGCTCGAGGCCGAGATTGCGGGCATCGACGATCGCCTGTGCCCGTGCATCTCCAGCCGCTGCAAGGCGCAGCCAGTGCGGCAGCAGCCTGTATGGGCTCCGTTCTCCAAGAAGATCAAGGTCGCTCCAGCTCGACTCAGCATTAGAAAAGCGAGCGGAAGGGCCTCGAGCAGGGACAGCAGCGGTCGAGACGAGAGCGGTAGAGACGCACTCAGTGAAAGAGACTGGGCCAGTAGCTGGTAGGCCAATCATACTCCTCGAGACGGTGGAGATGAGGCACACATAGACAATTAGTTCTTTCGGTTAGATTTAGTGCTTAGTTAGGTATAAGTAGCGGCCGAGCAGTGCGCTTAGCCGGCTCGTTGGATGCGAGCAAACGAAATACGCAAATTCGTCTTCTGTCTCTTCTTGACTCTTACGGACCGTATACGCGCCTCCACCCTAAAAACAATTGTGCACCTACGTTCTGAACCATTAAGCATCGATCATCTATCATGGCATCGATGATTATCGAACGTCTCCCGTCCACGGCCAAGACGCGACCACTTCGCACGCTTGTGTCACGACGGACAACGACCACTTCAAAAACCACTTCACAGACCACCGACCCATGCACAGACCACACAGATTTCTCGCCGGCGACCTCTCAGGCGCTCCACGCGTCCAAGCGCGGCCGCCCCCCCCCCCTCGAGCCTTCGGCGCCCACGACGGCGCCCCAATAGCTCTCGCCCACGTCGTTGCTCAGGTCGGGCCTGTGCCCCTGATAGCCCGCGCGCGAGGCGGCGGCGGTGCGCGAGAGGCTCTTGTCGGCGTGGGAGTGCTCGGCGGCGGGTCGGCCGCTCACGTGATCACGCTGCGCCACCATACCAGGCACCTGCCATCGGGAGGCGCAATTACGCGATGAGTTGCGCAATTAGACGCGATGAGTTGCGCAATCAGACGCGATCAGAGACCATCGCAAATACATAGAGCTTGCGACCAGGGAGCAATCAAGAGCAATCAAGAGCAGTCCAGAGCAATCAAGAGGCCATCGCACCTCCATCGAGCCAGCGACCGCCGCCGAGCCAAAGTGATCGCGACCCCCGGGCACGTGGCCCGAGTATCCCATCTTCACCCCACCGACGTGGGACTTGTAGGCATGCTCGTCTGGGGTGCCATGCACGTGGGAAGCCCGCATGCTCGGTGACAGGTTCGGTGACAGGCTAGGGGCTGCAGGTGAAGCTCGATTCGACGAGGGCGGAGAGGACCTCTGTGAATGGCTCTGTGAATGGCGAAGAAGGCCGCGCACCTCGAAAGCATTTGGCCGCTCACCGGCCGCCCACGCCGACCAGTCCGCACCGCCTCCACCGGCCGCGGCTGCCGCGGCTGCACTATAACCGCCGTGCTGGGCACTATAACCGCCGTGCTGGGCACTATACCCGCCGTGCTGGGCACCCGGGACTCGTTCGACGGCGATTGGATTTCCAACCTCGCGCGTGCGCGCGCCGCCGGCCGTCGACCAGCCACCCCCGGGGTCGGCCCAGCCGCGCCCCTCACGGCGCGCGCTTGCATGCTCGCCAGCACGCTCGCCCTGATGATCGAGTTCATCAGAGCGCCTCGGGGTCATCGTCTCGGCGGCCCGCGCGGCGCCCCAGGTGACCTCACGCACGGGGCGGTGGGAGGAGCGCTCGCTCGTCACTGGCGGGGCTGGCGAGGACGACGCCTCGTACGCCCGCCCACCAAACCCCGGTGGCGGCGGCGACCCTCCGCCGCCACCCGGTGGCGGTGGCCCGCGCCCCTCGGCCGCCATCTTCCGAAGGACAGCTTGGCGCTGCTGCTCGAGCCGGCGCAGGCCGTCGTCGTCGCTCTGGAACGATGCCTCCTCGTGGCGCATCCGCGCGAGCGCCGCCTCGCGCTGCGCCATCTCTTGCTCCACTTGCGCGCGCTCGAGCTGCTGCCGTTGCATCGCCTCCCAAGGATCAGCTTGGAATTGCTGGGGCGGCGCACGCTGCTGCTGCTGCTGTGCGGGCGCCGGCCGCCCCTGCTGTGCCTGTGGCTGCGGCCGCTGCTGCTGCTGCTGCTGCGCCAAGATCCGACCTCCGACCGGTTGCTCCTCCTCCTCCTTGCGGACGATGTCCTCCTCGGCGAGGATGCTGGCCATCACGGAGGACTGCATCTGCCGTCTGCCGATGTCGGTCTGGCGAGTGGAAGGCCGAGAGCTAAATTGCTGGCGGCCGTAGCCGTCATTCGAGCCGTAGGACGGCATGTGAGAGCGCGGCGGCCCTGCTGCAGTCGGCGAGCGTTTGGCGTGCGCGCTGAAACTTCTCGAAATAGGAAGTTGCCTGAAGTGGCGAAAGCGCACGAATTGAGATGCCCATCACGACGCGGTTCGTCCTTAAGTTAGGATGGCCCCTCGTCTCTTCATCGCACGAGTCCCGCGCCGTCTCGCCTCTCCGAGACACAGGGATGCTCCTTCACGTCGGAATCTTCGCTCTCGCCGGTCCTTCGGGCAAGGTGGCCGGTCCTGCGGCCATGATGAACTCAGGACGGCGCGTGCAGCTGGCTCGTCCCAGCGTGGCTGGTCTCAAGGTCAACACAGAGCACCGTGTTTCCGGAATTCGGGAAGGCAGGACAGTTGGCATCTGTAGACTGGCTGCCCAGCCATCCGTGTATCTCCTTCGAGGCTTCCTCACAGCTGAAGAGTGCGACTACCTCAAGCGGCGAGCAGTCTTTGAAGGCTGGGAGACGGCAGAGACAGAGGGAAGTGAACACGTGAGCGCAGCCTCGCGGACAGCCTGCGACGTCAGCTATCTCACAGATGATGACAGCGTTGTGGCTGAAATCACACAGAGCGCCGCAGAGTTTGTCTTCGGCGACGAGATCTGGGCACGAGAGGAGGAGCTCGGTCTTGAGATTGAAGAGTTGCACGTCTTGCGCTACTCAAGTGGGGGCGAGTACAAGGTGCATTGGGACGCTTCCTGGGAGGTGCCACGGGCCGCAAGCCTCATCGTGCGTACATGGAGGTCGAACCTGCATGCCTCACGATCGCCCCATGAGTGATCAGCTTTGGCTGACCCGATTGCATGCTGGGCTCGATCAACGATGTGCCTCGGCTGACCCGAATGCATGCTGGGCTTGACCCCGATCTGGCAGTACTATCTCGATGGGGTTGGAGAGACGTGGTTCCCGCTGGCAAGCAGGGACTCGCAGGCGCCCGAGACGTCGCCGCTCTCCCAACGAGAAGCGTATGAGCGTGCCTTTGCGAGCGATCCATCGAGAGACGGGCTGCTAGTGAAGCCGCAGAAAGGCGATGCCATCATGTTCTACAATTTCGATGCGAGCTATGACCTCGACGTTCACTCGTTGCATGCAGGCCTACCGGCGCCGTCAACAAAGTGGATCGCGTCTCAATTCTTCGCCTTGACTGATGCTCGGGCTCCCCGTGAGCATGGGTGGTGGGCGAAGGAGACAGTGAGCGTGCCTAGCGAGGTGCTGCCGGCCGTTTTATTGGATCACATGCGAAGTGGCTGAGGCCTGTTGAGGCACGTGAGCCCCGGGCTGGCGAGATATCCCCGACGCGAGGCCGAGGGATACGATAACATCAGGATTTGAACACAGTCCCTCATACCGTCATACCCTGTGATTCAAACTGTCTACTGTGTGCAGCACAGTGGGTCCTCGCAAGCGCGCACAAAATTTGTTCCCCACCCGGCGCCCGGGGTCAAAAATATTAATCGTCCCCCCGGCTAGCGATATCCCTGACATCGGTGGCGACGGGGATGTCCCCTGCGCCTGCGTCAGTCGCCGTTCCCGTGGCCGACGGCGCGGCCAGAGCCGCCGACGACTCGCGATAGCCCCAATGGCTGAAGAGAGTCCCCTGCCCCTGCCCTCTGTCAGGCCCTCTGCTGCCGCTGCCGAGCTGCACGGTGCTCATGGGGCGCTTCGCGCCAGGCGCCGCCGCTGCTGAGGCAGTCGCGCCGTCGCGAGCGCGTTTGGCGGGCGGCGCCGGCGCGCCCGCCATCATCACCTCGCGCTGAGCTGGGGTCTGCTCCGGATACGAAGCGTGGGGAAAGGAGGCGGTCGCTGACGAAACTGACGAAGCGTGGGAGATGAGCCCGGTCTCTGACGAAACTGACGAAGCATGGGAGATGAGCCCGGTCTCTGACGAAACTGACGAAACTGACGAAGCGTGGGTGCTCGTAGCGAATCCTTTGGGGCGCACGCCACCGCATCGCCAGATCGCACGCCGCTCCAAATCTCCCGGCGAGATCCGCTTCGCCATCACCGAGGTCGGGCGCCGTGTCGGGCACCCGTCCTCGCCGGGCCGATCCCGCCAGCCGAGGCACCAGAGCACTCCTCCGTACGAGGGTGGCGCGCCGCCATCGAGGGCGAACTTGTCGTTCAGCCGAATGAGGAGGTCCAGAGCTGCTTGGAGGCGCTCTGACGACGAGGGCAGCGGCGGCTCTGGAGCGGAGGACGAGGGCGAGGCGGCGGCGGTGGCGGTGGCGGCGGCGGTGGCAGTGGCGGTGGCGGCGGCGGCGGCGGCGGCGGCGGCACGCAAGGCGACAGCGTGCCAGGGAACGATAGCCTTGCCCCAGGCCATCCTCACGTTATTGTGCAGCTCACCGCTCATGGCGAGGCACCGCTGGCAGTCATCCCAATAGGGATCGTGGCTGCGGCCGGCTTCAAGCGCCTCGAGCGTCAGCATGCCTTCTCCTGCCGCCGCTGCGCCCCCCACCACCGCCATCGGCGGCTCAAGACCATGAGCGCCCCCCCTGCCATCAAAGGCCCATGAGGCCTGTGGGGAAAGGCCTGTGGGGAAAGGCCCATGAGGCCCATTGGGCGGGAACACGTGGTCGGCGCAGTACCTGTGGGGAGATGGCGCCGTGGTGAGCACTTGCATGCGTGCACATGACCATGGGGCGGCGCAGTACCGTCTCATCTGGTCCTTGGCCCATCCGGGGACGGCTGTAGCGGCGAGAGCGTATCCACCTGTGGGGAGAGGAGAGGGCGCGCCGTGGTAAGCACTTGCATGCACGGGCCACCGGTACGGCTGGAGTGGGCAGCGCGAGCGTCGCCCCCTGGATGGAGGAGGCAATCAGCATGCACTCCGAGAGGCCATCAGAGCTGCACTCAAGGTTCGTCCAAGTCGCCACCTGGATGGAGGAGGCACCAGAGGTGGGCCGACTCGCGAAAGCCGACGAACTCGGCCAGGTACTTGTCGGCCTTGGCTGCGCTCGCGTCGCGCGCGACTTGATACGGGTCGATCATGCCCGTGTTGACATACGCCGACATGCGGCTGGCTCCTTTGCCCTCGACTGCCAGCGGATTGTTGCGATGGTTGGCGTAGCTCCGGAGCCCGTCGCCGCGCGCAAAGGCCGCCCAGCGCGCCGCCGCAGCGCGCGGCCCGCCACGCGTGTGCCGCACGCGCGCCACGGACGAGTCCCGCCGCGACGGTGCCGACAGCACCGAATCGAGACTCGTGTCCTCCGGCCTACTCAGATCAATCGACCAGCTTGGAGGCGGCGTGGGCGGCGCGCGCGGCGGCGGCGGCGCGGGCGCAAAGTCGAACCAGTCGTCGGCGAGCCGTTTGGATCGCGCGGCCGCGGTCGCGCGCAGAAAGCCCGCGTTCCCGCCATTCAAGGCCGCATTCGTCAACACCACGCTTGGTACCGTGCACGAAGTGTCGCACAGCCAAACGGGCGCACCCGTCTGCGCTGCGCGCGCCACGGCGGTGGCGTGCGGTTCGATGCCGTAGTGCTCATCGGAGATGACGAGCCGAGCCTTGGCGGCGAGCGACATGATGACGGCCGGCCGGCAGCCGTCACGTTCGACATGGACGAGCAGAGTGGTGCCTCGTGCAGCAAAGTCGGGCTGGAGTTCGCGAAGCGCCTCGAGACGAAAGGCTGTCGCACGATCAGTGGGGCGGCGCGGCGGTGCGAGCGCGTGCGCCTCGCGCATACTCGGCGGGAAGCTGTCCTCGAGAACCGCGAGGCAGAGCAGCGGCACGTCCAGGGCGGCGGCCGCGCGCAGCGCGACCTCCAGAGCGGGGTTGGTTGTCGCGCGGTAGCACGTGCGCAGCAAGTAGACGACGGTGCTGCCCGAACGCGGTGAAAGTGGCTGCGCACAGCCGGGAGTGCGCAGCCGCTCGCGGAGGGAGGGCGGCAGCGAGGAGAGCACCATGGAAAAGTTTGCTTCGGCACTCATCGAAGTTTCGAAAGCGAGCGCCTGGTCGTCGTTTACGGCGCACGGATTGGCGAGCGGCGTGATCGCATCGCGCGGCCGCGCGCAGCACGCTACTGTAAGACATTAGAATGCCCGTACATGTAACCCCAAACCCGCCGACGATCCACGCGTCGACGGGGCACGTCGAGCGCGCAGTTAAGCGCGCAGCCGACACACTCTCGTAGTAGTGGACTTGGATCATGACTTTGATATTCTTACGCTGGCCCACGATATCGCGGGCGCGGCGTGATGTCGTGTCGGGGTATATGACATCGCACACACCGACGATTGGAATGTTTCACCGTTGACCGAACACACTCTTTGTAACCTGCGCCATGGTCGCGGTTTCGTACTCGTACCACGCACCGGGACACTGATCACTGTCCCCGGAACCTCGACAAAGATCTCTCATCTCGCATCTGTACAGTAGTGAGTGAGAAAGCACGCTCGCCCTCTTCCCATTTCATTCTCCGCTTGGCCACCCTTCCGGATACTCTTAGTGGGTGGCCCACAAATGACTCCTCCGATCCGCTCAGTCGCCCCAGCCGTCACCACCGCCGCCGCCCCAGCCGCCGCCGCCGCCGCTCAGCCGCTCCGGCCTTGGCTTCCGTTCTTGCCTGGGTGCGGGGCAGTCGCGGCTCATATGGCCCTCTTCGCCGCAATTATGACACGCCCGCTTGGCATGCCACCCTTCCGGATACTCTTAGTGGGTGGCCCACAAATGACTCCTCCGATCCGCTCAGTCGCCCCAGCCGCCGCCGCCGCCGCCGCCGCCGCCGCCGCCTCCACCGCTCCAGCCGCCGCCTCCGCCACCGCCGCCCTCCGGCCTTGGCTTCCGTTCTTGCCTGGGTGCGGGGCAGTCGCGGCTCATATGGCCCTCTTCGCCGCAATTGTAGCACGCGCCGCCGCCTCCGCCACCGCCACCCTCCGGCCTTGGCTTCCGTTCTTGCCTGGGTGCGGGGCAGTCGCGGCTCATATGGCCCTCTTCGCCGCAATTGTAGCACGCGCCGCCGCCTCCGCCACCGCCACCCTCCGGCCTCGGTTTCCGATCTTGCCTGGTTGCGGGGCAGTCGCGGCTCAGATGGCCCTCTTCGCCGCAATTGTAGCACGCTCGATTGCCTCCACGGTCGCCGCCGCCGCCGTAACCACCGCCGCCGCTCGTGCCGTCGCCATTGTCTCGCGGACGGCCACGTGGCCCAGACGGGTTCAGGGGCGGCTTCCCATCCGCAAACTCTATCTTAGCGCTCTCGACCATTTTTTCGCGGAGTGCTTTCATCTCAGTCGACTCGGTCGGTCCCTTGGTGTCGCTTGCAGCCTCGGCGCTGAGCATGGCCTTCAGAGCGCAGATCACGTCGTCGATCCAGGCCTCGCCCTCAGTCACTTTGCGCACGTTGACCTCGACGGCGCGGCCATTCATGGTCTCAAGCGCAGCCTTGTCCAGCTTGGCGGCTTGGAACACTTTGACGATCTTTGCCTCGCGATCTTTGCGGATGAAGCTGGGCGTGGCCTTCAGCTTTCCACTGCCGACTAGGGCGTCGCACACGGCCGACGCCAGCTCCTCCACCCCGCCTGACATTGCGTGTACGACGTGGTTGGCACGAGGTCCGAAAATGGCAATCTGGGCCTGATCTCAAATCAACGAAACTCGACCCACGAAACAGATTTTTGCCTGTACTGTGGGAAATAAATAGGACCTGAACTTCGCTCCATATTCCGTTTCGTCTTCCGGTCGCGGTTTTGAGCCAAAAATGTCGTTTCCGAGCGAATTTCCGAGCGCGACGCGCCGACGCCGCGATCGCGACAAAAATGCCCCTACCAGCCAATAATGCCTGGGGGCAGTGCCTGTGCGTCGCCATCGCTGTCGGGGCCTCGGGGGTTGCAGGGGCGTTCGTTGGGCACGACGCCCCCTTCGACCCCCCAACCCGAGCGTGCGCGCCAAGCTACGCCATTGCTGAGCCGCATGCAGTCGTGCTCAGCACGGGTAGGACTTCCAGCGTTCAAAGTGAGACGAGTCGATTCGCTTGCCACAGCTTCACCAGGCCAAGCCGCGCAAGATACCACAACGGGGGCGATTTTCATTTCCATCATCCTATGGGGCATGGCCATAATCCACATAGGCATAATCCACATTCGCATACCCCTCATTCGCATACCCCTCATATTCATTACCCTCCGCCACCCACGCCGCCGCCGCCGTCTCCGCCGCCGCCGTCTCCGCCGCCCTTCCCACCACCTCCATCGCCCCCACCGCCATCGCCCCCACCGCCTCCATCACCACCTCCTCCTTCGCCGCCACCAACGTCGCCGCCACCGCCTTCCCCTCTGTCACCCGAACCATCGCCACCACCACCCTCTCCTCCGCCACCGTCGCCTCCGTCATCTCCACCCTGCCCATCGCCACCCCCTCCGTCACCGCCTCCCCCGTCTCTACCTCCGTTGTCTCCACCACCCTCTCTTCCGCCACCGTCGCCGCCGCCGCCGTCGCCGCCGCCGCCTTCGCCACCACCTTTGACACCACCATCGCCACCACCACCAGGTCCGCCCCCCTCGCCGCCCCCCTCGCCGCCGCCACCCTCGCCGCCGCCTCCATCGCCGCCGCCGCCGTCTCTGCCGCCCTTCCCCCCACCTCCATTCCCGCCGCCGCCCTCTCCACCACCGTCACCACCGCCTGTGCCACCTCCGCCCTTGCCGCCTCCGCCCTCGCCACCGCCCTCTCCACCACCACCTTCGCCGCCGCCGCCAAGCCCGCCGCCATCGCCTCCTCCTCCCTCTCCACCGCCATCACCGCCACCGCCATCACCGTGGATGCCGCCGCCATCGCCCCCACCGCCACCACCATCGCCGCCACCGCCATCACTGCCTCCGCTCTCGCCACCGCCCTCTCCACCACCACCCTCGCCGCCGCCGCCAAGCCCGCCGCCATCCCCTCCTCCTCCCTCTCCACCGCCATCACCGCCACCGCCATCACCGCGGACGCCGCCGCCATCGCCACCACCGCCACCACCATCGCCACCACCGCCATCACCGTCACCGCCGCCGCCCTCGCCGCCGCCGCCCTCGCCCTCACCGCCGCCGCCACGGCCCTCGCCGCCACCTCCGTCCCCGCCACCACCGTCGCCCTCGCCGCCACCGCCCGATCCGTGCGGCACCTTGGCCTCCGCCGTGTGTGCCGGCCAGCCGTGCTACTTCGATGCGCAGTGCCTCGCAACGAGCACCAACCCCTTTAACGGCGTCGGCTGCGGTGCCGGTGGCTACTCCAGCTGCCGCGCCTGTTACGTCGATGCCTACATCTCGATTCTCGCAGAGTGCCCCGAGCTACCGTCACCGTCCTCGCCGCCGCCCCCGCCGTCCCCAGCGGTGCCGGGGTCGATCACGACGATAACACTCCAGGTGGTGATCGGCTTCGTCGCTGCGGAGCCGATCGAGGCGTTCACGACGGCTCGGCTGAACAGCATCGCCGTCTGGGTCGCGGCCGAGCTGGGCGTGGGCCCGAGCAATGTCCAAGTGATCGCCAGCGCCGCGTCCACTCGGGTCGACATCATCATCACCACGGCAACTGCGAACGCGACTGCCGCCATCGAGGAAAGTATGGCCTCCTCCATTTCGAACGCGTCCGTGGCGAGCTCCTTCTTTGGGCTCACGGTGACGTCCGCGCCAACCATCACCTCTCGGACCATTGTTACGATCATCCCCCCCGCTATGAGCGCCGGGCTCACCGTGCCCGATGCCGGGAGCGGCGCCATGCGTACAGTGCTGATCGCCGTCGGGGCCGGGTCACTTCTGTGCGGCATCCCAGCCATACTGCTGGTCATCCGTTGCGGGCGCAGACGTGCCAGGTCTGTCGGCCCCATGCCTGCCGACGAGAAGTACAGAGTGGCCACCCACGGCGTCTCGTGCGATGCCCGCCGCTACGACTACTCGTGGACGCCGAAGCCGCTTACCTCCGCGCCGCCCGGTAGGAGTGCCGTCACCGATGCCGTCGGGCTCGTGCCCTCACTGCTCCCTCGTCTGGGCGCCGTTATGGGCGCCGCCGCCATCTCCCACACCACCACCGCGCTTGAACCTTGATTGGGTGAATGGTGTGGTTTGTGGAGAAGGTCGTGACGAGTGAGCCGGAGAAGAAGGCCTTGCTAAACGAGCTGGGCGCTTACGACATGACCGACCTCGATGTCTACGTGCTGAAGCAGATGGCATAGACGACGACGACGACGACGACGACAACGACAAGGAGGACGCGGCCGCCCATACTCGATTTGGTACTACGTACGGGCCAAGCCGCCGGCACGCATGCCAAGGTCTTCGACCCAGGGCTGGGGCTGGGGCGCGTGTGCAACGTCCTCGTGCAGCACTGGGACCGCGTCGTCGAGCTCGTCCAGGTACTTGTCACGGCTCTGAGCATCGGCATAGTCATGGCCGCGCGTCTCCCGGATCCCCGTGTGTGCTCATGTGCGTGTGTTAGAAATCAGACCCCTGTGTGTATGTTGGAAATCACACAAGGCCTCCTGCCAGTCTAGACTTAGTCTAGACTATAGTCCTTGTAAGGTTTGTTGTTTAAGCGCGCCCGCCAGACCTACGCCAGACCGCCCGCACCGGCGGAGCCATGCGGCCGGAGACGGGAGAGCTCGGGATGAGCTCACCGTTGTCGACTGTTTCGACCCGCGTTTTACTTGGATACTCACGCACAGACAACGGGTGTCCCGGCTCCTCCCGATATATTTGACGGAGATTTTACATATTTGAACCGGTACCTCGTCGCGTCGGAAGACGAAATCGCTCGCTGTCGTGTTCACAGCCGACACAGCCGTGTCGGTTTGATGCATGCACGTCTAGCGATGCGCGATGGGCATCTCTGAGCCCTCGCTTGACGCAGTTCAACTCGACGACGACGTCACGGGCGCACTGCAAGCAGCTGGCTGTGGCGATGCGAAAGTGCAGGTCGGTGGCATGTTCGACTCACATGGCTGCAGTTCGTGGTGCAAGGAGGCTCGCAGCAAAATTGACTGCAATAGTTGCGACTGCGTGAGTGTCATGAGTGCCGCGGCCCGCCTCACCACATGCCACATGCGCGCGCGCACGCGAACAGATCGCCAATAGCACGCCAACCACACACATGCCAACTTCGTGTATCTGTGATGCCCGTGTCATGCCCGCGTGTCGCCGTGTGCCAACTCTTGATCCTGCATTCCTGCTGCTTACTGCTGCTGGTGTGCTGGCGTTGACGTTACATGCCCGCGGATCACCTCTTTCGCGCAGGCGCTCTGCCCCTTTTGCCGAGCGAGCGTGCTCCCACCGTCGCCACGCCCGCCATCTCCCAACCCACCGCCACCACCGCATCCGCCGCCGCCGCCGCTGCCATCGCCGCCGCCGCCGCCTTGTCCAGCGAATTCCGCGATGCCAGCACGTTGTGACACGTGGTGCAAGGAGATGTACGCGCCACGCCACTGCGGTCGCGACACCTGCGACTGTGACGCATGCCACTTTTGTGTCTTGCAACTGGTGAGCCTGCTGCCGCCTCCCCTACGTCCATCGCCGCCGCCCAGGCCATCGCCGTCGCCCGGGCCGTCACCGCCCCCGTCACAGTGCCCGCCGCCACCGCCGCCGCCGTATCCGCTGCCACTGAACATGTGGCCCCACGCCCTTCCCTCCAATAAACCAAATCCAACGCCGCCGCCGCCCAAGGCGCTGCCAACGCCGCATTCATCCACTCATCAGCCGTCGCCACTGACGTCGCCACAACGCTCCCCTTTAGCCCCTCACCGTTCACACACTTACCTGACCGGACAGCTCGCAACGACGACATCGAGCGGCCAGCTGACGAACCCGACGAGCGGCCTGACGAACCCGACGAGTGGCCTGTCGGCGTTTGTGGCATGGGATGCGGTACGCCAACAGAACCTTCAGTCGGGCCTCCTCATACCGTCAACCACGCAATTGCCCAACCAACAACCTCACCTCCAACAACCTCTCCAGGCTCAGGAGACGTCGTCGGCGGCGTCGGCAGCGGCGGCAACCGTGCATCCGAGTGCGTTGGTTTTCTTCATTCTGACCTTCAGCGCTCTTATCATTGCTCTCCTCCTCTGCTGCGCCGCTGCATACTTCCTAATTCGGGGCGCTGCAAACTTGCTGGCCCACTTGATTGCCCACATGATGGGTGACGGGCGTTACGGCGGACGACTAAATCCGAGCGCTCTCCTAGTACCCCGCTCGAGCCGCCATCGGCCAGGCGGCGGCAGCGGTGGCCGTTATGAAAGCCGTTATGAGAGCGTCCTCCCGACGATCCACGAGTCCTTCCGCTGAAGACGGGCGCGCGAGGTGAGCTACCTCTGAAGATGGGTGCGCACACTACCTTCATTCACATATTCACAGTACAAAACTTCAATTCACACTCTCATCGATGGCGTCGTCTTTTCGGCGGCGCGAGCGCTTCTCGCTGCTGCCGCTCCGACCGATAGACGAGACGCGCGCCGAGTTTTCGACGGCGCTCTCGCTCCGTAACGCGTGCGTCGCCTTCCACGACGACAAGTACTCGTACCACCGCGCTCACTTTGTCGTCGATGGCCCTCTCGAGAGCCCGATCGTCATGCACGGCTTCGACGAGCGCGCGAGCGGCTACCAGCGGCTGACGGTGGTGCGCCGTGCGGAGGAGTACGACCGCCTTTCGATCGGCATGTGTCGGCGCGAGGCCCTCGGCCTCGGCGTGCCCGTCTCGCACGCCTCCTCCATCTACCATCAGCAGTTCCACGCAGTGCCTTCGTGGCTTGCGCTGCGGAAGCTCGTTGCGGACGCCGGGCTGGGCGAGAATGCGCCCGCGGCAGCGTTCGTACCGCTCGCCTTTGCCAGCGCCGCGCTCGGGCACGGCAAACCCGCCCAGCCACGCCGCTGGTACGCGTGGGAGTTCTCCATCCGCCCGCTCACCACAGCGAGTGCAGACGACATCGCTGCCGCGGCCAGCCGGTTGCTACGCGCGCCATGCACGTGCTTCGAACGCTTCGAGGCGGACGGGCGCGCGTTCAATCCGGGCGCGCGCTCCTCCGCGCCGGCCATCCGTTGGTTTCGGGACGCGGCGCTACGGCACGCGCCGCTGGCCTTGGATGCCGCCGCCGCCGCATCAGCAGCAGCAGCAGCAGCAGCATCAGTAGCAGCAGCCGGGATGGCACCAGGCGGCGGCGGCAGCGGCGGCGGCAGCAACGGCGGCGGCGCGCTCTTACTCTTTGTGAGTCGGCAGGGCGTGCGGAGAGCCCTTTCGAACGAAGCCGACGTCCTCACCCTCATCGCACGCTCGCAAGCTTTGCGTGTCGAGTCGGCTCTGGGGGGCTCCTATGCGTCCTCCTCCTCCTATGCGTCCTCCTCCTCCTCCCTAGCGCTGTCTCGAGCGCCTCGACTGATGAGAGTTGTGCTCGAGCAGCTACCCATGGTCGAGCAGATGCAACTCGTCGCGTCCGCCACGGCGCTCATTGCAGTGCATGGTCAGGTCTGTTTGGGCCTCTGATCGCCTCTGATGGCCACTGATGGCCACTGATGGCCACTGATTGCAGTACATGCACAGGCGCTCGCCTGGGTGCATGCCTTCGGAGCCTTCCTGCATGCAAGTGCTCACTACGGCGCCCTGCCGCAGGCGCTCGCCTGGGTCGCCTTCCTGCCTCCTGCATGCAAGTGCTCACTACGGCGCCCTGCCGCAGGCGCTCGCCTGGGTCGC
>ERZ761574.1598-NODE-1598-length-14272-cov-121.032074_pt1 | contig 14272 bp, 8 predicted proteins | sample MGYA00374950_ERZ761574 | MGnify/ENA primary metagenome ERZ761574 (study PRJEB28895, sample SAMN07631631) | mixed culture metagenome | isolation source: Freshwater growth medium | place: USA: Seattle, Washington | collected 2016-10-03 ... | reverse complement strand
CCGCCGGGGGCGAAGTAGGTGTGAACGCAAAAGGCGGGCACCGAGATCCCCCGGGGAATCTCATTTTCACGCCGAAAAGCATGGCAAGCCGAACTCGGCGCACAAGCCCCCGCTCACGCTAAGCTCACGCTCAAGCTCCAAATATTAGTCAAACCCACCAACCAACCCACCAGCAAGCAGCATGCCAGCAACCGCCTTGCTGACATCCAGACGTACTGACCGTCACTCAGGACGTCGTAGTGGACAGTACAAGCCAGAACGAGGAGATATCGGAGAACGGAGATCCTATCTCGCAGATAATCTCTAAGGAGATATCGGAGATGAGATCACGGTAAGATCACGGAGATAATCTCGGAGACACGGAGAGTTCCGGTGAAGCGCCCGAAGCGCGAGATGCAACCTATAGGATCGGTTTGGCACCCAGTACCGAGAATGTCCCTATAGCATAGGAAGATGCTAAACGTGTATCCATTCAGTATCCATTCACAGGATGCCGTTCACAGAGCACACAGAGGATGCCGTTCACAGAGCGCCCCAACGAAAAGACCATACTTGGTCTGGCGAAGCCGAGCGCGCCCAAACTGATCAAACTTGGGAGGGACGATTTCGGAAAATCGAATCGCCGTCGGACCAAACGCCGACGGAGCATCTCCGTCGACACCGATGACGTCGCTCAAAGCCGCGCTCTTCCTCGCGCTCGTCGCCTCGGCCGCGGGCGTCATCATCCGTGGCCCGAGCGTCACCTATGATACATACATCAGGGCCGGCAGTACCACGACGGCTCCTATAAGTACTATCAACTACACGACGACCAACTTCAACAATGACAGTTTCGGGTGGTGGGCCGGCCCGCTCACGATCAACGCTACCTCACAGGTCACATCAGGCGTCACTTCCGCGACGATGGCCATCCTGATCAAGTTCGACTTGAGCTCCATCGTCGGGGCCACGCTCGTGCCGGACAACCCGGTCTGGCTCAACTACTTTGTGTCCAACGCAGGCGAAGCTGCCTCGCTCCGCGAGCTCACCGTTCCCTGGAACCATGTGTGCCCGCCGCCCGCGAAGACGCGCGCCCCTCTCGCAACCGCGCGTGGGACCCTGGTTGAGACCCCTTCCCGCTGACGCGTCCCTTTCCGCCCCTCCCCGCTTTTTCGACAGTCCACGGTCACGTGGACCAACCTCCCATTCGCACCGTCATCGTGGAACTCCGCCAACGTCGCCGTCCGCGGCGCCACAAACGTAACCTTCCCAGGAACCGTTGGCTGGCAGAGATTTGACGTGACCTCATCGATTGCCGCGTGGCTCGCCGGTAGCCGTGCAAACAATGGCTGGATCGCGTTGCCCACTGGCGGCACCAACGGCGTCCAGCTGCAGTTCTCGACAGCCGTGAACTCCCCATACCTCGATGTCCCAACGGTGGGGAGTTCACCTACGGCGCCGCCGCCCCCGAGCCCCTCTAAGCCGCCGCCGCCGTCGCCTCGTGCGCCGCCGCCGCCGCCGCCGCCGCCCCCCCCCCCGGCATTTTCGTACGCATTCAACGGCGAGAACTCGAGCTACACGGGCGGCTGCCAGTCGACGTGGATCCGCTCCGACACCCCCGACTACTTCGGCTACCAAGACACGGGCCTGTGGTGGGACGGGAGCAGCTCCGTCGGCCACTACGACTCGGTGCTCGTGCAGTTCACCGACATCATCGGGCTCGGGCCGAACCAGCTGCGCCCGCACGAGCAGATCCAACGCGCGACGCTCCGGTACAATGTGGACGAAACCTTCTCGGCCAACGCGCGAGGCGCCTCCGCCCAGCTGCACGAGATCTCGAAGGAGTGGAGCGCGAGCTCCACGACGTTCCTCACCTTTGCGGGTGCGCAAGGCCTCAACGAGGCCGAGTACCGCACGCCAGCGATCGCGACCGCGTTCGCGAATCGGGATGGCTGGTTCGAAATCGACGTGACGGCGGGCGTCCAGAGCTGGGTCAACGGCGTCAGCACCAACAACGGCTGGATCTGGATGCCTTCGCCGCAGAATCTCGGTGGATCTAGCGATGGCTCCCAGATGCGCGCGTGCAACGCGCCGCCAGACCGTCGCGTCAACCTGGTCGTGTTCGCGGCGCTGCAGCCGCCCAGGCCGCCCTCGCCGCCCGCGCGGCCGCCGCCGCCGCCGCCGCCGCCCTCGCCGCCGCCCTCGCCGCCCCGCGCACCGTTCACGGTCATGCAGATCCGCAACGCCCAGCACGCGCGGCTGCGCATGGTTGCTCCAGACACAAACTACGCCACCGCCACCTGGGTCGGTTGGCGAGGAATTTCAGCGTGCGCGCCAGCGGCGTACAAACCCCCTCTCGGCCCATGTGGTCGGCTCAGCAACCTCAGCTGCTGCTCCCAAACGGCCTCATCCGATGTCGATGCGCTCCTGTGCTCACACGTGTGTGTGTGTGCCTCTCGTCCCCTGACCACACTGCTGCCCGCAGGACCGATGTCGATTTCGTGCTGATGAAGTTCGACCTGAGCGCGCTCTCGGGCATGGCTCCCATCTCCCGCGCGCTCTTCCGCTACACCGTGTCTAACGTTGGCGACCAGGCGGAGATGCACGAGTTCCGCCGCGGCTGGAATGCGAGCACCGTGACGTACAACAACCTGCCGATGCCGCAGATGCCTCTTCCCTTTCCTCTGGCGGTCATCGACACGTACTGGGGCCCGTCGGTCAACGACGTCTTTACGCCTCTCGCCGGGGCCACGCTAACCCTCGACGTGACGCCGAGCATCAACAGGTGGCTCACGGGCACGCCCAATCACGGCTGGGTCTTCGTGCCGTACTTTGGCAACGGGTGCGGCATCCGCACCGCAGCCTGGGCGACGGTTGCGCAGCAGCCGGCGCTCGAGGTGCACTTTGACGCGCCGCCCGCGCCGCCGTCGCCGCCCGCCCCGCCTCGTCCCCCCTATACCATCCCGCCGCCGATGGGGCCTCCGCCCACAATCCCCGGGATGCTCGAGTTCAACAGCCAGACGGCGATTTCCTCGGGCGGGTGCCAGTCGACCATGTTGCGCTCTTCGGAACCGGGCATCGCCTTTGGGCAACTTACGAATCTGTGGTGGGATGGCCTGCAGGTTGCCGGCTACCGCGACTATGTCCTCGTGCAGTTCACCGCCATCTTTGGGAGTGCATACAACCTCATCAAGCCGCACGATATCATCACGAGCGCCAAGCTTCGCTACTTCGTCGACCTCTCGGCCTCGGCCGATTCCGTCGGGGACTATGCTAGCCTGCACGAAATCCTCAAACCATGGGCTGCCACGACCACGACGTACAACAGCTTCGCGGGCAACCGAGGCCTCCTCGTGAACGAGGACTACAGATCCGTGGAGGTTGGCATCGCACCAGCCACCCCGGCCGGCTGGTATGAGATCGACGTCACCATGTCCGTCGGTGCCTGGCAATCGGGCGGACCGAACCACGGCTGGATCTGGGTGCCCACGGGCGGCAACAACGGTGCTGCTCTCCGTTCCTGCAACTCGCCCGCCGACCGGCGCGTCAACCTGCGGGTCTTCTATCAGCAAGCGCCGCCCGCGCCGCCCTCACCGCCCTCGCGGCCGCCCTCGCCGCCCCGCCCGCCGCCCAAGCCACCACCGCCGCCCCCGCCGCCACTCGACGCCATCATTATCACCGGCCCAAGCGCCTCCATGTCGACCTGGATCCGCTCGACGCAGCCCACAACTGTGCAAGCGCAAGCGCCTTACCCGAACAACGTCATCTGGTGGGACGGCAACTCCGTTGATGAGACAGACCGCGACTACGTGCTGCTCTGGTTCAACATTTCGGGGATTCCAGCGGGCCGCTTCCAAGCCGCGACCCTCCGGTACGTCATCGGCGGGGACGGCAACTCGCCAGGCAACATGGGCGAGCTGCACGAGCTCCTCGTCCCGTGGAGCATGTCCACCTCGTACAGCTCGCTGCCGTACGTGCCCGCCAGCATCACTGGCGGCTCGTCGAGCACCTACGGCGCGGCGGATCACAACATGCCGTGCATGCTCGGCCCCCACTCGGTCGATGTGACCGACAATGTCAGGGCGTGGCTCTCGGGCACGCCCAACTACGGCTGGATCGTGGTCCCGACCTTTGCCAACGGCTGCGGCATGCAGTCGCACCTCTCCACCACGGGCGAAGCGCCCCAGCTCATCGTCTCCCTCGTCGCGTTTCCGCGGGCGCCGCCCTCGCCGCCCTCGCCACCGGCCTCGCCACCGTCGCCACCCTCGCCACCGGCCTCGCCGCCGCGGCCACCGCCGCGGCCGCCGCCGCCGTTGCTGCCGGGCGCAAGCTACGTTGCCGCCATCACAGCGACCTTCACCGTGGCGGGCGACGTGTCGAGCTTCGATCAGAACGCATTCAAGAGCCGCCTGGCGACCCAGATGAACGTGTTCCCGTCCGTGATCACGCTCAATGTCTACACCGCCTCAGTTGGCATCCAGGCCACCATCGTGTACCCGAGCCTGGCGGCGGCAAATGCTGGGGCGACGACACTCGCGAGGACGCCTGCCGTACTCAGCGCTGCCCTTGGCGTCACCGTGCTGACCGTTGCCAACGTCGCACCGACGGCCATCGCCGTCGCTCCGCCCCCGCCGGCTCCGCCCCCGCCGCCGATCAACTCCGGCAGCCTGGCTTTGAGCGCGGGCAGCGGGGACGGCGTGTCCCAGGGTGTGGTGATCGGCGTTGCGGTGGGCGTGACTGCCTTCGTGCTCCTCGTCGCCATCATCGTGTGCACCTTTAAGCTCCGCCAGAAGAAGGCGACGACGATCGTCAAGGCCATCCCGACCACGACCATCAACAACCCGATAGCGCAGTCCTCGGCCACGAGCGGCGTCGAGATGAAGGACGCAATCTGAGCCCGCGGTGCGCGCGCGCGGGGCGGTGCAGGCGGCGGCGACAAGGGCGGGGGCGGCAACGAAGGCGGGGGCGCGGGAAACAAACACCCCCCCGGGAGAGAATGGCGGAGGGAAAGGTGGCAACCGTGGCAGCAGTGAGCTGTGGTCGTCGGCGGCGGCAGGGAGGAAGAAGGCGCCCGCGTGGTGAAGGGAAAGGTGGCAACCGTGGCAGCAGTGAGCTGTGGTAGGCGGTGGCGGCAGGTAGGAAGAAGGCGCCCTCGTGGGGATTGCGCGGAGATCATCCGTGCCGCTGAAGATGGCAGGCGCGCCGCGAAGGTTTCAAGTGCCGTTCGTGTACATACGAGAACGAGCCGTGTCGTACGATGAGGTCTCGTATCGGATTCACATCGTATGGCGCTTTCGTAGGATTCGTACTGGCACCTGATTCGGGCAAATTGGCCCGCCCCGCGGGATGTTGAATCGAATAAGGAACAGGAGGCGAACACGCCGAACAGCCCCCGCGTCCGCCCCGCCCGCCGCGCTGGAGCCTCAGCCTGTGGCCCTTTTAACCCTTTCCGCCTTTGCCCTTTGGGGCGGCCGAGTTCGACCACTCCTCACTCGCATATAGATATACACAATGGGACGATTCGCAGGACCCCCTGAAGCCTGAATTGCGGTAGGGAATTTGAAGCAGACAGAACACACCCCCAGCCCTTGGCCTTGGCCCCTTTAAGAGCTCTAGTGAGAGCTAAGTTGAAAGTTCGTACACACCCATTTATCGAACCAATGTATCTATCAACACACAATAGACAATTGATTCCGAACAGCGATCGTGGATGTAGGACGTAACTATTTCGGAGACAGTTTGAGCTTTGACAGGCACTGGCATGATCAGGCATATATGGCTTTTTTCTTTGATGTTCATTCCTCTGAAGTTCAAATACAATTGTATGGGCCCAGGGGGCGAGGGCTGGGGACCCGCTTTTCCTTTCGTCTCTCTTCGATTCTGTGAATTCAAAGATTTGGTATATTCATACCCTTCGGCAAATATTGGGTGAAAGTCTCCGACAAATCGAATCGCCGTCGGACCAAACGCCAACGAAGCCTCTCCGTTGACACCGATGACGTCGCTCAAAGCCGCACTCTTCCTCGCGCTCGTCGTCTCGGCCGCGGGCGTCATCATCCGTGGCCCGAGCGTCACCTACGATACATACATCAGGGCCGGCAGTTCCTCTACGGCTCCAATTATCAACTACGCTACGACAAACTACAACGACCTACGTTCCGGGTGGTGGGACGGCCCGCTCACGATCTCGACCACCACTGGGGCCATATCAGGCACTAGTTCGGACACGTCCGCCGTCTTGATCATGTTCGACTTGAACTCACTCGTCGGAGCCACGCTCGTGCCGACCAACCCCGTTTGGCTCTACTACTTTATGTCCGACGCGGGCGGCAACCCCTCGCTACACGAGCTCACCGTTCCCTGGAACCATGTGTGCACACGCCACCCGCGAAGATGCGCGCTCCCCTCACAACCGCGTGGCACCCTGGCTGAGGCCCCTTCCCGCTGACGCGTCCCTCCCTGCCCCTCCCTGCTTTCGACAGTCCACGGTCACGTGGACCAACCTCCCATTCGCACCGTCATCGTGGAGGAACACCAGCGTCGGCGGCGCTGGAACCTTTCCAGGAACCGCTGGCTGGCAGAGGTTTGACGTGACCTCATCGGTTGCCCCGTGGCTCGCGGGTAGCCGTACAAACCGCGGCTGGATCGCGTTGCCCACTGGCGGCACCAACGGCGGCGAGATGCAGTTCTCGACGGCCGTGAACTCCCCATACCTCGATGTCCCAACGGTGACCCCACCGACGGCGCCGCCGCCCCCGAGCCCCTCGCTGCCGCCGTTCCCCCCCCCGGCGTTTTCGTACGTGTTCAACGGCGAGAACTCGAGCTACACGGGCGGCTGCCAGTCGACGTGGATCCGCTCGGACACCCCCGACTTCATCGGCGCCCAAGACACGGGCCTGTGGTGGGACGGGAGCAGCTCCGTCGGCCACTTCGACTCGGTGCTCGTGCAGTTCCCCGACATCATCGGGTCCGGGCCGAACCAGCTGCGCCCGCACGAGTACATCCAACGCGCGACGCTCCGGTACAACGTGGACGAAACATTCTCGACCAACGCGCCGGGCGCCTCCGCCCAGCTGCACGAGATCTCGAAGGAGTGGAGCGCAAACTCCACGACGTTCCGCACCTTTGCGGGTGCGCAAGGCCTCAACGAGGCCGAGTACCGCACGCCAGCGATCGCGACCGCGTTCGCGAATCGGGATGGCTGGTTCGAAATCGACGTGACGGCGGGCGTCCAGAGCTGGGTCAACGGCGTCAGCACCAACAACGGCTGGATCTGGATGCCTTCGCCGCAGAATCTCGGTGGATCTAGCGATGGCTCCCAGATGCGCGCGTGCAACGCGCCGCCAGACCGTCGCGTCAACCTGGTCGTGTTCGCGGCGCTGCAGCCGCCCAGGCCGCCCTCGCCGCCCGCGCGGCCGCCGCCGCCGCCGCCGCCGCCCTCGCCGCCGCCCTCGCCGCCCCGCGCACCGTTCACGGTCATGCAGATCCGCAACGCCCAGCACGCGCGGCTGCGCATGGTTGCTCCAGACACAAACTACGCCACCGCCACCTGGGTCGGTTGGCGAGGAATTTCAGCGTGCGCGCCAGCGGCGTACAAACCCCCTCTCGGCCCATGTGGTCGGCTCAGCAACCTCAGCTGCTGCTCCCAAACGGCCTCATCCGATGTCGATGCGCTCCTGTGCTCACACGTGTGTGTGTGTGCCTCTCGTCCCCTGACCACACTGCTGCCCGCAGGACCGATGTCGATTTCGTGCTGATGAAGTTCGACCTGAGCGCGCTCTCGGGCATGGCTCCCATCTCCCGCGCGCTCTTCCGCTACACCGTGTCTAACGTTGGCGACCAGGCGGAGATGCACGAGTTCCGCCGCGGCTGGAATGCGAGCACCGTGACGTACAACAACCTGCCGATGCCCACGCCCCCTTTGCCCTTTTCTGCAGCGGTCATCGACACGCTCTGGGGCCCGACGGTCAACGACCTGCCTGGCAACGTGGCCACGCACACCGTCGACGTGACGCCGAGCATCAACAGGTGGCTCACGGGCACGCCCAATCACGGCTGGGTCTTCGTGCCGTACTTCGGCAACGGGTGCGGCATCCGCACCGCAGCCTGGGCGACGGTTGCGCAGCAGCCGGCGCTCGAGGTGCACTTTGACGCGCCGCCCGCGCCGCCGTCGCCGCCCGCCCCGCCTCGTCCCCCCTATACCATCCCGCCGCCGATGGGGCCTCCGCCCACAATCCCCGGGATGCTCGAGTTCAACAGCCAGACGGCGATTTCCTCGGGCGGGTGCCAGTCGACCATGTTGCGCTCTTCGGAACCGGGCATCGCCTTTGGGCAACTTACGAATCTGTGGTGGGATGGCCTGCAGGTTGCCGGCTACCGCGACTATGTCCTCGTGCAGTTCACCGCCATCTTTGGGAGTGCATACAACCTCATCAAGCCGCACGATATCATCACGAGCGCCAAGCTTCGCTACTTCGTCGACCTCTCGGCCTCGGCCGATTCCGTCGGGGACTATGCTAGCCTGCACGAAATCCTCAAACCATGGGCTGCCACGACCACGACGTACAACAGCTTCGCGGGCAACCGAGGCCTCCTCGTGAACGAGGACTACAGATCCGTGGAGGTTGGCATCGCACCAGCCACCCCGGCCGGCTGGTATGAGATCGACGTCACCATGTCCGTCGGTGCCTGGCAATCGGGCGGACCGAACCACGGCTGGATCTGGGTGCCCACGGGCGGCAACAACGGTGCTGCTCTCCGTTCCTGCAACTCGCCCGCCGACCGGCGCGTCAACCTGCGGGTCTTCTATCAGCAAGCGCCGCCCGCGCCGCCCTCACCGCCCTCGCGGCCGCCCTCGCCGCCCCGCCCGCCGCCCAAGCCACCACCGCCGCCCCCGCCGCCACTCGACGCCATCATTATCACCGGCCCAAGCGCCTCCATGTCGACCTGGATCCGCTCGACGCAGCCCACAACTGTGCAAGCGCAAGCGCCTTACCCGAACAACGTCATCTGGTGGGACGGCAACTCCGTTGATGAGACAGACCGCGACTACGTGCTGCTCTGGTTCAACATTTCGGGGATTCCAGCGGGCCGCTTCCAAGCCGCGACCCTCCGGTACGTCATCGGCGGGGACGGCAACTCGCCAGGCAACATGGGCGAGCTGCACGAGCTCCTCGTCCCGTGGAGCATGTCCACCTCGTACAGCTCGCTGCCGTACGTGCCCGCCAGCATCACTGGCGGCTCGTCGAGCACCTACGGCGCGGCGGATCACAACATGCCGTGCATGCTCGGCCCCCACTCGGTCGATGTGACCGACAATGTCAGGGCGTGGCTCTCGGGCACGCCCAACTACGGCTGGATCGTGGTCCCGACCTTTGCCAACGGCTGCGGCATGCAGTCGCACCTCTCCACCACGGGCGAAGCGCCCCAGCTCATCGTCTCCCTCGTCGCGCTCCCGCGGCCACCGCCGCCGCCGTTGCCGGCGGGCGAAGTGTACGTTGCCGCCATCACGGCGACCTTCACCGTGGCGGGCGACGTGTCGAGCTTCGACCGGAACGCATTCAAGAACCGCCTCGCGGCCCAGATGAACGTGTCCCCGTCCGTGATCACGCTCTTCGTCTACTCCGCCTCCGTCGGCGTCCAGGCCACCATCACGTACCCGAGCCCGGCGTCGGCAAGTGCCGCGGCGACGTCGCTCGCCGCGACGACGCCAGCCGATCTCACCGCTGCCCTTGGCGTCACCGTGCAGACCATTGCCAACGTTGCTCTGACGACGGTCGCCGTCCCTGCGCCCGCGCCGCCGTTCAACTCCGGCAGCCTGGCTTTGAACGCGGGCAGCGGGGCCGGCGTGTCCCAGGGTGTGGTGATCGGCGTTGCGGTGGGCGTGACTGCCTTCGTGCTCCTCGTCGCCATCATCGTGTGCACCTTTAAGCTCCGCCAGAAGAAGGCGACGACGATCGTCAAGGCCATCCCGACCACGACCATCAACAACCCGATAGCGCAGTCCTCGGCCACGAGCGGCGTCGAGATGAAGGACGCAATCTGAGCTCGCGGTGCGCGCGCGCGCGCGGGGCAGTGCAGGCGGGGGCGACAAGGGCGGGGGCGGCAACGAAGGCGGGGGCGCGGGCAACAAACGCCCCCCCGGGAGAGAATGGCGGAGGGAAAGGTGGCAACCGTGGCGGCAGGGAGCTGTGGTAGGCGGTGGCGGCAGGAAGGAAGAAGGCGCCCGCGTGGGGATTGCGCGGAGATCATCCGTGCCGCTGAAGATGGCAGGCGCGCCGCGAAGGTTTCAAGTGCCGTTCATGTACATACGAGAACGAGCCGTGCAGTAACGAGGGTGAGAACCGGAGCCCTTGGCTCCAGGGTCCTCTCTGGGCGACGTGCTTGGGTAGGTGGACGATCCGTCCCCTGCCTCTTCCTCTTCGTACGTGTACTGTCGTCGTACGATGTGGCGCTTCGTCGTACTGGCACACCTGATTCGGGCATTGCCCGGGATGTTAAATAAGGAACAGCCCCGAGAGCTGGCCCTGTGGGGCCGAGTCGACACTCTGCGGAGTCGACCCCTTACGGCTTACCCCGGATCGTCACGGCGTCACGGACCGAGCGAGGTTCAGAACTCGCGAGGATCCTGTCTCCTGCATGAGGAGGGTCCCGGGTGGGGCACGACAACGGGGAGGAGTGATCGAGACACCGTGACGACGTCTCAACGTCTGCCCGATTTGGCAAGAACTTGGACGAAGTGGAATGGACTCAGACGACGACGACGAAGCTCGCGCCTGGCAAAGAGGCACTCCCAAGCAGCACCGCGCGCGCATCTTCGAGCTCACTTCTGGCCAATCGCTGAGCATTACTCAGGACACAAGCATGAGCGCTGAAGCCCTCTGGGCATGCGGCGCGGGTGCTGTCGTCTGGGAGGCTGCCGAGGCAACGCTGGCATACCTCGAGTCCGCGTTCGCACCGACTGGGCTCCAGGGCAAGGCGGTCGTCGAGCTCGGTGCTGGAACGGGCGTCATCGGCCTTGCATGCGCTGCCATGGGCGCAAGGGTCACGTTGACTGATTTGGAGACGGCCTTGCCGCTGCTACGTGCAAATGCAGAACAAAACTACGCGGCGACTCGGGCCCATCACAGCCTTACGAGGCGACTCGAGCCCATCGAGATCAAGGCGCTGCCGTGGGGCGAGCCTCTGCCCGATGGGCTGCGCGCAGACCTCGTCATCGCCTGCGATTGCGTCTACCAGCCTTCGGCCTACACGCATCTTGCTGCCACGATTGCCGCGCTGGGTGCGCCGTGCTTGCTGTCATGGCGTGCGCGCGGCAAGCAGGAGGAGGTGGTGCTGGAGCACTTGGCGAGCGCGGGATTTGCGCTCACGCGCGTGCACAGCACGCCCGACGGCACCGTCATCACGCGTGCGATGCCGCCGACGCCGATGCCGCTGCAGCCGCTGGACGCACAAGCAGCAGCGATCGTCCTGCTGCCAGAGTGGGTAGCGCTCAGGGCGGCGCTCAGCACTCGGACGACGGCCGTAGCGACGACGGAGGCGGCTACAACGCCGTCGGACACGATGGGCGCCGACACACCCCTAGCTGATGCTATGCCCCTCGCGGCGATCTCGGCGATCTCGGAGATCTCCGCCCACGAGATCTCGGATATCTCCGATATATCGGAGATCGCCGAGATCTCGTGGGCGGCCGTGGTCCATGCGGCGGATGGGAAGAAGGTCAAGGATGTGCTCAAATCCAACGGCTGGCTGGATGCGTGCCTGAAGCCGCTCTCGTTGCTGCCGCCGCCGGCGTCAGAGGGCAAGGCAAGGCCCGACGGGTGTAGGCTCGCCTTCCCAATCTGCGTGGCGGGCGTCGCGTCACTTCGACGCGCCATGGCGGATGGGTCGGTGCCCGAGCTGCGAGCAGTGCTGGCGCTGGAGCCGATGGCGGCTGGGGCGCTGGCCTCAAAGCCGCCGCCCAAGCCTCAGAAGCCCACGTCTGCGGCGAATGGCGACAGCCCCGTGCACGCCATGCCGGGCACAGGACGAGCCGCGCTGCCGGCCGCGCTGCCACGGGCACATGCCCGGCCCAAGCCGCCAGCACAGCAGCGATCGTTTGGAGGCGGGGCGGCGGCGCGGCGCAGCAGCGGCGGCGGCGAGAGCGGCGAGGGCGGTAGGGGCGGCAAGGGCGCCGAGGCGGCGCGACTTCCGCGGGCGGCGCCGGTGCGCGTGGTCCAGTGCCCCGCATTCGCGGACGCTGCGTGGCTGGAGCAGCATGCCTTCCGCGCGCGTGAGCCTGCAATTCTCCGAGGTCTCGATCTCGGCGCATGCAGCGGACGTTGGACCGCTTCGCACCTTGCCGCCACCCGCTGCACCTCGGCGAGCGTGAGCGTCCACGTGTGCCCGAACGCCGTGGTCGACCTCGCGGGGCATCGAGCGCCTAACACGCCGCGAAACTTTGTCTTCCGCTCGATGCCCTTCGCGGAGGCGGTATGGCGCTGCTACGGCCAAGGGACTGGCGAGGCTCATCAGGCGGCAGATGGCGAGGCTCATCAGGCCGCAGATGGCAGTGACGCCGCTGCTGACGAAGGTGACCAAGCAGGCGCGACGGCGGCAGCGGTCCACCCTCAGCCTCGACTCCCCTCATACCCTCCGCTCCTCGAAAGCGGCGAGCGCTACTATCTTCGTTCCGTCGGGCCCGACCCCAGGAAGGACGCGGCCGACTTCCCCTCGACCTTCCCCGAGCTTGCACGCGAGTGCCGGCTGCTGCCGCAGCCGATCGAGGACGAGCGAGCCGTCACCAAGTGCACGTCGAGCTCGGATGATGCCCACTCGGACGCGACTGGTGCACACGGTGTGAACGGTGCGGTTGGTGTGAACGCTCGGGGCGGCGCGATCGTACGCCGTGCGAGCTATCACTCGTCGGTTCTGCGGCTCGCCTCGGACGATACGCAGCTGTGGACGCACTTCGACGTGATGGACAATGCACTCGCGCAGCTCACCGGTCGAAAACGCGTGGTGCTCTGGCCGCCTTCAGAGGATGCCAATCTGTACACTGGAGCCTCCTCCTCTTGATGGCCTCTTGATGGCCTCTTGATGGCCTCTTGATGGCCTCTTGATGGGCGCGGATTACCTCCCTCATCAGGTACACTGAAGGCTCTGATTGCCTCTGATGACCTCTGATTACCTCCCTCATCAGGTACACTGAAGGCTCCTCCTCCCGCGTCTCCGACATTGACCGTTGGAATGACGATGAGTGGCCTCGCTTCCGGGCGGCGGTGGCCACACGCCGAGAGTGCGAGCTCGCACCCGGCGACGTGCTCTTCATTCCCGCGCTCTGGTTCCACAACGTCACCTCGATTGGATTCAGCGTGGCCCTGAATGTCTTCTGGCGCTCGCACCAGCCATCGCCGAGCCCCGCAGGCCCGGCAGCGCTCACGCGCGCGATGTACGACCCGAAGGACCTGTACGGCAACCGCGATCCGCCAGCAGCCACGCAGGCCATGGCCCACGTCGACGCCGCGGCCGCAGAGCTGGCCGCGCTGCCAACAGAGTTTCGGCAGTTTTATGCGCGCCGGGCGATCCGTGCGCTCGAGACGGCGCTCGAAGCGCTCGTCGACGGCGATGAGACCGGCAATGTTCAGGGCAGCACGGTAAATGATTGCAGCGGCGGCGGCGGCGGCGGCGGCGCCGTGTCGGGCGGTGATTGCGCCGTGTCGGGCGGCGATGGCGCCGTGTCGGGCGGCGATTGCGCCGTGTCGGGCGGCGGTGGCGCCGTGTCGGGCAGCGATGGCGCCGTGTCGGCGGCGGATCGGGAGCGCCCCGGTGGTCCTCGCGTCGTCCTGAACACCGGTGCCGCCATCCCTCTGCTCGGCGTGGGCACCTGGGAACTTTCCCCACACGAGGCACGTGCGGCGGTGGAGGCTGCCCTACGTGCGGGCGTGCGGCATCTCGATTGCGCTTCAATTTATCGCAACGAGGCGGCCGTTGGCGAGGCGATCCATGCTGCGATGTGTGAGGGGCGCGTACGGCGTGCCGACCTCTTCGTCACCTCCAAGCTGTGGATCTCGGATGCAAGACCGGCCAACGTGCGCGCCGCATGCCTTGCGTCGCTCCGTGCGCTTCAGCTCGACCGGCTCGACTTGTACTTGCTCCACTGGCCGCCGCCATCGATGGCCGATCTTGAGCCGATCTGGCGTGAGCTCGAGGCGCTCGTGGCGGACGGACTTGTGGTCTCCATCGGTGTGGCGAACAGGAGTCTGATGACCTCTGATGACCTCTGATGACCTCTGATGACCTCTGATGACCTCTG
>ERZ761574.1592-NODE-1592-length-14341-cov-86.322624_pt1 | contig 14341 bp, 6 predicted proteins | sample MGYA00374950_ERZ761574 | MGnify/ENA primary metagenome ERZ761574 (study PRJEB28895, sample SAMN07631631) | mixed culture metagenome | isolation source: Freshwater growth medium | place: USA: Seattle, Washington | collected 2016-10-03 ... | reverse complement strand
GTTTCATAAAGGGTAACTACCTGTGCAGTAGTATAAAAGCCTTCACCCAAAGCCCACTCTCCTCAGATCCTGCGTGTGGAGCCCCTCCTTTGTGGAGCTCTACGGCTGTTATACCGCTTTCAATTGACCGCTTTGTGGGTGGGGCCGAGCGCGCATCGCGCGGCTCAAAAGCGCGCGCTCAACAGGTTCTCAGAGCTAACTCCGCCCCCCCCACGTTGTGTCTCCACGGGACCTGTGGCAGTGCGTCTTGCCGAGATGGCAATTTAACGTGAACGTGAACGTGTTTTCAGAGCGAAGTTTGTCGGAAGTTTCGCTCGACGAAGATTTCGCCGACAGTGTTCAGCGATGTCGCGCGTGCCGTTCCTCTTCATATGGATGACGCCTCTGGTGCGGCGCGGCTGGAGCAGGCAGCTTGAGGCGCCCGACATAGACATTGCGCGATGGATTTCGCCAAAGTGCTCTGATCTCGTCGAGTGGTACGACACGCAGCCGAGTGGTGCGACCTACCGCCGCCGTGCATGGTGTCTGGTGCGCTGGCGGCTGCTGTACTCTGGCTTGCTTTTCGTCGTCTACGTGGCAACGCAGCTCGCCCAGCCACTGCTGCTGCGCCGCCTCGTGCAGGCCGTCGAGTCCAACAGTTCGGATGGCCTGTGGAGCGCCTTTGCAATCGGCGGCTGCGGCATCCTCGGGTCCGTGTGCAAGGAGCAGCAGCTCTTTACCAATTTTCTGCTGGGAGCAAGGCTGCGCGCGGTGACCGTTGCTGTCGTCTATCGCAAGGCGCTCAGCCTGCGCCAAGCAGAGCTCCCTCCTTCAATTTCGAACCTGCTGCTCAACGACGCGCAGAAGCTGCTCGACGCGCTGCCACTGTTCCATCAGCTGTGGGCGACGCCTCTGGTGATCTTCGTGGCGGCGGTGCTGCTCGTGCTGCTCGTGGGCTGGGCGTCGCTCGTCGGCGTCCTCGCTCTGCTCTTCCTCATCCCGGCCAACCTGTACCTCGTCCAAGCGCTGCGACGGGCGCGCGCGTTTCGCATGCCGATCGCGGACCAACGCGTCGCGAGGTGCGTTGAGATGGTCAAGGGCATGCGCGTGCTCAAGTTCAACGGCTGGGACGTGCCCTTTGAGGCGAGCATCCTCGAGCAGCGCGCGCGAGAGCTTCCAGCGATCCGGACAGAGCTCTACATCTTCTCTGGCCAGATGACGATGACGATCGTTCTGCCCCAGATTGCGACCCTCGTCGCGCTCGTCGCGATTGCGTGCGTCTCGCCCGAGCGCGCCATGTCCGCGCAAGTCGCATTCCCGACGCTCTCGCTCATGACCGTGATCCGGTTCCCTCTCATGTTCTTCGGCGACCTCGTAGGCCAACTAGTGCAAGCCTCAGTCGCTCTGCGACGACTGGACGCCTTCTTGAGCGAAGACGACGTCGAGTCACCGACGGCGACGACGACGGCGACGGCGACGGCGACGACGCGCAAGGCCGGCGGCCAGTCGACGGTCAAGATGCCTGATGAGACAACACCGGTCGCCGTCTCCGCGGAGTCCGCCGAGGCCGTGCCAGTCGTCACTGTCGAGATCATCTCGGAGATCATCTCCGACCCACCCGCACCGGCTGTGGGCGAGACGAAACTGGCAGCAACGGCCGCCTCGGAGATCGCCTCGGAGATCGCATCCTCGGAGATCGTGCCTCTGACGCCACCGACGACGATGATCGGGCTGGATGCGGCGACGGCCGACGCTCCGTGGATTGAGGTGAAGGGTGCTAGCGTCACGTGGGAACGTACGAAGAATCACGCCGGTGGCGGCGGTTGTGGCGGTGGCAGTGGGGGCGGTGCGGGCGCCTCGACGTTGCCTAATGAGGCAGATCCCTCGATGGTGCACGCGAAGCTTGAAATCCGCAACCTGAGTCTCAGCGTCCGCGCTGGCGAGCTGTTGCTAGTCGCTGGGCCCGTTGGATCTGGCAAGAGCACGCTCCTCGCCGCCATACTCGGTGAGGTTCCACTCGCATGCGGCAGCCTCAGCATACCGCCCTCCGGCATCGCCTTCTGCAGCCAGGTCGCGTGGGTGCAGAATATGAGCATACGCGACAACATCCTGTTTGGGCGCCCGTTCGAGAGAGAGTGGTACCTAGAGGTGCTGAGGCGGGCTGCCATTGACCTCAATTTGAGTTCATCTGGATTGCATCTGATGGGCCTTGATTGTGTCCCTCATCAGGTGCTCGAGGCGTGCTGCCTGGCCATCGACTTGGCGTCACTCCCGCACGCGGACCGTACCGTCATCGGCGAGCGCGGCGTCACGTTAAGCGGCGGGCAGAAGCAGCGCATCGCGCTCGCGCGTGCGGCCTATGCCCGGCCAACGACACTCCTTCTTGATGACGTCCTCTCCGCAGTCGACGCACCCACCGGCCGCCACATCTTCAACGCCCTGTTTGGGCGGACCAGCGGGCTGTTGCGCCATACCGCGTGCATTCTGATCACGCACGCAACGCAGTTCGCGCCGCTCGCGTCGCGATGCCTATTGCTGCACGATGGCGAGGTCATTGGGTACGGCAGCGTCGACGAGCTGCGCTCGCTCGCGAGCAAGGCACCTAGCCCTGACGAAACCGACGCTGACGAAACCGTCGCTGACGAAACCGACGCTGACAAAACCGTCGCTGACGAAACCGACGCTGACGAAACCGCCGCTGACGAAACCGCCGCGAGGGGACACCGTCACTCGCTAGCGAGCATGCATGCAACTGCCACAACAACAGTTACATGTAACGGCGAGCTCGCTCGCAAGGACGACAGTCAGGCCAAACAGCAGAGCCACGGCGTGCTTGACGAAACCGTGAGCAGCTCTTCCGCGCTCCCCGAGAAGTCCGCAGGCTTGAAGCTCGTGGCCGAGTTCCTCGTGAGCGCCGTGGTGAGCGTGGACGCGGGGGAGAAGGCGCAGCAGCAGATGGAGAGGGGTGATGGTGCTCTTCTTGCGGAGCAAGCGGAGAGGATCACGGCCGAGGATGCATCCATCGACGATGCGATGGATGATAGACTGGCCAAACAGGCAGGCGGCGACGGCGGCGACGGCGGCGACGGCGGCGGCGACGGCGGCGGCGACGGCGGCGGCGACAGCGGCAGCGACGCTGCTGGCCGTGTCGCGAAGCACGCCTCTGCTTCTAACGCTCTCTCCGAGCTGATCGACCAACAGGGCCTGAGTGGTGCGGCCTCGGCCGACTTCAAGAAAGAGGGGGCCGCCACAGAGGAACGACTTGGCCTGCACTCGATCGTGGCGTGGGTCGGGGCCATGGGGGGATGCAGCTGGCTGCTGCTCGAGCTGGCCTTCTTTTTGGGAGAGCGAGGGACCTACGTCGGGGCGGACACGTGGCTGAGCGTCTGGGCGTCGGCGAGCGATGCGACAGTGCCGACGAATGGGTTCTATCGCACCATCGGATTCGGCCCCGTGGGCAGCTTCGACGACACGCGACGGTACATGATCGTGTGGGCGATCCTCATCGGATGTAACGCCTTCTTCGCCTTTGCGCGCACGGCGTGGTTTGTGCACGGCGGTGCGCGCGCCGCGGAAGCCATCTTTGTCCGCTTGCTGCATGGCATCGTTCGCTCGCCGATGGCCTTCTTCGACACGACGCCGGTCGGGCGGCTCACCGCGCGCCTCGCTTATGATACTGAGATCCTCGATGGTCTTCTCGTTCAAAAGGGATTGACGGTGATGGCGTCGATCTGGTGGCTGATCTCGGGGCTCTCCGTGATCCTCTCCATCGTCCCATTCGTCGCCGTCGCATTGCTGCCGTGCGGGCTCATCTACACGACCTTCCACTTGATGTACCTGCGCTCCGGCGTGCAGATCCAACGGCTCTTTGCGCAGTCGCAATCTCCGCTGGTCTCGCACATAGAGGAGTCGCTCGCCGGAGGGGCGACCATTCGGTCCTTTGGGCAGACGGGTCGCTTCAGGAGCAGACTCATGGTGCTCAACGATGACGCTTCCGCCGCCTTCGTCGCCTTCGTCGCCGTTGGCCGTTGGCTCGCGGTGCGCCTCGAGGTCATCGGCGCCATCGTCTCGTTTGCCGTCGCCCTCGCCTGCTGGTCGCTTCGGGACGCGCTCTCCGGGTCCCTCGCAGGGCTCGCAATCATCTGGTCCTTCAACCTGACGATCACGCTCAACTTCTTCGTTCTCTCGACGTCTGAATTCGAGAGCAAGGGCGTCTCCCTCGAGCGGTGCCTCGAGTTCGCCAAGCTCGCGCCCGAGGCGCCGCTGCACACGGACTCGGACACGCGCCTGGCGCCCGACTGGCCACAGCATGGAGCGCTCGAGTTTAGAGCGGTGACGCTGCGATATCGCCCGAGCCTGCCGCCCGCCCTCAACGGCTTCTCGTACGCTTGCGCCGCGGGTACGCACACGGGCATCATCGGCCGCTCCGGCGCGGGCAAGTCGACGATCGCCTCGGCGCTCTTTCGTCTTGTTGAGCTCTCCTCCGGCTCCATTTTCATCGATGGGGTCGATCTCGCAAATCTCGGCCTCGCTGAGGTGCGATCTCGCGCGCTCGCCATCATCCCGCAGGAGCCGTTACTCTTCAAGGGGGCGCTCCGCCGCTCGCTCGATCCGCTTCACGTTCACACCGACGACAAGCTCTGGGACGCGCTGCGCACCGTCGACATGGAGCGCGCCGTTCTGGGCGCTGGCCGCGACGGCCGCGATCGAGGCGCCCAGGACGGCGCCAAGGACGGCGGCAGTGACCGCGGTGCTCTACAGGCGTTATCGGACGAGGGCGGTGCCAACTGGTCCGTGGGCGAGCGCCAGCTGCTCTGCTTCGCACGCGCGCTCCTCCGCACGCCGCGAGTCCTCGTACTCGACGAGGCGACGGCGTCCGTCGACCATGCCGCCGACGAGCGCATCCAGAGAGCTATCCGGACGACCATGCGAAGCACGACACTGCTCACGATCGCGCACCGACTGCAGACGGTTCTTGACTATGACGCGATCATCTGCATGCGCGCGGGCCGGTGCATCGAGGCGGGTGCGCCGCACGAGCTGCTGCAAGCGCCCGACTCGGCGCTCTTCGCTGTCGTGAGCAGCCTCGGTGCGGAGACGGCGGACCGGCTGCGGGCGATCGCGAAGCGCGCTGCCGAGGAGAAGAAGGGACAGTAGCTGGCTGCCTGGGTGAAGGGTCTGGCGCTGTGTTGGGTTTATGACGAAAGTGGTAGAAGGGGTGCGAAGTGTTCTAGCTCGATCTCCAAGTGAACCTCGGGGAGACCGGAGGGACGAAGAAATGTCTGGACTGAAGTGCCTGTTATCAGAAGTCGTGGAGGCCGCAGCTCTTGGCGACCTCCAAACAGTTTCCGCATACACGGGCCACATTGACGCGAGGGTTTCGCACCCATCGCTCCCGCCAGGTTGCACGCTGTTGATGGCAGCCAGCAGCACCGGCCAGGCGGAAATGGTCAAGTTCCTACTCAGTCGTGGGGCATCCATAAATCTGCATGCGCAAGGAGGCATCACAGCGCTCATGTTTTCGGCGATGAGTCAAGATGCTGGCACCGTGAAGCTGCTTTGCGCTGCACGTGCCAGCCCGGAGGCCGTCCAGCTCGAACGGCAGGACCACGTGCGAATTGACGGACGGAGGACAGCGCCAAAATCCCATACCGCGCTGGAGATCGCCGAGACCCAGGGCGATGCGGCCATCGTCGGCATCTTGCGCGAGCATAGCAAAGCATTGCGCATCGAGGCCGATTTGGCAGCGACCGCACTGCTCCTCGAGGAAGACGCCATTCGGAGTCGAGCCGAAGATGGCAAGAAGCGCCGGTCGAGGAAGCGGCAGGCATTGCGCAGTGCGAGATTAGCTCATCAGGACGCCGAAGCAGCAGGCGACGAAGGCAAGGCTCATGTGGATCCCGTTGTAGATCCCACACCACCCTCGTCGTTGGTCATGTCGGCAGCGGCCGAGGCTGCACGACGCTACGGCGCCAGGCTAAGCCAAGTGCCGCCGCCCCCGCCGCCGCCGCCGCCGTCGACCCCAAATAGTCGCCGCCGTGCGCTCAATGGCTTGACGTCGCCCTCATCTTCATTGTCAGCGTCTGTCGAGCTGCCTGATCGATTGTTAGCTCTGTGTGCGTCCTCGGCGGCGGCGTCATCAGTGGCGTCATCAGTGGTGTCATCAGTGGAGGGACCGTCCTCGGCGGGATGGTCCGATGAGATTGCGAGCACATCCAGGGCAAGTGCGACCTCGACGGTCCAGGACGGGCCCAAACGGGCCGATGAGACGGAGGAGCTCGAGCAGCGATTGAGGGAGATGGCGGAGATGGAACGGCGAGCCGCCGCCAAGAACCTTCATATGCAGGAGCTCGACGAGAGGTTTGAGCAGCTGCAGCTGGCCCGGGCCACCTCCAACCACTCCTTAGTTGCCATGGGCTCGAGCACGTCGCTTGCTTCGCTGGACTCGGCGAGCGGCCTAGAGACGGACCAGATGACGTGTGTCATCTGCATGGAGAAGCCCTCGGATGCCACCCTGGTGCATGGCAGAAGCGCTCATGTGTGCTGCTGCCTGGAGTGCGCAGCCAATCTACAGCACATGGGCCACAGCTGCCCCATGTGCCGCAAGCCCATTGAAGCTGTTCTCCAGCTGTATTTTGCATGACGTGATCATGACGGTTCAGTTGGTCCAGCGTGATGACGCCAATGATTATGAAAACGTGCACCGCGTACGATATGTTTGTAGATCGGTCTCTCGACTATCGAGCGTGTTAAGAGTTAACCGTGTCACGATTTTCGTTTTCGTTTTCATGTTCCTTGTTTGGTTCGCGGTGTGTTACAGCCGAGCAGGAACGCGTTGCCCCACCGCCCACTCCGAGGCCCATGACCCATGTGAGAGCTCTTCACAGATTACAGCAATACCACGTCCATGACATAGCGCCGACACATACTCACTTCTGCCTTCACGTCTGAGGTCTCAGGTCACGTCAGAGCACTCCAGCCTCCAGCTCCACAGCTCTTGCCGCTAGCCTCTTCAGGTGGAGGCAGTCCAGTACGATTCGAAGGAGCTCGACTAGCTGTACGTCAACCGTGCCGCCACGGCCTCGCCCATCCCTGGGCGTCCCTACGAGCCATGGTCAGCGGACGGCGCAGCGGCCGCGATGGCGCACACGTGTGTCACCACGCTCTACAGCTCCCCTCCGACACCGCAACTTTGGCACGATCCCCTCCATCGACGAACGTGCGACAGCAGCTTCTTAAGCTGAAGAGCGTCCTGGCGGCAGCACTTTCTGGGACACCGGTACCACTTGTTCGGCCCCTTGATGGTTAGGGTCGCCGAAGTAAGCGCTGCCGCCGTGCTTGGAGACGTCGAGGCCGGCCACCTCGTACTCGGCCGGCACGCGGAAGATGCCCAGCGCCTTGAGTGTGCCGAAGAGAATGAGGGAACAGCACACGACCCAGATGATCACGATGATCGCCGAGACGACCTGCGCGGCCAAGATCTCACCGGTGGTGCCGGGCATGAAGATGCCCGCGTCAGGCTTCACGACGCCGATCGCCGTGTGGTACTCCTTGACGGCGAAGATGCCCACCATGATGGTGCCAAGGAGGCCGTTCGCGCCATGCACCGCAAAGGCGTCGAGAGGGTCGTCGATGCGAAGTCGGCGCATGAGGCACGAGGCGAAGTGGTACGCGAGGGCGGCGAAGAAGCCAATGACGATGGCCGCCCAAGGGTAGATGACCGAACAGCCCGCGGTCACGCCCACCAGACCAGCGAGCAGTGAGTTGCACGTGTGCGCGATGTCGTAGAGGCCCGTCCCGCCAGCCCACTCCGGCAAGTGACGTTTGATGAAGAGTCCCGAGATGCCACCCGCGGCAGCGCCGAGGGTGGTGGTGACCGTCGCACGCGCTGCAACGTTGGCCTGGCCATGGAGCATCAGCGTCGAGCCAGGGTTGAAGCCGTACCTGCGAGCCACCCAGGCACACGTCAGCGATGCGGGCGTCGTGGGACTGACAGTCACCCATGGGAAATGTGTGTGTGCAAAGCGCGGGGCACTATGCGGTTGGAGGCTGGGCGGGGCACGTCGACAGGGCACGTCGACAGGGCACGTACCAGCCGAACCAGAGGAGGAAGGTGCCGATGATCACAAGGGGCGTCGAGTGGCCCTCGAAGAGCTCCGGGCGCTCCCAGCGGCCAATACGCGGGCCGAGGACCCATGCCGCCACCAGGGCCGCCCAGCCGCCGACCATGTGCACGACGCACGAGCCGGCAAAGTCCGTGCAGCCCGTGTAGATGCGGACACTGTCATCCGAGTTGAAGGCGGAGAGGAAGCCGGCAGGATCCCACACCCAGTGAACCACCACCGGGTAGACGAGGCCCGTGATGACCGCCGTGTAGATCAGGTAAGCGCCGAGTTGGCAGCGCTCAGCGACCGCGCCTGAGACGATGGTCGCCGCCGATGCTGCGAAGGCGTATTGGAACTGCCACATAATCCAGGTCTTGCCCTTATCCTGCCCGGAGTGGTCGCCGACCGACGAGAGCGCGAAGTTCGTCGGGCCGCTGCCGATGAAGCCGATAGCCTTGTGGCCTGCGCGCACGCGACAAGACGAGAGCAAGCACACACACTCAGGACGGAGCCTGGGCCGATCAGAGTGTCAACGTGAGGCAGCGTTGCACGGACCGTTGACGCCATTGTCCGCGTCGTAGGCGAGGCCGTAGCCAACGCAGTACCACACGATCGCACCCACGCACGCGTCCAGCACATTCTTGAGGAGGATGTTCTTCACATTCTTTGCGCGAATGGAGCCAGCTGAGAGGGTGGCGAAGCCAGCTTGCATCATGAAGATCAGTGCGGAGGCCCACAGAAGAAAGAATCTGCGTGCGGCACGTGATACACAACAGTCGCTCACTTGCATGTTGGATACTGCTCACTGGCAGGTGCAACTTGGCAGACGAATGGTTGGCAGACGAATGGTTGGCATTGTGGACGAATGGTTCGACTGCGGGCGGGCGGCGTGCTCACGTGTCCACCTCCAACAGCGTTGCAGCATTCTCTTCTTCAACCGCCGCGAGGCGGCTGATGAGACTGTCGTACTCGGCTATGGCACAGGGGTCTTGACGGACTGAGTCCGAGGAAAGGCGGGGGCAGGATAGGAGAGCCACACGACGCGGAGACTGGCCGCTAGTTTTGGGACGTCAATTTGCCATCTCCTATATTAAGCTCGCTTATTTAAATCAAGGAAGTTGCTGTCGGGTTTTGTCGAGGTCTTGCGCTGCGGACTTGCGTGTGCAACAGATTTTTTAGGCAAGATGCAGATTCGCACATAAATGCGATCTCCATAATGAGCTCGCTTCTATTTTTGATCAACGCGAGTTGTTCCGTGGGAGTGGTCGCAAGGGGACTGTCTGCGCTCGCTCGCCACCGTCAACAAGCTGCTTGCTTGCACCGTCAACGTCGTCGCCGACCATATCAAGTATTATGACGCGAGCCGCCTTTCTTTCTTGTGTGCTCATCGTGTATCGTGGTTACCGTACACGTATGTCTAGAATTTGCGACGGTTCGTGTATGGACCAAGAACCAAGTGGCGGTGCGTTCACGCGAGTCCTTCTGAGCTGACACATACGACCTGACCATTCGCAAAATGGTAAACCTGACCATTCGCAAAATGGTAGTCTGTTAAGTCTGGCCGAAATGAATTATAGAGGTCGTATCAACTCGGTGATCGAGAAGTTCGGTTTTAAGTTCGGTTGTGTACGTTGTGAAGAAAGTTGGTGTTGATGAGTCGTGTCTGAAGAAAGAGAGACTTGTAAGAGAGCAAAAGAGTCGAGTCTGAATACATGTGACGAAAGGCTGTGTTTCGTGACTTGACTTGACTTGACTTGACTTGACTTGACTTGACTTGACTCGTCAGGCGTGGCCGCGAAATTTATGGGGGCGAAATGCGCGCGCTCTCCGCCTCCTCGTCTGACGTTGCCGTGTGCGTGCCACTCTTCCTGGACCCGAAACTATCGCAGCACTGGTTTCATCACGGTTTGCAGCCAGCGGCCGCGGCCGCGGTGGCCATCCGGACGTCGGTGGCGGCGCCGGGTAAGAGCAATGCTGGGTTGCTCCGCCTCTCCCACGACGCTTCATGCACGGTGGTCGCACCGTCACGCTTGGTCTCTGTGCTGCAGAGCAATGCAATGGTTCGCTTCCTGTTTGAGACCGTGCTCTCCCAGGGTCGCTTTCGCATCGCGGGGTACGTGGCTGGCGATTCGACCGCCTCAATTACCCACAGTGCAACCCGGCGCGGATGCATCGGCCAAGATTGGACGGAGGCAAATTTGAGCACCGTGGTCGGCACGCGCTTCCCGGCGGTCAACTACGAGCTGCGCAGCGCGCGGCCCGCCTTCTGGCGAGGGTGCGGGCTCGACGCGATGCCAGCGAGCCGGCCGCTGATGCGTGATGGACGGTATGCACCCATGAGGCGAGTGCTTGTGTATGAGCGCGACGCGAACCGACACGTGGCCAATCTTGAGGCCGTGCTCGCCGCGCTCCGTACCCTCGTTGGTGCCGACGGCAGCGTGCGCCTCGTGCACCATGAGCCGACGCGCAGCCCGTGCGAGCTCGTTCGCGTGGTGGCGGAAGCGGACTTGCTCGTGTCCGTCCACGGGTTCAATAGCGCGCTTCTCCTCTTCCTGCGGCGCGGCGCGGGGTTCGTTGAGATCTTCCCGCGTGGCTACGCGTGGCCCCAGGACGCCATCTCGCGCGTGGCGCCCTACCTCGGGGTGCGCCACGCCCACGTGTACGGCACGCCGCAGGCGCCCAGTCTGTGGAAAGCGCCCGGCCCGGCTTTCCTCGCTCGAACGCTCGACAGCCTGCCTGAATGGGCCACTTCGCGCTCGAGCTTCGTGGCTATGCTCCATCGGACCGGCCGGCGCATGCACGACCTGCACGTGAACACGAGCGCGCTCGGCATCGCCGTTCGGGCCCTTGCCAGCCGGAATGCGACGCGCGTTGGTCGGCGCGATGCCTTTGTGCGCCTGCTGCCCGCACGCTTGGGTCGCACGCACACGACCAAAGCGGGACAGGTCCGTTGGAACGCCGAGGACGCGCGGAGGCAACGGTGACGGCGGCTGCAGCGCCGCCCGCGCACGCCTCTCCCGGGGCTTGTGAGTGTGTGTCTGGCCGTGACCGCGTGAGGGCCTTTACCCTGAAACGTCGATACGGTCGAAAAGCCCGCAACGAAAGACCCTGAAAATGAATGAGTTCCTGATTAAAGAAGCGAGATTACTAAATGAGATCTCAAAATATCGAAAGTGATTGACGACACAAAATAAGCGAAGCATTCGCACACCAGCGTCTTGGACAGTCTCAGCGTCGAGGCTCGCCAAATTCGCGTTGTCCAGAAGCCTCGTCACCCACTCGCCTTCGACTCAGTCCGTCAAGACCCCGTGCCATGGCCAGCATCACCCAGGCCGAGTACGACAGTCTCATCAGCCGCCTCGCGGCGGTTGAAGAAGAGAATGCTGCAACGCTGTTGGAGGTGGACACGTGAGCACGCCGCCCGCCCGCAGTCGAACCATTCGTCCACTATGCCAACCATTCGTCTGCCTAGTGGCACCTGCCATATCCAACATGCAAGTGAGCGACTGTTGTGTATCACGTGCCGCACGCAGATTCTTTCTTCTGTGGGCCTCCGCACTGATCTTCATGATGCAAGCTGGCTTCGCCACCCTCTCAGCTGGCTCCATTCGCGCAAAGAATGTGAAGAACATCCTCCTCAAGAATGTGCTGGACGCGTGCGTGGGTGCGATCGTGTGGTACTGCGTTGGCTACGGCCTCGCCTACGACGCGGACAATGGCGTCAACGGTCCGTGCAACGCTGCCTCACGTTGACACTCTGATCGGCCCAGGCTCCGTCCTGAGTGTGTGTGCTTGCTCTCGTCTTGTCGCGTGCGCGCAGGCCACAAGGCTATCGGCTTCATCGGCAGCGGCCCGACGAACTTCGCGCTCTCGTCGGTCGGCGACCACTCCGGGCAGGATAAGGGCAAGACCTGGATTATGTGGCAGTTCCAATACGCCTTCGCAGCATCGGCGGCGACCATCGTCTCAGGCGCGGTCGCTGAGCGCTGCCAACTCGGCGCTTACCTGATCTACACGGCGGTCATCACGGGCCTCGTCTACCCGGTGGTGGTTCACTGGGTGTGGGATCCTGCCGGCTTCCTCTCCGCCTTCAACTCGGATGACAGTGTCCGCATCTACACGGGCTGCACGGACTTTGCCGGCTCGTGCGTCGTGCACATGGTCGGCGGCTGGGCGGCCCTGGTGGCGGCATGGGTCCTCGGCCCGCGTATTGGCCGCTGGGAGCGCCCGGAGCTCTTCGAGGGCCACTCGACGCCCCTTGTGATCATCGGCACCTTCCTCCTCTGGTTCGGCTGGTACGTGCCCTGTCGACGTGCCCTGTCGACGTGCCCCGCCCAGCCTCCAACCGCATAGTGCCCCGCGCTTTGCACACACACATTTCCCATGGGTGACTGTCAGTCCCACGACGCCCGCATCGCTGACGTGTGCCTGGGTGGCTCGCAGGTACGGCTTCAACCCTGGCTCGACGCTGATGCTCCATGGCCAGGCCAACGTTGCAGCGCGTGCGACGGTCACCACCACCCTCGGCGCTGCCGCGGGTGGCATCTCGGGACTCTTCATCAAACGTCACTTGCCGGAGTGGGCTGGCGGGACGGGCCTCTACGACATCGCGCACACGTGCAACTCACTGCTCGCTGGTCTGGTGGGCGTGACCGCGGGCTGTTCGGTCATCTACCCTTGGGCGGCCATCGTCATTGGCTTCTTCGCCGCCCTCGCGTACCACTTCGCCTCGTGCCTCATGCGCCGACTTCGCATCGACGACCCTCTCGACGCCTTTGCGGTGCATGGCGCGAACGGCCTCCTTGGCACCATCATGGTGGGCATCTTCGCCGTCAAGGAGTACCACACGGCGATCGGCGTCGTGAAGCCTGACGCGGGCATCTTCATGCCCGGCACCACCGGTGAGATCTTGGCCGCGCAGGTCGTCTCGGCGATCATCGTGATCATCTGGGTCGTGTGCTGTTCCCTCATTCTCTTCGGCACACTCAAGGCGCTGGGCATCTTCCGCGTGCCGGCCGAGTACGAGGTGGCCGGCCTCGATGTCTCCAAGCACGGCGGCAGCGCCTACTCATCGGAAGCTAACGTTGCGCTCCAGTTCTCCCAAAAGGTGTGAACACGAGTCTATCCGCGTGACTTTACACCGTCCTGTGCGCCGTAGGCTACCTCGCTCCTATAATCGGCTGCGTGCCTTTGCGCCGCAGGCGTCCGGCTCCGATGGCTCCGCGAAGGGCTCCGTGAAGGAATCTCAAGGATCTTGGACGGCCAAGACGGGCAGTTCCCCAGATACGACGACGGACCATATTCTTGGATCCAAAACTGGTTCATCAGCCGAAGATTAAGCCGTCCATTTTCGTGGCCGACAACACTCACCATCTTGCATCTTGGGCCACGCTTTCATGGATCAATCATGGATCAGGGTCCATGGACCACGCTTCATCTAACGAGCACGGCCTGTGTCAGCATATCGTCGAGCTGCATACATGTACTAAATATCTCATGCCGCTTGCCGGCTGCGGCTCAGGTGTCTCCACGACCGTATCAATCTGCTCCGATATCAAGGACGTCGAGACAGCAGACGCAGGACTCACGGGAGCTCGGGCCGCGGTCAAGTTTGGGCTTTGGCCCACCCCGGGGCGACCGGGGAAGCGGGACGCTGGACGCGGGAGCGCCGCGGCGACGGGCGCGGCGTGGGCGCCCCCGCCGCGCCGCCTCGCCCCTGCCCCGGTGTGAGACGGGGCCGGTGTCGGTGTGCTTGTGCGTCTCCCGACCAGCCGACCTCGTCCGCGCTCCGCCTCGCGGACACCCCCCCGCGACGACCCCGAAAAGGGAGACGTCCGTCCGCGCACAGCAGAGTAGAGAGTTTCCAGAGACCAGAGTCGCATGACCGGTGACCCAAAGAATCTAGGTAACCTTCTAACGTACCGGCTACCGTTCATGTAGATGTACGTCACGCAATCGCCCTATACGACACCTCGGCCGGTCGACTGACAACGCGCGGGAGCAATGACGAATGCGCGGGTCGGACGCGGACCCCCCACGTAGGACCGTTGACGAGGCTACGCGGCAACGGCCGCAGGGAGGGCTTCGATTAAGAGCGAGGCTGAAAGGAAGGATGCAGGCCAGCAGCGCGCGCTCGGGACAGCGTCTCGTACAGTGTGAGCCAGGGCCGGGGGCACTGGCGCGCGCTCGGGACGGCGTCACCGACAGCAGCGCGAGCAAGGGCCGGGGGCACGGCAGAAACTCGGGGGAGAGGTTCT
>ERZ761574.1583-NODE-1583-length-14403-cov-56.347226_pt1 | contig 14403 bp, 9 predicted proteins | sample MGYA00374950_ERZ761574 | MGnify/ENA primary metagenome ERZ761574 (study PRJEB28895, sample SAMN07631631) | mixed culture metagenome | isolation source: Freshwater growth medium | place: USA: Seattle, Washington | collected 2016-10-03 ... | reverse complement strand
CACCGCCTCCGGTGCCGCCACCGCCGTCGCCGCCACCGCCTTCTCCACCACCTCCATCACCGCCGCCGCCGTTTCCACCTCCCCCCACAACACCGCCACCAGCGCCGCCGCCCCCAGCCCCGCCGCCTCCATCGCCGCCCCCGCCCTCGCCGCCGCCGCCAACGCCCCCGCCGCCCTCGCCGCCGCCTCCATCTCCGCCCCCACCTGCTCCGCCTCCACCACGGCCGCCTCCGCCCTCCCCACCGCCGCCTGCACGGCCACCTCCGACGACGCCACCGCCATCACTCCCGTTACCGTCACCCCCACCCCCATCACCACCTCCGCCTCTGCCGCCGCCGCCCTTGCCGCCGCCTCCTTCACCTCCGCCGCCCGTCCCTCCGCCGCCAGCGCCTCCACCTCCGTCTCCTCCGCCACCGCTGCCACCGCCCCCAGCCCCGCCACCCCCACTGCCGCCACCCCCTTCACCGCCTCCTCCCTCTCCACCACCGCCCACGCCACCGCCACCGGCACCGCCGCCACCATCACCACCGCCTCCGGTGCCGCCTCCACCGTCACCGCCACCGCCTTCTCCTCCACCTCCATCCCCCCCGCCTCCAGCGCCGCCCCCCCCAGCGCCGCCGCCCCCTTCTCCACCGCCACCCACACCACCGCCTCCCATGCCACCACGTCCATCACCCCCGCCACCTTCATCACCCCCCGCCCCTCCACCACTAGTGCTGATGTCGATTGACGGCAGTGATCCACAACACGGAGTAGCAATCGTCGCTAATCGCCCATATGAATTGGCCATCATTGGGGACGCAATTCAGCCGGGAGACTACCTCATCTGGGTGCGCATGGATCGGCATGTGAACTGCTCAACTGCTTTGGCCGAGCCAACATTTGGTCGGATGGACCACGGAGGGCTCGTCGTGGATGATGGCAACGGCGTTCTGCATCTGAGCATCCTGCTCGATGGTGAGGTTGATGGCATGGTGGATCCCGACCCTCTGGACAACGTGCTCAGTCTTGTGAGCTATCGCGGAGAACACGCCAGCTCGACGTACACACTTTGCCACGCCTCCGCGATAGCCAATGGCAGGAATTATAGTACCGTTACACCCGCAGCTGCAAACGAATTGCAGCACCTGGAGCATGTCAAAATATTCATTCAACACCTCCCACCATCTGTGCCACCGTCATCGCCCCCGCCAAGCCCGCCGCCATCACCACCACCACCGTCCCCACCGTGTCCGTCTCCACCCCCTCCGTCTCCGCCTCCGTCAGCACCTCCGTCGCAACCACCCTCACCGCCTCCTTTGCCGCCACCACCCTCATCCCCACCACCATCACCACCACCGCCGTCGCCTCCTCCCCCCTCGCCGCCTCCTCCGTCGCCGCCGCCTCCGTCGCCGCCGCCGCCCTCGCCGCCTCCTCCGTCGCCACCGCCTCCGTCACCCCCTCCGCCGTCGCCCCCCCCACCGTCACCACCACCGCCGTCGCCACCTCCTCCCTCGCCGCCTCCTCCCTCACCGCCACCGCCGTCCCCGCCGCCGCCATCGCCACCTCCTCCATCTCCACCACCTCCGTCACCCCCTCCCCCGTCGCCCCCACCGCCCTCACCGCCTCCTCCCTCGCCGCCTCCGCCATCCCCAACGCCCTTGCCTCCGCCTCCATCACCTCCGCCTCCGTCTCCACCGCCACCATCTCCACCGCCACCCTGGCCACCTCCATCACCCCCGCCTCCATCACCCCCGCCGCCCTCGCCGCCTCCTCCGTCGCCGCCGCCTCCGTCGCCTCCGCCGCCCTCGCCGCCGCCTCCTTCTCCACCACCACCATCACCCCCACCGCCGTCGCCCCCACCGCCGTCACCGCCTCCGCCGTCGCCACCTCCTCCCTCGCCGCCTCCGCCCTCACCGCCACCGCCGTCCCCGCCGCCGCCATCGCCACCTCCTCCATCTCCACCACCTCCGTCACCCCCTCCCCCGTCGCCCCCACCGCCCTCACCGCCTCCTCCCTCGCCGCCTCCGCCATCCCCAACGCCCTTGCCTCCGCCTCCATCACCTCCGCCTCCGTCTCCACCGCCACCATCTCCACCGCCACCCTGGCCACCTCCATCACCCCCACCTCCATCCCCCCCGCCGCCCTCGCCACCACTGCCGAGCCCACCACCACCCTCGCCCCCTCCGCCGTCACCACCACCACCATCACCACCTCCACCTTCTCCACCTCCATTACCCCCACCGCCGTCACCGCCACCGCCGTCACCTCCTCCTCCATCTCCTCCTCCGCCCTCGCCACCACCAACACCACCGCCACCCTCGCCACCACCTCCACCACCTTCACCACCACCTCCCTTTCCTCCGCCGCCATCACCACCTCAACCGTCCCCTCCACCGCCGTCACTCCCACCACCACCGCCGTCGCCACCGCCTCCCTCGCCGCCTCCTCCCTCACCGCCTCCGCCGTCCCCGCCGCCGCCATCGCCACCTCCTCCATCTCCACCACCTCCGTCACCCCCTCCCCCGTCGCCCCCACCGCCCTCACCGCCTCCTCCCTCGCCGCCTCCGCCATCCCCAACGCCCTTGCCTCCGCCTCCATCACCTCCGCCTCCGTCTCCACCGCCACCATCTCCACCGCCACCCTGGCCACCTCCATCACCCCCACCTCCATCCCCCCCGCCGCCCTCGCCACCACTGCCGAGCCCACCACCACCCTCGCCCCCTCCGCCGTCACCACCACCACCATCACCACCTCCACCTTCTCCACCTCCATTACCCCCACCGCCGTCACCGCCACCGCCGTCACCTCCTCCTCCATCTCCTCCTCCGCCCTCGCCACCACCAACACCACCGCCACCCTCGCCACCACCTCCGTCGCCTCCACCACCTTCACCGCCACCTCCCTCACCGCCTCCTCCCTCACCACCTCCGTCGCCACCACCGCCGTCGCCACCACCGCCCTCACCCTCGCCGCCTCCTCCCTCACCGCCGCCATCACCACCGCCGCCCTCACCACCTCCACCCTCACCACCGCCTTCACCGCCGCCTCCCTCACCGCCCCCACCGTCGCCGCCCCCACCTATGCCACCGCCACCCCTGCCTCCACCTCCTTCACCTCCACCACCTTCACCGCCACCACCCTCTCGGCCGCCGTTGCCCCCACCACCGTCGCCACCACCGCCCTCCCCATCTCCATCACCGCCACCGTCGCTACCACCGCCACCGCCGCCGACGTCACCACCACCATCACCGCCTCCGCCCTCGCCGCCTCCTCCCTCACCACCGCCGTCGCCACCACCGCCGTCGCCACCACCGCCCTCACCCTCGCCGCCTCCGCCCTCACCGCCGCCCTCACCTCCACCGCCCTCGCCACCTCCACCCTCACCGCCGCCTTCACCGCCACCTTCAATACCACCGCCCTCACTACCACCCACACCACCACCACCACCACCCTCACCGCCGCCTACACCGCCACCCTCACCATCACCGCCCTCACCACCGCCCACACCACCACCGCCGCCATCAATACCGCCATCGAAACCCTCTCCATCAACGCCACCTAGGGCCCCCCCACCAGACCCAGTTCCACCTGCACCATTTCGTGGCTTCTCGCCGCCCATTGCATCACTCATGATTTCATTGCCTCTGAGTCCGGCAGCAGACGACATTAGAGACGACCCAACGTGGCAACGCGTCGAATCGCAGGATTCTCCTGAGGATTCTTCCATGACCGGAGTGCTGCTTATCGCGGGCGTTGCGATGGCATTTATCTTGCTCGTTGCTGGTTTCTTGCACCATCGAGGCATCGTGAGGATGCGCACACGCATGGCGAAAGTGGAGACGGAGATGGGTATCCTGCCCCCAGAGGAAGATCAGACGGCCCTGCCACTCGCAGTGCTGGCTGCAACACGAAAGCTCAAGAGCTCTGTCAGGCGGCTCTCCGTATCGATGTCCTCGAATTCGATACGGCGCCGATCGTCAGTCGACTTCAAGCTCTCCTTTGTAAGTGTTGGCCGTCGATCGTCAGTCGATGCTACTGATGCCAACCGTCCATCATGTGGCATTCCGAGACCCACGATAACGATTCCTACGCGACCATGCGTCGAGACGCCGGGCCGCATGACATCGCGTGGCAACACACCATCCAGTTCTCGGGACAAGCTGAGCACACCGGACAAGATCTCAACCGCCGGGCGTCAGGCGAGAGGAACAAGGATTGATGAAGATACTGTGCGCATCACGTTTGACATCTTCGATCGCGACCAATCGAACGGCATCTTTACAGCCGAGCTTAGCAACGCGTTGCGTCACCTCGGCCTTGCTTCAAGGACAGAGCACGCCAAGAAGATCCTCGCAGATTACGAGACCAAAGCAACCAACGGCAAAATGACTTATCATGATTTCCGCGCTCTTGTCGACGAGCTCCAAAGCTTCAAGCTGCCGCTTGCATCACAGCTCCCACCGCCCCATCCAGGAGTGGTCCTAAGTCTTGAGCAAGTGCTGCAGTCATCGGCACAGACCCTCGCAGGCAACGGAGATGACGCTGAAAAGTTATTTGCTCGGACCTGCGAAGCCGGCGGTACTGAAACTCAAAGTTGCCGGGCGGCAAATGCCCCTCATCGGCAACGTCGTCTGCTGACTTGGAAAGAGCTCTGCCCTCCCGCCAAAGCGGATAGTCACATCACCGATCACGTCGCCATGCTAATGGAGAGGGTAGACGAGCCCACGATTGTCGAGGCCTTCATGCGCATGGATGCTGACGGAAATGGGAAGATCGAGCTCAGAGAGCTGCACGCCATTCTTGCTGAGCTCGATCGATCAATTACGGAGGCCGACGCCGAAGCTGTAATGATTGCGTGTGACCATTCGGGCGACGGCAAGGTGAGTCTCATCGAGCTTCTGAAGGCAAAGACACAAGAGAAAAGATATAAAACGCAGGACATTGCAACGCTTAGCGTTGTCAAAGATGTGGCCTTGGCCATGCACGAGTCCATCAACGAGGCCGTGGAGCTCGTCGTGGAGGAGGTGAAGAAAGAAGTGGCGGATCAATTGCCACCTGCTCCACCCCTGCCACCACCACTGTGGGAATCCCGGCGCACAAGTGAAAGCTGGGAAGTCGCCCCGCACAACGAGTTCCAGCTGAGAAATTCTGTCATTCGAGAGAATGCAACGCTGATGGTTGCCCCCCATGTCAATGGTGTGGCCTTGGCCATGCACGAGTCCATCAACGAGGCCGTGAGGCTCGTCGTGGAGGAGGAGAAGAAAGAAGTGGCGGATCCGTTGCCACCTGCTCCGACCCTGCCCCCACCGCGGGAGTCCCTGCGTAAGTCCCGGCGCACAAGCGGTAGCTGGGAAGTCGCCCAACGCAATGACTCCCAGCTGAGAAATTCTGTCATTCGAGCGAAGCGCGACCCAGACCAAAAATCACACGATCAGATCGTTTACCATCTCTGAAGTGTCACGATACTGGCTTCTTTCAGATTCACTAGAGGAGCCACCATGTGAGTACAAGCATGCCCATGAATTACAAATACTACAAGTAGGAATCGAACGCCCGCCGTCACGTCACACGTGCCTCCGTCGTCGCTCTCGCTGCCTTTACGCTTTCCGACTCGACGCATATTCATAATGGAACACGAACAGTCAGGGTCAGACGTCAGTCAGTCAGTTTCGTCCAGTTTCGTCCCAGTCGCGGTACCCCTGCGCGGCGCTCACCCACCGCTAGAGCCTAGACTCTACCGTGCTGGTCTCAACACGATTGACGATAACGAACACGCCACTGTCCCTATCGGACAACCGGCGCACGCAGACGCACGACTGGGACCGCGCTCTCGACGGCAACCATGCTCGACCAGAGGCGACGGTCGCGGACAGATTTCCATTTCATCTACACCACAGCGCACGAAAAATTCGAAATCATGCGCATGCCCACGAGATGTCAGAACTCACATCCACAACGCACCGCACCGCCTTGTTTGCTGATCTGACAATACTGTACAACAATACCACCTTCTTGTTCTTACCAAGAACGTAGTGTAGCCCTTGTAGGGCTCAACGGTGGCTGCGACGCATGACGCTGCCGTCGTTCGTCCTCCCAGAATGAATGCGCCCCACGTTCTGATCCGACGCCTTCGCCACGTGCGCTTGGTCACGCAGAGCCTCAGGCATGCTTGAGAGCGTCACAGAAGGTTCGTTAACACCCAGTTCGAGCCCTGCAGGTGTGCCTGCCGCCTTCTCGGCCATCTCGATCCACTCACAGAACTCGCGGAAGTCAATGTATCCACCACCGTTGCAGTCGATGGCGTCAAAATCGGCTGTACTCGCCTCGCGCAGCCGAATATAAGGCGCCCACGTCTGCCCCGCCCGGCGCAGCGTCGGCAAAGCTCGGTTCCACTCGGCCCGTGAGGCGCGATGATCCTCGTGGAGAGGCAGCGCATCGGCCACGTTGAGTCCGGGGCCACCGACGTCGATGACATGGGCGAACGTCTCGTACCACGTGGCATAGATGCACAGATACACCAGAAGGAGGCGAAACTCAGAACGCGTCACATAATTGTCGTCATCTGGGCAGCCTGGCCGAGCGCTCGAGGAGTCCTTAGCATCGTTGAAAGCGCGAATGAAGCTTCGGTAGTAGCGGCGATAGATGGTACTGGCTTCCTGTCCGTGCTTGCTGGAAAGGGCGGAGAGGACCCCCGAGCACGTCTCTGCGAGCGAGAGGTACCCTCTGCCCGTGCTCGAGAAGCGCCGAAACAGCGCCGCTCGCGCACTCTTCGCGTCCGGATCGTCCTTAGCGCAAATGTTGAAGCATGCAACGAACTTGCTTAGCATCGGCGGCATGGACGGATGGCTCATGTCAGCCGACCATGGCGTCCCGTCAGAGGCGGGCACGGGCGGGGTGAGGGCTGCCCTCGGATCACGCGTGGTTGAGCCGAAGGCGACGGTCCTGCTGGAGCAGGTCCTTTGATTGACCTGATCATGATCAATCCATACCTGTCGTGCTGGCTGTGGCATTGCCTCGTCCAGGCGCGAGTGCCTCACGGCCTCACCAGCTTGCCATCGCTCCAAGCTGTCGTCCCAATGGACGCCAACCCTCGACGCTCGTGCTTGCAACGTGTCTTCAACAAGGGTTGCGGCCTGCTGTGTCGTCTCGGTCTGATCTGCAGGTGAGTTGGTCTGCTGCATTTGAGCACCCATGCTCGCCCTTGGCTCGCGACTCCGAGCCTCACGCATCTGCGTCTCGCGCACCTTCTCTTCTGTCCACTCTCGCACGAGCGCCATTGATTGAGAAACTGCCTGCTGCAGTGGCTTCACAGCCTCGCCATAGAGCTTATGGTCCCTCTCCGCTTGCGCAAGCTGCTCAACTCTGCTCCGCCGCTGAGCCGTGGCCACCTGCTCGGTTGCCTCGGTGAGCTTGCGCTTCACCTCGGTTTCATTCGTCCTTGACTTCCTGGCCGCCTCCATGGCCATCTCGTGTGCTTCGCGCCATCTGGACGTCAACCTCTCAGCCTCAGCGACACGAGCGTTCGCGATCCCCACGTGATCTTCCATGGCGAGCTGCACCGCCATGGCCTTGGCAGACTCACGTTGGATCGCTTCGCAAGCCTCGCGCTTGTACTCGGCCGCCTCGCGCCGCGCCTCCTCAAGGGCGCGCTCGCTTTCCTCCAGGGCAAGGAAGGCGTCCTCCAACTGTCGTCGAAGATCGGCCTCTGCACAGGTACGCCGCTCCTCCTCCACAGCCGTGTTCATCTTCACCTCACGCTCGGCAGCCATGTAGGCGCTCATTCGCTTCATCGTGTCTTCGAGCTCTGCGCGCACTTGCGCCTGCGGGGGGGGGCGCGCACAGAGGAGACGTCAGCAAAGGCAGGTCAGCGAGGGCTCAGCGTTCAAGACTGGAGGCGCATAGCGCGCACCTCAGCACGTTTAGCTTCCAACTCCGCCTGTCGAGCCATTTTTGCGTCGAGCCGAGCACACTCCAACTCGCTCTTGGCGGCGGCTTCGCTTTGCCGCCGTTGCGCGCTCTCCGCCGCTGCTCGCTCGCTCTGATCTTCCGCCGCGCGCCGCCCCTCAGCTTCCGCTCGGCGCTCGAGCGCGAGCTGTGCGTGCGCCGCAATCATCGACGATTCACGTTCCACGGCGTCAGCCTCGCGCCGCTTCGCTTCCCTGAGCTCTGCCATCGTTCGAAAACGAGCTGCCTCCATCTCTGCAAGGGCCTGATCGCTTGCCCTCTTTGCCGCCTCCAAAGCCGCCTCCCGCTCTTGCGCCGCCTCCTTCTCCCGCGCCAGCTCCTTCTTGGCCGCCTCGCTCTCCTTTCTCGCCTCGCGCTCGGCACGGCGCAAATGCTCAAACTGCTTCGACTGAGCCGCCTCCAAGGATGCGGCCTCCCCGCGTACCCGAGACTCTTCGGCAACGGCCGCATCGCGGGACGCCTGAGCACTGGACGCCCGCGCCTCCGCAACCTCAGCCTCGGCCGTCCGGGCTGCCGCCAAAGTGCGCGCCGTAACCGCCTCTGCTACCGCTTGAGTGGCTTGGATTCTTGCCTGGTGCAACTCCTGCGATGCCTTCCGCGCTTCGTGCTTCGCCTCCTCTGCCTCGCGTTTCAAGCCCTCGAGTTCCCGCCTCGCCTCTTCGAGATCCCGTCGAGATGCCTTTGCCTCAACCTCTGCCACGTCACGAGCCGCTACCACGCGTCCGATGGCCTCCTCATGGGCCGTCTTCGCCGCTGCTTGTGCGGTCGCCACGTCTGCTGCCTCCTTCTCGACCGCCTGCCACAGGTCCTCTACCTGCCTCCTGGCCTCGACCTCCGCCTCCCGAGCTTGCTGCGCCTCCGCCCTCGCTGCCTCGACCATCGCCATCGCTGCCTCGGCCATCGCCACCGCCGCGTGCGCCTCCCGCTTACCCTCGAGCTCCGCATTCCGAGATTGCTCGGCATCCGCGATCGCATCATCACGAGAGCGCTGCGCCATCATCACCGCGGACGCCTCACGCTCGCGTCCTCTCTCGATCTCCCGCCTCGCTTCACGCTCGGAGTGACGAGCCTCTTCCGCGGCGTGCCGAGACGCCTCCGCCGCGGCTATGGCCTGATCGCGTTCCGCATGTGCAGCTGCCACGCTCTCCGCCGCATCACCCTTAGCTTTCTCAGCCTCCTGCGTCGCCGTCTCCGCCTCGCGCTTCGCTTCCGCAGCTGCGTGGCGGGCCTCGGCCTCGGACCGACGTGCGAGTCGAGCCTCTTCGACCGCCACCTCGCGCGCCGCTTCTGCCTCTGCCAGCTTTGCAGACAGCTCCATGAGGGATGTGGACGCCTCCTTTGCGAACGTGTGCGCCGCCTCCGCGCTCGCCGCCTCGCGCTCAGCAGCTTGGGCCTCCCGCACCTTTGCCTCAGCAGCCTCCTGCACTGCTGCATCTGCATCCCGTCTCGCTTTGGCCTCGGCATGCCTTGCGAGCATCACCTGCGAGTCCGCATCTGCGATGGCTTTGTCGCATTCCGCGAGTGCCTCCAGTCTCGCCGCCTCCCTCTCCTCCGCCAGAGCGCTTGCCTTGGCTGCCTCTTCGAGCGCCTCAGCCTCCGCCTGCCGCGCCCGATCCGCCTCCGCCATCGCCACCTGCATCTCAGCGATGGCGAGGCTGCATTCGGCCTTCGCCTCGGCGATGGACGTCTGCGCCGCCAGTGCTTGCGAGGCCTCCCGCTCAGCAGCTTGGGCCATGCACCGCTTGGCCTCGTGTGCCTCACTCCTGGCCTTGAGTTCAGCCTCACGCGCTCCCTCGGCCCGCGCAAAAGCCTCCGCTTCCGACTGGCGCGCCGTCGCCACAGCCTGACGAGCCTCCTTGCACGCCTGCTCTGCCAGAAGGTGAGCCATAGAGGCTCGCTTGGCGCTCTCCTTCGCCTCCGCTGCTTCCGCTGCCGCCGCGTGCGCCTCCTGCCTCGCGCTTGTGAGCTCGGCTTTTGCCGCGTGCGCCTCGGCGACTGCCGCCTCGGCGTCTGCCACTGCCGCCTCCTTCGCGGCCTCTGCCTCACCTCTTGCAGCCGCCTCCCTTCTCGCTTCTTCGCCCTCAGCCTTTGCCGCCGCCTTCGCCTCCTCTGCCTCTGCCTTTGCCATCTGGAGCGCCAGCTCGCTGTCACCCCCGCCTCGCTGCCTGCCAACAGGCACATCACACATGGCCGCGGCCAACGCACCATGGCATCGATCGATCTCGGCGAGGAGATCCTCTGACATTTTGGGCGACGACGAGGTAGAGTTGACCGTCGCGTTCTCCTTGGAATCGTTGATGGCCTCGCCAGGCGCGGAGCGCAGTGCCTTGACGAGCTCCTTGTAGTCGATGGCCCCTGAGCGATCCACATCGAGACTGTCGAAGAGCTCGTCGACTGTCTGCCGTGGCGCCTCAAATGAGAGCAGTGCCATCGCCCGACGAAACTCCTTCTTTGAGATCTGCCCGTCGCCGTTGGTATCCCACTCGCGGAAGAGGTTGATCACCTTCTGCCGTTGGCTGTTCATCACGCCACGCAGCTGCTTGAGCGCATCTGATCCGGCGTGGATCACAACGCTCGGAGGCAGGGCGGCGCCCGTCGCCTTGGTGGCATGGGCGCGCAGTCTCGTCTTGACGGCCAGGCGTCGTCCGCCATCGTGCGCAAGCAGCAAGTTGAGCTGGCGATTCAACTCTGCAAAGGTGACCGTGCCGCTACCGTCGCTATCCAAAGCGGCAAAAGCCGCATCTAGGGCTTGGTCGCCATACCCGAATGCTGGCAGCTTGAGGCTACGCACCGCCGCGCGCCACTCGGAAGCATCGATGCAACCACTTGCGTCCTTGTCCCAACGTTCGAAAATAGTGGCGAGGCTCTGGGGGGCCCTGGCGAGCTCCTCCAGCAGTGATACCAGAATGTGCTCCTTCTGGTACTCGCGCGCATCCACAAAACCGTTGCCATCACTGTCAAGCTGATCGAAGCAGGCTCTAAGAGCCGCGGCCGAGATGCTCGGCTCACGAGCGTGGATCAACTTCGAGAACTCGACGAAGCTGATGCCATCGGCCGAGGCCCTGCCGGTGCTCATGAGGGCTTCCCTTGCGTTTGAAAAAAGTTCTGCTCAATGCTTGACATAAAAAGTCTCGACCTCAATCAAGCGCTGCACCTTTGCTTCGACAACGCGTGTCTACTATAAAAGTTTGTATTTTGTCTCGGGGGAGTGAGCGAGTTCACACTTGAATAGTCAGTTCACACTCTGCGACCCAAGCGCTCGCTCGCTTCGCTCGGGAGCTTTGCCATCATCGCGCCTTTTGTTGATTGGCAGCCGGCTGCAAGAGCCCAGCCATGGCGAATGAGATGCGCGACAAGGGCATCGCGATCGCCAACCAGGCGGTCGACGCTGACAACGCGGGCAACTACAAGGACGCGATCGATAAGTATGGCAAGGCGACCGAGTACCTGATTACAGCGCTCAAGTATGAAAAGAATCCGGTCACGCAGAAGACGATCCGCGATAAGTGCAACGAGTACCTCTCGCGCATGGACCAACTCAAAAAGGGGCAGGAACCTAAGGCGGCCGCCGCTGGCAGCGGCGGCGGCAAGGGCAAGGAAGAGAGCAGGAGCGATGACGAGGAGGACGAGCCCGAGCCCGAGCCGCTGACGGCGGAGCAGCTCGCCGCGGCTGAGAAGGAGATGGATGAGGATCTTGCCAAGCTCGTTGGTATGCAGTCGGTCAAGGACAACATGAAGCGCCTGTGCAAGCAGCTGTCGCTCGACATCAAGCGCAAGCAGGAGGGCCAGAAGACGCTCGACGCCATCCGGCACATGATCTTCACGGGCAACCCGGGCGTGGGCAAGACGACCGTCTCGCGGCTCGTGGCCAAGCTGTTCCACCAGCTAGGCGTCTCCTCCAAGGACACGGTGGTCGAGGTGCAAAAGGGCGACCTCGTGGCGGGCTACGTGAACCAGACCGCCATGAAGACGTACAAGAAGATCAAGGAGGCGAGGGGCGGCATTCTCTTCGTGGACGAGGCGTATCAGCTCACGCAGGCGCTCATGAAAGGGCAGACCGACTTTGCGGGCGAGGCCATCGACGAGATGATGAAGGTGATGAACAACTCGGGGCGTAAGTCGACCACCTTTGTCTTCGCGGGCTACAAGAAAGAGATGGACGAGTTCGTCACGTACAATGCGGGCATCGAGAGCCGCATCAAGTACCGCTTCCACTTCGACGACTACACGGTCAAGGAGCTCGTCGTCATCACCAATCTCAAATTAGAGTCCAAGGGGTACAAGTTGACGCCGGACGCGGCGAGAGACATGGAGTTGGTCATCGACAAGAACACGAACGCCGACCTGCGCTCAAAGTACAACGGTCGGCTGATCGACAACTTGCTGCAGTGGGCTAGTGACGAGATGAACTCGCGGCTGCCGCTCGACGCGAGCGGCGACGCTCTGATCACGCTGCACAAGAGCGATTTTGAGAAGGCCATCAAGCGCTTCGCTACCGCGCGCCCGCCTACCAAAGCGGATCCGACGCTCTTGGGCGGGTACGAGGTCGAGAAGCATCTCAGTGAGTGGGGGCTCGACCAGTATTCACAGCTCTTCGCGCGCGCAGGCTACCGGCAGCTGTACGACCTGCTCTCGCTTTCGTCCGAGAAGGACGTGCGCGCGCTGGGCGTGAGCAAGGACGCGGACGTCAATCGTACGCTGCAGCTGGTGGAGCGGCTCGACGAGCAGCATCGCGTGTTGTCGCTCAAAATGGATGCGACGTTCATCTCGCTTGATGGGGCGGCGGACATCAGTGCATGGCTCGAGCAGGAAGGGCTCACGAAATTCGTCGAGCTCTTCGTGAAGAACGAGATCAACTTCGAGACGCTCGCCGACCTCACAGAGGACCACCTCAAGGAGATGGGCGTGTCCGAGATTGGGCCGAGGATCAAGCTCCTCAAGGCGATTGAGGTCTGGAGGCGGGAACGTGACATTGCGAAAAAGGAGGCCATCCGCGCGAAAATGAATGTGATGAACGCGCCGCCGCCCGTCCTGCGCGACGCGTCTCTAACGGACACCGAGAAGCTGCGCTCCAAACTGGAGAAAGCGGGTCAATGAGTGCGCGGCGGGAGGCGCGCCGCCCTCGTGCGTCGTAGCAGCGCCGTGACGACCGCGTCTGCGCGCCGTGGCTCCTGCGGGGGGCGTGCTGTGTGTAGCTGTGTGCGCGGGTCTGCCGTCTTGCCGATGAGGGCGGCGGCTGATAAGGCAGAACGACAGGAGCTCAGGCACTGGGCAATTGTGCCGTAACTCGACGTGCGGCCTCTGAGCTCTGTGGCTATGACCTATAAAGCACATTCTGTAAGTGTATTTTAAAGCTGTTCTCAGAAACGTCATGCCATGCTCTCCTGTTGTGTCGGTCCTTCCTACGGCTGCGCCATCTCGAGCCGCTTGGCGAACTCGGCGGCGTCGAGGCGCAGGTGGCTTGAGGCACCCACGAGGGTGGTGATGGCACTGGAGTCATCCGTGGGCGTCAAGGTGGCCTCCGTCACCTCAAGCGTTTGCGTCCAGGGCTGCTCGAAGACGGAGAGGCTCATCAACCCTGAGGGCTGCAGGTGAGCGCGGATGCGGTAGTTGGTGCCTGCGACGACCTGGTGCTCCATGCTGAGGACCTTGTCGACTGGAAGGGACACGCGCAAGAGGGAGGGATGAGGGGATGGATCATTCCGATGCGCGCGCGCGCGCGCCGCGGCGGCGATTATTGTTGGCACTCCGTGCTCGGGGTACGCACATGACTTCTGCATCAACGTGAGGGAGTTAGACTGAGCCTTGATCTGCTCGATAGCATACGAGGCGAGGACGAAGCAGTGGGAGCCCGGTGCAATCTCCTCGGCCGTTGCAGCTTCGTATCCGCCAGCCTGCCCTGCTTGAGCGAAATCAGACGCCATGATCACGAACGCGATGGCGAGTTTCGCCAACATATTTACGCGAAGAAGTTTGCGGTCGCACGGTGATGACTCACACAATCGCCCCCTCGCAGGACTGTGAATTCGCGCCTAAGCGAGAGTCGTCGGGATTGTTCCATGGGTCTCTCGCTCACTCAATCGTCCCCGACCTTCATGCTCGTGATGACGATTGCACTGCTTGCACTGCCATGTCCGTCGGCAGCCTTCCCGGTGCCTGCGTTCTTGGCGCCGCGGATGTGCGCGCGCAGCGCCGTCCATTGGCCGCGAATGGTGGCCGACGACAGGGCTGACGTGAGTTATGTCTCGTCCGCAGCTTCCGCGTTCAGCCCTGGAGTCAGGGCCGCACCTGCAGTCAGAGCGCCTCTCAGCTTTTTGAGTTGGCTTTTTGTGTTTGACTTGGTTGATGTACCACAAATGGCTCTCAGGCCGCACACACTTGTGCTTGGCTTCATCGCACCACGCAAGCCGTTGGTCGTGCTCGTCATCACCCTGGCGCTTGCCGGCATCGCCTATG
>ERZ761574.1559-NODE-1559-length-14538-cov-80.602085_pt1 | contig 14538 bp, 2 predicted proteins | sample MGYA00374950_ERZ761574 | MGnify/ENA primary metagenome ERZ761574 (study PRJEB28895, sample SAMN07631631) | mixed culture metagenome | isolation source: Freshwater growth medium | place: USA: Seattle, Washington | collected 2016-10-03 ... | reverse complement strand
AACACATGTTCACATGAACGACCGCAAAGGCGCCGCAACGTGAAGGCACAAGGCTTTTCTTTCACAACGATTGCGTTGCCGCTCAAATCAAAAATGGAGGCCTCGTCCGTGGTGGATGCGGCGCGCCAGAGCGTCGAGCGCTTCGACCCGTTGGCCAAGACCGCGAAGAAGCAGCTGTCAAAGCTGCGGCTCGAGCACGGGGAGGAGCTCATGCGCTTCGTCAAGGAGGCGCTGCGTGACCTTCCTGAAAAGGCGGACGGCGGAGTGGCGGTGGAGGCGTCGTCGTCAGTGCTCATCGAGGCGTGCGATGCGGCGCGGCTCATCCTCTGGCTCGGTGCGTACCCATCTCCAGTTCCGCATAAGGCGTGCCATAACGTTTCGGTCCGGTGCAAGGCACTGCGCCGCCTCGATCTCGCCGCGGAGATGAGTGCGTTCGTCGCGGAGTCGCTCCGTGCTGCGAGCGGGGGCGTAGCGAGCAAGGGGCTGTGCGCTCCGCCGCCTCGGATGGGCAGCGCAGACGGCCGCCTGCGCTTCTGTGCAGCGGTCGGCGTCGAGACGGCCGAGGAGCTCGAGCTCGGCGTCAAGGCACTGAGCGTGTACGGCGCAGTGGCGCTCGAGACACTCCAGTTGACGGCGTCGGCACGCGCAGCACCGCTGCCGGTGCCGGTCGATGAGCCGCGCCTCCTCGTGCCCACTGGTCTAACCTGGGTGCGAGCACTCCGGCGCGCCTTGGTGCCGCCGGAGGACGCGAGCAAGGAGAACAGCCCGGCGGCGGCCGCCGCCGCCAGCGCCATGGGGGCAGCTGCCAAGGCGGAGGCGGCGCTTGGGTATGCATGCGCGGCGCTGGCGGAGGTGGTGCGGGCGGGGCGGCGGGCTGTGGCGGGCGGCGAGGGCGGCACGGCCATGGGCAGCCCCGAGGAGCAGGCCGCGTGGGAAAGGGAGCTGCGTGCACTCTCGGGAGCGGCAGCAGCCGCCGCGGTTGACGAAGCGCCGCCCGCCACGCCCGCGCCAAAGCTAGCGCCGGCCGCCAAGCCCGCCACCGCCGCACAAGCCGCCGCTCCACTCACCAAGCCCGTCGTCATCGCCGCTGTGCCTGACGGGCCGGTGGGCGCTGCAATCAAGGCCGAGGTCGAGGCATACGTCGCCGCGCTTGGCGCGCTCGCCCCCACAGCCTCGAGTGCCGCTACCGCCTCGACACCTCACGCGAGGGGAGGGAGTGTGGCGACCGGAGCCAGTGCGCTGCCCGCGACGCCGTCCCGCCGTGGCGCTGTGACCCTCCTGAGCGCTGCCGCAAGCGAGCAAGCCGCACGTTACCTCGGCGCTGCCAGGGCCGCGGGCGCGACGGCTGGTGCTGCCACCGGTAGAGGTACTCAAGAGAGCGCTCTGAACTTGAGCGAGTGCCACGCGCTCGAGATGGCGCTCCGCCCGCTCTACGATGTGTACGCGCGCACCCTCGACGGCGGGCTGACCCTTCGCGACCGGCGCGACGCCGAGGCCGAGGCCGAGGGCGGCGCCGGCGCCGGTGGGGTCCCGGGGGCGCCAGTGCCGCTGCTGTCGGCGATGGCGGACGCTATGGATCGTCTGGCGTCCGTGCTCGGCGTGCTCGCGACGGCGTCCGGCGCGCACGAGCGACGCAGCCGCACAGCTCGATGCCTCGTGCAGTCGCTGTACGCGGCAAGCAAGCTGCGACTCGCTTGCGACGGCGCGGCCGATGATGAGGATTGCGAGAGGGCGGACGTGGCGGCAGGGCGCGACTGGGTGTGTGGCGTGTTGCGCCGTTTGGGCCGCGCCGCCGCCGCCGTCACCTCCGACGCGTGCGCAAGCGACGCCGAGTGGCCACCCAGCACCCTCGCCGCCTTCACCGACGCCACCGAAGCGGCGGACGCGGCAGAACCACCGCCTCCGCTCCCACTTCCTTCAGCGGCCGCGGCGGCCGAAGCAGCGACCTGGCTCGTCACACTGGGCGCGCGCACGCACAAATGCGCCAAACGCCTCTTCGGTTCTTCGCAGCGCCAACGCGCCCTCGCGTTCGCCGAGGCGGCCGCAGCGATGGCGCGTCACGCAGTCGCCCTCTCCGCCGCTGTCGCCCACTCCGCCCGGCTCGACGATGCGCCCGTGACGGCAGCGCGCGGGCTGGCGACACCTCAGAAGCCGGCTCGTCCTCCCGGCGGCGCCGCCGCCGCCGTGCTCACGCACGCGCCCATGGCGACCGCACCGAAGAGCGTCGCGGGTGCCGTCGCGGGCGGGACCACCGTCGGCGTGAGCAGCACCGTCGCCGGCGAGAGGCTCGAGGAGGCCCTCAGCCTACAGTGCAGCGCGAGCTTCCTAGTCGCGCACTGCTGGTTACCTCGGGGGGAGTCGGCGCGCGCCGAGGCACTCGCGGAGCCCGCGCTCGTGGCGCAGGTGCTCGGTGCTGTCGGCAAGGCGATCGAGAGTCGCGCGCGACTCGAGACGCTCAACATGGCGCTCAACGAGGCGGGCGCTGCAAAGGGCGGGGAGGCGGGCTGTGGGGAGGCGGGCTGTGCGTCGGCGGGCAGAGATGCGCACCGTGGCGCCACCGCGACCGTCGCGAAGATGGCGCCACGCACGCCCGCGGCCCCCGGCACGATGGCGCCTCCCGTCACCAACGGTCGTGCCGCCGCCGCGCAGCCGCCCTCGCTCTCTGAGCTGATCAGCCTTCATGCGTCGGTGCGGGCCAAGGCGCTCACCGCGGCGCTCGCCAAGGCCAAGGCGCAGGTGCCAGCAGAGGCGGCGGCGTCCGCGTCGAGACATGTGGCGACGACGGCGAGTGCGCTTGGGTGTCTCGTCGCGCTGTCGACGTCGAGGATGCCGCCCGCACTCGTGGCGCGCGTGGCGGCGTGGGAGATGGCCGAGCTGGCCGCCCGCGCGCCTGCCGCGCTCGCCACCGCGCCGCAGCTGCTGCTGACCGTCGCCGACGAGGCCGCCCGCATGCTCGCTGCCCCCTCCCTCGACCTCGAGCGTGCGAGCGTTGCAGTCGCGTGTGCCGAGGCGCTGCTGCGCTTGCCGGCGGCGGGCGCAACAGCGAGTGCGGTGCGTGAGGCAGGCTGGGAGCACGCGAGACGGGCGATAGCGCTCGCTACCCCTCTGTGTGGCGCACTGGTGGCCACGCCGCCTGGCGGTGTTCACACCATGCTTCACACCACGCTGGTGGCCACGCTGCCCGGCGGCGCACCGGCGCCGACGGCAGAGGGAGCTGTGGCGGCCCCGGCGGCGGGCGTCCCGGTGGCTGGCGTCCCGGCGGCTGGCGTCCCGGCGGCTGGCGTGCCCAGCACGGCGGCTGGCGTCGGGGACGGTCTGACAGCATCGTTGGTGATGGATCTCAAGGCGACGGAGCTGCGAGCGGCTCTTGAGGCACGCGGCCTCGAGTCGCACGGGCGCAAGGCGGAGATGGCGGCACGCCTGACGGCCGCCCTCGAGGCCGCCGAGGCAGCGGCGACGACCGGTGTTCACACCATCGCGGCAGCCGCGGTGCTCACACCATCGCGAGCCCCAGTGCCCGAGACAGCGCGAATGACGATGGCGAGCATGGTCGAGATGGCACCCCCCAAGGTTGAGATTGCGATCTCGGCACCCACCATGGTCGAGATGGCACCCCCGGCGCTCGCACGTTGTCGGGCGCTCGAGGTGCTGGGGCGGGCCCATCTCGCGTGCGCCGCGAGCGTGCTCGTCCTACACGCTCCTGCGGCGGCGGCAGCGGCCATGGCGACCAGCTTGCCAGCTGACAGCGCGGGGGCGCGAGAGAGGGCGGCGGAGGCGCGGGCGGCAGAGGCGGCGGCGGCGGAGATGGCTGAGGCGGCTGCGTGCGCCGGCGCGAGCACGGTAGCCGTGGCCGAAGCGACGGCGGCGATGGCGGCATGGGAGGCGCTCGCGGTGAGCGCGGAGGCGTCGGAGGCGGCGGCGGCGGCGGTGCGTGAGGCGATCCCGGAGCTCGAGGCGGCGGTGGGTGCGGCTCTGCGATGTGGTTGGCTGCTCGGCATGGCCCTCGCTTCGGAGCCCGCGCTCGCGGCGGCAGCCGTCGCAGAGCGGCTTGCTGCTGTGCTCGGCATGAGTGCTCATCCCGTGCACCGGCAGCGAGCGCGGCTGCTCACGGCCATGGGCTTGGGCGAGAGCGGCCGGCTGGCCCTGCGGCGTGCAGCCGCGGCCGAGGTCGAGCTAGCACCACGCCGACTGGGCACGTTTGATGACCTCGATGAGGGCAGCCCCACCTCGGTGGGCTCGCTCCCCCTCGCCGCCGATCTTGCTGCTCTCGATCTCGCCGCTGACGCGACGGATGCGGCCGACGCGGCGGCGGCGGCGGCGGCGACGGCGGCAATGGCGCGGCTGGCACGGCAGCTGGATGACCTTCGGGCGGCGTCGCGTTGGGCGGAGGCGGCATCCGTGTCACTCGCGCTCGCCCATGTGCATCGCGCGCACGGCCGGCCATCGGAGGCCCTCGCCCACGCGACCAGCGCGGCGCGACTCGCCATGCGGGGACTGAATGGCGGCCGAGGGAGTGGCGAGGGCGGCGGGGGCAGCCTCGGCGTCGTTGGCAGCGAGGGAGGTGCGGAGGTGACAGCCGCTGAGGGCCTGCTCTTGGCGTCGGAGCTGTGGGCGGCACGTGGCTCGCTCGGTGATGCGCAGCGGTATGTGAGTGCAGCGGCGCGGCTCGGGCGCTCGACGCATGGCTGGCCGCGGCTGCGCGTGCGATCGCTCCTCACCCAGGCGACCCTGCACCTGGAGGCAGGGCGTTCATACGAGGCGGGTGCCTCCCTCGACGCCGCCGCCACCGCCATGGGGCTGCCAAACTCCACCGTCGCCACCGCCGCCATCGCCACCATCGCCACCGCCACCAGCACGATGCCCTCGGGCGCCGAGCTCCTATGTCTTTCGCTCGATGCTCTGCGCGCGGCATGGCACGAGAGGCGGGGTGAGCCGTCCGCAGCTCTCGCGATGACGAGGGCGGCGCTGCATGCCCTGCCCGCTCTCACTTGCCAGCTCGCGGCCACCGCCACGCGCGAACGCGGCGGAGCGTCGGCGGATGCGGCGGAGGCCAAGGCCGAGGCAGCAGCAGCGGTCGCGCCGTCGCGAGCGGCGATGCTGCTCACCGCGGGCCGTGCGCATCGCGCTTTGGGTGACTTAAGCGCCGCCCTCGACAGCCTTCATGCCGCACGCTCCGCGGCCGAGGCTATGTCGACGGCCGAGGGCGCGGCCGCTGCGGGGGCGGCGGCGGGGGCGGCGGCGGAGGGCGTAGTGGCCGCCGGCGGCGGCGCGCCGCTGGCAGAGGTGTGGGCGGAGATCGGGCTGACGCAGCTGCAAGCCACGTGGCAGCCCTCCGTACCAACGGCCGGGCTGCCACGTGCCCTCCCCGCCAGGCAGCCCTCCCCTGCTGCCACGTGGCAGCCCTCCCCGGCTGCCGCCCGTGCCTCGTGGCGCGCGGCCCGCATCGCGATGTCGAGGGCGCTGTACCTCGGGCGCGGCGGCGGCGGGTTCGGCGGCGGAAGCGCGTGCGAATCCCTCCGACCAGCGACGTGGCAGCGCCTCTGCGTCGGACTCGCCGTGTGCTGCGGTGCTCGGCACGGTGCGTGCGCGGCGCAGCTGCTCACCGCCTCGATTGGGGCGGGCGTCGGAGCCCAGATGCGGTGGGTGGCAGCGGACGCGGCCGCCGCACAGCCTACAAGCGCGGCTTCCGTCCTCGCCACGGCGGCCACCAACGCCGCCACGTCGGGGGCGGGGGACGAGGACGACGTAGAGGCCGCCATGCTGGCCGAAGCCGTCGGATCGCTCTCCCTTGCTTCTGCAACCAACGCTGCGACCGCGACCCCAGCCGTCGGCAGCAGACGCAGCGCCGAGGACAGCGGCGCGACGGACGATGCGGTGACGAAGGCCCTGCGTGCGGCTATCTTGGTGATGGAGGCGGAGGATGAGGCAGAGGATGAGGGCGAGCCGTCGTCTGAGGCAGCGTGGGCAGAGGCGGTGGCTGCGGCTGGCGGCTGGGAAGCCCCTGCCGACGTCGCTGCCAGCGCCGCGGAGCCGCAGTTGATCCCACGCGACGCGCTCAGTGCGTGGATGCACTCGCCGCCAGAGGGGGTGGTGGTCACGGCGGTGGCGGTGGGTCCGTCTGGCAAGGGCCTTGTTGTGAGTCGCTGGCGACGTGGCGCTGACCCCGCGTTTGTGGCCGTGCCCGAACCAGCAGTGGAGGCGATGGACGCGAGCACGGGTGCTGACGAGGCTGGGGGAGGCGATGCGACTTGTCCCGAGGCGAGGGGCGAGGTGGCAGCGGTGCTGGCATCGCTGCGGCATCTGATGAGCCGCGCTCGCGACAGCTCGATGGCGTTGGGTGGTGCGGCCGAAGGGGAGGGCCACGCACGTGCTGCGAGCCACGAGCTTCCCTCGGCGCGCGCACCGGGCGGCATCGTCGCCGCACTCGAGGCTGCAGCCGCTCCCCCGCCATCCGATCCAGCGCCACAGAGCTCTGTTGCCGCCGCCAAGCCCGGGGCGTCGGCCGCGGGGCTAGAGATGGTGGCGAGGCTCGTGCGCTTGCCTGAGACGCGCGTCGGCGGCGCCCGGGGAACGGAAGCGCCTCTCGAGCTACGTGGTGGTGGCGCGCGCGCCGTGCTGGGCAGCGGGCAGGAGGGCGCTTGCCGTGTGCCGGGCGAGTGCGTGAGCAGCGCGCATTGCTCCCTCGAGCTCGATGCTGCTGGGCTGCTCTGGCTGACCGACAGCTCAACCAACGGGACCTACGTGGACGGCGAGACACGCCGCCTCAAGCGGGGCAAGCAGCGCGAGCTTCGGCATGACTCGACGTTCACACTCACGCGCGATGGCCCGGCCTTCCGCGTCGAGATTGTATCTGGCGCCGCCGAGGGCGAGGCGATGGCTGCTGTTTCTGCGGCGACACTTACCGAGCCCGCGGTCGCGCTGCCACCACCGCCGCCGCCCTCCGCTGCACCGGCCGCAGGCGTGGCGGCGGAGGCGGTGAATGACCGGGCGGAACGTGAAGCGTACTGGACGCGGCGTCGGGCACTGGACAGCGAGCTTGGCGCTCTGTGCGAGCGCATGCAGTCGCGGCTGCTCGGACCGGCAGCGTGCTTGTTGCTCCCGCCCCCCACCGCCACCCCGGCCGCCGCCACCGCCGCGCTCGCCGCTCTGCGCGCGTGGGCGTTGGCCGAGGCGGTGGCGAAGCGGTGGCGCGTCCTCAATGCACCTTTGCTCGTGGCAGCGTGTGAGGCGGCAGCGGGCGACGAGGCGGCGGCCGGGGTGGCGAGGGAGGCGTTTGGCGCGGCGCTGGCATCCGACAAGGGCCAGCCACTGCCACAGAGCGCGATCGTCGCCCTGAGCATGGCCGCTCGCAAGCAGTGGGCGCATGCGGTCGTGGAGGCCGAGGCGGCGGCTGAGGCGGCCAAGGGACGCACCGCCGCAGGCACCAAGGGCGGAGGCGGCGCCAAGGGCAAGGTCAAGGCGGCCGCGGAGGCAGCCTCGCTCGGTGAGGTGGCGTCGGCGGTGGCGTCGGCAGTGGCTGGCAGCACGGCCGCAGCGGCGGCGGCGGCGGCGGCGGCACGCGCCGCGGTGGTGCTTGTGCTCGACGAGCGGTTGGCGTCGCTGCCGTGGGAGTGTGTGCCGGTGCTGCGTGCGCTGCCCGTGTGTCGGCTGCCGTGCGCTGCCTTCCTGCCAGGCTGCGCCGAGGCGGCGGACGCACTACATGCGCGCGGCGGCGGCGGCGCCCACGGCGGCGATGCCTTTTACGTTCTCAACCCGTCGGGCGAGCTGCGCCGCACCCACGAGACGTTTGCTGCGGACTTTGCGCGCCCGCCGTGGCGTGGCGTCGCGGGCGAGCCGCCCGAGCGGGCGGTGCTCGAGGCGGAGCTGCCGGCGCGCCACCTGTACGTCTACTGCGGCCACGGCGACGGCGGGCGGTACCTGGGGGCGGAGGCGCTGCAGCGGCTGCCGCGCTGCGCGGCGACGATGCTCATGGGATGCTCGTCGGGGGCGCTGCAGCAGCACGGGCGGCTCGGGCCGAGCGGGATGGCGCTTGCGTACCTTCACGCGCGCTGCCCCGCCCTCGTCGCCAACCTGTGGGACGTGACGGACGGCGACATCGACCGCCTGTGCAAGGCGCTCCTTGCGCACCTCGGGCGCGGGGGCAGCGTGCTCGGCGCGCTCGCGGCTGCGCGCGGCGCGTGCCGGCTGCCGTTCCTCACCGGCGCCGCGCCCGTCTGCTACGGCGTGCCGCTCGCCTTCCGCCCGAGGGACGCGCCCCCGCTCCGGGCGAGCGGTGAGGCAAAACAGCAATAACTAAGTGCCGGTCCGCGCAGGGCTACACTAGCTGCTTGTGCAAGTAAACGCGAGTTCACGATTTAGACTTTTACTGCGAGCTTTTGCGATTTTGATCGCTTCAAATACCGTTTCAACCGCGACACAAAACAATCGACAAAACAATACAGTGCGACCGACTTATCCGATCCATGCGAATCCATGCACTCTATCCCAGAAACGAAAACCGCTCCAAACCACAAACGCGGACCCAGACGTGACACGAGAGATGACGGGATCATGCACTTGCGCGTCGACTTGCGCGCTCGGTCCATCCTGTTCGTCAACTAACGTCGGAACTCGGATGAGGTTCCCTCTTGCGTCTTGGTCGTTGCACGTTGGTCGTAGTGCACATTGGTCCTTGCCACTCGCCTGGACGCTGAGGCAATTCGTGAAATTCGCAACGGCCCCCCGCCGCGTCTCTCAGCTGCTGCTCTTAAGCTGCCTTGTCCACGGCCAGAGGATGTGATGCAGACCTGAGACTGCTAAGCCAGTGCAACTGGAGCAATCTGCTCTGCTGCTCAATCGTCAGCCATTGGGGAATCGGTTAGCGGCTTGGCGCTGCCACATTATTGCTTGAACTTGTCCCTACGTCTGCGTTCAATTTCTTTCTTCAACGGTGCCTCCATGTCTTTCTTGGACAGGTCATCCTCCATCACACCAGCATTTTGGCACAACTGTACTAAATGCTTTTTGGGGAGATCGAACAGGTGGGCCCACTCCAGACTCGGAGCTGCTGTCGGCTGACAGCTATCAATGCATGCCCGTCGCAGATCTTTTGGAATTCCGTCCTCATTTCTCACATCGCATCCTGTTTCAAGCATTCTGAGGCGATCAGGACTGATTATGTTGCCCTTCTCAAGCAGTTTGATTAATGTTGGCCAGCTGGCACCTATCTCGTCGATCAAAATCCGCATGTCGTTCGGCTCTAATGATGTCTCGCCGCAGGTGAGTTCGATTGGTGCAGTTGTCACTCCGCACGCACGCTTTTCGCGCTGCCGCGATGAAAGTCGGCCGCCGGATTCGACGTCTCCGTCCGCTCCACCTTTACGTTTGCGCGCTGGTGAATCAATCGGAGGCTCAGCCGATGGCCCCGGAAGAGGCGCGGCGGTAGCGATGTGAGCTGACATGTTATCCGCGCTTCCAGGTTGTCGCCGTAATTGCTTCCCGGTGGTCGCCGCCCGCGTATCGTAGCTGTACTCGAAGAGGCCTTGGGGCGCTACAGAAGAGGAATCGAAGGAATATTTGCTACTTCCGACGAAGTCCTCATAGCTCACAGGCTCGAGAAGCTGTTTTCCGACGGGCTGCTCGACAATCATGAGGTGAGAAGGCCACACGCGGGTTTTCTTGGTGAACTCTGAAGCTGGTAGGTTCGATCCATCGCCAATCTCAATGTCAGGCCCGCGGGTTGACGGCAGCGCGGAGAGATCGCGTATTTCGCCTCTGACGTCGGCGTGAGCCACCGTTGCGGAGAAATTCGACAGCTCCATCTGACTAGGGCGGCGCTGAATCTTTTGCTCACGCTCGCCCAGCTTCTGAAGAATCTCACCGCAGAGTGTGCCGTCAGAAAGCAGGCAGTGGCGCAGAGCATCACCCGAGAGCCCGCAGTAGGTAGTAGTGCCGGATTCAGCAGCTTCTTTGAGAAGATCCTCGATACCCTTGGCTGTAATCCAAGCGCCTCGCTTTTCTCTCAGGAGCTCTACAACCACCTTCTGAATCTTGGTCTTCTCTTCCAAGGCCCAACGCTCATGTTTCTTGTGACCATGGCCAATCTCCTCCTTGTGACGCTTCCAGTGGCTACCGTCCGCGTCGAGCACTAGCCACTCGTCTAAGTTGACGACAGAATCGTCGGTGCACCTTAGCAGATACTCCACATCATCAGCAGTAGGCTCGTCACCGTTGCCATCTTCCTTGAAGCGAACCTTGACCACCTTGCACTCATACCACGTGCGTTCTTGAGCATAGTCATACCAGATCTTCTCGGCCCGCTTTGGGAGCCGTAGTCTCGTCAGCACGTCATCGAGGCTCTCTCGGTCGCCAGACCCAGCCTCTTGGCTGCCCATCCACCACTTGGTTGGATAATTCTTTCGTTTGTCACCAAACCCGTGGCGATGGCTTCCACTGAGCTCCTTGAGCAGTTCAAGATCCTGAAAGACGCTCTCATCGCCGAAGAGCTCTTGAAGCGTCTTGCCACCTCGTACATGCTCGTCCACGAGGTCGATGAGCTTCGGGTAGCTACGCACGACGTCATAGTCCTGCTTTGGCATGAGGACTCGTACTGCAGGCTTCTTCTCCTCGTCTACCCAGCCATTACTCTCAAGAAGCTCTCGACGCAAGAATGTGGCACGTCCAGCGGTCTGTACGAGGAGGTCAAAGCTCGCTCCCTTGGTCATGAAGAGAACGAGATGGGACGGCACCCGCAGGTCCGTCACAAAGCTCTCGCCGCGCGCCATCATCGTGTAGCCGAATACTGCGATCGGATCGTTGCCTCGACCGGCATGCTCAAGCGCACACTCAAGCGCGTTGAGCACCTCATCCACACGCGCAAGACGGCCGGTCTCGCCGATCTCGCGGCCTGGGCCGATGATCTTACCGCAATCGTTGTTCTTGCCCCAGTCGCTCTTCGCCGTCGTGTACCACGCGCCTCCTCGCTGCCCGGCTCCAGGCGCGATGATTCTTTGCGTCCACTTAGGCAGCAGTACCTTGCCGCTCCGCGAGGATGCGACGTCAATCTCACTGCCTGACTGCATGTCGAAGTCCTCGGCGAGACGGACCACGACGCCACGCCCACAGTACACGACAGCATGCATTGGGGGGTTCTTCGCTTGCATTTCCTCAGCCTTTTCGAAGATGCTTCCCGCCGCGTACACCCTGGTGAGAGAGATGTCGAGCACCAAGCCCTTTTTCCTCCCGCCATCATTTCTGCAAGCGTCCTCGAAGATCTTCTCGACCTGCTTGTTGATACCGAGGCTGTCTTTTCGTGTTAGGGCGGAATCGAGGAAGACCGGGCGTGATTCCATGAGTTCGTCGCCCTTCTCGTCAGGATGCATTTCGGGATCCTCGCTTTCGAGCGGCAAGAACTGGTTCACTCCCGAATACTCCTTCCGGGATCCCTTTGGCACTGATGTCAGAAAGACTGGGCCACGCGGCTGGGCCTTCGTCCTTGCCATCTCCAAAAAGACCGGCATGAGCGTTGCGGAAATGTTGACAATGAGCTGCGCGCCCCGATACGAGCTCGTCGTTTGTTTGAGCTTCTCAATGGCCTGTTCGAGCTTCAGGCTTCCATCTTCCGTGCGCAGCATTGCGTCAGCTTCGTCCATGAAGATGATGAAGCGGCCGTCGCCGCTGCCATCGCGCTGCAAGGATTGCAGGATGCGGTACACACTGCCCTTGGCCTCGGTAATCTGCGATGCAGTGTCAGAGACTACGATGCAATTGTAACCGATCAGCATTTCTTTCCTGACCTCTTCGCTCTTGCCCTTCTCGGCGTACGCCATGCATCGCGGGTTGTGGAGCTGGCCACGATCGTCAGCTTTGTGCAGCAGATCGAGCGCCCGATTCACCTTGTTCGCCAGTGAGTTGCGGCCGGCGACTTTGTGGGTGATGACCACGCTCGCCGCTTGCAGCTTCTTGGCGACGCACACGCCGATGACGACGAACATGGTCTTGCCCATCTGCGTGCTACCGCCGGCGAGCATCTGCGGAATGTCGTCCGACGCGCTCAGCCGATGCGTCTTGTCGTGCAAGTAGTCCCTGATCTTGAGCATGTACTTGGGCACGTCGAAGAAGCACTGGTCCAAAATCCGATCGCGGCCAGCCTGAGCCTCTTCAGCGTCGAGGCAGCGCCACACCTCCAAAAGGCGATTGTCTGGTTGGCCGTCCTTGTAAACTAGGCCTTCGAGCAGCTCCGTAGAGTGTTGGATGGCTTCATCAGGCATTGGAGGCGTCATGCCGCCGCCGTCTTCGCCTTCCTCCTCGTCTCCACTCAGTTCGCCTCCACTCAAGTCGCCTCCGTCCTCGTCTGTGTCGGTTGGCGACGACGGCGGGTCGGGTGCCACTTCGTCGGTCTTGACAACCCCGACGGCAACGGCACGCATGTCGAGCACGCCCTGCAGCTCCTCTCTTAGTACTCGCCGCGCGTCCAAGCTCGTGCACTGCTCGTTATACGCGATCAGGATGACTCCTTCGCAGTCAGGGCAGCTCAAGTAGTCAGCCTGCTGCCCCTTATACCGATCGCGAGCTGCCTTGTTGCTGAAGAGTCGGCTATACTTCGCCTCGATGACGAAGTAGCCGACACTTCCGCGTTTCGTAGAGATGAAGTCCGGATTGGTGTTGTGACCACGCGGGTCCCGCAAGTTAGGGTATCCGGGCCGCTCCCGAACAAACTTCTTGTCTAGTGCAAACTGGTTACCGCGGTCCTCGAGTTTCTTCAGGGCGTGCTCGATGTCGGAATGAAAGCAGGGCTCGTCTCTGTCCTCTCGCTCGGGCTCATTGAGCTCGCCGCTGAGGTAGCATCGCTTCAACTCAAGAGCGAGTTCCTGCGCAAATTTCTGAGCGCCACTCTTATCCACGTCGGGCAGCTGGCTGATCCGGCTTGCAGCTGCCTCCCATTGATAATCCTGGTAGAGCTTCAGTTCTTCTTCGTGATCGGTCTTTTTCTTGCGGAGAACATAACGCTTCATGTCGAACGGATGGGCGTCGTAGCTCTTCCCCTTCCGTGCGGCTTTCTGTCGCTCACACTCTTCATCGTCGTCAACATGCTTGAGATCCCTTTTGCAATCTTCGATTGTGTCTTCGAGTTCCTCGATGAGATTCTTTATCTGCGGGTGAGGTCCCACTCGTGCAGCAGCCGCGTTGCTCATGCGAGGCGTGCGTGCGTGGGAGAGGGACGCTCCCTCACGGGAACCACAGACCAGGGGCAATCCGCGGAGAGGGACCGAGCGTCCCAGTCTACAATTCTGTTTCATCCGGGACGCTCGCTTTCTTCCGGTTGCTCATTGCGGCGCCCTATGTGAAGGTTTGCCCTCAGGAACAAGTGAAATGCCAGAAGAAAAAGGCACGGCAGTCCTCAGGGTCCGACACGTGTTCACTCTGGTCTTTCAAGACACTGTCCCGCTCGATGCAGCAGCCACCGCTACCCTTGCACACGCCGATGTTGCTAGTGCCTATGCCGACGCGCTAGAGTCTTCCGAACTCCCATCGGCGCAGGCACGTGCGGATGCGGACCGTGCGCTTGCCGCTCACCGCACTGCTCTGATTGACGCCGCTAACGCGTGGCGTCGATCGACTGCTGCAGAGGCACACTATCGAGACCGCAACACGCGTGCCTATCTCATTTCCGTCTTTGCGGGCTGGGCATCGCAGACTGTGTCAGGTCTCATTCGGGAGGGGCAGCGCGCCGCGGCTAGGACCCGCAGGGCTTTACACGCTGCCGCAGCTACTCTACGCTATGCGCCGACGACTCCACTTACTCCTGAGGAGCGGCGGGCTCTCACGGTAAAGCGCAAACGACGGCTCCATGACGATGCCGCAGCGGTTACCGCCATACGGTGTGCCCAACGAGAACGCGCTCACCTGCTGGCGACGCGTCGCCTTGCCGCTTGCCCTGGGGCAGCCGACACGGTGGAGCGCGCCCGACTTGCTGCTCGAGCGCGTCGCGCTACTGTTGTGGGACTCGACGATCAGATACGGGATTTGCGCCGCGCTGCTGGCATGACCAACCACGACACCCTGAGGGTAGCACACGAGGAGGCTCAACGAGAGGTACAGGAGTTTACCGAGCGCTCAAGGGCCGCTGCGCGCGCGTGGCGCGCGTCTGCGCTAGCACGGCGCAAGGGCACACGGGCGGAGTATGAAAGACGGGTGCAGCTGCTGCTCACGGGCGTTACGCCCCCACGGCGCTCGCGAGTACGAGCTGCTGCAGCCGAGGCCGCTGCCAATAGCGGCCCCATTGGTACTACTGGTATACATTCGGGGGAAGCGGGGCACCAGTCTGGCGCAGATGCTCGACCGGCGCTCTCCCTTCCCCCAAGCTTCGCCGATTAACGGCCTGTGTTAATACGGGTGTTGTGTTAGCACGGGCTGTGTCGGCCACACCTCCGTCCATAGCGACAGTGGCCCTCGTGCTTGGGGGTCCGGAGAGTGTGCGCGCGTTGTGTTGAACAGCAGCAGCAGCACTCAAAGCCGCGGCGGCCGCGCGGGCGGCGGCCCCTCCCCCCATCTCGCCCG
>ERZ761574.1555-NODE-1555-length-14548-cov-65.874353_pt1 | contig 14548 bp, 6 predicted proteins | sample MGYA00374950_ERZ761574 | MGnify/ENA primary metagenome ERZ761574 (study PRJEB28895, sample SAMN07631631) | mixed culture metagenome | isolation source: Freshwater growth medium | place: USA: Seattle, Washington | collected 2016-10-03 ... | reverse complement strand
GAAGCCAGATTGAGAGAATTAGGAGAAGAGGCCGACGCCAGTGAAGTATGCGCGGGAAAGGAAAAGGAAAGAAAAGAGAGAGAGGGAGAAAAAAAAGGGAGAAGAAGGAGGGAGGAGGGAGGGAGGGAAAAAAGAAAGAGGAGGGAGGGAAAGGAAAGAAAGAGGAGGGAGGGAAAGGAAAGGGAGAGGAGGGAGGAGAAAGGAAAGGGAGAGGAGGGAGGGAGGGAGAAAGGAAAGGGAGGGAAAGGAAAGGGAGAGGAGGAAAGGAGAGGAGGGAGGGAAAGGAAAAGAGAAGGAGAAAGGAAAGGGAGAGGAGGGAGGGAGGGAGAAAGGAAAGGGAGGGAAAGGAAAGGGAGAGGAGGAAAGGAGAGGAGGGAGGGAAGGAAAAGAGAAGGAGAGGAAGAGGGAAAAGGGAAAAGGAAAGAAAGAGGAGGGAGGGAAAGGAAAGGGAGAGGAGGGAGGAGAAAGGAAAGGGAGAGGAGGGAGGGAGGGAGAAAGGAAAGGGAGGGAAAGGAAAGGGAGAGGAGGAAAGGAGAGGAGGGAGGGAAGGAAAAGAGAAGAAGAAGAAGGAAAAAAGGAAAGGGAAAAGGGGACAGCGGGGAATCGAACCCCGGACCTCTCGCACCCAGAGCGAGAATCATGCCACTAGACCACTATCCCAAAAATGTATCTCAAGAGAAGTGGAGAAGCAGATTATATACCCTTATTTACTTGCGACAGAAACAACGACAAACCTTTATCAAATCTGTTGCAGCCTCAGAAATAGTCTCACAAGAGCACTCACCTCCACGAATTTTGCACGCAACGCTGATCCAAAGGGGAGCCGGGACCTATTGGGCACCCCAAATTCACATCACTCGCGCTGCGTCTCATAGCAGTCCTACTCGCACACGGTGTATGGCGCTCGAGCGCTCTGCGCACCTGCTGCGCCTCTTTGGCGCGCACGCCGACGGAGACGGCCTCATCGGAGCGGCCAATGACCTCGCCGCCGCCACCGCCGACTTGCTCGAGCCGGAGCCGTTGCTGCGCTTGACGGTGCTGCCGCTACTCATCGAGATGCTCGCCAGCACGCGCGCCGACGTGCGGTTGGCTGCGTGCGTGGCACTACGCACGGCGTGCCGGTTCGAAGCGGTGCAACAGGAGTGCGCCGTCCTCGGTGCGGCGCCGCCGCTCACCAAGGCGCTCAGCACTGGCCCGGCCGAGGTGCAGCTTGAGGCGTGCAAGGCCGCCGAGGCGATCGCGCGACACGACGCTGGCCGCGAGGCGCTCGCCGAAGCGGGCGCGGTGCGCCTTTTGCTCCGGCTCGCTCGCGACGAGTTTCATCCCGCGCAGGAGCACGCGGCCGCCGCACTCGCGCACGCGGTCCGCCTCGACGCCAGCGGAAAGCCACCTTCCAGCACCAAAGTCGTGGCAGGGCCGTCGAAGAACAAGGGCAAGGCTTCGGCTGGCGCCGCGGCCAAGGCAGCGGCGGCCAAGGTCAAGGGCAGCGGCAAGGGTGCACCCCCCTCCTCCTCCGCAGCTACGGCCGCTGATGCGGCGGAGCCGGCGGCCGCGGCTGCCGCCGCTGAAGCGGCTTCCGCCGCTGAAGCGGCCGCGGCCGATGCCGTCGCCGCGGCGGGCCGCGAAGCGCTGGATTCGTTTGTAGTGATGGCCCAACGCGGCGGCGCCGTGTCGCGCGAGCAGGCCTCGCACGGGCTGCGCCATCTCTGCCGCTCCTCCGAGGCCCGCCAACGCCTCGTACGCGCAGGCGCAGTCGAGGCGCTGCTGAGCTGCGGAATGCACCACAAGGCGACCGTTACGCGCGCGGCGACCGCGGCGCTCGAGGCGCTGACGGCCGAGGCGGCGGCGGCGCGCCGGGTGGCGCACACGCACCTGCCCGCCGCCTACATCCTCGACCTCTTCCGGGAGCTCGACACGGACGGGGACGGCGAGATCACACGGCAGGAGTTTCTCAAGGCCGCGCCCGCGCTCGGGATCCACCTGGACATCAAGAGGGTCTTCGACGATTGGAGCGGCGGCGATGGCACCATCTCCGGAGACGAGCTCATCCGAGACGTCTCCGGCCTGGCCGTGCTCACGACGCTCACAAGGCACGCCGATGGCGCCACGCGTCTCGCGGCACAGCGAGCCTACGCCCACCTGTGCAGAGTGCCGGAGAACGCGGCGCCGCTGCTGCGTGAAGGCGCTCTGGGAACGCTCTTGGCGCCGCTGCGCGACGAAGAGGCGGCTGAGAGCCAGCAGGCGGCGGCGCAGGCGCTCGGCGCGCTCTGCACCAACGCGGCCCTCACACGCGCTGTCGTTACGCGCCATGGGCTGCTCGGCGTGCTGCTCGAGGCGGCGCGTGGGAAGCAGCGGCGGCTTGGACGGCGCGCGGCGCTCGCGCTCAAAGCGGACGCGCTCGCCGCGCTCGCGGCGCTCGCTCAGCACCCGGCGCTGCACGACTACCTCATCGAGGGAGGGCTGGCGCAAGAGCTGCTGCTCATCGCGCCCTCCACGCCGCACATCGACGCGCTTCGCCCCCTGCTGCTCGCGCTGCTACGGCTGCTGCGCACACCGCACTCGAGCTCGCGCCTGCAGATCACGCGCACCCCTCATGCGCTGGAGACGCTGCGCGGCCTCTTCCGTGCCAAGGCGCTCGGCGAGAGGGTGCGTGCCTTGGCTGCTCTCGCGCTCGCCTTCATTGCTGCCGACCCCCAGTGCCACCTGCCGTGCGGCCAACCGCCCCGAGAGCACTGGCAGGCTCTCGCCCAGCGCGAGGCAGCTGGGGCGACCTCGTCCTCGTTGAACCTGCATCTCGCGCCGCCCACGACGCCCACGACGGCCGCGGTGATCGCTGCAGTCGCCGCCGCCACCGCCGCCATCGTCAGCGCCTCGGCGACGTGTGCCATCGCGAATGCCTCCGCCCCCGGCGGCGCGGCCGCCGCGCCATCGGGCTCCCATGCGGCCACCAGCCTGGGCCGGCCACCCCTCGCCGAGGTGCCCGGCGCGGCCAATGCAAGTGCAGGCGCGCCCGTGCAGCCCACCTCCGACGTGCCGATCAGCGCCGGAGCGGCCACATTCGGTGCGGGGCCCGACGGCGCGGTCCCAGTGTCGGAGGGTGACTTTTTGGCGGGCCTGGTGGGCGCGCTTGGGCAGCGTGAGCTCGCCCCTCTGGCGCTCACGGCGCTCTCGCGTCTCGCGCTCAAGTGGGAGATGCACGGCTGCCTCTTCGACGCAGGCGCCACGTCGCTCGTCGTCCGGATTGCGCGGCACGGTCTTGCCGCCGTGCTCGCCGCCGTGCAGGAGAGCGACACTGCCGCCGCCGCGGCCGCCGCCGCTGCGGCCGCCGCCGCCGTGACCGACGGGCGTGAGGCGGAGGCGCGGCGCGAGGCGGCGAGCGTGCTCAAGCATCTGAATGCGGCGCGCGAGCTGCGGCTCGCAGCTCGTCATGCGCTGCCGCTGCCGCGCGGCGCGATGCCGGCGATCGATGCGATCGACATTGCCAGTCTCGCGAGCTCGCTCACAGCAGCGTCCGTCGACACGGTGGCGGTCGCCGTGTGTGGTCTCGCGAACCTCGCGGGCGCTCACGCGACCAACCGCGACAAGCTCGCGGCACGCCATTGCGTCTCCCCCTTGCTCGCGCTCGCGCAGTCGGAGATCGGGCCCGTGCAGCGCGACGCGCTACGCACCCTCTCGGCGTTGGCACTCCACGTCGCGACCAAAGAGGAGCTGCTGCACGAGGGGGCCTTGCCTTTACTTCTCAACCTCTTCGGGGCGAGCTTGCATGCACCGCCCGCCTCGGCGCGACTGCGCGCGCTCCAGGACGCGCACCGGCTGGGCACACGCCGCCTCGCGGCGTGCGCTCTCGCCAATCTCTCCGAAGGCCACCTGCGTGTGCAGCAAGCCCTTGTGGAGCACCCCAATACGCTTCGCCTGTTGCTCGCACCGTTGCAACGTCACCACGCGGCGCTGAGCGCCGCCGCGCAGCGCGCCGCCGCCGGGCCGCCGAAGACGGCGCAGCAGGAGGCGGCGTATGCGGTCGCCGAGGCGGCCGAGGCGGGCGCGCACATCGACGCCCGCTCGCGCGCGCACCTGCTGCGTTGCCTCGCCAACCTGTCTCTGAACGATGCCAACCATGGAGCGCTTCTGGAAAGTGCCCTGGTGCCCGAGCTGCCGCCGACGGTCCGGCGGGGCGGGCGCTCGGAACGGCGCTCGTGCGCGCTCGTGCTCGCGCGCCTCGCGCCCAATGCGATCTCGCACCCCCTGCTGACGAATCCCGACGTGCTCAGCACGATGATACGGCTCATCGAGGCGCCCGACGCGCCGGACGCTGCCGCCGACGAGGACGCCGCCGCCATGCAGGTCGAGGTAGCGGCTGGCGGCGGCCGAGGTGAGCGCGGCGGCGTGAGCGAGGGCGGCGGCGCCGAGCAGGGCGCCGAGCATGGCGGGAAGGAGGGCGACGACGCGTTGCAAGCATCGGCACATGCGCACGCAACCACTTTCCCACACGCTCATGCCGCCTCTGCGGCCGAGAATGGTGACGCGACGCGGTTTGCCACCGAGGCGGAGTCCGCGCTGTGGGAGCCAGGTGGCGCGGTGGTCGAGGGCGAGGAGCATACCCTCTCGGCCCGCCAGCTCGCGCTCCAGAGTCTCGCCGAGCTGTCCGCAGACGAGACGACCCATTTGGCCCTCGTGCGGGCGGGCATCGTGGAGACGTTACTTCCGATCGCCGCGACGCCCACCAGCGCGCCGAGCTCAAGCGGCGCCATCGCCACGGGAGGCGGCGCCGGCACGGGCGGCGGTTACGGGCCGCTCTCCGAGGAGGAGCGCATGGAGGCGATCAGCGCACTCGCCAATTTGGCGGAGAACCCCGAGGTGCACGAGCTCGCCTTCGCGGGCACGACCGGCACGCATGCATTCGAGCTCTTCGTGTCCCTCATCCAGGCGCCTACGCCCCAGGAGCAGCGTGAGGGGTTCCGCGCCCTCTCGAGCCTCGCGCTCGCGCGCTCGCGTGCGGCGGCCACGACGGGCGGCGGCGCTATCGAGCCGGAGCTGATGGAGCTGCTCCTGCGTAAGGCCGAGGCCGCGCTTGAGCCGCAGGCCGATGGGCGCGCGACGGACGAGGAGGTCGCCTTTCACACCGCGCGCGCCCTCTCGCTCCTCTCGTCGAACGAGGCCAACCGGCGACTCATCGTGCAGCACCGCGGGCTGCCGATCATGTATGCTCTCTGCCGCCAGGCCGACACCGACGTGCAGGCGGAGGCGGCCACCGTGCTCGCCAACGTGACGGCGGCCTCATGGGAAGCGCAGCTACGCGTCTGCTCCGACGGCGTCGTGCAGCTGCTGCTGTACTTGTGCTCCTCGACGCATCATGAGGTGCGCGCCGCCGCCGCGCGCGCCGTCGCCAACCTCACGCAGAACATTGACAACGAGCCCGCACTGCGCGCGGCGCGCTGCCACGTGGCGCTCTTCGCATGCCTTGACAGCGGCTCGGAGGATGTGCGCTGGCAATGCAAGCGCGCCCTGGCCAACCTGGAGGCCGCGCGCTTGCTCGCCGGCCTGCGCAAGTACGGCGGGCCGACGGTGATCGTCGTGCCCGCGGGCGAGGTTGCCGCCATCTGCAAGCATGCCGACGTGGCCAATGTGGGCTCACAGCGCGAGGTGGCGCGCGCGCTCGCCAACCTCGCAGCGGCCGCACCCAATCACCCTCGTCTGCTGGACGAAGGCGGGATGGCGCTCTGCATGGACCTCGTCATTTCGAACTCACCCGAGGTGCAGCAGCAGGCGACGCGCGCGCTCGGTAACCTCGCACTCGCCCAGGACGATGCTGTGCCGGACCGTTTGGTCGACGAGGGCGCTCTCGAGCTGCTCGTACTCCTCGCAGCCTCGTGGGATGAGGGCGTGCAGCAGGAGGCCGCCATTGCGCTGACCCATTTCGCCGAGCGCCCGCGCTACCGCTTAGCCGTCGTCCAGGCGGGTGTGCTCTCGCCGCTCCTCGAGCAGATCAAGTCGGCCAACGCCAGCGTGCGCTACCACGCCGCCCTCTGCCTCATGGCGGTGCAGTGAAGAGCTCTGCCATCTCGCATTGATCTCGCATTGGCCCTGCGGCGCGCCGTGCTCGCTCGGATCGTGTCACTCCTCTCTCTCGGCGGTCGGCGCGCGGTGAAACCGCGTTTTACAATCGAAGTGCTGTCGAAATTTGAACCGAACGGAAGAAATCAATTGAGCGTTCAACTGTATTGAATTTTCAGAATTGACAATTGCGCATGGAATCGACATTAGGACCGGACGTCTGTCCGCACGAGTAACTAATATCTCGTGGACCGGGGGCTTCGCGCTTCGGGTACACCACGGCTTACGCGGCAATCGCCAATGATACCGGATGACCAAGCAGTATTCAGTAAACACTTTGCTCTTTGGTGATGTTTGGACCGGCACTGCGGTCCCGGGTCTTGTGTCTGGGTTGCTTCGCTTGGCGGGACCGCGTCCTCGCCTTGCCACAGGGGTCGCGTGAGCGGCCCGATGTAAATCGGATATACGAGTCAAAGGAGCGGGGGATGGTCCGGTCACAGTCACGCCTACGTTGATGCAGCATGCAGGGCAGGTGACGATGGATATGACGATATGTTTATCTTTATGTAAACGGTCGGCGGTACTATCGCAACTATGAAGTATGAACGTTCGACCCCGTTGTATCAGTTAACCGCTCCTCTGACGCTCCTCCCTAACGCCATGCAAGACATCCATCGCCCTCGGAATACCCGCCCCCAAATCAAACGCGAAAATTAAAGGCGAGACGCACACAGTCACGCCCCCGCGCAAGTACTCGGCACGGAGAGATGTGTTCAGCTCCTCCATGGCGTCCCTTGCCTCCATCTCCCGTCACGATCGTCCGCCACACATCCCCCGGCCGCGCAGAACCCCGATAAGCATGGATCGCAGCCTCTGCCCACGACCTGCCGTCTCACCGTCGTCATGGTCATCCGCTGAGAAACCCAGCTCCCGATCAGCTATCTTAAAGATGGCTTTCTTCAGTAGTAACTGCGATGAGAGATGTATCAGACAGATGCATCGCCACTGGCAGCGACGAAGCCGATGGAATTGTGGACAGCTTCGGGCCATCTCGTGGCGCTGGCTGAGGGCTATAAAAAGAGCCCCTGAGCGCATGAAGCACATCGTCCGGAATCTCTGCGACGACCTGCCGTTCGGGGCGTGCGATGTAGTCGCTCTTGACTGATGGTGCCCAGTCCCACCTCCGCACGGTCTTCGGGGAAGTATCGTTAACCTTATTCAACTGGGTAACGTCCGTCGGCGCCTTCGGCCTCGTCGATCCCATCGGCATCGGCATCGAGGGCACCTTCGGCTGCAGGACCGTCGGCATTTGGGGAAGCCCTCCCCAGCTTCTCGACAATGGGATTTTCCCCTTCCCGGAGGGCGGCAGCTTGGGAAGCTTATCTGTGGAGACATTGGAGGTGCTCAATTTCAAGATCGTGTCTACTCGGCCGTCGCCCGTAGTGTCGATCGCGATGTGGTCGGCCTTGCCATCACCCACGGTGTCCACAGGAAGCGAGACCACCGTATCGACGTCAGGGCCAATGTCGCCCGGTTGAGCAGCGATAAGCGTGTCGACGATCCCGTCGCCCGTAGTGTCGATCGCGATGTGGTCGGCGATGCCAGACCCTTTGGTGTCCACGTAAATGCGGCGCGCAGTCGCCGAGGACGAGTTTGGGACAGGTTTCAGCCCTGGCAATGCGTTCGCCTTTGGGCGGCGCAGGACAGTGTCCGGGTGTCCGTCGTTGGTCGTGTCGACAACGATAGTGGTGCTACCGTCGCTGGTGGAGGAAATCACTCCCGCTCGTACATTCGACCAACGCAGCCGGCTCTTCATGTCCGTGAAGCGCTGCTCCGCCTTCTCACGCTGGGCGAGGAGCCTCGTGAGGGTTTCCAGCACGGCCTGCGGGTCCTGGCGCTTCCCATCGAAGAGGAGGCCACGGCGCAAGCGCAGCTCATCCTCGGCCAGGATTGAGAAGAGGAGAGTATCGGCCTCGGCTGGCGAGAGGAGGCCGTGGCCGATCATGTCGTGCACGTGGTGGGTGATGCTCGAAGTCAGTTTGGCAGCGAGCTGCCACGCACGCACGGCCGCAAATAGGTTGCGATCAGTGTACCCAGCGTGCTCAGCAGCGACGTTCTCGGCATCGCCATCGAGAGCCCTCAAGAAATTCCTCAAGAAGCGCCTTGCCTCCGCTACCGCCAGCTTGGACTCGGCCACGCACTGTGCCACCTCTGGGCGACTCACGTCAGCGTCCACGACGTTCAACGTTTCCTCCAGCACCTTCTGCACGCGCTCATGAGCAAGGATGAAGGAGCGTAGCGTGAAGAGGGAGCGGCCTTCAAACGCCCTCAGACGATGCACCAACAGCTGCCTGCCCCAAGTGCTTTTGGCGAGCGCGGGCGCGAAGCGCTTGAGCAAAGGCACGTTGAATATGTTCGTCACCAGAAACCTCCAGTCGTAGATAGGGACACCTAGATTGTCCATCGCGACGTCGATGGACTGGGCGAGATCCAGCGAGACGCCTCCTGGCAGGATCGCCTCATCAACCATCGCAGAGTACTCTCCCTTCAGCCGTTGGAGTTGGACGAAGCGCACGAGTAGGAGCCGCTCCGAGTGTCCCTTCTCCGCGGAAGCGTCCTCCTTCTCCAAGCCCGTATTGATCGCCCGTAATACTGGCAAGAGCGTATCCGCTCTCTTCAGTGTTCTGGATCCAACGGCCTTGAGCAACATGGCGCGTTCAGCCTCTTGCAACTGCGCGCCGCTCTGCTGCTTCCACGCGTCCTGCTTGATCGCATTCGCGAGAAATGAGAGCGTACCAACTACCTTTGCGTCCGAATCGGAAGACGCCCCAAAAGCCCATTCGGGGTTTTGGCGGAGCTTGAGGAACTTCTCGAGTCCGTGCGTGTGGACGTGGCGCGCGATATCCTTGAGGAGATTCTTCTTGGTCTCGGAGACCTTGGCGACGCCGAGAGCACGCAGCAGGGGTGGCGAAAGCGGCGCGTTGATAACCATGGTAAGCAACACGACGCCAGCCACATGCAAGAGTACCAGCTTTCCGGTGCGGTCCTTGCCCATTGAGGTCAGATCGGCACTCATCTGAAGGGCGAGGGCGATGCCGACCCCGCCGCGAAGCCCGCCAAAGGAGCATAAGATTGCATTCGACACGGTCAGTCCCCAACCCATGGTTCGAAGCAGCGGAAGGAAGAAGAAAATGGTGACGAACCGAATGAGGACGCACGTGACGTACGTGACCAACACCCACGGGAGGTCCGAATAGCAGATGCCAAGAGTTTCGTAATCCGGAGCACCTGGAAGACTCATCTCCTCGCCGCAGTCTCTGACCGTGAAGATGGCGCCCGCAACAATGAGACCCACGAGAACGAAGAACACCGTGAGGAACATCCATTCGATGCTGTGCCAAACAAGCAGCATGTGCGTCTTGTCGGCGATGATTGGCCATGCCGTCCCTGCCAGCAAAAGGGACATGACGACCACGGCGATCACGCCAGAGACGCCCATAACTGAGCTCTCTCCCAGGAAAAAGCACGCGTAAACCCCCAAGACAGTGATGCCGACTTGGATCGTGCTGTCGCCGTCGGAAACCCGACGTGAAACGAGCGAGAGCCAGCAATACAGGACAACGTAGAAGGCGACACCGAGGGCCACAGCCCCGAGGATGAGCTGAGCCAACACCCCGATGACTTGCCCGGCGTCGACTCCCGCCGCCTGGTTTGGGTTCGCCCACGCATTTTTGTATATCTTGAAGAAGATAGTGTACAGCACAATCGAGGTGCCGTCGTTGAACAACGATTCGCCGGCGACGATCGCCGTGACAGAGGCGGGGGCACCGAGCTCCTTGAGCATCGTGAGGACTGCGACCGTGTCCGTGCAAGCCAGCACTGCACCGAAAGTGCATGACAGCATCCAGTCCCAGTGATACGGCAGCGCGAACGTGCATACCAGGGCTTGGAGGATCGATACGACGACGATGCCTGGGAAGGCAAGGATGAAGGTCTGGCCGATGGTGCGCTTCACCACGTGCCAGTCCATGCTGATGCAGTCCGCGAAGAGCAGCGGGGGCAGGAAGATGTGAAGAATGAGCCTGCCAGAGATGCCTCCCAAGCGAACGAGCGAGTCATGGAAGCCAACGTCAATTTTAGCGTGGCCGGCGAGAATGGTGCGGTTGTCGAGGATCCACAAGAGCATGCCGAAGACGAGCAGCGCCGGGGAGTAGGGGAGCCAATGGCAGTAGCGCGCCGAGAAGTGCGAGATGATGCAGCCGCCCAGAAACGAGACGATGATGAACAAGATCACATTATTCGAAGTGTCGTTGGGCCATTTGTGGCTTCCGGGCACGGAGCCCGAACCCGAATCGGTGAGGTTCATGGTGGCCGGAGCCCCAACCACCCCGGCAGCCATGAGGGTCCAGAGCGTCAGCGACCCCGGCTGCATGGCAACTGGGGCGATCGCGTCCCAACGACAGACGTGCACGCGCTCTGCGCTGGGCCAGTCAGCAGCAGGTTGCAGGCCTGATGAGTCGTCGGCAGAAGTTCCACAGGACGTCTGGAAGGATTCATGAAATGTGAGAATGATTATTCTCATTGTCTTGAGATACGGATTTGTTGGGTCTCTGATTGTCGGATGCGCGCGCGAACGAAGAGAGCGGCCGGAACTTGAAGGGTTCGGACATTCGAATGGGGTTTTACACGCACGGAAATGTCGATGTCGTCGCCGTTCCGCCTCGATGAGTTCAAGGATGTGCACAGAGGGTCGCCGGCGCCGATGAAGAAATCATCGCGCGCACTGCGCAACCTCGATTACGGAGCCTCCAATCAGCGGACCTTCGGAAAGGCGAGCGGCGCCAGCAAGACTCACGTCACCCTAGCAGAGACCGGGGTTGCCTCGTTCATCGACGAATTCGAGCTGCTGCACGAGGCCTCGATGTTCATGGCAGTGGAGGCAATGCACAGTGCGTCAAACGAGTCAGCGGAGCTGACCAGTGTCACAGCGCCCCAATCGCTGCAGGGCTACGAGAGTTCACTGCACGAGGAAACGGACGAGGCACTGTGTGCTCTTGAGCTCATGACCGACGAGGCCGAGGAGGCGGAGGATCAGAAGCGGTACGAGCAGCTCGTCGATCTGTGTTTCAAGCAGGGTCGTCTGCCGGACCTCATGGCTTGCGCAACCTCGTCGCTCTCCCGTGGCGAGCGTGCCGTACAGAAGCTGTTGTCGGCTGCGGTGCTGACGATGCTCATCCTCCTCGCCGTCCTCGTCGCCGCCTTCGTGTGCCAGCCGGCGCCGATGAACGAACTCCCCACAGCAGTGGCCGCCTCGTGCGGCGGACCGCTCGCAGCAATCAGCCGGCAGCTCAAGCCGCTCGCTCTCAAGCTGGTCAAGAAGGCTCCCAAGGCGAAGGCTGCCCAGAGTGCGCCGGCCTCGCCGCACGCCTTGCAGTTCTACAGAATTCCGATCTTGATGGTCTAGAGAAAGGGGAGCGCTCACCGTCAGCGGCCACGCAGAGTGAGAGGAGGCAGAGGTGGTGTCTTCCCAGACCCAGAGGCCCAGAGCGCAGACGCAGTGCTGAGCCTCCCTCGGCATTACGATTCACGACTGGCCAGGGTTGCGGCATCCTCTGTCCAGAGTTGCGCGCACGCCGGTGTAGAGCTCTACGTACTGCATGCTACCCTCACCAGACCCTGATACGATCTCCAACGTCCAAGGGCACCTCGAGAGTCCTGATAGATATCAGAGTGATACCTCTCGAAGAGCTTCACACTGCAAAACGTAAAACATGCAAAAAGAACACGAAGTCGACGTCGATCTCGGGCCTCTCCTAGATGGACGTGACCGCCTCCGGCGAGAAGCGGAAGCGCGAGGATGAGGACGGCGGGCCCAATCCGCTCGGAAAGCGCAAAGTCGTGCTGCTCGTCGCGTACAATGGAGCCAAATTCCACGGGCTGCAGAAGAATCCAGACGTCGAGACCGTCGAGGAGACGCTTGAGAACGCCATCTACAAGGCGGGTGGCATCCGAGACGACAACTTCGGCGTGCTGCAGAAGATCAGCTGGAGCCGTGCGGGCCGCACGGACAAGGGCGTGCACGCGCTGGGCCAGATCATATCACTCAAGATGATCCTCGCGCACGAGTCCATGGTCGATGCTATCAATGCCCAGCTCAACCGCCCGGATGTGCGTGTGCTCGGCATCGAGCGCGCCAATAACAACTTTTGTGCGCACACAAGCTGCACGTCGCGCGAGTACGAGTACCTTCTCCCCGTGAGTGTGCTCCGCCCATCCGGTGGAGCCGAAGGCACGTCTTCTGCCGCAGCGGGCGCAGACATGGGCTCGGCCGCTGAGTCGACTGCTGCCGCCTCCTCGGCGACGCCGCTGCTCTCGGCCGCCGACATGGAGCGGCTGCAGAGCCTGCTGCGTTCCCTCGAGGGTACACACTCATTCCACAACTTTACCGACGGCAAGATGAGCGCGTCAGACAAGCAGGCGCAGCGCTACATGATCCGACTCGCGCCGCATGCGCCGCTGCTGCTAGAGGGGGTCGCTTACGTTCCACTCTTCTTCCATGGCCAGTCGTTTCTGCTTCACCAGATCCGCAAGATGGTCGCGCTCGTGTGCGCCACCTTTCGCGGCGACGTGCCCGCCGACGCGCTGCAGACGGCCCTCGCGGACGGGCGCATTGCGCCGTTGCCGATGGCGCCCTCGTGCGCGCTCATCCTCCGCCGCGCCTTTTTCGACCAGTACGAGCGCCGCCGCAAGCACGAGGCGTACTCCGACCGCAGCTCGGTCCACTTCCCCACGCTCGAGGGCGCTAAGGACGCCTACCGCGAGGAGCAAATCCTGCCCCACGTCGCGCGCGCCGAGTTGGGCGGCGAATTCGCAGCGTTCGTCAAGGCGCTGCGTGGCTACCACCTCAAGCCACGATCGGACGCAGAGGCGGACGCGCCCATCAACTCTGCTGATAGGCGGCCGGCCCTCGTCGAGCGCTGGGCCGCAGCCAAGCGAGCCAAGGACTTCGAGACGGCCGATCAGCTCCGCGACGAGCTGCGTGCGCTCGGCGTCGACGCGGCGACTGAGAAGCTTCTCTACACGGACGGCTCAAGTTATGTGCCGGTGGAGAGCACGGCCGAAGAAGGCGCCGCCACAGTGGCGGGATGCGAGGACGGCAACCACGGGACGGACGAACGAGAGAGGCTGAGCGAGTGACGTGAGAAAAGACTGAGAAAAGCAGGAATGACACACGACGGTAGACGGTTGACGCCGCGCGCCGTGCGTGCCCGCGTCACCGCAACGCGCAAGCGCGAACTGTCTCGCTTCTCGGCCCGCGCGTCGCCGGCTTGTTTTTCTCAACTACAACCCACTTGAGAGGCGGTTGGCTACCTCTGATCCTCTGTTGTGAAGTTCACCATAGGCCGTGAAAGCTCACCATGGGCTGTGAATAGAGTGTGTTTGTGAATGATTAACGGCTCTGTTGCTTATGTGTTGTGTGTATTAACATGAATGATTAGCAGTGATTTCACGCCGACAGTTGCCTTTCGTTTTCTCAACATCGTCGGACGTGCGACCAGACAATGCGGTGCGGATGCTGCGGCTACGGATGTCGTCTGTTTGCCTGTTTGGACACGTGCTGCCTTTCCGCGAGCGAGCGCAAAATCCGTGCGACGGCCGACATGCTGTTTGGAATCGTGAATATAGAAACCAACTGCTGCGGCTGCAAAGATACGGTGCTCTCGAAGACGGAAGCCATGCTTCTGCAGCAGGTGTTGAAGGACGAGTCGCGCGCGCAACTGCGCGTCCACGCCGGGCTGATTACGGCGCTCATTGAGCAGCTTCAAGCCGCACGTTTGGACGCAAGCGAGGGCGGATCCGAGATCACTCGTGAGGAGCTCAGAGATATTGTGTTGGCAGCTACAAGTGCATACCAGCATCAAGCCATCACCGCCATCGCGGCCGAAGTTGCTCGCGAATATGGCTCCCTCGCTGCGGGGCCTGCGACCATGGAGCGTGAGCCAGCAGGCCGCCGGCGATTGTTGGGGTGAGCGTACCAAGCGGTTGAGGTCAAGGTCCATACTCGATTCTCACTTCACTTCACATTCTTCATCTTCGGCGAGTCAGGGTTCAGGTACAGGTACGAGTACTCTCTTCAGGGGGCCACGGCGTCAATACTCGGTGCCCCAATGGCTCGCCCATCTGGGGGTTCATCGCCCAGATGTCGGTGGGCGCCCTCTCGCTCCCGAGTGCCGAGTTCATACATTGGTATCGCCGCACTTTCTCTTTTTTGGCTGTTTCTCATCAGCTCTCCGCCTGCATGTGTCTCAATCGAGAGTCCTTTGCTTTTTACGTGAACGTAAACACGACCAGAAGTGTGGTGTGATTTCCAAGAATTCCCTGTGATTCTGACTGTGTTGCTTACAGTACAGTACGTGTTGTGTGTATTAACATGATTCCGGACAGCATCCAGCGTCTTGACCCCAGTGTGAATAGTATAGACGGTTTGGCCTACTGG
>ERZ761574.1547-NODE-1547-length-14599-cov-79.658003_pt1 | contig 14599 bp, 18 predicted proteins | sample MGYA00374950_ERZ761574 | MGnify/ENA primary metagenome ERZ761574 (study PRJEB28895, sample SAMN07631631) | mixed culture metagenome | isolation source: Freshwater growth medium | place: USA: Seattle, Washington | collected 2016-10-03 ... | reverse complement strand
ACAGCCGCTAGAGTACCGTTGGAAGCCTTTGCACGTGGTAGGACGGCTCGAGCACTGCATCGCGCAATCAGACTGCGTGATCAGCCCGTTCGAGCCCGTCCACGACATGTACGAGCCGGCAGAGCACGTCACATCCGGCACTGCCAAGAAGTTGAACGGAGGCGCGGGAGGGGGCGGAGCAGACGGCGCCAAGTACAGAGTGTACCCAGCAGACGCCCGCTGACCATTGAAGACCGTGTCGCACGTGTTGTACAGATAGCAGCCGCTAGAGTACCGCTCGAAGCCTTTGCACGTGGTAGGACGGCTCGAGCACTGCATCGCGCAATCAGACTGCGTGATCAGCCCGTTCGAGCCCGTCCACGACATGTACGAGCCGGCAGAGCACGTCACATCCGGCACTGCCAAGAAGTTGAACGGAGGCGCGGGAGGGGGCGGAGCAGACGGCGCCAAGTACAGAGTGTACCCAGCAGACGCACGCTGACCATTGAAGACCGTGTCGCACGTGTTGTACAGATAGCAGCCGGAAGTGTAACTTTCGAAGGCTCTGCACGCGGTGTTGCTTGTGCATGAATTAGCGCACTGCTGCAACGTGTTTCCACTTACTGTAGACAACCGGGAAGCGGTGCAAGTCACGCCTGGCAGGCTCGCGTAGCCAATCGGCGTCTGCGCCGTGCAGATGGTTATCCAGAAACTCGTCAGCCCGAAAGCAGACGCGCGCATTGCAAACGGGTCCCGCGCTTCTACGCAGGTAGGGATGAGGAGACTGGCCCCCTTCGCTTCGAGGTGCGACCGGACCCTCCCTCCGGAGCCTCCGAAGACCACAAGTTTCCAGATTTCCGGCAACGATTCGTCAATTTAAGTCGCTTTTCGCGAGTTGATGATTGGTGGGGATGGATTGCGAAAGCACAACTGGGTGGAGCCGGGGCACGCAGGCACGAGCAGAATAGGGGCCGGTAGCGAGGACGAAGTGGTGTGAACGTATGTACGCCGGTCCGGTGTCTTGGGTGTCGAACTATAAACATTGGCTGTGAACGAGGAGGAGGTCATCTGCGGCGGTTCTTAAACTTAATTAAGGTAATCCGAAAAAAACGCGCTCACAAATCTCACATCACCACGTTCCCAAATCGCCTTTGCGCGCGAGCGCCGCACGATGGAAGAGGGCGACCGCTCAAGTCCTGAAGAACTTATGAATACAGCTGTTGTACAGCCTCCTTGTTAATCTGTAATCTCGGCGCTCCCTGACGCTGACCCTGCACTGACCACTGTGTACGCCACTCGCCAGTACAGAGACCACTGCTCGCTATAACGGTAACTACGACGACCGTTGAAGAACGTTGAAGTCGCCGCTACACATGCAAACATCATGGTCAGTCAGTCACTAGTCAGTCAGTCAGTCAGTTTCGTCGCGGTCCCCCCGCGCTCACTCCACCACCGTCTCAAAGGACGGCTCCCCGCTCCTATTGCTCCGCTCCCCTCGGTCAGCACAAGATCACAAGTACATGGTCATGGCTTAACGCGGCTCAAGTCTCAATCTCAAAATGTCTCCGAAATCAACTCTCAAGTCGCTCATCTCGGCGCTCGGACGGTCGCTGCGACCCCATGTTCGGTCACTGCCGTGCGCCATCGTCGGCGAAGATGTCGAAGCCGCCGCCGCGTCGAACGCCGAGATGAGCGCCTCGCACACCTCCTCAAACGCTCTCTTGTCGTGCGCCACGACTCGAATCCGCATCCCAAATTTGGAACGCATCCCAAATTTGGAACGCATCCCAAATCCACTCGAATGATCGGCGTGCATCTCGGAGTGTATCTCGGAGTGTGTCTCGGAATGTGTCTCGGCGGTCCGCTCGCCCACCTCGCCCACCTCGTCCGACTCGTCTTCGCCGTCCAGTAGGCACGCCGTCAGCGCCCTCGCTGCGACCCGAGCGGCCGCGCGCACGGGTGCACCGCGAGCGCCCGCGCCAAGCAGCGGCGTCGCGATGAGCAGGGAGCTAGGCGCTGCGCCGGGCGCTGCGGTCGCACCACGCCCCTCGGCGGCGAAGCGCAGCGCGCGGAGACTCGATGCGTAACAACTTCCGAGCAGCCTGGCCCACTCGCCGTCGTCTGCAACTCCGTCTGTGGAAGTGGGAGTGGGCCAGAATGGCGGGACCGCGTGCGCAATCAGGTCGAATGGCAGCCGACCGTGGCCCGTGGCCGTCACCACGGCGTTGCCTTCATTGCAGCGGACCGGCTGGCCTGCAGCGTCCGTAAGCATGGTCGATGGCCCAGCGGCTGCGTCGAGCGCCTTGCGGAGCGCGCTGCCTCCTTGCGCGTGCACCTGACCATCGACGCACTGCGCAGGATAGAGCATGCCGCTGCCCGCGTCGAGTCCACCCCAGCCGCTAGAGCTGGCTCTCAACGCCTTCGGCGGCGGGCGCGGCACTGGACCGCCGCGAGGAAAGTACGGAAGCGACGTGCCGCAGAGCGCCACGTTTGCTGGATTGATCAAGGCTCGCAAGTGGCCGTCTCGGGCGTGTGTCGCCAGCGGCCATGCATTCAACACGTCGCCGATGACGACGTCGATGGCGCGACCTCGGACGCCACCCCACGCATCTGTGCGACGCATCGTCTTCACAGACGCGAACAAAGCGGCGAACTTACGTGGTTATATTTGCGCTGGTACATGTACAAAATGAAAATGGTCTCGTTCATGTGAATGCGAATGGCGCTGTGGGAGAACCGGAGGCCCCGCAATGCGCTTTGCATTCGTCGGAGGGCTCGATGTGCCCGATTGGGTGCGCGCACTGCGGCACGCACTCGCGTCGCAGCGCCCTGTTGTGCCGCTCCCATCGCACGCCGCCGCCTCCTCACGCGGCTTGAGAGCTCCCTCCCCGCGCGCAGCTGCTCTCGCAAATGTTCGTCCTCTCGAAGATGTCGGTCGTCAAGTTCAAGGTGCTGTGCAAGCAGGTACTGATGCAGGCGAGCGGCGCTCCCGTGGATGAGCAGAAGTTTGCGAAGCTGCTGAGCGACGGCAAGCTCGAAAGCCACGAGGTCAAGGGCGCGGTCGCCGCGCTCCATTTCATCTTCTTGAGCAGCGCTCGGTACGACGTGGCCGAGGAGACGCTCGGGGAGGAGCTGCAGCAGCTGGGCTTGCCCAAGGAGCACACGGAGGCGCTCGTCATCGCGCTGCGCGACGGCCGCGCGCCTCTGCGCCAGCACCTCGCCGACGCCTCCCTCAGGCTCTCAAAGCTCGAGTCGCTGCGTTGGCGCGTCTCAGAGGATGTTGGCAGCGCGCGCGCGCACGCGGCCGACTTGCAGCTGACGGTGCGCGCGCCGGCGGCGCTCGGCACGAGCGTGGCGCCGCCGGAGCGCCTGCTCAAGATGCGCCTCTCTGCCGACACCCTCTCCTTGCTCCACGCGGAGTTGCTCAAGGCGAGAGAGCTCGTCCCGGCGCCTAAGTAGTCTTAGATGAACAACAGTGGTGTGTCGCATGATGGGACATGAGCGTTGCATGTGCGCCTGAAATGATCACTGGTATGACACCAGACGAAGCTGCTAAGACATGACAAGTTGCAAACTTGCAAGCCACTCGAGGCCGCGTTGATATGAACAAGAACATGTGCACACTTCCTCTACAGTTCCGCCACTATAATAGTACAGAGAACGTGGTGGCATCCACACGCGCTCAACCGCTAAGACAAGAGTGATTGCGACTCGGCCTGGTCGATGGAGCTCGCGCTTGGCCTGCCCACAGCGTCCTCGACATTCCGTACACTCGCCACCACGCTGCCTCCCAATTGATACTCGCCGAGGCTCTCGTTATCACTCGCGGCGACGGGTGAGGAGGGCTTTCGTCGCACATACCGTTGCCACCCCAGAAAAGCGTACATGCACAACAAGGCGCCAATGCACGCCCAGAGCAGCACGACGTCGCCGGAAGCACCGGGCCGGGGCGCGGGCAAAAAGCAGTCCTGCAGTAGCGCTGTGCAAAGCTGCGCCTCGACGCACCACACGCATTGCGAGGGGCACTGCGCGGGGCTCAGCGGCCCGTCGCACGCCGAGTAGCTGCCCGAACCGATGTCGACATCGGCATACACGGAAGAACCGTCGTCAACATTGCTGATGTGCCTGGACATTTTGTGTGAATCGCCCGCCGCAGCGCTCATCCATGGAGAGATGTGGGGGGTTGTGAACGCTTTCAATGCGCCGTCGCGGGCGTCTCGCGGCTTCGACCTGTGTTCCTTGCAGTCACACGAGACCCCGACGCACGCGACGCTCTCTCAGACCGGTCGCATCAGCGATCCACCATGGAGGGCCTCTCGCTCGAGGCGCTCATGGCCGAGCTCGCCCAGGTGCAGAAGGCGCCGTCGGTCACCAAACTCTCCGAGCCGAACGTGGTCGAGGTCATGCAGAAGCTCTCCGACCTCGGCCTGCTCAACGTGCTGTTCACGACCAACGGCAAGGAGTACCTCACGCCGAAGCAGCTGCGCCACGAGGTGGAGGACGAGATCCTCGCGCACGGCGGCCGCGTCAACGTGACCGAGCTGCCGCCGATCCTCAACGTCGACCTGCCTCACATCGAGCGCGTGATCGAGCAGCTGCTGCGCGAGGACGCGTCGCTGCAGCTGTTCCAGGGCGAGGTGATCGCCGAGTACTACCTCGATGGTGTCGCCGAGGAGATCAACCAGACGCTCCAGAGCGAAGGCCGCCTCATGCTCGGCGACCTCGCCATGAGGTGCGATGATGCGCGCGAACAGCCACTGATGATGGCGTCTCTGATGCTGACCTCGCTGATGACCTCGCTGATGGCCTTTCTGGTGGCCTCGCTGGTGGTGTCTCGAATGGCCTCCCTGACCGTCCCCCTCTCTCATGGCCTCCCGGATCGACCCCCTCTCCGCAGGTACTCGCTCACGACCGACTTCGTGACGCGTTTGGTCGAGCCCCGCCTCGGCACCGTCGTCGACGCTAAGCTGAGCGGCTCCACGCTGTACACTACCGGCTACGTCGCTCGGCACGGCGCGCGCGTGCGCGGCGTGCTCTCGGCGGTGCTGCGCCCGGCGGCGCTGCCTCAGCTCATCCGAGAGCACGCCTTCAACGAGGTGCGTGTGCAACGAGGGCGGTTGGAGTTCTTTTCAGAGTGCCTCTCTGAGTGCCTCTCTTAGTGCTTTTCTGAGTGCTTTTCTGTGTGCTTTTCTGAGATCAACTGAGTGCCCTCTGCGTTACCTCTGCGTGCACTCTGCGTGCACTCTGGTGCCATCTGGGTGCCATCTCATTGCATGCAGGCGCTCCTCTACGTGCTCCCACCGCCCTCTGAGATTGAATCTGGTCGCATCTCTGATGGCCTCCCTCATTGCATGCCACCGCCCTCTGAGATTGAATCTGGTCGCATCTCTGATGGCCTCCCTCATTGCATGCAGGCGCTCTTCTATGAGGCTCTCGACGAAATGCGAGCACACGGGCGTCTACCGGGCGCCGTGCAAGGCAAGAGCTCGTACACCCCAGCCGTGCATGCCCACGCGCAGGTACGAGCTCTTGCCTGATTACGCCTGAGTACGTCTGAGTACGTCTGATTACGTACCCCGGCCGTGCATGCCCAAGCGCAGGCAAGAGCTCGTATGCCCTCGATTGCCCTAATTGCCCTAATTGCCCTAATTGCCCACGCGCAGGCGGCGGCCGTCCGATCCTTCTATGAGCAGGTGCGCTGACTGCCACTCGCACTGCCACTCATTGCCACCTCGATGCCACCTCATTGCCACCTCAACACCACCTCATTGCCACCTCGTTGCCACCTCATTGCCTCGCGCGCCTACTCTGAGCAGAACGGCCTCATCGCCTACACGAAGCTGGCCTCGCTGCCCGGAGCCTCCCGCGATCCCAAGGGGTACGTCTGATTACGTCTGATTACGTCTGATTACGTCTGATTACGTCTGATTACGTCTGAATACGATCCCAAGGGGTACGTCTGATGGCATGTGATGGCATGTGATTGCATGTGATGGCATGTGATGGCATGTGATGACATGTGATGGCCTCACTCCTCTGAGCGCCTTCCTGATGGCCTCCCTCATCAGTTATCTGCGTGCTCACTACCCGAGCGGCATCGAGCTCGAGACTGTCTACGTCAAGCGCGAGCTCGTCGAAGCTGTGGAAGCCGAGCTCGAGGAGGCCTGTGGAAACCATTGGGCGGTCGACGTAACCGCCGGCTTCGAGGCGCCCCTAAGCGAAGAGGATGTGATGCTGCTCATGAGCTCATCCATGACGGTGAGCCGAGGGACACTGAGCGGCCCATGATTGCCCCCTAATTGCCCTGATTGCTGCTCATGAGCTCATCCATGACGGTGAGCCGAGGGACACTGAGCGGCCCATGATTGCCCCCTAATTGCCCTGATTGCCCCTCGTGGCCCCTAATGGCCTCCTCAGATGAGCGCCGCCCTCGCCGCCGGCCGCGCCGTGCACATCGGCGGCGGTCTGCTAGCCTCGGCGGGTCTGTTGGGGGAAGCTGCGGCGCTGGTCCCGTCCGTCGTGTCTCCAGTAGTGTCTGCTGCGGTTGCTGAGGAGATGGCGGCGTCGGCGACGGGTAAGGGCGCGGCAGGGGCGAAGGGAGGGGGCGGGGGCGGGGGCGGCGGTGGGGGAGGTGGTGGGGCCAAGGCGGCAGGCGGCAAGGCTGGTGGTGTGAAGGGCGCCAAGGGCGGCGGCGATGAGGATGATGACGATGATGACGGTCGGAGAGGCAAGGGCGGAAGGTGCGACTCCCTCATGGCCCCGAATCGCCTTCATTGCCCTGATTGCCCTCATCGCCCTCATTGTCCTTCATCGCTCCTGATCGGCCGTAATTGCGGCCTGATTGTGGCCTAATTGCTGCCTGATTGCGTCCTAATTGCTGCCTGATTGCGTGGGCGGCAGGCGAAGCTCGAAGGCTGCTGCTCAGGCCGCGATGCTTGAGGGCATCGGCCTTGATGACGATGATGACGATGACGACCTCGGGAGCGGATCCAAGAAGAAGGGTAAGCGGGGGGGGGCAAAGAAGGGCAAGGCGGGCGGCGGCGGCGGTGGAGGCGGCGGCGGTGGCGGTGGAGGTGGCGACGAGGACGGCGGCGACGGCGAGGGCGGCGGCGGCGCCGCCGCCGCCGATACGGCGCTCCTCGAGGCGCTCGAGACGGCGCTCCGAACGGCGAAGCCGTCTATGAATGAGATGCCTGAGCTCGCTTCCACCCTCGCGGCGCGACTCCTGCCGTCTGCAAAGGCACAGGTCGCTGAGGCTCTCAAGGCGAAGCGCGAGGCGGGGGCGGGGGAGCGGCGACGGGCGACACAGGCGGCGCAAGAGCAGGCGAGTCATCTGGCCATCAACGTGCAGGTGCGCTCGCTGCCGGAGTGCCTTCAGCTGATGGCCCTGATTGCCACTCATTGCCACTCATTGCCACTCATTGGCACTCATTGCCACTGGCTGCCGGAGTGCCTTCAGCTGATGGCCCTGATTGCCCCTTGATTGACGACGTGCCTCCCCGCGCAGCTGATGGCCAAGGGACTGCAATCGCTCGATCTCGATCCTAAAGATCTCGAGCTGCTCGACAAGGCGCTCCTTAAAGGCTCCTGTGCCGAGCTGCTCGGCGTGATGCTCCGTGTGGAAGCATTGCATGCAGGTGAGTCGTGGGCGCCTTGATTGCGCTTGATTGCATGCAGGTGAGTCGTGGGCGCCTTGATTGCGCTTGATTGCGCTTGATTGCATGCAGGTGAGTCGTGGGCGCCTTGAGTGCGCTTGATTGCGCTCGAGTGAACATGATTGCACCCGAGTGCCCCTAATCGCCTCCCTAATTGCCTCCCTAATTGCCTCCTAATTGCCTCCCTAATCGCCTCCCTTATTACCTCCTAATTGCCTCCCTAATTGCCTCCTAATCGCCTCGAATGGCCTTTGCATGCAGGCAAGGAGCTACCTGCCGTCACCGGCGCGTCCGACGGCGCCAGCGGCGCGGCCGCCCAACCGCTCTCGACCCATATTTGGCAACCGCCCTCAGTTTCGGAGCGTAAGGAGATGCTGAGCTGGATCCCGGGCCCGCCACAGCGCGCACTCGCGGCGCTCGAGACGGCGCTCGGCCCCAAGTCGACCACGGCTCTCTTTATCGAGGCGCTGCGGGCGAGCGAGTCGGTGCTTGGGCCGCAGGTTCGCCCTTGATGGACCTTGATGGACCTTGATTGCCTCTGATCACCCTGATGGACCTTGATGGACCTTGATGAACCTTGATGGCCTCTGATCGCCCTTGATGGATCTTGATGGACGTTGATTGCCCTTGATTGCAGTGCGCCCTGCCCCCTCTCTCCCTCTCCCCCCTTCACCCCTCTCCCCCCCCTTGCCTCAGGCCCCACCCCTCGACAAGAAGCGCGAGAAGGGGGCGCTCGACAAGGCGCGCGCCGAGCTGCGCGCCCGATTGGCGACCGAGAGCACGCCGGCACTCGTGCTTCACCTCGCCGTCCTCGTGCTTCATCTCGAGCACAACGGCACGCTGCTCCTCTTGATGACCTCTTGATGACCTCGTGATGACCTCTTGATGGACTCTTGATTGCCTTTCGATCGCCTCTCGATTGCGCCGAGTGCCCCTGAGTGCCACTGAGTGCCGCTGATTGCAACCCTCATCAGGCGTGCTGCTCGAGGCTCCCGGCCGTCTGCTTGGCCCTCTGATCGAGGCGCTCGAGACGGCGCGCTCGCTTGCGCCGGACGCCTGCCTTCAGCTACGGGCATACCACCGGGCCGTGCAGCAGGCGATGCAGGGGGGCGAGGCGGCCGAGGCGGCCGAGCCCGAGCTGCGCGAGAACATGGGAGCTGTGCGCGAGATTGGGCTCTGCCGACCCAAATCGGGCGGAGGCGCCGCCGTGGGCGCCGGCGGCGGAGGAGATGGAGGTAAAGGCGATGGCGGAGGCGGAGGGAGCAAGGGCGATGACGCACCGGACGTGACACCGGACGTGACACCGGACGCTGACGCCGAGGCGCCCACAGCCGACGATGAGGAGGCATCTCCTCAAAAGGCGTCGCCCAAGAAGAAGCGCACGCCCAAGGCTTCATGATGCATGCGCAGTCACTCCATGTGTCCATGATGCGCGCATGGTCCCCATGATTTTCTGTGCGATGTGAGATTTGTTGTGTGGGGAGACCTAACTATCGTGTCGCTGCCGAGGTAACGTAAGGGGGAGGGGCGGCGGAGAGCAGCGCGCAAGAGGAGCCGGTCGAGAGGATATGACTTCTTCTTTCTGTTTTGCCTTTTGATATCTGCCGGAATTGTTTTGCAGATACAATTGTATTGAGATGGGAACCGTCTGTCGCTCCAGACAGGGCAGATGCATGCAAATGGCTGTCGGGATCCGAAACATAACCCGAGTCTGAACGTCGCTTTTTCATTGCGGCCTCCCCTCATAAATGGCCAAGGAAATAGTCACGCGCAAGGCCTTTTCGACGGACCACTTGTACAGATCTCCGATCACAAGGCCGTGCTCCGACGAGGAGTCCGATGATTCCATCACGGACGAGGCCCACGGCCTCATCACGGGAGGTAACACGGGAGGAGAGCCGATGTTGCACAGCAAAGCGCTCGGCCCACGACTGCGTCGGGCGGCGTCGGTCGCCGCCGCTTGCCTGCTGTACTTGTCCATCGGTCCGTCGCTGATCATTGTCAACCGTGCCATCCTGAATGACCGCGCCTTCAATTATCCGATGGCCGTCTCCGGCCTCGGGCTGCTGTGCTCGACGGCGGTCTCTGTCACGCTCATTCACTGCCGCTGCGTGCGCCGTGAGCACGCGAACGCGATCACGCTTAAGTTCTACGTCTACAACTTGCTGCCGATTGGCGCGGCGCTGGCCACCACGCTCGCCGCAGGAAACGCCGTGTACATGTACTTACCGGTCGGATTCATTCAGATGCTCAAGGCGTTCACGCCCGCGGTGATTGTGGCGAAGTGCCACTGAGTGCCGCGATTGAATACCTCAGTCCCACATCACCGTCCTACCGAATGCCACGCTGAGTGCGGCCGTGGTGCGACCGACAGGTGACGCTGGCGATGCTCTGGCTGAGCGGCATTGAGACGCCGACGGTGCGCGTTCTCTGCGCAGGTGAGGACCACTGATGACCGCTGATGGACGCTGATGATCGCTGATGACCTCTGATTGCATTGAGACGCCGACGGTGCGCGTTCTCTGCGCTGGTGAGTGTCGTCAATTGCCTCTTGATTGCCTGTTCTGATGGCCTCTGATTGCCTCTTGACGGTGCGCGTTCTCTGCGCAGTGCTCGGCATCTGTGCGGGCACCGCCATCGCCTCACTGGGCGAGGGGAGCCTCAATGCTCTAGGTGAGGACCACTGATGACCACTGATGACCACTGATGATCGCTGATGACCACTGATGGCCGCTGACGACCGCGAAATGACTGACTCTGACTGCCTTCATGCTCTACTGCACTACAAGGGCTCGGCTTGATGTTGCTTGCGGAGCTCGGGGAGGCGCTCCTTGATTGCCCTAATTGCCCTAATTGCCCCTAATTGCCCCTAATGGCTACTGTAGGGCTCGGCTTGATGTTGCTTGCGGAGCTCGGGGAGGCGCTCCGGCTGGTGCTGACCCAGAAGCTGCTGACGAACCTCAAGTTTGGCGTCATCGAGGGGCAGTACGCTGCGCGAGTGCCCTCTTGAGTTCATTAATCGAGTTCATTAATTGAGGGGCAGTACGCTGCGCGAGTGTTGAGGGACAGTACGCTGCGCGAGTGTTGAGGGACAGTACGCTGCGCGAGTGCTCTCGGAAGGGCCTCGTGCAGTCTGCCGGCGCCTTGGGCTTACCGGTACCTTGGATTACCTCGGAGGTTGCATCTTGAGTGCCGCTGGGTGCCTCCCTCATCATAGGTACTACATGGCGCCCATCTCGGCGCTCTGGCTCTTCACGGCGTCGTCGATCACGGAGCTGCCACGCGCCGCACTGGGCGCCAACTGGGCGCACGCGCGCGCGCTCATTCACAGCGAGCCGCAGCTCTTCATAGCGTCGGCGGTGCTCGGCTTTGGTGTGAACCTGTGCACTTTCCTCGTCATCAAGACGACCAACTCGGTGACGCTCAAGGTGCTCGGTACGGCGCGGAACGCCGGGCTGGTGCTCTTCTCAGCGATGTGGTACCACGAGACGATCACGCGCTTGGAGGCGCTTGGCTATTGCATCTCGTTGCTTGCGTTTGCTGCGTACAACGTGTACGCGATCCGCGGTGTTTGATTGTGAGCTTAACTAGAGTACTAAGTTCTATCCACTTCGTTCTTCAACTGTGTTGTGAGAATACAGCTCTACTTCTGTCGATTTGTAACTCACACTTCACAGGCCAGCTCTCCCCACATGCAGAGACCGACACGGCGATCGGGCCGCGCCAGCGCGCCGCCGCCACCCGCCTCAGCCCTCACCACCCCTCAGTTAGGGTTGCACTGCTCGTCGGCCCACACCACAGACCGCACGGCACACGCCGCACGCCGCACACGCCACACAGCTCCCACGTTCCACAGCGACAGCCGACAGACCCAGCAGGCCGAGCAGGTCCTGGCCAGGAGCTTCCCACACAGGGTGAGTGCGGGCCCGGGCCCGTCAAGCCGTAGTCAAGCCGAGCGTCAACGGCAGACCCGTGTCGCTGCACCACTGATTGCCAGGACGCGTGGCAATCAGGGGCAATCAACGGCAGACCCGTGTCGCTGCACCACACACACACACACACCAACCACACGGTCCTCGACAGACGGACGCCGCCGCGAGGCCCGAGTGTAGGCCCAGATCTCGCACGTGGCATGGTAAGCGCGTTACGTCCTCACATGCTCACCACCACTGCAGTTCCGATGCCTTCTGCGGTTCAACTCTGAGCACACGGTGACCACGTCGACCGGTCCCCTCACCTTCTTGCAGCACTTGTAGCATGCGAGCGGTGCGTCATGGACGGAACTCCTTCTCTGATTACGTAATCAGACGTCATCATAGACGGAACTCCTTCTCTCATTACGTAATCAGACGTCATCATAGACGGAACTCCTTCTCACATCTGCGGGTACGTGAAGAGGATGTTGATCGTGAGCAGCCGCGCGGCGTCCGTGCGGCGCCCCTCTGGCCTCGAACTCCGCCTTCATCAAATGGAAGTGAAATCTTAAGCCGACGCTATCAGGCGTTCGACTGCAACCTTTCGAAACTTGGCATCGGAAACAATAAGCTCCACCGACTGCTTGTCGCCGATGTGTGCGAATTCGGGATCGAGTGGCTTTCTCTGCAGAATGGCCCCGACATTCACACCTTGCTTGTGGCACAGCACGATCTTCTTTTCCAAGCAGATGGCGCGACGAAGCTCTTGAACACAGAACTGGCTGTCAAAGTATCCATCACTTAAAACGAGCACAAACGTCTTGGAATGCTCCACCCCCTCCATCATGGCAGGTGTGCCGCAGTCGTTCATGTTCACATCCAGCCACACATTCTTGCCAGCCATCGTGAGGTCCATGGTGATGAGAGCCACCGGATGGCCGCTTTCGCTCTGTTTGTGAGACATGAAGAAGTCCCACGGGGCACCTTCATTAATCTTCGAGGCGGCCGCCTTTTGTTGCGAGGGCATGCTTGGGGAGGCAAGGGGGTCGCTGCTCTGGGAGTCGAGTGCGGCTGTCGGTGCGTGCAGCATGCTGCACAGCCTCTTTCCGGGGATCGGCTTCAGGCCAAGATGGCGAACAAAGTCGTCGACCATGTCGAACTCGACCATGTCGGACACGCTCGTCACGCCCTGCTCGTCGCACCACATGACCGCCGTCTTCAGCGTCGCGTCCTGGGCAACGTTGAGAGACGTGAGCATCTGCAGGAACCCCAGCTCCGTGGCTCGGCGCCTCAGCTCCTCTGGCGCCTCCGCTGCTGCGGCTCCGGCCGCCTTTTCCGCTGCGGCCTTGTTGGCTGCCGCTCTTGCGGCTACCGCACGCGCGCCGACTAACGCAGCGCCGCCCAACGCAGCGCCGCCTAACGCAAGCGCGATCGCTCCCCCCGAGCGCATTTTGGGCGTCGTGTTCTTCTCGATCAAGGCCGCCAGAGCTGTCGCGCCGACAACGACATCGCCGATGCGCTTTCCTGCGGCGTGCACAGCACACAGCCCAAACGGCAAGCGTCACAGTTTCAAAGGACCGCGCGACCGTGGCAAGGGACCCGACGCCGCAGACGCGTTCAGCGCGCGCATATCAGCATGGTTCTGCGTGTGCGGCTGCCCGGCCGTGCCCGCGCCAACCCGGCCACCCAGCAGTGTCGGACCTGTGAGGTCGAGTTCTGTTGCCCCATCTCGGAGTGCATGTAGCCATGATGTAAACACCTCACGCGGGACTCTGCCATCGACCGCGGCGGCGTCAAAGGCGGCTTCATCAAACCTGTCGCCGGCCGCGGCCTTGGCCTGCTGCTTGTCGACGAGCTCCGAGAGCAAGGTCAAAGCCCCGGCGGCACCCATACTCGCCGATCGGATAGGGTAGATAGGGGGCCGCGCTTGCGCGTCACCGTGGTCCGGGAGCTCCGTGACCGAGGTCGAGGCTCCCAAGCTTGCCGATCGGTGAGGGGTGAGTATGCGGATCACGCCACCGTGGTCAGGGAGCTCCGGGTTCGCGGTCGAAGCTGCGACGCCCATGTTCGCCACAGGTATGACCCTGTTAGTTGAACGCTTGCATTATCTGTCTTTGGGCAACCTAAGTTTTTCATGATCTCCTTTGAAGGAAGCCGCGCGGCATCGCGAACATGTTTACTTGGTTGCGAACATATCGTAGACTCTCAACATGTGGAGGACTCTTCCCCTCTATGCGGCGAGTGTACATGAAGGGGGCCATGGAGGGGGGCTGTGCCTTGCTCTGCTGCCTGCTGCCACACAGTAGCGAATGTCGTACAAAAGTCGGATGGTACAGCCTACAGCAGCACGGCTCTTTCATCAGATCAAGTCGTTCAGATGAAGTCGTCATCATCGTCCTCAGCGGCGCTCTTGCGGCGCATCGAGGGCCGCACCCAAACGTAACTGCTCCCCCCCGCCGCCTGCTGCGCCACGCACATCAACGCATCGAGCAGCACGATGCGCTCCGCCCCTCCCGCCCCCCCTCCGAGTCTCGGGACTGGGAAGGGGCCGAGCGTACCTGTGGGGGTGAGGGCGCCGTGGTGGGCACTTGCATGCTGGGACTGGGAAGGGGCCGAGCGTACAGCTCTCCACGCCAAGTCGCATCTCGAGCACAGGCGCGGCGGCTGGCCCGTCCATCTGGAGCTCGAACGCACCTGATGAGGGAGGCAATCAGAGGTCATCAGAGGCAATCAGAGCCCGTCCATCTGGAGCTCGGACGCACCTGCGTGCAAAGCCATCAGGCGCAATAGGGCGCAATAGGGCGCAATCAGGCGCCATCAGCACCCCCTCAATCAGCGGCCCTCAGCCCACCGGTCGTGCGCACGAGCCCAACAGGGGAGGGCGTCAGGCGCTCGTAGACGCCCTCGGCGCCACGGAGCAGCTGTGCGGCCGCGGGCGGCGCAAAGGCAATCGAGCCCTCCTTCACTGTGAACCCGAGTAGCCATTCGCCGGAGAGCATCCTCCTCGCCTGATGAGGATGGTCATCAGAGGTCATCAGAGGTCATCAGAGG
>ERZ761574.1544-NODE-1544-length-14618-cov-74.140974_pt1 | contig 14618 bp, 17 predicted proteins | sample MGYA00374950_ERZ761574 | MGnify/ENA primary metagenome ERZ761574 (study PRJEB28895, sample SAMN07631631) | mixed culture metagenome | isolation source: Freshwater growth medium | place: USA: Seattle, Washington | collected 2016-10-03 ... | reverse complement strand
GCCGCCGCCGCCGCCGCCGCCGCCGCCGCCGCCGCCGCCGCCGCCGCCGCCGACGGAGCAGCCGCGGTCATGCCGTCTGCTTCCGCATCTGCTTCCGCCACAAAGCGGGCCCCCTCTGGCAGTGAGGGCAGCGCGAGGACGTAGGCGCCTCCCGGGCTGAGCACGACCAGACGCGCGCCCAGCACGCACGCGCCGAGCACCGCGCTCGTCGGCAGCCGCCACAACTGTCGGTGCAGCTGGCCAGCTTCGTCAGACGACAGGACGAGCAGCGCGCCAAGGGCCCCTACCGCCACCAGGCAGGCAGCACCGGCCGTCACCGAGGCCATCGAGGCCATCGGCGCTCCAGGCGCTGTCTCGGGCGCTTCAGGCGCTTCAGGGACCGAGAGCAGAGCAACCGTGGGCTCGCCGAGCGCCGCGATCGGCGTCAGCATCGGCCCATCACTCGACAAAGCGCCCAGAGCAGAGGCGTCCAGCGCAGACGCCCGAAGTTCAGCTATGGAAGCGCAGTGGAGTGTGCCGCGTGCATCGGCGCGAGCTAGCACGAGGGCGCACGCGACGGCAAGGCCGCCAGTGCCCAGGAGTGCCCGATAAAGCCGTGGGTTCAGAGCCGTCGAGACGGACGGGCACGGAGCACTGTGGGCTTCGGCGGCTCGATGCACAGTGAGCATGCGGGGCGGGAGCTCGTCCACTATGCCATCGAGCAATGGCCAGTCTTCATGCTCCGGCGGCATCGCAGGATCGGTAGCCGCACCGCCCGTGGCCGGCGAGTGTAGCCGCACGTGAACGATGCGCTCGCTTGCCGGCCACAGCAAGAGGCCTTCCGCAACGCCATGTGCGGCGACGAGCGGTCCGAGTGCTGGCATCGGGAACCGATGCTCATCACCAACTGCGCGAGTGAAGCATCGTCGGCCGCTCGAAATCGCGCGCGGACGCTTTGGCGGCGATGCGATAGAGCCATCCGGCGCACGCAGCGTCCACGCACTGCCATCCGAGCAAACAATGAGCAGCCTCACTGCATCGCTGCTGTCCTCGAGCCACCGCACGAGCAGTGCTGCTGCTGGTAGCCGCCACGATGAGTGTCGCACATCAGGACCGCTTTGGACTATGTACACAAGACGACCGCACGCGACAGCAAGCTCGCCGCCTGCAGAGGCGGCGAAGATCGGCAGGTGGTCGGGCGGCGAGAAGGAGGCGAGCACGCGCATCATAGGTTCGCCGATTCGGCCGAACAAGGGCGTGAAGTCAAGTCAAGTCAAGTCAAGTCAAGCACGTTCGATAGGCTTCCGTACGGTTGTCTGTCGTTTATGTATAGACTTGACTTGACTTGCGTGAAGGGGTGTGTGAAGGTCCCACTCCATACTCAGATTACAATTGTATAAGGGAGACGGTCTCAACATTCTTCGATTCTTCCATCAAGACTTCCTCAAGTCAAAAAAATCTATTCATTAGTTCCTAACACCAGACAACCACACGGAAGCCTTGGACTTTACTTTATACTTGACTTTAATGTACATGTACTTACTTGATGACTTCTGTCTCTCTGTTGTGGAACCCGCGCTCGTGCAACAAACGCCTCCCTCAACCGCTTTTCCTCGAAAGTATGATGGCCTCTGCTGAGGTCGTCATCCCAAGGAAGATTGGAGCGTGTGCAGCTACCAGAGCGGTCGTCCTTCTCTACACCGTTGCAGGAGGCACTAAGATCCGCAAGCGTATCATGCCGATCGAACCCTCGGTTGGCTCGGAGCGGCCGCATGCGCACGGAGCCTGGTCGGAGCGCACAGCCGCTACCTGGCAGGCGTTCCAATCGATCAGATCGAAGAACTCGTTAACAGGCTGATGGCTCCTATCCAAATTGAGGCGAATGCCTTCGTGTCAAGCTCTGCTCAACTTCATTTGTCTGAGGGCTCCGAGGATGAGGACCAGACCATCTGGCCAGCACATGTGCAGATGTCTGAACCCGCCAGCAATACGGCCCTTCCGCGCGCGGATGCCATTGAGACCGGCACGCCACCGCATGCCGTCGATACCAAGGATCTAGAGTCCGAGAACATGGTCGAATTTGAGGATAAGGAGCTCCAAGGTGACGACGCTTTGCTCGAGCTCTTTATGAGATGCGATGTCTTCGAGCCGGCCGAAAAGCCGCCTTGCACAGCGACGCCTGTGCCTTTTACACCCAGGAAGGTGACAGTCTCTTTTACACCGTTCGAGCAAGAGTGTGGGGAGAAAGATGCACCCATCGATGCATGCTCCTCGCCGAGCTCTGTGCTCGACTTTTTGCCCCTCTATACAGCGCCATGCACATCCACATGCTCTGCCATTGCCGTGTGATTCCGTCAAACCGTCATCCATAAGTACATGCTGACTATATGTATCAGGAGGGGCGTTTTGGTAGTTTTGGTCGAGCAACGGGACGGTCGGCCCATGCTCGAATGGGTCGGCCGCTGCGTCGCACCCGGTGGAAGCGTGGATCAACGTCAACGTGCACTGGCAGGGACACACCGACGAGACAGACCGTTCCTCAATTTCAATCTTGCGTGTTTCCTGTTTCGCGAGCAAGAGAGTGCGCCCCCTTATACATGCCAGCGCGAGACTTAAAAATTGCTCAGGCCTCAGCCCGCTTGGCTGAAGTCACTGCTGTGAAATCTATACAGTACCGTGCTGTGTGTTTTCATGAAATCTACACCGTAGCACCGGTTGTCGCGTCTGTCGTGTTAACGTTCACACATTCGATCGGACCCGGGCCCTATACTTGTAGAGTTGGTCCTTGAGGGTGACGAAATCGCGATCGCCCATGAACACCTCAGACGCGAACGTTCTCGCGCCGATGGTGCGCCTGGGCACGCTGCCGCTGCGACTCCTGTCACTCGAGCGCGGTGCTGCTCTCGTGTACACCGAGGAAATCATTGATGCGAAGCTGGCAAACGCACAACGAACCGTGGACTCACGCCTCGGAACAGTTGACTGGCGTATTGGTAGTGGTATCATCTTGCGCACGTGCCAAGCTGAGCATAACAAGCTCGTGGTACAGCTTGGCACGGCTGAGGTGTCCACGGCATTGAAGGCGATCAGCGCACTCAAGTTTGATCCAGCCAACCCATTGAGGGACGGGATCATTGGCATCGACATCAACATGGGTTGCCCAAAGCACAGTGCTGAGGCAGGCGGGTCTGGCGGCGCTCTGTTCGCTGACGCTGCGCGAGCAGAAGGCATCGTTGGCGCCATCCGCAAAGCTCTGCCAGCACAGATACGGCTCTCGTGCAAGGTGCGATTGCATCATCACGGGCCAGAAGAGACCATCCGTCGCTGCCTTCGCCTCGTCGAGGCTGGCGCCACCGCCATCGCCGTGCATGGACGCTACGCGACGGAGCGATCGTGCGACCTGGCGAGGTGGCAGGAGCTCGCGGTGGTCGCAGCAGCGTTGAAGGAGCGCCGTGTGGACGTGCTCTTGAATGGCGACGTCCTTGATGCTACGGCTGCAGCGTCTCTGAGGCACCTAGTGCCAGGTTGCAAGCTCATGATAGGGCGTGGGGCGCTGCATGCCGCGAACGGCGTGTTTGCTTCTGGGCGAGACGAGGCACCTGAGTCCCAAGCAGAACTCCTTCCTGGTCTGACATCCGATGGAACAGCAGACGGCAACTCATCATCAGGTCCGTCAAACGATGCCCTGGTTGATGAGGCCTTCCTCGATGAAGCCACTTTAAATCTGTGCTCGAGATATGCAAAGCTGGCGATTCAAGTCGAGAACCCGCCACTCAACACCGCGTTCGTGCTGCAATGGATGCTGCATGCAAGGCTACGGGAGCGGCGGCTAGCGGTGGCTGTGCAGCCGCAGCAGCAACCTGCGCATCAAGAGGGCACCGCCAGGAAGGTGACTGTCGATTCAGCCGTCATGGCGCTTCGCGGCGCTACAACAATGCTTGCCATCGCCTCGGCTCTGGACCTGATGGGCTTCCTTGACAGTTCACCGCGTGGTATGCCGGCAGCCCCAACGCACCGCTACACCCCGACGTACTTCCAGGATCTAGAGACCATCAGCGACTGGGCGAGAGCGCCGTCACGCGCCGCTCTGAACGAGGCACATGCGGCGGAGAAGGCGCCCCTCGTGACGAATCTTGACTTTCGCCGCCTGGTTCAGTCGAGAGCGGCGCTGGCTGCCAACCGCAGCCGCAGCAGCAGCGGCGCTGGCGTCGGCCTGGCTGGCGTAGCATCGGTTACAGCTGCCAACGGCAGCGCCGTAACGAGCGTCGCGGAAGCTGCTGAGGAAGCTGCTGAGGAAGATGCACACACGAAGTTAGTTCGTACCGTCGGACCCAACGCACATGTCAAGTACTTCGTCATCGAAGAGACGGCGCCCAGCGCCAAGGCGCTGGGCTACTTTGCGGCTGCGTGGCGATGCCGAGCTGTGGTTGACGGTCGATCCTTTGACGGAGCGCTCCGGAAGAGCCGTTCTAAGGCAGAGCAGCACGCGGCGCAGCTCGCGATCGAGGGGCTCGCTGCAAGCCCGTTGGACCCGGCCAAGGCGAAGAGGAGGGCGAAGCGGGACGGGCAGAGGAAGCGGAAGCGGCATTGATCAGCACGCGTCTCGCTCGTTCACAGTCAGTAATGTACCGTTAGGTATGAACTCTTCACGAGACCGGCACGCACGCGTCCCAAGTGGTGACCCTGCATGCAGGGAATGGCAACGCGAGTGTCTGCCTTCCGTGTGACACTCCGGGCAGCCGTCGATAAAATTCTGCAAGTAGGGCTGCCCTACTTGCAGAATATTCAGCTTCGAGATGGCCTCCAAACTGCTGTGGCCATGGCTGGGGTTGCCGCTGCGTGGCGAATCTTGGCGCGGTGTATTGAGCTGCAAAGAATGATGACCGCAGCCGCTGAGCAACAGGCATTAGCGACGGAGCAGCTGGCCACAGCTGTCATTGCGCTGAGAAGTACAGTTGAAGGACACATTTATCAGGCGAAGGCAGCAGAATTCATCGCACTCGCTCGTACACATGCTGTCGCTTCTGACTGGGACGAACCATATCGGGGCACTGATACGCTTGATGAGCAGCAGCAGCAACCATCAGGAGCATCGTCGCAGCCGACACCGCAGCCGCCACGGCCGCCATTGCAGGAGCAGGGCGTTCGTGGTTGTCACGCGAGGTTGCCTCCGATCAAGACGCCCGCATGTCGGACGGATTCATATTCGACCATGTACGCTTCTAGTGCTGCGTCCCGGCCCTCTGTTGTGCGGATCGAACTCGCAAGCCGCAGCAGCGGTGCAGCTCGTGCCCTGTGGAACGCGCCTGTCGCTGCACCCACTCGCGAGGCCAGCAGCCTGCCCTCGCGCAAGCTACCGGTACACCAGCAGCTGGAGCGCCAATCTCGCTGGAAGCAGAGCCCGAGAGTGCGCTGGAGCAGGAGAGCGATTGGAAACGCGGACTATTGATGGTATCTTATGAGAAGTTAATGAGTAGCCCCCACCATGGCCCCCACGAGCGAGTGCTAGCAGTATTTGTGTCGTGACCGCGTGGCTTCTCCGCTCGCGACGGCTTGTGCGCATCGGTGCGAGGCGCGGGCACGGCAGTGCGTTAACGAGTGGAGAAAACAATACGTGACTCGATCAGACCCGTTTCTGAGTTCGAATAATGCGCAAAGAAAAAATTCTAATTCATGCGCCGGGGACGGCGCACGCGTCGGTGAGGCGCGGAATCCGGAAAACACAACTTCGGGCTCAAGCGCGCGCACCACTGAAAGGATCGCCGGGCATCGGCCATCGCTTGCGTAAGGGCATCGCCGCGCGTTGCCGGCCATCCCTCCCCCCTGCTTGCCCGGCCTCTCGCAGATTGGCGGCCGTCCGCATACTCGCACGGCCAGCAGGACTCCTGCTTTTTAGAGAATGCTTGATAGAGGCACATCAGCACATGTCTCGAGGACGGGGAGGACGCAGTCGGCCCGCTCCCTAGCGGCCCGCCACGGACTAGCCACGGACCGATTCGGATGCGCGACACGCTCGACTGACATGCCGAGAGACGGATGTGTTCCTCGCGCTTCCCGCCCCGACCACAGCCACACCGTGTGCCCACCGGCCACCAGCACTGCGAATCCGCGATGTGAGGAGTGAGCCCTGGTCTACATGTAGCTTCCTTGTCTACATGTAGCTTTAGCAGGGACCGGGATTTCGCGCTCACCAGGCTGCCTTCATGTAGTTTGATGAACCGCAATCATCAACCAACGCGATACATTGTACCGTGTTCCGTGTGTCTCGTGTGTGTCCCGGCTCCCCCCGGTGTCTTTTTACCGGTAAGTTTACCGGTGTGTCCCGGTTCAAAAACACCGACCGGTAAACGGAACACACACACGAAACAGTCGATTTTGGCTTCGGTGTGCGCGGGCCGCGCGCGACAAACGCAGCTCGTGGCGCCGCGCCTGGACGACTCACATCTGTGGCTGCTGTGACTGGCCTTCTGGGCTCTCTCTTTTACATCCGGGCACAACCGCTGGCGGCGCACGGCGGCGGTGCTGTCACCATGGAACTGGTCGGCGTGCCTGACAAAGTCATCAAAGAACGGATCAACCAATTCCGATCAGCTCATCCTAAGGGCGCGGTCTGGACGCCGAGGAAGCACATGAGCCCCCGCTCGTCCATATGGGGCCTTCAATTTAGCACCAAGGTATGGCCGAAAGAGGCCATTCGTCAAGACCAAGGTAAACTTCAGCCGTATGTGGCGCCGCCGCTGCCGCCGCACCTGAAAAAGGAGGGGGAGAAGTACATGTTCGTGAAAAAGGAGATGGCTAAGTCGGACACGTACATCACGCAGGAGGAGCTGCTAGAAGCTGCTGAGGCGCACATGAAGGACGCCGCGCGGCTTGAGTCGACGCGGGCGACGCCGAGCCTTACGGTGTTGATCGGCCAGATTCTCCTGACCAAAGAGCAGCCCAAGGACGCCCACCTCGTGAAGATCTGTCAAAGTTGGGACAAAAAGAGCACGGGTGAGTTCATCAAGGCCGATCTGCGCGTCAACTTACGTAGCCTTGGCCTAAATGTGACTGGTCAGCAAGCCGACGAAATCTTTGACTCCTGGGATGCAGACCGCGGAGGCACCTTGGACAGCAAGGAACTCAAGAAGGCCTTACAAGCGTGTCAGGCCGAGGCGCAGGCATTCCTGAAAGCGCCAGACCTTTGCGGAGCGCAGGCCGAGGCGCACCGCAAGCGAGCGGACCTCTGCAGGGTGGCGGCTGAGGCGACGGCACAGGCCATCGAGATGGAGAAGGCGCACCGGCGGCACGTGAATGGCTTGTTGCTCAACCCCAGCATCCAGCTCGGGCAGTTGCTGTACAATCGGCAGATAAAGCCGTCTCTGATGGTGACCATGTGGTCCAAGACACGTGGACCTCACGTGGGTGAGGTATCCAAGAATGACTTTGTCAGGTTCGTTGGCTCGCTCGATCCCCCAGACATGATCACGCAACAAGATGTGATGAACGTCTTCGACACGTTTGATGCGGACAAGGGCGGATACTTGGACGTCGCCGAGGCCAAGTCGATGATCAAGGGCTTGCTCGAGAAGTCGTATGCCGAGGACAAGGTTGGCCGTAAGCTGGATCTGCAGGCGCAACGGCTGCGCGCAAAAGCGTGCACTCTTTCCGGGGCCGCCATGAGGCCGCTGTTTGGTGACCAGCGAAGTGACGTGCAGAGCTCACCGCGCAGTGTGCAGAGCTCACCGCGCCAGCCTTCTAGCACTCCCTCCTCCAGGAGTGCCAGCAAGACGAGGCACAAGTTGAGGACCGGTGGCCTTCAGGTCGATGAGGAGAAGCTCACCAAATTTGTTGCACACTTTGGTAAGGTTTACGTCTCACGTTCATTCCGGAGCTGGTCTAGTTGGCGAGACTCGAAGCGCGCGAAGCTCGTAAAGGTCAACGCGGTGGCAAGGCGATGGTTCCTCAAGGCAGCCAACGCTTGCTTCAGAAAGTGGGAACGTATTTTAGAGGAGGAGAAGGCAAGGAAGATGAATGTGGTGGCTTCGTGGCAATTCTACTATACTCGCATACAAGCCGACGCATTGAGGGTGTGGCGAAGTCAGATGAAGTACCTGCTGCGAGGGAAGCAACTTGCTCGGCTGGTTCAGACTGGCATCCGACGGATGGGGATGCACCCGGGCCCTAGACGGTTGCTCACGATGGTGGTTCGCAGGTGGCGACAGCTGCTGGACGAACAGAAGGCCCGGGCTCAGGGTGGGCTGGCCGCGCTCTGCTTTGCCGTAAGGTATTGCGCGTGGCCACGCCCGACACCGGCTGTGATGATCGCCAAACCGACGCCGAGCCCCGCGGTAGCGGAAGGCGAGGAGGCTGCTGCGATGGCCGTTTCGGTGCTGCTCGCCGAGCCGACGCCGAACTCCGCGGTACCAATAGCGGACGGCGAGGAGGCTGCTCCTGCTGCGACGGACCCGCAGGCGTTACACGAAGCATAGGGCTGCTTGATCTCAGAATGAAGAGGGTACACTGAAAAACTGTTCACACTTCACAGTTCGTCGCGCCGTTTTGGGCACAGTGAATCTCACGCTCGTCAGTGGCACACTTTGAACGAGTGGAGAGGAGGGAGTCCCTTCATCATTGTGAGGCATGAGCTCCCTCCAGCCAAAACGGCGGCCGATGACCGCGGCCGAACGTCAGCGCCCACCCTCTGCTGCGCGCGAGGCGCGACTTCGAGAAATACTAGCCAATGCGAGGCCGCCAAAACCGGCAGAGACCGGTGTCACCTACCAAAGCAACTATTCGGTGGCCCCGCCGCCACCACCACCCCCACAGATGCCGCTGCCGCTACCGCCAAAGGCGCTCGAACAAGCCGCGGCTGCCACGGCTCCGTACATTGCGGAGATCATGAAGAGCAGCGAGGAGCTCAACGAGCTCCTGGACGTCGTGCGCGCCAAGATTGCCACCTCGGAGGGCAGCACAGGGATCGCCGGCCTCGCGCGCTACCTCAAGGTCCACGACAAGGACCGATCGGGATATATCGGCCTGGCCGAGTTTGCGCGCGTGATGGCCAACTGCAAGCTCGGCCTCGATCCGTCGCAGGTGGCGAAGCTGTTCGCGGCTTTCGACCAGAGTGGGTCGAGATTCATTCAGTACGACGAGCTCGTGCACGCGCTGCGGGTGAAGATGAACGCGGCACGGAGGGTCATCGTCGTGAACGTCTTCCACGCTCTTGACGCCGCCTGCAAAAGCGGTGGCCTTGTCAAGTTCGAGGACCTAGAGCGCTGGTATGATGCAGCGAGCCACCCCGACGTGCAGTATGGCAACATGAGCAAAGAGGCGGTGATACATGCGCTGATCGAGGGTCTCAAAGGGCAAGGTGGCTCCCATGACAGCCTGTCCCTCGCCGAGTTTGTGAGCTACTACGAGGACATCAGCGCCACCATCGACTCGGACGACCTCTTCGGCTCCATGATGCAGAGCGTATGGGGTTCCTTGCCCAATCCACGTGGCAAGCCCGCAGTCGAGTTCGTCCCGTCGCGAGATGTGGACATGCTCGAGGCGATGCTCTTCGAGACGACGCGCTGCAAGATCCGCGGCTCGCAGCACGCACAGGAGCGACTTCTCATCGACGCCTTCAAGCAGTTCGATGCCGACGGCAACGGAGTGGTCGACAAGACGGAGTTCCTGCGCGCCATGGAGCGCTTTGGACTCCCGGTCAAGGGCAAGGGGCGAGCGGGCCTCGGCGGGCTCCCCGAGGCGGTGGTGTTCGCGCTCTTCGACCGTTATGACACCGACGGCAATGGCGGGCTCACCTTCCGCGAGTTCAGCAACGTCTTCACCAAACGCTACGCACTCACTTCGAAACCGATTGACGCGTCCGAGTTCACGACCATCACGGCAGCCCAGATGGAGCGTCAAGGAGACATCGGCGAGGCGCTCGAGAAGAAGCTGCGCCACCCGCGCTCGAAGCCGGACCATGAGCTCCAGGCCGCGCGCCCGCTCGGCCGCCCTCAGGGAACCTATCTCAGCGAGGCTGTCAAGGTGCACGGTACCAGCAAGGGCGCAGGAGCCAAGGCGGCCAAGCACAGCGCCCCCTTCAAATGAGTCGTGAGCAGCGCGTCCCGCGCAGGCGCTATCTGTCAAACTTGATGCTGTGTGCGCAGACCGCCCTAGGGTGCGATCGGCGCTGATTGGTCAATGGAATCAAACAATCACGGCCCGTGGTCCTGCCAGATATTGCTGAGAGTAAATTATGCCTGTGTTTAGATGTTGCTAGTGCTCGTTGTTTTCATGAGTGTGTGCGAAGTGAATGGCTGACCTTATCCTGCTTGCCCCACGAAGTGAAGATTTTTTTAGTGGGTGGAGTTAACGGCCAAACTTTTCACAGTGGTTCTCTCAGGTTCACACGAGGAAACTCGACGTCGAATCCAGATCGCCTCAATGGGACAAATCGTGGAGGGCTTGACCCAGCACATCTGCTGCTCGGTCAAGCCGTAACATGCGGCTTACGTTTGGCATTATCACCCTGCACGCGCTCATTGGCGTGTGCAGTAATTTTCCTGTCAGTGCATGTCACAGTATGAGCAGACTTTGCTTTCGAGGCGCTCATATGGTGAATCAGCAACACTTTTCAGAAGCGCGCCGCTCTCCGCCTCCCGTGGCGATGCAGCGAGAGCGCGTCACCATACAGGTAGACCTTGGTACGAATGGCGAGCCTGCGGGTGTTCAGCGATTGACCTTAGCTCCGAAGCTCGAGCGGTCCGACTTCATTTTGCTGAATCTCCGAGTGCCGCTCGGCGTGCTCATCGAAGAGACCGACGGTGGTGACATCATCGTCGAGGGCGCTCTGCCCGGCTACAGCGCGGCCGGTGATTACGACGAGCCCGATTTGGTACAGCCGGGAGACCTGGTGCGCGCAGTGACGGCGTATCGACAGGTTTTGTCGGGCGCGCCGATGTGGCAGCAGCTGGCTTCCTACACGCCGGTGGGCAAGATGGAAATGAAGAGGTTGATCTTCCGCACCGAGGGCGCGACGTTTGTGGACGTGCGCGACGCGATCGCCTCGCATCGCGAGGAGGCCGGGGGCAACGGGATCGTGACGCTGCTGCTCGAGCGCATGGTGAACGCCACCGCGCCACTAAACACGAGCCGCGAGAGCATGCCCCCGAGACTCGAGCCGCTCTTTGACGTGATCGCGCGCGACTTGAAGAAGAAGCGCGTCGAGGACGAGCTCACCAAGCAGGTCGAGGGCATGTCCGCCGCGGAGCGTACCCAAAGGCTGCTGGAACTGGGCTTTGACGTTCGAGACGAGTAGCAGTTGCGGTCAAGACGATCGTCAAGTGGTGTAAATATGGTCTCACCAGGATGGTGTATGTGTAAGCATGCGCCCATCGGCATCGCGTTCGGGCGGGTACGTCCTTTCCTTATCCTTAGGGTGCGTGTGCTAGGTATGCGTGTGCTAGGTATGGTCCGGTCACCAATTAGCGAACTTTCCTTCTGAGGTGGAGCCAGGCGCGCGCCGCGCCGGCGCTGGGCCTGGTGGGCCCTGGGCGCTGGGGCGCGGCGCGCGGGTGCACTGCACAGCACCACTTTCTCCGTCGTGGCAAGGGGGCGGGGCCTTCAAGCATCAAGGGGGTGGGCGAACATGGGTGCTGGGAAATGCAAGCAGTTTGAGTTTCGCTACCGGTAACATGTGTGACCCCCATATCCCGAGCCGATATGCGTGACAGCTAGTACGTGTCTATCCCAGTTTGCCGTTACATGTTCCATGTTGCATGCCGCCTTACTCTCACGCCGACATCCCCTTCAAATTCCCCCACCGCAATTCAGGGGGTCCTGCCAATGTGTAGGTAGCTTGGTAAGTTACAAGTTCTCTCTATCCTCTATCCTTGGCATGCAGCACAGCCCAGCGAGGGACTGCTGAAATCAGTACTGATGAAATCACAAATCAGATGGCGACACCCGGTTGCCGTCACCCCTGCCTCACCTGCTTTTCAAGCAAGCTTCAATGAGCAGATCAAGCACATCATCAGGAAACTTCATGCTGTATTTGTTCAGCCACAGCAGCAGCAAGACAAATCGCTGTGTGGTATGATTGAACGTCATATGATCTTTGCGAGACCAATTGACCATATCCCAGACTTTGATCGTCTGGTCGCCCGATCCGGACACAATCTTGGTCCCGTCTGGAGAAAACGCCACCGACATGACCCAGTCGCTGTGGGCGTTCGTCTTCTCGCTCAGCAGTTCCAGCTTGTCTGCCAGGCAAGCCAGCAGGCGTCAGTTTTGGCCAAGGAGGGGCGATTTTGAGCTCGCGGCGCACCTGAATACCAGACTTTGATCGTCTTGTCGTCCGATCCGGACACGATCTTGGTCCCGTCTGGAGAAAACGCCACCGAGTTGATGTCCTTGCTGTGGGCGTTCGTCTTCTCGCTCAACAGCTCCAAGTTGCCTGCCAGACAAGCCAGCAAGCGTCAGTTTTGGCCGAGGGGCGATTTTGAGCTCGCAGCGCACCAGAATTCCAGACTTTGATCGTCCCGTCGTATGATCCGGACACGATCTTGGTCCCGTCCGGGGAAAACGCCACCGACGTGATGTAGTCGCTGTGGGCGTTCGTCTTCTCGCTCAGCAGCCCCAGTTTGTCTGCCAGGCAAGCCAAATGGCGTCAGTTTTGGCCAAGGAGGGGCGATTTTGAGGGCTTTGGCGCACCCGAATCCCAGACTTTGATCGTCCCGTCGTACGATCCGGACACAATCTTGGTCCCGTCCGGGGAAAACGCCACCGACATGATTGCCTGGCTGCGGGCGTTCGTCTTCTCGCTCAGCATCTCCAGCTTGACTGCCAGACAAGCCAACAAGCGTTATAGTTTGGGCCGAGGAGGGGCGATTTTGAGCTCGCGGCGCACCCGAATCCCATACTTTGATCGTCCCGTCGTACGATCCGGACACGATCTTGGTCCCGTCCGGGGAAAACGCCACCGACCTGATGATGTCGCTGTGGGCGTTCGTCTTCTCGCTCAGCATCTCCAGCTTGTCTGCCAGGCAAGCCAGCAGGCGTCAGTCTTGGCCAAGGAGGGGCGATTTTTTGAGGGCTCCGGCGCACCCGAATCCCAGACTTTGATCGTCTTGTCGTGCGACCCCGACACAATCTTGGTCCCGTCCGGGGAAAACGACACTGAGCTGATGATGTCGCTGTGGGCGTTCGTCTTCTCGCTCAGCATCTCCAGCTTGTCTGCCAGACAAGCCAGCAGGCGTCAGTTTTGGCCAAGGAGGGGCGATTTTGAGGGCTCCGGCGCACCCAAATCCCATACTTTGATTGTCTTGTCAGCCGATCCCGACACAATCTTGGTCCCGTCCGGGGAAAACGCCACCGACCGGATGATGTCGCTGTGGGCGATTGTCTTCTCCGCTACATAGTTGATGAGCATCGCGTTCATCCTGCGAACAAGAGACGTGTGTATAAATCGGCAGCATGGAGATATGGGACCACGAGCGGCTGAAAGCTCGAGGGGCGCTTGAAGGGTCTCGACGCAGGCATGCAACAGCCCACAGCATGCCGGAAGTATGAGGGGGATCACGTGTGCCGTGTGTGGCTCTGAAGCTCATCGCGAACGGAGAGTCGCATGCCCTCCGCTCGAGAGAGAGGCAGCCCAGCTCGGGGCCTCAGGATTGGGCAGTGAAGCGCGTGGGGGTAGAGAGGAGGGAGGCGTACTGGTCGGCGGCGGCGCGCGACTGCGGAAAGGCACGCGGAAAAAATCACATTCATGAGAGAGACGCACGTGTGCTCCCGGAATGCCAGCAGGGCACCATGGAGGAAAGCACCTGAGCGGACTCGATGGATTCCGTGTGCGAGGGCGGTGCGGTGTGCGCGTGCAGCGATCGCACCGACGCCACGTTGAGCACGGCGAGCGACGGAGCGCGTGCCAGTAGAGCGTGCACGTGCTCCTTGCTCTGTCCTGGCTACTGTGAAGGTACCCGGTACCCATTTGCTGTGATACCGGTAGGGTTTGCACCTCGAGACCTGACACCTGATGTATGTTGCCCACGGTGGCCGCGAACCTCTGTTTTGTTGTTCTTGCTTCTTCACAGCGGAGCAGCTGTCTAAAATGACACAGCTATTATCCGCGTGCTATGGCGAGATGTAGGCTACATTACGGTTGAATTACTAGTCGGACAGAATCAATTCGCAAGTTTGGCCCTGATCCGGTCAAGGTGCCGAAGGGCTCTTGACCGGTTCCTTGGCCGTAACGTCCGCGGCGCTGAAGGGCGTCGCGGCGGTGACGCATGCCTTCTCGAGGCGGTTCCGTAGTGAGAGTGGCACGGCGGCTACGAGACGCGTGCCTTTATCCACGTACTCCTCTGTACTGATGGTGCCTGTCTTATGGACCTCGGCGAGGAGCGCGGCCTCGGCATAGGGGAGAACGCACTCGACCTGGATGGACATCCGCACGAGAACCGCCTCGATCTCCTTCCGGAGCTTATCGAGGTTTCGTCCATCGCGGGCCGAGATGGCGAGCACCTGCAGTGTCATCAGAGGCACTCAGCGGGATGGCGAGCACCTGCAGTGTCATCAGAGGCACTCAGCGGGATGGCGAGCACCTGCAGTGTCATCAGAGGCACTCAGCAGGATGGCGAGCACCCGCAGTGTCATCAGAGGCACTCAGC